>Ga0111538_10014162_pt1 | contig 10525 bp, 9 predicted proteins | sample SoiMethybrSBSTD1_FD_79669 | JGI IMG/M metagenome (GOLD analysis project Ga0111538, IMG submission 79669) | Bulk soil microbial communities from a Populus tree surrounding site in Tennessee, USA - Soil MetaG P. TD hybrid SBSTD1 (version 2)... | ecosystem: Environmental > Terrestrial > Soil > Tree... | reverse complement strand
TCTCGTCCGCGAAATGCCAGAGCTGGCGCAGCTCGTCGATGGTGCAGAGCTGCGGACCGGTGTGGAGGCCGAATTTCACCGCTGTGGACCGGTGTGGAGGCCGAATTTCACCCTTCTCGCTCGAGAGCTCGCGGATCCGGTGGTCCCGCCTGGGACTTCAGCCGCCCGTCGTGCGGAAGTCCGCCGGCGTGAGCTTGTGCCGCTGCAGGAGCTTGTAGAACTCCGTGCGATTGCGATCGGCCAGCACCGCCGCGCGGCTCACGTTCCCGCCGGTCGCCTTCAAGACCCGGACGAAGTAATCGCGCTCGAAATCGCGGCGCGCGTGGCTGAAGGGTTGGATCTCGACCGAGTCGGCTCCGAGGGCCTGGCGCACCACCTGCGGCGACACGATCGGCGAGGTCGCCATCAGCACCGCCTGCTCGACCACGTTGCGGAGCTGACGGACGTTGCCCGGCCACGCGGCGGCCATGAGGACCTCGAGCGCCTGGGGCGAGAACCCGTGCACGAGCCGTCCCAACCCCTCCGCGATCTCGCGGAGGAACTGTCCCGCCAGGAGCGGGATGTCCTCACGCCGAAGGTCGAGCGGCGGCACATCGATGCGAACGACGTTCAAGCGGTAGAAGAGGTCCTCGCGGAACAAACCGGCGGCGACGTCTTGCTCGAGATCGCGCCGCGTCGCCGAGAAGATCCTCACGTCGATCGCGGCGTACTCGGTCGAGCCCAGCGGCCGGACGCGCTTCTCCTGGAGGGACCGCATGAGCTTGACCTGGAGCGACGTCGGCATGTCGCCGACCTCTTCGAGGAAGAGAGTGCCGCCGCTCGCCGCTCGCAACACGCCCTGATAGCTCGCGACCGCACCGGTGATCGCGCCCTTGGTGTGGCCGAAGAGCTCTGACTCGAGCAATGCTTCGGGGACCGCGCCGCAGCTCAGCGCGACGAAGGGTCCCGCCGCGCGTGCGCTCGCCGCGTGCACCGCCCGCGCGAGGACCTCCTTGCCGGTGCCGCTCTCGCCTTGGATGAGGACGTTGGCGTCGCCCTGGGCGAACAGCCGGCACTTGGTGAGGAGCTCTTCCATCACGGGGCTGCGCGTGACCACGTCCCGCCGCCACTCCTCTTCGTTCTCAGGGGTAGCGACGCCCGCGTCTCCCGCGAGGTGCAGAGCCTCCGCGACTTGCCCGAGAAGCTCGTCGACCTCGAAGGGCTTCGTCAAGAATCCGAAGACGCCGCGCTTCGTCGCCCGAACGGCCTCCGGAATCGAGCCGTGCGCCGTCAAGATCATGACCGGCAGCGCGGGATGGCGCTCGTGGACGTAGTCGAAGAGGCCGAGCCCGTCGATGCCGTCCATGAGAAGGTCGGTGATCACCAGGTCCGGTCGAGTGACCGAGAGCTGTGCGATGGCCGCCTCTCCCGAGGGCGCAGTCATGGTTTCGTAGCCGACCGAAGAGAGGCGCATGGAGAGGACGTCGAGGATATCGGGATGGTCGTCGACGAGAAGGATCTTGCTACGCTTCGTCTCCGTTTGTTGTTGTTGCATGCGTACCCCTCAGCCGTTGATTCATTGCACCCGAGCTCCGGCCGTATTCTCGCTGGTGCGATCCGAAACGCAAGTGAATTCTCGGTGAACCGCTAGGCATCGTCGCTGCGCACGCTCGACAAGACCCGGCGCCAGCGTTCCGCGGGATCGTCGGAGCGAAACGGAAAGTAGAAGCCGACCCGGTCGAGCACGCCCGCGCAGCGCGCGCGGATTTTGGCTCCGATGTTGCTCCACGTGCCGGTGACAGCAAAGGCCTCGAGCATCTCGTCGGAAATCAGCTCTGCCATGCGCGCCCATTCGCCTCGCTTGCTGCGCTCTGTGAGCTCGGGCCCGATGTCCCCCCAGCCGTGGACCTGTAAAATCGGGAGGTAGGCGGGGGTGCTGGCGTAAAACGAAACTTGTTGGCGCACGACGGCGGCCATCTTCTCGCGCTCTTCGTCGCTGTCGCCGACGATGACGAAGACGGTCGAGGCGAGCTTACAGGCGCTCGCGGGCCGGCCCGCTTTTCGGGCTCCTGCCTCGATATTGGGCCGAACGACCTCTTCGACATAGCGGACCGAGTGGAGCGGGTGAACGTGGAATCCGTCGCACATCTCGCCCGCGAGCCGGCACATGTATTCGTTCACCCCGGCGATGTAGAGCGGGATCTCCGGATGCTCGATCGGTCCACCGTGAAAAAACGGGGTCATCAGGGTGAAGTTGTAAAATCGTCCCTCGAAGCGGGGACGGGTCCCGTTCTGGAAGCAGTCCCAGACCGCGCGGATCATCTGGATCATCTCGCGGAGCCGTGGCCCCGGCGACTCCCATTTGACGCCGAAGCGGCGCTCGTTGTGGCCCTTTACCTGGGTCCCGAGGCCGAGGATGAAGCGTCCCCCGGACAGGGCTTGCAGGTCCCACGCGGTCATCGCATGGACGAGCGGGCTCCGCGGGAAGGCGACCGCGATCGAGGTCCCGAGCGAGATGCGGCTGGTGTGCTCGGCGGCGAGCGCGACCGGCAGGTACGGATCGTGCCCGGTCTCCGCGGTCCAGATGCCGTCGAATCCCATCTCCTCGGCGGCGCGAGCAGTGGCCGGGACCTCGCTCAGGGTCCGCGCCGCCAAGCCGGTGTCGAACTTCATCACGAGAACCTCCTCGCACTCGCGGGTGCCCCGCGCTTCGGGCGCCCCGCGATGGATGCAGGATCGCTGTAACAGGGGTCGCCATGCGCGCGCGAATGCAACTCGGGGACTTCCTCGCGGCCTATCTCCGACGGCTCGGGGTCACGCACCTCTTCGGGATTCCCGGCGACCTGGTGCTGCGCCTCTTCGCGCGTCTCGAGAGGGATCGGCACTGGCGGATCGTCACGCTCTCCCACGAGCCCGCCGTCGGCTTCGCCGCGGACGGCTACGCCCGCGCGACCGGTGCGATCGGGGTCGCCTGCGTCACCTACGGCGCGGGCGGGCACAACATGGTGAACCCCGTTGCGGGGTCCTACGCCGAGCACGTCCCTGTGCTGGTGATCAGCGGCGGTCCCGGGGAGCAGGAGCGCAAGTTCGGGACCCTCATCCACCATCAGGCGCGCGCGGTCGAGTCGCAGCTCAACATCTTCCGCGAGGTCACCGCGGACGCTCGCGTCATCGACGACCCGCGGACCGCGGCCGAGCAGATCGACGAGGTGGTGCGCACGATGTGGCGCGAGCAGCGGCCCGGCTACCTCGAGATCCATCGCGACATGGTCGATCGCCCGATCGCGGTCCCCCGCGAGATCATCGATCGCACGAGCCCGCTCGAAATCGAACGCTCGAGCCCGAACAAGCTCCGCGAGGCCGCCCGCGACAGCGCCGAGCGGCTGAACCGCGCCCGGCGGCCCATCGTGATGGTCGGGATCGAGACGTTCCGCTTTCACGCCCAGCGCGAGGTCGTGCAGCTCTGCGAACGGCTCGGCGCGCCGATGCTGACGCCGATGCTCTCGAAGGGCGCGGTGCCGATGGACCACCCGCTCTTCATGGGCGTCTACATGGGGCCCTACAGCCCGCCCGCGATCCGGCGAAGAGTGGATCAGGCCGACCTCGTCCTCGACCTCGGTTGCCTCGCGACGGACATCGGCGGGAATCCGCAGCCGTTCAGCGGCGACCGCTCGATCCGCGCCGTCGAGAAACGCGTCGACGTGAGCTTCCACACCTACACGAACGTGATGCTCAAGGATTTCCTCCGCGCCCTCCTCGACGAAGACCTGCACGGGCACGGCGAGACCGTTCGCTATCACGACAACCTCCCCAAGCCGCCGCGCTGGCTCGAGGATCGCGCGCGCGGCAAGAACGGTGCGCGCGCGAGCGACGTCGCCACCGGGTCGCGCAGCGCCAGCGGCCACGTCCGCGTCGCCGAGGTGCTGCTCGTGCTGAACCGCTTCCTCGCCGGTCGTCGCGACTACGTCGTGGTGGCCGAGTCGGGAGACATGCTCTTCGCCGGAGTCGACGTCCGGGTGGGCGGCAAGGCCTCCTACTTCGCACAGGGCTTCTACGCGTCGATGGGCTTCGGCGTGCCGGGCGCGATGGGCATCGAGCTCGGCAGCGGCCGGCGCGCCATCGTGCTCTGCGGCGACGGCGCCTTCCAGATGACCGGTCCCGAGATCGCGCAAGCGCCCCGCAACGGCACCCACCCGATCGTCGTCGTGATGAACAACCGCGGCTGGGGAATCTTCCGTCCGGTCGTGAAACGCGACGCGATCCTCGACATTCCGCCGTGGCCCTATGCGGAGCTCGCGCGGCTCTGGGGCGGCGAAGGCGTGCGCGTCACTCACGGTGCAGAGCTTCTCGACGCGCTCGAGAGCGCCGATCGCTCGAACCGCTTCTGCGTGATCGAGGTGATGATCGGACGCACCGACCTCTCGCCGCTCAGCCGCAAATACATCCGCGCGTCGAGCCGCCGCTGAAGCGGCCTTGCACCGGGTGAGCCCGCTTGCGACGAAGGGCTCGTGATCGAAATCTCGATGTCGGTGTTGGTGGCGGGTGGTGTGGGATTGTTCGCGGCGGGTCTCCTCGTCGGTGGCTTCGTGTTTCGCCGCCGCAACGAGGACCGGAGTCGCGCGGTCCAGTGCGAGAAGGAGCTCGCTGAAGCGCGCGCAGAGCACGAGCGCTATCGCGCGAACGTCTCGGAGCACTTCGCGCGGAGCTCCGACCTCTTCCGCGACCTGACGGACCAGTACACCTCGCTCTACCGGCACCTCGCCGAGGGGGCGCGCGACCTCGGCCGGCCCGATCTGCCGGCCTTCGAGGGAGCGCCGGCGCAGCCTCGGCTCGAATCGCGGAGCGGTACCGACGATGCGGGACTCGGTGCGGACGTCACGCGACCCGACGAGACGCCGCGCAGCGACGAATGAGGTCGCGAGACGCGGTGATCGAAGCGGTCCTGATCGACTACGGCGGCGTCTTCACGCCCTCTCCCTTCGTCGCGGTCGAGCGCCTCGGTGCCGAGCTGGGAGCGGCCCCGGGTGAGCTCGTCGAGGTGATGTTCGGGCCGTACGATCGCGACACCGATCACCCCTGGCATCGCCTCGAGCGCGGCGAGCTCCCGCTCACGGCCGCCCGCGTCGAGATCCTCGCGCTCGGCGAGGCGCGCGGCCTCCGCGCCGACCTGCACGACTTCTTCAAGGCGATGGGATCGCTCGATGGAGGCATCCGGCAAGAGGTCGTCGAGCACGTCCGCCGCTTGAAGCGCGACGGCTTCCGCACGGCGGTGGTGACGAACAACGTCGCCGAGTTCAGCGAACACTGGCGTCGGACTCTCCCCCTCGAGGAGATCTTCGACGCCGTCGTCGACTCCTCCGATGTGCGCTGTCGGAAGCCCGGGTCGGAGATCTTCCGGCTCGCGCTCGCGCGGCTCGGCACCGCCAGCCCGGACAAAGCCGTCTTCCTCGACGACTTTCCGGGGAACGTCGAGGCGGCCCGCACCTTCGGGATGCACGCGATCCTCGTCGGCGAGGATCCCGCGGACGCCTTCGCCGAGCTCGACCGCCTCCTCCAGCGCTGAGCCTCGCCCCGCGGTCGCCTCCGCGGACATGAACGAGAGTTCATCCGCCGGCAAGGCTCCGGACTGGCATCGGCTGCACCCTTGCGCGTCGAAAGGGCTCGAGACCCCCAACGCCCAAGGAGGCATTCCCCATGTCCGAACCAGCAGCCGTATTCCCCGTCGGAGGCACCGCGTCCCCGACCCCCCGCGATCACTTCATCCGCCTGCGCGAGCACCTCGGCACCTGCATCGTCGGCCAGGAGCTCTTGCTCGACCGCTTGCTGATCGCCCTGCTCGCCGACGGTCATCTGCTCGTCGAGGGCGCGCCCGGCCTCGCGAAGACGAAGGCGATCCGCGCGCTGGCGGGCGCGGTCGAGGGCGACGATCACCGCATTCAGTTCACGCCCGATCTGCTTCCGGCCGATCTGACCGGCACCGACGTCTACCGACCGGAGGACGGGAGCTTCACGTTCCAGCGCGGCCCGCTGTTCCACAACCTCCTCCTCGCCGACGAGATCAATCGCGCGCCCGCGAAGGTGCAGTCCGCCTTGCTCGAGGCGATGGCCGAGCGCCAGGTCACGGTCGGGCGTCGCACCTATCCGCTGCCGGCGCTGTTCCTGGTGATGGCGACGCAGAACCCGCTCGAGCACGAGGGGACGTATCCGCTTCCGGAAGCGCAGCTCGACCGCTTCCTCATGCACATCCGGATCGACTATCCCTCGCGCGACTCCGAGCGGAAGATCCTCCGTTTGGTCCGCGACGAGGCTCGCGGCGTCTCCTCGACGGGCGTCGAGCACGTGCCGCAGAGCGCCGTCTTCGCGGCGCGCCGCGAGGTTCTCGAGCTCTACATGGCGCCTGCCCTCGAGGAGTACGTCGTCCAGCTCGTGCTCGCGACTCGCTCTCCGAGCGCCTACGGTGACGACCTCGCCGGTCTCGTGCGCTGCGGCGCGAGCCCGCGCGGCACCATCGCGATCGACCGCGCCAGCCGCGCCCACGCGTGGCTCCGCGGCGCCGATTTCGTGACGCCCGAAGACGTGCACGCCGTCGCCAAGGATGCGCTCCGCCACCGCGTCCTCCTCACCTTCGAGGCCGAAGCGGACGGATGGTCCGCGGACTCTCTGCTCGACGCCCTGCTCGGCCGCGTACCGCTCGTCTGAGCGACGCTCGCCGGCCTCCGTTCTTCTCTCCATCACCATCGATCACATCTGCTGAGGATTCTCATGCACGAGAACTATGGCATCACTGCGGCCACCGACGAGCTCGTGCGGCTGCGGCGCTGCGCTGGACCGGACGGCATCGCGCCGCACCGGCGCGTCGGCACCGCCGAGGCGGGCAACGCCCGCTCCGCCTTCCGCGGCCGCGGCATGGAGTTCGACGAGTCGCGGATCTACCAGCCCGGCGACGACGTCCGCACCATCGACTGGCGCGTCAGCGCGCGCACCGGCCGGGTCCACACGAAGCTCTTCCACGAGGAGCGGGAGCGACCCGTGCTGCTCATGCTCGACGAGCGTCCGAGCATGCAGTTCGGCACGCGCGACGCGTTCAAGTCGGTGCTCGCGGCCCGCGCGGCCGCGGTCCTCGCCTGGACGGCGCGCGACGCGGGCGACCGCGTCGGTGCGACGATCCTGACCGGCGCCGGCCGGGTCGAGGTCCGGCCGCGGCGGAGCGAGGCGCACCTCGTCCAGCTCCTCCGGATGATCGTGGCGTCGACGGCCGAGCGGCGCCAAGGGCAGGTCCCGAGCCTCGCCGACGGCATCGCGCGCCTCGCGCGGGTGAGCCGGCCCGGCACGCTGGTCGTCGTCCTGAGCGACTTCGTCGACCTCGACGACGAGACCGAGCGGCAGCTCGGCCGCCTCGCCAAGCGCGCGGAGGTCGCGAACCTGCTCGTCTACGACGCGCTCGAGGCGACCGCTCCCTCCGAGGACGGCCTTCGAGTGAGCGACGGCGAGCGGGTCCTCCGACTCACCACGCGAGACCGCGCGTGGCGGGCCGAATGGCAGGCGCGCTTCGCCGACCGGCGCGCGCGCCTGGAACGCCTGTGTCGCCGTCGCGGCATGGCCTTTCTCGCCCTCTGCACCAGCGAAGGCCCGGCTGGCCTCCGAGCGCATCGTCTCGCGGCGGCCTTCCGGCGGCGTGCGCGCAGCGGAGTCCGGCCATGATGCCGAGCGTCCCCGATCAGACCGCCGCCGCGGCCGACGCGCTCGCGCAGCTCCGCGGCCTCCATCTCCCCGACGCCGTCGGCTTCTGGCCTCCGGCTCCCGGCTGGTGGATCGCCGCCGCGGTGCTCCTCTGCGCCGTTGCGGCGACCGCGTGGCTCGTCCCTCGCCGTCGACGGAGCCTCGGCGCGCGCGCTCTGCGCGAGCTCCGCCGCATCGAGCGACGGGCCGGCGACGTGCCGTCGCTGGCGACCGCGCTCTCGGAGCTCGTCCGGCGAGTCGCTCTCGAGCGCTTCGGAACGACCAAGGTCGCGAGCCTGGCGGGGGAGCGCTGGCGGCTCTTCCTGCGGGACACGGCGCCCCGCTCGCGCAAGCCCCGCGGCTTCGACGACGCGACCGGTCGAGCGCTCGCGCTCGCGCCGTATGCCCCGCCCACGACCTCGCACGCCGCTCTGGCGGAGATCGACCGCGAACGCCTGCTCGCGGCGACGCGCGAGTGGATTCGAGGAAACACATGATCGCCTTTGTCTGGCCCTGGGCCTTTGCCCTCCTTCCACTTCCGTTCGTGCTCCGGAAGCTGGCGCCGGCCGCGCCCGAGCCCCGCGCGGGCTCGCTGCGCGTGCCGTTCTTCGCCGCGGTGGCTTCGCTGGGACGCAGCCGGGACGGCAGAGCCGTCGGGCGCCGCTCGCTTCTCTGGGCGATGATCGTCGCCTGGACGGCGCTCGTCACGGCCACCGCCCGTCCGACGTGGCACGGTCAACCCTCCCCCGTGCCCGTCGACGGGCGGGATCTCCTCCTCGCCGTGGACATCTCCGGGAGCATGGCGAGGGAGGACCTGACCCTCGGCGGACGGTCCGCCGATCGCTTGACCGTCGTCAAGGAAGTCGCGGACGACTTCCTCGCCCGGCGCGAGGGCGACCGCATCGGTCTCATCCTCTTCGGCAGCCGCGCGTATCTCCAATCCCCGCTGACCTTCGATCGCCAGACCGTCCGCACGCTCCTCTCCGAGGGCGAGGTCGGCCTCGCGGGCGAGGAGACTGCGATCGGCGACGCGATCGGGCTCGCGACCAAGCGCTTGCGCGGCCGCCCCGCCGACGGCCGCGTCCTCGTCCTCTTGACCGACGGCGCGAGCAATTCCGGCGCGCTCGACCCGATCGAGGCGGCCCGCATCGCGGCCGACGAAGGGATTCGCATCTACACGATCGGCGTCGGCGCGGACCGCGTCGCCGTCCGCACCGCCTTCGGCACCCAGGTCGTCAATCCGTCCGCCGATCTCGACGAGAAGGCCCTCGCCGAGATCGCGAAGCTGACGGGTGGCGCCTACTTCCGCGCGAAGAACGTCGAGGGACTGGCCCGGGTGTACCGCGAGATCGATCGGATCGAGCCGGTCACCGGCGAGCCTCGACACGTGCGTCCGGAGAGGCAGCTCTTCACCTGGCCACTCTCGGTCGCCTTCGCGCTGAGCCTCTTCATCGCCGGCGCCGAGCTCGCGCCGGCGACCGGGCTCCGCTGGCCCCGAACCTTCACCACCGCGAGCGAGGTGACGCGATGATCCCCGAGAACTTCCATCTCCTCCGCCCCGCCTGGCTGCTCGCGCTCGTGCCGATCGCGGCGCTGCTCTGGAGCTCGCTCCACCGCTCTCCGCGGACGAGCGCCTGGCGCCGCCTCGTCGACGAGCACCTGCTCCGGCATCTCCTCGTCGGCGGCGAGACCGGCTCGAGCCGCTGGCCTCTCTGGGCGCTCGCCGCCGCCTGGGTGAGCGCCTGCCTGGCGCTCGCCGGGCCGACCTGGGAGCGCCTCCCGCAGCCGCTCTTCACCAGCGTGGACCCGACCGTCGTCGCCCTCGACCTCTCGCGCTCGATGGAGACCCCGGACCTCACACCGTCGCGGCGCATGCGCGCGCGCTACGAGCTGCAGGACGTCCTCGAGCGCGTTCGCGGCGGACAGGTCGGCCTCATCGTGTTCTCGGACGAGCCGTTCGTCGCGCTGCCCCTGACCGACGACGACCGGGTCGTCTCCGAGTGGATCCCTAGCTTGACGGGCGATCTGATGCCGAGCGACGGCAATCGCGCCGATCGCGCGATCGATCAGGCGGTGGCCCTCCTCGCGCAGACCGGCGCCGGCAGCGGGCGCATCCTGCTGATGACCGATGGCCTCGGCGATGACGCCGGGCGCGCCGCCGCCGCGGCAGCGCGCGCAGCCGCGCAGGGTCACGAGGTCTCGGTGCTGGGAATGGCGCCCGAAGCGGCCCTGGACCGCGCGGCGCTCGAGGCCATCGCGAGCGCCGGAAACGGGCGCTACGCGACCGCGACGACGGACGGCTCCGATCTCGATCGGGTCCTGGTCGCCCGCGCTCTCGGCGGACCGAGCCTGGCCGACGAGAGCTTCGCGGATGACTCGCGCGACGCCGGCGACATGGGCGACGGCCACTGCGTGACCGCGCTGTACGAGCTCGAGCCGGTGCAGGCGGACGCGCAAGTCGCCGCGCAGGTCGGCGCGTTGAAGTACCAGCAAGCACGCGCGCTCAGCGCCGCCGCGCACGGCGACGAGCTGCTCACGATCAAGCTGCGCTACAAGCTGCCGCAGGACAGCGCGAGCCGGCTGATCGAGCACGCGGTTGCGGGTCGGGCGGGAAGCTTTGCCGCGGCGTCCACGGACCTGCGCTTCGCGACCGCCGTCGCCGGCTTCGGCATGTGGCTGTCGGGGTCGCGGCACCTCGGCGGGGTCGGGCTCGGCGACCTGCAGCGCATCGCGGGCGGCGCGCTCGGAGACGACCGCGACGGCTACCGTCACGAGCTGGTCGACTTGCTGGCACGCGCCGAGCGCGCCGCGGGAGAGCCCGCGCGCG
>Ga0111538_10014160_pt1 | contig 10526 bp, 8 predicted proteins | sample SoiMethybrSBSTD1_FD_79669 | JGI IMG/M metagenome (GOLD analysis project Ga0111538, IMG submission 79669) | Bulk soil microbial communities from a Populus tree surrounding site in Tennessee, USA - Soil MetaG P. TD hybrid SBSTD1 (version 2)... | ecosystem: Environmental > Terrestrial > Soil > Tree... | reverse complement strand
CCCGTGGGACCAGTACGCCTGGCTCCGGGCGCACGATCCCGTGCACTGGCATCCCGAGCGTGACGGCCCGGGGTTCTGGGCCGTCACCCGCTACGCCGACATCCGTGCGGTGAGCCGGCAGCCCCGGCTGTTCAGCTCGGCGGCTCGCGGGGTGATGATGGCCGAGCCCGGGGACGCCGAGCTCGCCGCGAGCCGGCAGATGATGCTGGTGATGGACCCGCCCCAGCACGACCGGTTCAAGTTGCTCGTGAGCCGGGGGTTCACGCCGCGCAACGCCGAGGCGCTGCGCGAGCGGATCGGGGCGCTCGCCCGCGAGGTGGTCGACGACGTCGTCGAGCGGGGCGAGTGCGACCTGGTCCACGACGTCGCCGGTCGCCTGCCCTCGGGTCTGATCGCCGAGCTGATGGGGATCCCGCGGTCTGACGGCGAGCGTCTGTACGACCTCACCGAGATCATGCACACCACCGACGACGCCGTCGCCCCGGTCGAGGTGCGAGCGTCCGCCGTCGCCGAGATGCTGAGCTACGCCGCCGAGACCGCCGCCCGCAAGCGGGCCGAGCCCGGCGACGACATCGCCTCGCTGCTCGTGCAGGCCGAGGTCGACGGCGACCGGCTCACCGACGGCGAGCTGCAGTGGTTCTTCCTGCTCCTCGTCAACGCCGGCGGTGACACGACACGGAACCTGGTCTCCGCCGGCGTCCAACTGCTCTTCGACCATCCCGACGAGCGGGCGCGCTTGGAGGCCGATCTCGACGAGCTCCTCCCGACCGCCGTCGAGGAGATGCTGCGCTACGCCTCACCGGTCGTCCACTTCCGCCGCACGGCGATGGCCGACACGGTGCTCCACGACCAGCCGATCGCGGCGGGGGACAAGATCATGGTCTTCTACGGATCGGCCAACCGCGACGAGGAGGTGTTCGCCCACCCGGACCGCTTCGACGTCGGTCGCGACCCCAACCCACACCTGGCGTTCGGCGGCGGAGGCCCGCACCTCTGCCTGGGGTTGCACGTGGCCCGCATCGAGATCGCGGCGATGCTACGTGAGCTCCTCACCCGGCTTCCCGACCTGGCCCCAGCCGGGAGCCCCCAGCCACTGGCATCCAACTTCATCACCGGCCTCCACACGATGCCGGTGACGTTCACCCCGGGCGCCCGCCTCGGCCCCGGCTAACTCACTCGGCGGCAGGTGTAGGCGCCGTAGGCGGAGCGGCGGAACTCGCGGTCGAGGATCTCGAACCCGGCTCGCTCCAGGAGCGGCTCGAGGAGCCAGCGGTACGTGCTGAACTCGATCCGGACGTGCTCGGCCAGCTCGGCCGCGGTCCAGCCGACGGCCGGGTCGGACACGGCGCCCGCCAGCCAGGCCTCGATGTGCTCACCCGCATCGTCGGGGTCGAAGTCGAACACCAGGTCGCGCAGGCGCAGGATCCCGCCGGGACGGAGGGTCGCGGCGAGGCGGCGCAGGGCGAGCCCCTTCCAGAAGTCGGGGAGCTGGTGCAGCGCGTTGCGGGTGTACACGAAGTCGACCGGCGGGTCGCGATGGTCGTACGACAGGAACCCGGCCTCGACGACGGTGACATTGTCCAGGCCGGCCCCGGCGACCCGCTCGCGGAGGAGGGCGATCATCGCCGGCGAGACGTCGACGGCAATCACGCTCTGGCAGCGTGGTGCGACGGCGATGGCGAACGTCCCGACCCCGGCACCGGCGTCGATCACCGACGAGTCCGCCCCGAGGCCCAGACGCTCGAGCACCTCGACGTCTTCGGCGGGGTCGAACCCGGCCTTGCGCTCGTAGCCGGCCACGTACGCCGCGTCGAGGTGCTCGGCGCCGGCGTACGTGAGCTCGTCGAGCCACCAGTCGTTCATGTCAGTCCCACACGGCATGGCAGTCCCGCACGTCACTCACCGATCCAGTCTCGCCGCGACGGGGGTGCCCTCGTCGGCGTCGACCGGTGACGAGCTGGTCGACCACTTCGTCGCCGAGGCCCGGGCCGCGGGACGAGAGCGTGGCCGTGATCGCGCTGGCTCGCCTCGGCGTCACCTACCCCGATCTCGAGAACGCGGTGCGGGAGGCGGATGTCACCTCTCGACGATGACCGGGACGGATTACCATTGTTTCTGCACGCCATGCCGTCGAGGGAGTTGAGGCCATGGAGTGGGAACGACAGGTGGAACGGGGCCCGGAGCAGGTCGGCCGCTCCCGTCGCGAGCCGGTGGCTGGTCAGGCCACGAAACGAGCGCTGACACCCGTCCCTGCACTGGATGCGCACGGTTGGGCCGCTACGACCGGTGGTCGGATCCACAGGAACGAGGCGGTCGGCCCGAACCGAGCCCCGGCCGCCGCGCCCGCGATGCGGGTCCAGCGGGTCGCTGGTCATGCCGACAGCGCGACGATCCGCCGGATGACGATCACCGACTATCCGAAGGGCAAGGGGAAGAATCGGGTCGACGGGTACACGTCAGGCGAACTGAAGCGGTTCAAGCACACGTATCTGAATCAGACGCTGGGCAAGAAGATCCAGAAGCCCGAGCAGATCAAGTCCACCGACCTCGACGCGTTCTACACGTCCGTGCTCCCCGCCACCAACCTGGCGGAGCGGGACGACTTCGACCTGTTGTTCAGCCGGGTCGCCGATTCCAGCGCCACGTTCGCCAACGTGACCGCGTTCCTCGCCGAGCTCGATCGGCTCGCCGGTGAGTGGGAGAGTCAGCGGTTCTTCTTCGGCTCGGATGCCGCGTCACCTCGGCTCAAGGCGCCCCGTAACAACCAGCCGGCGGCCCGCCTGTACGGATCGAAGCGGCTCGTCGATGCCAGGAAGATCTACTACTGGGCCCAGCAGAAGGGCGTGGCGACACAGCTCCCGAACGGACTTCTGGGCAACCCGCTTCCCGACGCATCGATCATGGACGAGGGATACAAGGGGATGCCCAAGGGACACTGGGCCGATCGGGTCCACACGATGTCGTATGAGAGTCAGCAAGGGCAGACAGATCGTGTGTTGGTGACGCTGGAGCTGACGACCGCAGCGTCCAATTCGCTCGTCAGTGTCAACAAGAAGGATGTCAAGGGCGGCGGCGAAGGCAAGCTGGTCGGTGGCTTCTCGTTCAAGCACGAAGGCGGGTTCGTCAGCGTCAACGTCGGGGCCGGCATGTGGGACACCTTCAAGCCGAACATCGCGACCGTGCACTTCTCGGCATCCCCCTAGGACGCGGTCGACCAGGTCGTGACCGGCGCGGGCGGTGCTAGCACCAACGTCCACTGTCGAACGTGACCGCCGACGGCGGATCCTGGGGCCATGCGACGTTTCCTGCTCCCTGCCGCTCTCGCCACCACTGCGCTCGTCGCGACCGGAGGCGCCGCCTTCGCCATCGCCAGCTCGGTGAGCACGTCACCGGCACCGCTGTACATCTCCCGGACGTCCCCGGACGGGTTCTCCGATCACCCCGACACCACCACGACGATCCCGGCCAGCACTTCGACGATCTCGTCGGTTCCCTCGACGGCCAGCGCCGAGACGAGCACGTCGGTGACGACGCCGCGGTCGACGTCCTCGTCGCCGACGTCGGTCACCAGCCCGAGCGGGCGTGATGACCGCGGCCGCGGCGGCCACGGGTCCGACGACACTCAGGTCGACGACCATGGCGGCGACCGCGCGGGCAGCGATGACGGCAACGGCGACGACCGTGGCGGCGACACCGGTGGCCACGGGTCCGACGACACTCAGGCCGACGACCATGGCGGCGACCGCACGGGCAGCGATGACAGCGGCGGCGACGACCACGGCGGCGACAGCGGCGGTCACGGGTCCGACGACTGATCGGGCCGAGCGTCAGGTGCCGGCGTCGCCCCCCTCCCGTAAGTGCTGTTGAGCCCAGAGGGCGGCCTGGGTGCGGTCGGTGACCCCGATGCGACCGAAGATGTTCGTCAGGTGCGCCTTCACCGTGCGCTCGGCGATCCCGAGCCGCCGGGCGATCTGCTTGTTGGCGAGGCCGGCGGTCACGAGCCGGAGCACCTCCTGCTCCCGACTGCTCAGCGCGGCCATGCCCGGCGCGCCCCTGGCGGCCGGGGCGCGGCGATCGAGCACGACCCGCGCCGCTCGCGGGTCGAGCGGCGCGCCGCCGGCCGCGGCGGCGCGGACCGCGGCGATGAGATCGTCGGGGGCGGCGTCCTTGAGCTGATATCCGATCGCGCCGGCCTCGAGCGCGGCATGGATCCGTGACGGCTCGGAGAACGAAGTGAGCACCACGACGGCGACACCCGGGTGGGCCTCGCAGATCGCGGCCGTCGCGGCCACACCGTCGAGGCCGGGCATCGACAGGTCCATCAGCACAACGTCGGGCTCCGCGGCCGCGACGAGCTCGATCGCCTCGGCGCCGTTGGCTGCGGCGCCGACGACGACGACGCCGTCGGCGGTGTCGAGCAGGCTCTGCAAGCCCGAACGGACCACCGCGTGGTCGTCGACGATGACCACCTTGATCACGTGACGGGAACCTCCACCCGCAGCGTCGTCCCGGAGCCCTCCGCGGACGCCACGTCGAGTGAGCCGCCGGCGTCGCCGACGAGCCCGCGCAGGACGCGCAGTCCGACGTGGCCTTCGGCGGACCGCTCGCCCAGCGTGGCCGGATCGAAGCCGGTGCCGTCGTCGGTGACGGCCAGCACGGCGTGGCCGTCGTCGCACGTGAGGTCGACGGTGACCGACGCGGCTCCGGCATGGCGGACGGCGTTGCGCAGTCCCTCCTGTGCGGCCCGGTAGAGCACGCGGGCGGTGTCGTTGGGAGCCCCGTCCGGAAGCTCCTCCGCCCGCACGGTTACCGCCAGGCGGTCCGTTGCCACCCGTTGACCGAGATCCTCGAGTGCGGCGGTGAGCCCGCCTTCGTCCACAGAGACTGGAACGAGGTCGACGACCATCGAGCGCAGGTCGCGGACGGCGTCGCGGATCGTCCCCGCGGCGGCCTCGACTTCGGTCGGCGCCGGCGGGCGACTATCGCGCCGGGCGGCCGCGGACAGCGCGTAGGCGACACCGGTCAGCTCTTGCACGACGCCGTCGTGGAGATCGGCGGCGATCTGACGGCGTTCCATCTCCGATGCCTCCAGCGCCCGCCGGCTGAGCGCCTCCCGCTCCCGCATCCGGTCGCGAAGGCGGCGGGCGAGGGAGAAGGCGAGTGGGATCTGGACCAGCTCGAGCACGATGAGGCCACCGAGGGAGATCGGGGCGAAGCTCCGCCAGAGCTGCGAGCCGCTCGCGCTCACCGCGTCGTAGCGGTGGTAGGCCTCGAACAGCAGCGGATTGCCGGTGCCTTCGGCGATCGGGAGGTAGACCTCGAGGAGCTTGCCGTACTGGCGCTCGAACCGGTTCTCCGGCGCCGAGAGGTCACTTACCTCGGCCACGATGCGTCCGGTGCGCAGGGCGTCGAGCTCGTCGTCGCCGAGCTCGTAGGTCGAGCCGATCAGCTCCGGCGCGTCGGAGTAGACGATGCGCCCGGTCTCGTCCCACAGCTTGACCCGCACCACCGCGTCGTCGAGCACCTCGTCCCGCACGACCCGGTCGACTTGGGCGAGCGCGGCCGGATCGCCGCGGAGGACGCCCTCGGAGATCGCCGGTGCGACGACGCTCTGCGCCTTGAGGACCGTCGTCGTGCGGGCGTTGGCGACCGCCTCGCGTTGCCCGACCCGGCGGCTGGCAATGCCGGTGGTGACGGCGACGATGAGCAGGGCGAGGAGGCCGACGACGGCGAACTGGAGGACGGCGACGACGACGATGCGCGAGCCGGCTGAGGCGTCGCCCTGGTCGCCGCCGGCCATCGTCGTGCCTCCCATCGCCGGGCCCCGGGCGAACCGGGACGAGCCGAGCCTACCGGGGCGCGCGACAGCCGCCCGGGCGCCCCAAGGCGGCCCGGGCGGGTCGAATGCCCTCAGTCGGGTCAGAGCTGAACGGTGGCGACGCAGCGCTGACCCGTGGGGATGTGGACGGCCACGGCGCGGATCCGGTCGGTGCCGGCGCGGTTGGGGATGTGCCGCTCGACGCTGAACGACCCGCTCGGGGCCACCGTCTGGCGAACACCCCGGAACACCCGCACGCCGTTGTCGTTGATCCGGACCCGCCAGTGCTGGCCGACCCGGTTCGAGTCGACCTCGAACTCGGTCTCGATCCGGCCGTCGTCGTGCTTGGCCTTGAGCTTCCAGACCGCGCCGGCGGTGCAGGCGCCGCTGCGCCGCACGCCTCGGTCGCCGCCGTCCTTGGCCGCGGCCGGCGCCCCGGCGGCCAGGGCCGCGGCGCCGACGGCCACGGTCACCGCCGCAGCTCGGATTCGTGTGGAGAATGTGGTCATGATGCGCTCCTGTCGAAGACTGGGGTGTCAAGCGCATCCTGCGCCCGCGCGAGGGCGGACAACTACTGGACATCCGTACTACGACCACCACGCCGCGTTCGATGGACGGCATCGGCCGCGGCGTCTCTCTGTGTAAGCACAAACGCGGTAGGTACCGCGTTTGTGCTTACACGGACCGGTGGTGGAGGCACACGGTCAGTCCGAGATCGTCACCTCGATCGGTGCGGAGAGGTACGACTGGAACCCTGCGTCGACGGCCCGGACACGGAGGGTGTGCGTCGTCCCAGGCTCGTACCCGCCTGCGAAGAACGAGAGGGCAGTGCCTGGCAACGCCGTCCCGTCTGGGAAGTCGTCGACCAATAGGTCGACCCATTGCCAATCCCACGTGGCGGGCGCCAGCTGATAGGTGACGGCGACATCGCCCGGGCCAACAGTGGCACCGTCCGCCGGCGCGGTGATGGTGACGGTCCTGGCCGGGTTGGCCACCTTGACCGTGCGGCTGACCGTCGTCGTCCTGCCCGACTGGTCACTGACGGTGAGGGTGATCGTGTGGTTCCCGTTGGGAACGTCCCGCCGGGTGTCCCACTGGAACGGTCCCCACGGTGCGGCGAAGTCGATGTCGAGCGGTACGCCATCGACGTTCACTTCGGCATAGAAGATCGGGACCTTGGTGGAAGCGTTCGGCGCCGCCGTGAATCGGATCGGCACCACTCCCGCGACGGTGGCACCCTGGGCCGGGCTGGTGATCGACGCCGACGGCGTGTCGACGAGCGGGCGCACCACGCCCGTCGTCACCGCGGCCGACGCGCCGGCTTCGTTGAGCGCCCGCACCGAGAACCGGTAGGTGCGGGCCGGGTCGAGTCCGGTCCACGTGTACCCGGTGCCGGTCCCGGCGAAGCTCGTCACCGTCCGGGTCGCACCGTCCGACCGCGTGATCCGGTAGCCGCGGACGATTGCGCCGTTGTCGGCAGGACGGGTCCACGTGACCCTGGCCGCATTGACGCCTGCTTGAGCGCGCACCACCCCCGGGGCGTTCGGCACCTTCGCCGCACCGGCCCCGAACCTGATCGCCACGGTCGCCACCGAGGCCGTCTGGCGGGTGACGGTGATGCGCACCTTCTCCGGCGTCGTCCAACTGCTCCCGGCTGGGAGATGGACGTCGGCGGAGTCGTAGTAGTCCACCGTGCTGCCGGGGCCGGCGTCGAGCACCTGGGTCCTGCCCTCGGGGCCGGGGACGCGGATCTGCACCCCGTCCGTACCCGCCGGCATCGCCCGGTCGGTGCCTCTGCGGGTGCGGTACTCCAACCAGTACGTGGATCGGCCCGCCCGGAGCTTGATCGCCTTGATCCCGGGTCCGGTCGTCTCGTACGGGGCGAGGTCGAGTGTCCGCGTGGCCGTCACCGTCGTCGCCCGCTGGAGCCAGCCGAGCCGGCTCTTGGCGAAGGCGCTGTAATGCCCAGGTCGCCGGTTGCCCATCGTGTCGATCTCGTCGCCGTACTCGTCGATCTGGCACGACGACGACCACGTCACCGTCTCCCACGCCCGGCTCGTGCACCGCCGGGCCGAGGCGTGGTGCAGGCCGAGGTTGTGGCCCTGCTCGTGGACGAGGACCTGGAGGTCGAGCGTGTTGAACAGCCACACCTGATTCCCCGGGTGGGAGCCGAACCCGAGGAGACCTCCGGCGTTGCACGGCAGGTAGTACATGAACCGTCCGTACCGCCCCAGCCGGATGCCTGCCCGGCGGGCCGCGGCGAGCGCCTGGTCGCTGACCTTGAAGGCGTCGTTGACGCAGTCCGCCGGGCGAGGGACGCGCAGCCACGGGGTCACCGCACCGGACACGGTGTAGCGGCCGTGGGACACCTCCCGGAACCAGGCGCGCGGTCTCGTGATCGCCTTCCGCTTCGCCGTGGCCGCGGTGGGATTCGCCGGCGGCCGAGATCCCCAATACACCCGCAGCAGGAGCACCTTGGTCGAACGCGCCCTCGCCGCGGCCGTGAGCTCCCCAGTGGGCGGCGCGGTGACCCGGATCGTCGCCACGCGCAGCGTGTTGCCGGCGCTCGGCGCGCCAGTGACCGCGACCGTGCTCCCGGACGCCGGCGTCGGCTCGGGCAGGCCGTCCAGCCACCAGCTGCCGTCGGTCCCGCGCACGGCGTACCGGCTGTGGGCGCCGTCGGCGCGGTCGATGACCACCTCCTCGAGGACGCCGCGCACCGTCACCGCCGTGCTCGAACTTGGCGTCCTGCCGCCCGCCGCCGTCCCGCCGCCCGTTGGGGCGACCGCCGACGCGCCGACCACCACCACGAACGCAACCATCCATGCCCGCCGTCTCACGATGTCCTCCCTCGACCCCGCACTTGTGCCCGCCGCCGGTGAGGGTCCGCCCGCTCATGCCCGGTGGTGCGGCCGCAGTTTAAACACACCGGACCAACCCGGTGAACCGAGCTGCTAAAGATCTCTGCGCTGGCCGAGGGAGCGGGCGAGGTGGCCGACGGAGTCGGTGTACGGCGGGCGCACCATCGTGATCACCCGGTGCACGCCGAGGCGGGCGAGGCGGTCGTCGGCGGGCGAGCCCGACGTCGTGACGAGGAAGGTGGCCGGATCACCGCCGGCGGCCGCGTGCGCGTCTCGAGCGACGTCGAGCAGCCGGGGGAGCGCCGGCCCCGCGGGCACGTTGATTCCGTCGCCGAGGCGACCAGCGAGGGCGGCCATCTTCGGACCGAATCCTCCGACGACGACCGGCGGGGTCGGCGACGGCTGAAGGAATCCGCCGATTCCGCCGGCCGTGCCCGACCACACCTCGCGCAACGTGGTGATCGTCGACTCCACGGCGGCCCGCCGCGTTGCGTCGTCCGGGACCGTGCGGCCGAGGGCGAGTTGCTCGGCGGCGTACGGCGTGCCCGTGCCACCACCGGCGCCGAGCCCGAGCAGCAGCCGGCCCCGGCTGACCTCCTGCAGCGTCGCCGCCATCACCGCCAGCGTGCCGGCGTCCCGATTGGCGACGTTGAGAACGAGTGACCCGATGGTGAGCTGCGGCACGGTCGCGGCGAGCGCGCTGAGGACCGTCCAGCACTCGAGCACGTGCGGCGACCGGTGGACCGAGCCGGCGAGGTGGTCGTAGAGCCACACGCCGTCGAAGCCGCTCTCCTCGGCGAGCACGGCGGCGTCGCGGAGGTCCTCCCACCGCCCGCCGAACGGGTCGAACAGCAGGTCCATCTGCACGGCGTCATCATGCCGTGGAACGGCACGGCGAGTCGGACGGCGCGTAGGGTCGGGCGCATGACGAGAGTGGTGTTGCACGGCGGATCGGTGTTCGACGGCTCGGGTTCGGCGCCCGCCCAAGCCGACGTGGTGATCGAGGACGGGCGCATCGTCGCCGTCGGGCCTGGGCTCGACGGTGATGACCTGGTCGACTGCTCCGGACAGGCGGTGTTGCCCGGGTTCATCGACAGCCACGTCCACTTCCTCCTCAACGGCCAGCTCGATCCGATGTATTCGATGCGCCGGCCGTTCTCGCTCTCGTTCTTCGAGGCCGCGGAGAACATGCGGGCGACGCTCGACACCGGCATCACGACGGTGCGCGAGGCCGGGGGCTCGGACCTCGGCCTCAAGACGGCTCAGCAGCGGGGGATGATCCCGGGCCCCCGCATGCAGATCTCCATCGCCATGCTCAGCCAGACCGGTGGCCACGGCGACGACTGGCAGGTGTGCGGCGCCCACGTCCCGGCGTTCTTCATCCCGCATCCCGGTCGCCCGGACACGATCGTCGACGGTCCCGACGAGATGCGCCGCAAGGTGCGCGAGCTCGTGCGAGCCGGCGCCGACGTGATCAAGGTGGCGACGAGCGGTGGCGTGCTCTCACCCCGCGACGATCCGCGCCACGGTCACTTCCGCGACGCCGAGCTGGCGGTGCTGGTGGAGGAGGCCGAGGCGGCGGGCCGGTTCGTGATGGCTCACGCCCAGGCGACCGACGGGATCAAGGCGGCGATCCGTAACGGGATCCGCTCCATCGAGCACGGGATCTTCCTCGACGACGAGGCGATCGGGCAGATGCTCGAGCGCGGCACCTACCTGGTCCCGACGCTCATCGCGCCGCGCGGTGTGCTCGAGGCCGCCGAGGCCGGGGTGCCCGTCCCGCCGGAGGCCGTGGCGAAGACGAAGATGGTGATGGAGGCCCACACCGCGTCGGTGACCAAGGCGAT
>Ga0111538_10014159_pt1 | contig 10526 bp, 6 predicted proteins | sample SoiMethybrSBSTD1_FD_79669 | JGI IMG/M metagenome (GOLD analysis project Ga0111538, IMG submission 79669) | Bulk soil microbial communities from a Populus tree surrounding site in Tennessee, USA - Soil MetaG P. TD hybrid SBSTD1 (version 2)... | ecosystem: Environmental > Terrestrial > Soil > Tree... | reverse complement strand
TGTCCGGTCTTGCCGGCATGCATCACGCCCGGGATCGTCTTGCCGCTCTTGTCCTTGACGTCGATCAGCACCGTCGGGCTGACCGCGTCGAGGTCCCACACGTCATGAGCGATGTACTGGAAATGACAGACATACTTGCCGGTCTCCAGTTCGACCGAGACGAGCGAGTTGGTGTAGAGGTTGTCGCCGGGACGCAGCGATCCGTCGAGATCGGGGGAAGGATTGCCGACCACGAAATAGATGCGGTTGGTGGCGAGATCGACCGAGGGGTTCTGCCACACGCCGCCGCCGAGCGTCTTGTAGGGGTCGCCGATCTCGGCGAGCTTCTTCTTCTCCGCCTCGATGTCGCGCTTCATGTCGCGACCCGTCGCGTCCTTGGTGGCCCACACGCCGACCGAGTTCTCCGGGATGGTGTAGAAGGTCCAGAGCAGCTTGCCGTCCTTGGCGTCATAGGCTTTCACGAAGCCGCGGATGCCGTATTCGCCGCCGTTGGTGCCGATCAAGACCTTGCCCTTGACCACGGTCGGAGCCATCGTCTCGCTGTAGCCGAGCTCGGGATCGGCGATGTCGGACTGCCACACCTTGTTGCCGGTCTTGGCATCGAGCGCGACGAGCTTGGAGTCGAGCGTCGCCAGATAGACCTTGTCCTCGTATACCGCGACGCCGCGATTATTCGGGCCGCAGCAATAGGTCGTGATCGGACCGATCGCGTGCTTGTAGTGCCAGAGCTGCTCGCCGGTCTTGGCGTCGAGCGCGTAGACATGACTGAACGACGTCGTGGCATACATGATGCCGTTTACGACGATCGGCGAGGTCTCCATCGACTCGCGGACTTCGGTCTGGAAGATCCAGGCCACCCGCAGCTTCTTCACGTTGCCGGTGTTGATCTGCTTGGCCTGATGGAAGCGCTGCTGGTTGTAGTCGCCGTTGGTGTGGAGAAAGTTCGCGCTGTCGCCGGCGGCCTTGTCGAGCATCGCTTGCGAGACCGGCGTCACATTCGCAGCCTTGGTGGTCTGCGTGGCGACCTGTTTGACTTCCTGAGCGGATGCTGCAGACATCGCGGCAGCCGCAAGCACGAGCGCGCCCGCGACGGGCGTTACAAATCGAGTCATGGCATTGCCTCCCCCGGGCCTATAAAAATAAGCCTTGAACGCCAAAGGGTGCGCCCGGGTCCCGATGGCTGTCAAGGCGCGCCGCCCGCATGGCAGCACCGACGGTGACAGGACAGCCGGCATGCCCTGGCTCCCGCTGTGCGAGCAAATCGTGCCCGGCGGGTGCGATTTTGAGCCGGATGCGGGATTGCGCTAGTATCGCGGCCGACACGGAGGCAGACATGAGCGCTCTGATCCGAAGTTTGGCCGGCACGGTCCTGGGCGTGGCGCTTGCCATGCCGGCGCTTGCCGGCGGCGACGATTACGACGCCGCCAATGACGAGGAAGGCAAGGGCCCGGTCTATTTCGGCTTCGTGCGCGACAATCGCGGTTCGCCGGTGGCCGACGCGCGCGTCGTGCTGCAGCCGAAGAGCGGCGAGGCGATGGTGCTCAAATCGAACGTGCTCGGCCTCTACCGCAGCCATGTCGGCAAGCAGTTCCGTCCGGACGACATCGCGATCTCCTGCGACAAGAACGGCTACCGGCAGGTCAACGTCGCGCGACGCAATCCGCCCGGCTCGTCCGAGATGAACATCGAGACCAACTGCACGCTGCAGCGGCTCTGATCCCACATGTTGCGCCTGCTGGCATGCTGGGCCGGCCTGCTGGCGCTGCTCGCAGGCACGGCGCACGCGCAGCCCGCCGATACGATCCTCCTGGACGGCAGGATCGTCACCGCCGATTCCGCGCCGGCCGAAGCACTCGCAGTGCGCGGCGATCGCATCGTCGCGATCGGACGCTCGGCCGAAATCCGTGCACTTGCCGGACCCGCAACGCGCGTGATCGATCTCGCGGGCCGGACCGTGATTCCGGGTTTGATCGACTCGCATATCCACGCGATCCGCGCCGGCCTCACCTGGACGACCGAGGTCCACTGGATCGGCGCGAGGTCGCTCGCCGAGGCGCTCGCTCGCCTGCGCGCTGCCGCGCAGGCGGCCCCGAAGGGAGGCTGGCTCGTGGTGGCCGGAGGCTGGATCGAAGGCCAGTTCGCCGAACGCCGCCGTCCGACCCAGGCCGACATCGCGGCCGCGGCGCCCGATCATCACGTCTACGTGCAGCTGCTCTACAGCGCGGTGCTGCTCAGCGCCGGCGGCATCGAGGCGCTCGGGCTGCACAACGATGCCGCCCTGGCGTCGCGGCTGACGATCGAGACCGACGCCGACGGCCGGCCGACCGGCTGGATCGGCGCCGACAACCGCAGCATCAGCGACCTGTTCGACCGGCTGCCGCGGCCGACGCTCGCGCAGCAGGTCGCCGGCACGCGCGCCTTCTTTCGCACGCTGAACAGTCTCGGCATCACCGGCGTGCTCGATCCGGGCGGCTACAACATGCCGATCGAGGCCTATGAGGCGCTGTTCCAGGTGTGGCGCGATCGTGCGCTGACCATCCGCGTCACCTACAGCCTGTGCGCACCGCGCCGCGACCACGAGTTCGCGGATTTCGAGGCGCTGACCGCGATGCTGCCGATGGGTTTCGGCGACGACTGGCTCAGGTTCAACGGCATCGGCGAGAACGTCACCTGGGGCATGTACAACAACGATGCGCCGTCCGAGACGCAGAAGGAACAGCTCTATCGCGTGCTGCGCTGGGCCGCGCCGCGCGGCCTGACCGCGACCTTCCATTGGCACAATAATCGCTCGGTGCCGCATCTGCTCGACGTGCTGGAGCGCGTAAACCGCGAGGCGCCGATCGTGCCGCTGCGCTGGTCGGTCGCGCATCTCAACGACGCGTCGCCGGAGAGTCTCGCGCGCATGAAGGCGCTCGGTGTCGGCTGGCTGATGCAGAACGCGTTCTATTTTCGCGGCGAAGCGTTTCTCGGCCAGCGCGGCACGGAGGCGCTGCGGCTCGCTCCGCCGATTGGAACGGCGCTCCGTATGGGACTGGCGATCGGCGGCGGCACCGATGCGCATCGGGTGATGTCCCACAACCCCTTCGTCTCGCTGCAATGGATGCTCGACGGCAAGTCCGTCGCCGGTCTGCCGACGCGCGGCCCTGACGAGACGCCGGCGCGGCTCGAGGCGCTGCGCATCTACACCCAGGGGAGCGCCTGGTTCGCGCATGACGACGCGCGCCGCGGCTCACTTGGCGTGGGCAAGCTCGCCGACCTCGCGGTGCTGACCGCCGACTATCTCGGCGTCCCGGCGGAGGAGATCGGCGCCATCCGTTCACTGCTCACGATGGTCGGCGGCCGCATCGTGTATGCGGCCGAGCCATACGCGGCGTTCGAGGACCGGCCCGGCGCGCCATAGCGGCGCGCCGCCGACACGCCGCGCGCATCCTTCATCTTAACGTTGCAATCCGGCCGTGCCCTTGGTCTATTGGATGATCCACGGCGACGACCGACCTGCCGCAGTTGCGATGGCGGTCAGTACGCTGCCGTGTGGCGCAACGCATGGCGTGACACAGATCGCCGCGCGCAAACACCGGATCTCATCCGGACAGAGGAGAAGCCGCGATGCCGAGCCCGCCGGGCGCTGACTCCGACAAGCCACCCTTCCCTCCGGCACTGTACGCGGCCGGCAAAGTGCGGCGCCGGCCGCCGTCGCGCCGCCGCCTGCAGATTTTCGCCGTCGATCCCGGCGCCAGCAATCGGCTCGACACCGCCTTCATCAACAAGACCACCATCGACGTTCCTTGGGAGGGCGAGGCGACCGACGCCAACCGGAGCGCCGGATCGGTCAGGGAGGAGGGCGAGGCGACCCCCGCCGATGCGCTCGGACCCGGACCGGTCGGGGAATACATCGAGGTCGTCGACGTCGATCCGGCGAGCGGAATGGCCTATCCGCCGATCAACCTGAACGACCCCTACCTGCTCGCCGAGAACGGCCTTGCGCCGTCCGAAGGCAACCCGCAGTTCCACCAGCAGATGGTCTATGCGGTGACGATGCGGACCATCGAGGCGTTCGAGTCCGCGCTCGGCCGCCGCGCGCTCTGGGCGAGCAAGCGAACCGAGCGCGACGAGGTGAATCCATCTACCGGCAAGAAGGAGAAGAAATACCAGACCGAATACGTGCAGCGGCTGCGCGTCTATCCGCATGCGCTGCGGCAGGCGAATGCCTACTACAGCCCCGACAAGATCGCGCTGCTGTTCGGCTATTTTCCCGAGATGCGCTCCGAGGCGGATGACAGCGCACTCGGCGGCATGGTGTTCACCTGCCTGTCGCACGACATCGTCGCACACGAGACCACGCATGCGCTGCTCGACGGATTGCATCGCCGCTATCAGGAGGCAAGCAATGTCGACGTCCTGGCGTTCCACGAGGCGTTCGCCGACATCGTGGCGATGTTCCAGCACTTCACGTTCCCGGAACTGCTGCGCTACGAGATCGCCCGCACGCGCGGCGATCTGCGGGAAGGTAAGTTCATGGCCGACCTCGCGCAGCAGTTCGGTGCGGCGCTCAACCGCTCGAAAGCGTTGCGCAGTGCGATCGGCGTGAACCCGGAGACCACCAACTACGCCAGCACCACGGAGCCGCATGAGCGCGGGTCGATCCTGGTGGCCGCGGTCTTCTCGGCGTTCCTGATGATCTACCAGCGTCGCACCGAAGATCTGCTGCGCATCGCCACCGGCGGGTCAGGCGTCCTGAACCCCGGGGCCCTGCATCCGGATCTGGTCGAGCGCTTCGCGCGCGAGGCCAACCGCAGCGCCGCGCACGTGCTGGAGATCTGCATCCGCGCGCTCGACTACTGCCCGCCCGTCGACATCACCTTTGCGGATTATCTGCGTGCGCTGATCACCGCGGATGCTGACCTCGTCGGTGTCGACAAATACGGCTACCGCGTCGCGTTCCTCGAAGCGTTCCAGGCGCGCGGCATCTACCCGGAGGACGTGCGCACGCTGTCGGTGGAAAGCCTGCGATGGTCGCAGCCGCGCGCACAGCTCCAGGGCCTCTGCTCATACCTGCGCGATCCTGGCGCGTTCCTCGCTGCGAAGAACTGGCGCGACCCGTCGGTGAAGTTCGATTGGTCGCGGAAAAGCGATCGGCGCAAGGCCTACGAGTCGGGCCGGCTGAACGCCGCCATGCTGCACGAATGGCTCGCCGAGCATCTCACCCCCGAAATGGCACGCGAGTTCGGCCTGAACCTCCAGAAAAAGGGCGATCCCAGCACCGAGGGGTTCAGGTTCAGCGAGAAGACCGGACAGCCTCTGTTCGAGGTCCATTCGTTGCGGCCGGCCTATCGCGTGGCGCCGGATGCCGACATCAAGACCGAGATCATCGCGGTGATCACCCAGCGGCGCCGCGTCACGGTCGATCCGAACGGCAAGGCCGACCCGGACAATACGGACGATTCCGAGGAGGCTTTCTGGTTCCGCGGCGGATGCACCCTGATCATCGATCCCGACAACGACGATGACCCGATCCGCTATGCGGTCTCGAAGGGTGTGATGAGCTCCAGGCGGCTTGCCCGACAGCGCGCCTTCCTGGGCCAGAGCCAGGGGCTGAGCTTGCGTTCACTCTACTTCGGCGGCGACTCGGGCACCGAGCACAACGAGCCGTTCGCCTTGCTGCATATCGGACACTAGGGAGTCGCCACATGGCCAAGAAAACGGGTACGCGGACTGCCAGCTCAGGTGCGGCGGGCGGCAGCAAGAAGGCGAAGGAGCCGAAGGCCGCCGGCACCAAGCAGGGGGAGCGCTCGCTGCGCGTGCGCATGTACCGACACGGGCTCGGTGACTGCCTCCTGATCACCCTGCCGAAGAGTGACGGGAAGCCGTTCTACATCATGATCGATTGCGGCATCGTGGTCGGGTCGCCGAACCCGAGCATCATGGAAGACGTGGTGCAGAGCATCATCGCGGACACCAACGGTTTCGTCGACATCCTGGTCGTCACGCACGAGCATTACGACCACGTGTCCGGCTTCGCCATCGCGCACGACCTGTTCGCCGAGAAGCCGACGCCGGGCAAGCTGGCGGCAGGGCAGGTCTGGTTCGCCTGGACGGAGGACCCGAGCGACGCGCTCGGCAACCGTCTGCGGGAGGAGCGCAACAAGCGCAAACAGAAGCTGGCCGCGCTGGTCAGCAGCCCGCGCATGCAGGGCGCAAGTCCCGCCATGGTCGACCACATCGATAACGTGCTCGGCTTTTTCGGCATGGCCAAGGGCAAGGAAAAGGCCGAGGGCAAGGCCAAGGTCGCCGGAACCGGTCCCGCAATGACATTCGTCGGCGGCCTTGCGCCGGTGCGTTACTGCCGCCCGACCGACAAGCCGATCACGCTCCCGGAGGTGGAGGGCGTGCGCATCTACGTGCTGGGACCGCCGCCCGACGAGCAGTCGCTGAAGAAGACCGACTCCAAGACCGAGGTCTATCACCTCGCCAATATGGGGGCGGCCCACTCGTTCTTCATGACGCTGGACGACAGCGAGCAGGACAAGGTGGAACGTTATCAACCGTTCGAGCCGGAGGCCCGCTACGCGTTGAAAGACATGGAAAAGCCGGGCGACGGCTCGGGAAGCTCTCCCGACCGCCATCTGCGGTTCTTCGCCGATTACTATTTCGGACCGACGCGCGGCGCGAACAAGGATCAGTCCTGGCGCCGCATCGATGGCACCTTCATGGATGCGGCGGCGGAATTCGCCCTGCAGCTCGACAGCGCCACCAACAACACCAGCCTGGTGCTCGCGCTCGAACTCGTCGGCAGCGGAAAGGTCCTGCTGTTCGTGGGCGACGCGCAGGTCGGAAACTGGCTGTCATGGCAGAACGTGCAATGGCAGCTCGATGCCAACACCACCGTCACCGCCTCGGACCTGCTGCGACGGACGGTCTTCTACAAGGTCGGTCATCACGGCAGCCACAACGCCACGGCGAAAGCCAAAGGCCTCGAGCTGATGCAATCCGGCGACCTCGTGGCATTCATCCCGGTGAATCACGAGATGGCGGTCAAGAAGGGTTGGGGCAAGATGCCGCTCCCCAAGCTGGTGGAAGAGCTCAATGCGCGCACGCAGGGCCGGCTGGTGCAGGCCGACCAGGACTATCAGCCGCCGGATACGCCGCGCGGAAAGGCATTCGCCGCGGCTCTCACCAAAGGCGGCGGAAAGAACAACGAGCTATTTTACGAATGGACGATGCCGATGAGCTGACGCGACATCCTCATCGGGAGGGGGTCGAAGTTGTTGCGTCACCTTCACCACCCGCCGGACCCCCACCCCTAACCCCTCCCCGCAAGGGGGAGGGGAACAGACCGCCCGCGCGGCGCCGGTGGTGCAAACCGCAAGCTACTTCCACTTGACCAGATAGAAGCGCGGCAGCTCGTCCGCATAGGGCGTGAAGTCGAGTTGCTTGGCGTATCCGTAGGTCGTCACATAGGTGTGCAGCGGCAGCCAGTAGGCCTGCTCGGTGATGCGATGAATGGCCGCCGAATAGGCCTTCTTGCGCACCTCCGGATCGTTCGACGAGCCACCCTCGGTCAGCCATTTCTGCACGTCGGCATCACGCGCATAGTCGTCGGCGCCGCCGTCGAAGAAGTTCGGCAGGATCGCCGACACGTCGTTGATCGAGTAGCTTCCCCAGCTGCCAAGCTGCGTGCGCAGCTCGCCCGCCTTGGAGCGCTGCACCAGTGCGGCGACCTGGAGCTGGTTGAGCTTGGCGCGGATGCCGACCGCCTGCAGATAGTTCTGCACCGCCGCACCCCATTGCGGCAGCACGTAGCTCGCAAGCTCGACCTCGAAGCCGTTCGGAAAGCCTGCCTCTGCCAGTAGTTGCTTCGCCTTGGGGGGATCGTAGTCGTACAACACCGCGGCCTCGGCGTCGCAACCGAACTGCGGCGGGAAGCACGGCGCCGGCGGGACGCGGCTGCCGCCGGTGACCAACTTGTCGGCGATCGCCTTGCGGTCGATCGCGTGCCAGATCGCCTGGCGTACCTTCTGCTTGGTGATCGGATTGTCCGCGCCGCTGCGGCCCGCGGCATCGAGGTACATGTAGCCGACGCGCATCGACTCCTTGCGCACCGCCTCCAGGTGCGGAAGCTTGTTGATGTTGTCGAACTGGTCCGGATTCAGGTTCCAGATCCAGTCGGCGCGGCCGGCGAGCAGTTCGGTCATCTCGGTGGTGGCGTCCGGCACGAAGCGCACGGCGAGCTTCTTGATCGCCGGCTTGCCCTTCGGACTGCCGGCCCAGTAGTCCTCGAAGCGCTCGAAGTCGATCGACACGCCGGGTTCGACCTTGGTCATGCGGTAGGGGCCCGCCCCGACCGGCGCCTTGGCGTAGCCTTCCGGCCCGACCTTTTCGCGATAGGCCTTGGGATAGATCGGCAGCACCAGCGCGAAATATTCGAGCGCCGCGGGGTTCGGCCGCTTCAGCTTGACGCGCACCGAGAGATCGCCGGTCTTCTCCGCGCTGTCGATCCAGTTGTAGTTCGAGGGCGTCGACATCTTGCTGGCGGGGTCGGCCGCGAGGTTGAGCGTGTAGACCACATCGTCGGCGGTAAGCGGGCTGCCGTCGTGGAATTTCACGCCCGGGCGCAGTGTGAAGTCGATCGTGGTCGGGTCCGGCGTCTTCCATTCGGTGGCGAGCAACGGCTCGAGCTTGAAGGTGGCGGGATTGCGGTAGACCAGTGTGTCCCAACCCTGGTGATGCATCACCACGCCGGTGCGCAGGTTGTTGTAATAGGGATCGATGTTCGGCAGCGCGTCGCGCATCGAGATGCGCAACGTGTCGGCGGATTTCTGCGCGACCGCCGGCATCGCGCCGAGCAGGGTCGCAAGGATCGCCGCACCGAACTTGAGTTGCACGCGCATATTGCCCTCCGAGTGTTGTCCGGATTGAAGCATGCCTTATTGGTGGAGCATGATCTTTTCCGAAAACCGCTGCACACCCCGCATCAAGTGCAGGGCAAGCTTTTTCGGGATCATGCCCTATGCCAGGTGGCACTCTACCATTCCCTCCGCGGCGCGGGCCATGGGCGCCGGTGCGACACTGCAGCAGCGCTCGACCGCGATGCGGCAACGCGGGTGGAAGCGGCAGCCGGGGGGAATATTCGCCGGATCCGGCATCACGTCGCCGAGCCCGACATCCGGCACGCCGCGTCCCGGCTCCGGCGTCAGCACGCTCGCCAGCAGCGCCTGGGTATAGGGATGGCGCGGCGTGCGGAACAGCGCGTCGGTCTCGTTGCGCTCGACGATGCGGCCGAGATACATGACGGCGACCTCGCTCGCCACGTGCTCCACAACCGCGAGGTTGTGACTGATGAACAGGTAGGTCAGGCCGAGATCGCGCCGCAGATCGGCGAGCAGGTTGAGGATCTGCGCCTGCACCGAAACGTCGAGCGCGCTGGTCGGCTCGTCGCAGATCACGATGCGCGGCTCGAGCACGAGCGCGCGCGCGATCGCGGCGCGCTGGCGCTGCCCGCCGGAGAGCTGCGCCGGCATGCGCTCGCCCATCTCGGCCGAAAGACCGACGCGCTCGAGAACTTGCGCCACGCGGCGATCGATTTCGCCGCGCCCGAAAGTCCCTTGCGCCACGAGCGGCAGCGCCACGATGTCCCTGACGCGCCGGCGCGGATTGAGCGAGGCGAACGGGTCCTGGAACACGGGCTGGATCAGTTTTGCGCGCGCCTTGCGGTCGAGATCAAACAGCCGCTTGCCGTCGACCAGCGCCGCGCCCGCGGTCGGCTCGAGCAGCCCGAGAATCAGCCGCGCCAACGTCGATTTCCCGCAGCCGGACTCGCCGACGATGCCGAGCACGCTGCCGGCCGGGACGCTGAAGGTGACATCGTCCACCGCGATCACGTGCTTTTGCGGCGCCAGCATGCCGGAGCGCACGCGAAATTCGCGGCGCAAGTTCGTCACCTCGATCGCGACACTCATGCGGGTTGCGGCTCGGCGAATTGGGGAGCGAGGCGGCAGAGATAGTCGTGCGCGGCGCCCGCCTGCCGGCGCGGAATGACCAGCTCGCAGGTCGCGTTCGCATGCGCGCAGCGTGAACGGAATGCGCAGCCCGCAAAGCCCGGTGCAATTCGCGGCACCCCGCCCGGGATCGAGCCGAGCGGCCGGTCGCGCCGCACCTTCCCGGGCACCGGCACGCAGGACAGGAGCCCGCGCGTGTAGGGATGCTGCGGGGCGCGGAACAGCTCAGCGGTCGGCGCGCGCTCGACCACTTCGCCCGCATACATCACCGATACGCGGTCGGCGACGCGCGCCACGATGCCGAGGTCATGCGTGATCAGCAGGATCGAAAGCCCGAGCTCGCGCTTGAGCGTGGCGAGCAGCCGCAGGATCTGCGCCTGCACGGTCACATCGAGCGCGGTGGTCGGCTCGTCGGCGACCAGCAGCTCGGGATCGCACATCAGCGCCATCGCGATCATCACGCGCTGACGCAGGCCGCCCGAGAGCTGATGGGGAAACTGGCCGAGCCGCATGTCCGGGGCCGTGATGCCG
>Ga0111538_10014157_pt1 | contig 10527 bp, 5 predicted proteins | sample SoiMethybrSBSTD1_FD_79669 | JGI IMG/M metagenome (GOLD analysis project Ga0111538, IMG submission 79669) | Bulk soil microbial communities from a Populus tree surrounding site in Tennessee, USA - Soil MetaG P. TD hybrid SBSTD1 (version 2)... | ecosystem: Environmental > Terrestrial > Soil > Tree... | reverse complement strand
CGTCACCTCGGACGCGAACGAGCGCAGCTGGTCGACCATCGTGTTGATGGCCTCCTTGAGCTGCAGGATCTCGCCGCGCACGTCGACGGTGATCTTCTTGGAGAGGTCGCCGTCGGCCACGGCGATCGTCACCTCGGCGATGTTGCGCACCTGCGCCGTCAGGTTGTTCGCCATCGAGTTGACGTTCTCGGTCAGGTCCTTCCAGACCCCGTGCACTCCGTGCACCTGCGCCTGGCCGCCGAGCTTGCCGTCGATGCCCACCTCGCGCGCCACGCGCGTCACCTCGGACGTGAACACGCCGAGCTGGTGGATCATCGTGTTCACGATCGTGGCCGAGCGCAGGAACTCGCCCTCGAGCGGACGGCCGTGCACGTCGGACTTCACGGTCTGGCGCAGATCGCCCTGGGCCACGGCCGAGATCGCGCGCGTCACCTCGGCCATGGGCCACAGGAGGTCGTCGATCAGGGCGTTGATCGAGCCCTCCATCTCGCCCCAGGCCTCGCCCGAGAGGCCGAACTTCGCGCGCTGGGTGGTCTTGCCCTCCTTGCCCACCGCCTCCCCCACGCGCTTGAGCTCGCGCGCCATGCGTCCGTTGGCGGACACGATGTCGTTGAACATGTCCGCGATCTTGCCGGCCAGCCCCGTCCAGTGGCCGGGAAGGCGCGCCGAGAAGTCGCCGTTGCGGACGGCCTGCAGGGTCTCCAGCAGGGAGCGCTGGTCGAGTTCCGTCGCGACTACCGCTCCGCCGGTGCTGGCCTCCTCGACGACGCTGCGGCTGTCTCTTTCCATGGTCGCTCTCCGGGCCCGGCGGCCGGGACGTGACCAGCCAGCGAACCCCTCGGAACTAGGGCAGGGGCCGCCGGTTGCGACACCTGTGGGCTCGGGCCCGGTCGGTCCGAGCGTGGGCGAGCCGATTCTGGCGGCCGCTCTGCGGAGCCCCCCTTAAGAAGCATTCATGTCGGCGAGCGAGCGCGCGAGCGGAGTGACCTCGTCGTCGTGGGGTCGCTCGACGAGGACACGGCGCCGCGCCGCGCGCTCGGGCACGGTCCGTGCGTTGGGCGGCAGCGCCGCCCGCCACGTGACCCCTGTCGAGGACACTCGATGAATGCCGCCGCCCGTGCCGGTCTGATCGTCCTGCTCGCGCTCCCCATCGTCCGCGTGAACGACGGACGAGACGAGGTTCCGGAGAGCGCGATCGCGACGCTCTGGGCGCAGGACGATGTCGCGTCGTCGATCGACTTCCGCACCGGTGGCCCGGGCGGACGGCTCGAGGACGGGGAAGTGCACCTCGATCGAGCGCAGCTCGCCTTCGGCAGCTTCGTGGCCGATCGCATGACCATCGGCTTCGTGCGCGACGAGCGAGCGGCGCTGCTGGATCTGGGGGAGCTGTACGTGGAGCCGCAGCTGCGCGCGCGCGACGAGGCCGAGGAGTTCCCGATCTCCGTCTTCCACACGCTGGACTTCGACGGCGCGCGCTTCTCGTACGTCGCACCGGGCGGCGACGAGCGCTCGCTCGAGCGCGCCGACCGCCTCCTGGGAACGCTGCCGGCCGGCATCCACCACTTCCAGCCCGTGGTCGGTCACACGTACCTCCTGCGCACGCGGCACGACGACGCTGGCTCCACGGACGAGCTCTTCAAGTTCCAGGTCATCGACCTGCAGCCCGGCCGCAGCCTGACGATCCGCTGGGCGCAATTGCCGTCCGACTAGTGCCGACCCCATGGCAGCCTCGACCACCAGCCGCCCATTCGGCGCCTGCGTCGCTGGCACCAACGTGCCTAGCCTCCACAACTAGCGCACGCGGATGCGAAGCGCGTCGCTGGCGCAGAGCGGCGAGCCGGCGCACGGGCGAGCGGGACAGTCCGGCGGCGAGAGCCAGCGGAACTGCGCGTGGATCTCCGGCATTCCGGGCCCGAAGGCCGGGAGCTCGACCTCCGCGTAGCCGCCCGCGCTCGAGACCGTCGGGAAGACGCCGATCAGCTCCTGCTCGTCGAGCGACACGTACTGGCGCACGCCGTCGACGCACGGACCGGATTCATCCCCGCGCCGCGAGACGATCAGCTCGCCCGGCGCGGAAGGCGGGGCGTGCACGCAAGAGATCGTGAACGGGAGGTCGCGCGACATGGGACCGCTCGCGGAGATCGCGATCGGCCCTCGACAGGCGGGCGTGGAGACGCCGTAGCGCTCGATCTCCCAGGCTGGGTCGAAGCCGTCGACGTCGCGCAGTGCCCGGAACACGCGGCGCGCCTCGTCGATCCGCTCCAGCGCCTCGGGCTCCTGGCATCCGAACAGCGCCAGCTCGGGATGGTCGAGCACCGCCTTCGTCACGATGTCGCACCACAGCATCCAGTACTCGGCCGCGGCCGCATCGACGATCGGCCGTCCGTCCACGATGACCCAGAGCGCTGCGGTGTGCGCGCGCTGTGAGCCGAGGCGCACTGCCAGCCACGCGCTCTCGTCGAACACCACGCTGGAGAACGAGAAGGCGGTCGAGCCTCCTGACGGCAGCTGGAACGGGAGCTGCTCGCGCACTTCCCCGTCCACGACCAGCTCCATGACGTCGTCGAGCGGCACGGAGCTGTGCACCTCGGCGACGATCGGGACTTCGGTCGTGGACGACACGTCGAGCTCTTCCCCGACATGGAGGCCGCCCGCCTCCACCTCGACCCGGATCCCGGGCACCCCGATCGTCGTCCGGCCCGCGCGCAGCCCCGCGATCCACGCCGGATAAGACAGTTCGTCGAGGAAGACCCGCGTCTCGGGGTGCTCTTCGATCAGCGGCGTCGGGCAGGCGCGGTCGCTGCCGCCCGACAGTCCGACGCGCAGGCCCGCGGAGAGGAGCTTGTAGTAGAGCCCGTTCCAGTTCGCGGGCGGCGTGACCGGGATGGGCGCGGTCGTACCGAGGAACGTGGTCTCGAAGAACTGCACGTCCCCGAGCACCGCGTCCATGGGGCCGAGCACCGGGAAGAACGCTCGCAGCGAGCCGTCGTGCAGGTCGTGCGGATCGAGCCCGAGCTCGGCGAGGTCGGGAACGGCCAGCCGCTGCTGCGGGTCGAGCACGCGCGCGTCGGTCGTGAAGCCCGTGGCGAGGAGCTCGCTCTGCCAGTCGAAGCCGTCGGGGTGGTAGAGGCCCACGGGCCAGGCCGTGTGCGCGTAGCCCGTGACCACGCCGGATTCGGCGAGGAAGTGCCGCGCGACCGGGCCGTTGATCGTCCCGGTCCCGTCGCCACCTTCGCATCCCAGGCCGAGCCCGGGCATGTCCGCGCAGTGGCCGACCTTCAGCGCTCCTGCGGCGATCCGCGCCTGCTCCGGCCCGACGCCGAGGGCGATCAGGTGTCCCCAGCGGCCGCAGTCGAGCCCGGAGGTCTCGATGCCGTATTGCAGGACCTGCCTCGCGGTCGACAGCGGGTCGGGCTGGCCCGTCACGCGGCACACGAGCGACTGGAACGGCGCGGTGGGACGATCCCAGATCAGCACGTTGGCGACGTTCAGGTTTTCGGCCTGCATGCGCGCGAGGATGTCCTCGAGCGCGAGCACCTGATCGCCGCAGAGCTGCACGTGCTCGTGCGTGTCCCCCGAGTACCAGGCCGGAGGTGGAGCCGGCGGGCGGTCGACGATGCCGTCGGGTACGGAGGCGGGAAACGCGCGCTGCGCCGGAGCGGCGAGCGCGAGGACGGCGAGACAGCCGAGCTCGAGGACGAGAGCCATGGGGAGCCTGTCGCGTGTCGTACCCCCCGAGGGCCGCCAGCGTGTGGCCAGCGCGAAGCGTAGCGTCCGACCTGCAGCGAGGCTCGCACTCTCGCGCTCGTTTCTCCGTCACGGGCCATCCCGCCCCCAGGTTGATTCGGCGGTTGATTCGGCGATCATTGCACGAGCTGGTGCAGCGCGTCGCTCGCGCTTCTGTTCTTCAGCGTCGAGCAGGACTGCACCGCACAGCCCGGCGGACTCGTCCAGCGGAACTGGGCGTGGATCTCCTGGACCGGCGGCGGCAGGGCCGGAACCTCCACCTCCGCGTATCCGCCGCGCGTGGACGAGACCGGATAGACGCCCACGAGGTCCTGCGCGTCCGTCGAGACGAACTGGCGCACGCCGTCGACGCACGGCCCGGCGGCATCCGATCGGCGCGACACGTAGAGCTCGCCCTCGGCCGACGGCGGCGCGTGCACGCAGCTGATGCGGAACGGCACGCCCGCGACCACGGGCCCGCTCGTCCCGATCGCGATGGGCCCGCCGCAGGCGGCGGTCGATTTGCCGTAGCGGTCGGCGCCCCACGCGGGATCGAAGCCGTCGACGTCGCGCAGCGCCTTGAACACGCGCCGCGCGTCCTCGATGCGCGCGAGCGCCTGGCCCTCCTGGCACTCGAAGAGCGCGAGCTCGGGACGATCGAGCACCGTCTTCTCGACGGCGTCGCACCACAGCATCCAGTACTCGGCCGTCGGTCCGTCCGCGATCGGCCGGTCCTCCACGATCGCGTAGACGGCGCCGGTGTGGGCGCGCTGAGAGCCCAGACGCGCCGCGATCCACGAGCTCTCCGTCAGCAGGAGGTTCGAGAACGAGAACTGCGTCGAGCCGCCCGACGAGAGCTGCACCGGCAGCTGGTCCACGACGTTGCCGTCGACCACCAGCTCGACGGTGTCGGTGAGCGAGACCGACGAATGGACCTCGACCAGCGCCTTGAGGTCCGACGACGGAGGCACGTCGAGCTCCTCCCCCACCGTCTTTCCATCGACTTCGAGCTCGATCCGGATCCCCGGCAGGCCGACCGTGGTGCGGCCCGCAGCGAGCGCCGCGAGCCACGCGGGATACGACAGCTCGTCGAGGAGGACGTAGGTGCGCGGGTGCTCGGTGACGAGCGGCGACGGACAGGCGCGATCGCTCCCACCGGAGAGGCCCACGCGCAGACCGGCCGAGAGCAGCTTGTACCAGAGCCCGTTCCAGTTCGCCGGCGGCGACAGGTTCACGGGCAGGCTCGCGCCGAGGAACGTCGTCTCGAAGAACTGCACGCTGCCGAGCGCCGCGTCCATCGCCCCGAGCAGCGGCAGGAACGCGCGGTTCGGACCGCCGTGATCCAGGACGACCGAGGGCTCGTCCAGCAGGGCCTCGAGGTCGGGGACGGCGAGCCTCTGCGCGGGATCGAGCCAGCGCGCGTCCGTCGTGAAGCCCGGGGCGAGCAGCTCGGTCTGCCAGTCGTATCCCGCGGGGTGCTGCAGACCCAGCGTCCATATGCAATGCGCATAGCCGCAGACGACGCCGGGCCCGGCGAAGTGCTCGGCGACGAGACCGTCGAGCGCTCCGGTGCCGTCACCGCCGACGCAGCCGAGGCCGAGGCCCGGCATGTCGGCGCAGTCGCCGCTCTTCAGCGCACCCGCGGCGATGCGCGCCGCCGGCGGAGCGACGCCGAGCGCGATCAGGTGCCCCCACTTCGCGCAGTCGAGCCCGGAGGTCTCGACGCCGTACTGCAGGAGCTCCGTCGCCGTCGACAGCGGGTCCGGCTCGCCGGTGACGCGGCACACGAGCTGCGTGAACGGCATGGTCGGACGCTCCCAGACGAGGACGTTGGCGATGTTCAGGTCCTCGCCCTGCATCTCGGCCAACAGCTCCTCCAGCGTGTGCAGCTCCTCGTCGCAGTACTGGACATGCTCGTGCGTGTCCGCGGCGAACCACCGCGGCAGAGGGAAGGGCGGACGCTCGACGAAGCGCGTCGGGACCGGAGCCGGCAGGGCGTGCTGGGCGGTCGTCACGACCGCGAAGAGCGAGAGGACGGTGAGCGCGAGAGGGCATTGCATCGGGGGTGATCCAGTCGTTTTCCACGCCCCCCTGGGCCGATCCGTTCGCGGCGAGCGCCGGCGCCTGCGCGCTCCGGCCTGCGGGCCAGGCGGATTCGGGGTCAGGCTCGGTGCTCGACGAACTGGAGTCCCGAACGGTCGTGTCTCACGGCCGGTTCCGTCGCTCTCCTTCAGCTGTCAGACGCTTCATCCCCGGGCCCGTCCCGCCTCACGGTCGAGGCGTTTTCCACAACGTTCGCGGGAGGACATCGCGCGTCGCCCCGGCCTCGCTGTTGACTCCCTCCATCCCGATGCCGACGCTACCTCCCGCCAGGACGCGTCCGCCGGACATGGAGGGTCGTGGGGGGCGCGCAAGAAACCCGGTTCGGCAGCTCGGAAATGTCTATCTGGATCGCCATCGCGTTCCTGGCGGGTCTCGCCGCCGGGTGGATGCTCCGTCAAGGTGCGCGCAACCCCAGCTCGCGCGTCATCGAGGAGATGTACGGCCGCAAGGTGAAGCTCGCGGAGCAGGAGCGCGACCAAGCGATCCGCGACCTCAACGCGAAGCGGGTCGAGATGACCACCTTCGACGAGCGCATCGAGGCGCGCGACGAGGAGGTCGCCGCCGTGAACGGCGAGCTCGAGAGGGTCCGCGCGTCGTTCGCGCCGACGGAGACCGAGCTCGAGGCGCGCAGGGCGGAGGTCGCCGAACTCGCGGCCAAGCTCGCCGAGCAGGTCGAGGAGGCGCGCATGCTCGCGGCGAACCTCGAGGCCGGCTCGGAGGAACTGGCCTCGGCGCGCAACCGCGCGGTCATGGCCGACGCCGCTCTCGACGGCGCGCAGGCCGAGAGCGCCCGGCGCGGCGAGGAGCTCGCGCGCCTCGCGCCGCTGCCCGAGGCGCTCGCCGCGGTCCGGATCGAGCTCGATCAGCGCACCGAGGAGCTCGCGGCGCGCGGGGTGCAGATCGCCGCTCTCGCCCGCGAGGTCGCCGGGCTCGAGTCGACGAAGCGGACGCTCACGAACGATCTCGAAGCGCGTGCGCGCGAGCTCGCCGAGGTCCGGGCGGCGCTCGGGGAGCGCACGCGCGAGCTCGCGACCGAGAACTCGCGCGTGGCGGGGCTCGAGGACCGCGTGCAGACGCTGGAGGCCTCCGGCGGCGAGCTCGCGGCCGATCTGGAAGCGCGCACGGGTGAGCTGGAGGAGGCGCGTGGCTCGCTCGCCGAGCGCATGCGCGAGCTCGCCGCGAGGAACGCGCAGGCGACCGCCCTGCAGGAACGGGTGCAGTCGCTGGAGGCCACAGGGAGCAAGCTCACGGCCGAGCTCGAGACGCGCTCGGGCGAACTGGAGGAGGTGCGTGACTCGCTCGCCGAGCGCATGCGCGAGCTCGCCGCGAGGAACGCGCAGGCGGCCGCCCTGCTGGAGCGGGTCCAGTCGCTGGAGTCCACGGGGCGCGAGCTCGCGGCGGAGCTCGAGGCGCGGGCCGAGGCGCTGGCGAGCGCGCGCGAGGAGAGCGCGCGCCTCTCGACCGAGCTCGCGAGCACCCGGGCCGAGGGCTCGCGCCTCGGCGAGCGCGTGGCCGAGCTCGCGCCGGCGCCGGGCGAGCTGCAGCGCGCGCGGGTCGAGCTCGCGCGTCGGGAGGAGGCCCTGGAGGCGCGCCAGCGCGAGCTCGCGCTCACCGCGGAGCGCATCGCCGAGCTCGAGCCGCTGATCGCCCGCGTGGCCGAGCTCGAGGAGGAGCTCGCCGAGCAGGAGCGCCGGCAGCACGCGGGCGAGGCGGCCCTCGAACGCGCCTGGCAGGAGCGGCTCGAGCGAGCACAGCAGGTCAAGGAAGCCGAGATCGCGGAAGAGCGCCGGCGCAGCGAGGAGCGCCTCGAGCGCGGGCACGCGCTCGGGCTCGAGCTCGAGCGCATCCGCGCCCGCGCGCAGCAGCTCCACGAGAACGTGGAGGCGCGCGGCGTCGAGACCGGCGCGCTGGCGAAGGAGCGCGAGGCGCTCGAGTCCGAGCTCGAGAGCGCGAACGAGGAGCTCTCGAAGGCCGAGGCGCAGCTCGGCGAGCGCGCCGGCCGCATAGCGGAGCTCGAGGGCACGCTGCGCGGCAAGGAGGTCCAGCTGCGCGAGCTCACGCGCCTGCCGCGCGAGCTGGAGCAGACCACCGGACGGCTCGCGAAGGTCGAGCAGGAGCTGGCGCGCATCCAGGGCCGCTCCCAGGAGCTCGAGGCCGCCGCGAAGACCCGCGAGCGCGAGCTCGGCGAGCTGAAGCGCGAGGCCGCGCGGCTCGAGAAGGAGCTGCGCTCGGCCGAGAACGCGCGCGACAAGGGCGCCGCCGCGCTGGAGGAGCGAGCCGGGCGCATCCACGAGCTCGAGGTCGAGCTGCGCGCGCGCAAGTCGGTCGTGATCCAGCCGACCCCGCGCAAGGGCAACAACGAGCGCGACGATCTGAAGCGCATCACCGGCATCGGGCCGGTGCTCGAGAAGAAGCTCAACCGCCTGGGCCTGAAGACCTACCGCCAGATCGCCGAGCTCACGAGGACCGAGGTCGACTCGCTGGCCGAGCGGCTCGGCACGACGTCGGAGAAGATCCGCCGCGACGGCTGGATCGCCTCGGCGCGCGGGCTGTCCACGGACGGGAGCTGACCCCTCCCGGCAGCACCGGACGCGCCCGAGCGGGCGCCCTCCCCCGCGATCGGCGGGCAGTCCTGGGGTCACGTGAGGCTCGAACCGGCCGACGCCGGCTGGAAGAGATCTGCGATTGTCGCAACGTCCTACCGGGCTCGTTGCCTCATCCGTTTCGGAAGTCTTCGAGGCCATGAATCGTGTTGCTTGCGTCCGCGCGAATCTCGCGACCCAGGTCCTCGTCGGCGCGGTGCTCCTGCTCCTGGGCGGAGCGCTCGACGCACAGACGGGTCGGGTGAAGTTCCACCGCCTGAACCGGCCGCTGAAGAGCGCATCGCTCGATGTCGCGACGGGGACGGTCACGCGCGGTCCGAGGGTGCACGAGCGCGCGGGCTCGACCATCGCGGACTTCACGAACGTCGACCTCGGCGGCTTCGTCGGCATCGACACGGGAGGCGGCGCCTGCGAGTGGATCGACGCCGGTATCAAGGGCTTCGCCGGCAACGCGAGCGATCTCGTGACGGAAGTGGCGTTCTCGTACTGCTGCCTGCTGCTCGATCCGGCGTCCGGCGGACCAGGAGGTTCGGTGCTGCTCGGCTTCTACGAGGGCTACACCCCCGGGGGGCCGGCGCCCACCACGGCCGTTGCTCTCCTCAACCTCACGGGTCTCCCGGGTCATTCGGCGAACAACTCGGCCTCCTGCGGAATCGCCGGTAGCTCTTGCACCGCAACGTGCCGCGTCATCACCGTGGATCTCGGGGACTGCATCGCGTTCGCCGACGGCCCCATCGGCTACTCCTGGGGCTTCGTCGATCTGGCCCAGTCGAGCGTGTTGGCGGGCACGTTCCCGTTCCTGTCCTGCGTGCAGAGCTGCTCGGGCGTCGGTCCGGACGCGCAGGGCATGGTCGACCTGATCGATCAATACTGCCCGCCGGGCAGCGCTCCGAACACGTTCTCCTTCGGCACGACGCCGCAGGGCAGCTACTTCACGTCGATCGCAATGGAGATCCGCGAGGCGACGGATGCCGAGGCCTCGGCCTTGTCCTGGAACAGCCAGGGCATCAACACGGACGCCCTGTCCTCGAGCGCCATCGCGATCGGCAGCACCTGGGAGACGGCGATCGCGCTCGGTCACGCACACGGCGCCGCGGGCCCGACGAACATCAAGGTGCGCACGACGTGCATCAACGGCCCGAACCTCGTCTCGCCGAGCGGGCATCCGTTCGAGCTACTGATCAGCGGCCCGCTGAGCCTGCTCCGCACCGACACGCACGACGGCGCGGCCGCCGACTACGAGCCCGACTTCTCCGTTCCGTGCGACGTCTCGCTCGTGGGTCTCGCGTGGGCCGCGCAGGGCACGGTGCTCGGCGGCGGACGCGCCGACCTCACGAGCGCGCGCTGCGGCGTCGTCGGCTCGGTCGATTTCTTGGCAGACCCCTAGAAGGGACGCTCGTGAAGCCTCTCGTCGCAGGACTCTTGCTGGCCTCTCTCGTCGACTCTCACGCGGCTCAAGCGAGCACGCCGATGCTGCATCCCTGCTCCGGACCGCTGAAGAGGGCGCGCCTCGATCTCGCGACGGGCACCCTGACGCGCGGTCCATCCGTGAACGAACGGGCGGGCAATACCATCGCCGACCTCACGAACCTCGACCTCGGTGCCTACTTCGGCCTGGAGACGGGGGACGGAGCCTGCGAGTGGATCGATGCGGCCACCAAGGGCTTCGCCAGCAACGCGAGCGACCTCGTGTCGGACATCGTGTTCGCGTACTGCTCGGTGATGCTCGACCCTGCGTCCGGAGGTCCGGGCAGCTCGGTCTTGCTCGGCTTCTACGAGGGCTACGCGGTGGGCGGCCCGGCGCCCACCACGAACGTTGCGCTCTACAACCTCACCGGCCTGCCGGGGCACAACCACGCAACCTCGGGGTCGCCGTTCTCGGGGGACTTGACCTGTCGCTACCTCCATCTCGACCTCGCGAGTTGCCTCGCGTTCGCCGACGGGCCCATCGGCTACTCCTGGAGATTCATGGACCACGGCACCACCAATGTCCTGGCCGGGACGTTCCCCGTCCTGTCGTGCGTGCAGAGCTGCACGGGCGCCGGTCCCGACGGTCAGGGCATGGTGGACCTGCTCGACAAGTTCTGCCCGCCGG
>Ga0111538_10014155_pt1 | contig 10530 bp, 8 predicted proteins | sample SoiMethybrSBSTD1_FD_79669 | JGI IMG/M metagenome (GOLD analysis project Ga0111538, IMG submission 79669) | Bulk soil microbial communities from a Populus tree surrounding site in Tennessee, USA - Soil MetaG P. TD hybrid SBSTD1 (version 2)... | ecosystem: Environmental > Terrestrial > Soil > Tree... | reverse complement strand
TGGGCTCTCGGCTCTGGCTCTCGGCTCTGGGCTCTGGGCTCTCGGCTCTCGGCTCTGGGCTCTCGGCTCTGGACTCTGGGCTCTCGGCTTTGTTTTGGATTGCGCTCGGCATTGGGATGTCATCTCCCGGCGGTGCCGTTCGGTTTCCGATCCCGGCCCACGGTCACTGACGTCCATCGCCCAGCGCTCAAGGCAAGAATCCAAAGTCCAAGCCCAGCGCCCAAAGCCCAGAGCCCAAAGCCCCGAGCCCAAGCCCGTCGTCGCGTGGCGACAGCTTCCGAGCCGGCACGTCATGTCACAAGGACATCACGGCTTTGTCCCAGGTGGTCTATTCGAAATTCGTGCAATCCTTCATGGCGCGATGTTTGCCCTCATCCTGCGGACATGCGCTACTGGCTGCCGGCTGCGGCCCTGATTCTCCTCACGGGCGCCGTCGCATACGCCGACCCAGGCGGTGGCCAGAACGCCCCGATCGGGAGCTCCTCGAAAAACCCGGACTTCCTGTTCGGCCATCCAGACGGATCGATCGGGATTCGAGGCAGCTGGATCTTCAACCGCGGCGGCAGCGACTGGTACGACTTCGTCACCGACCAACTGACAATCGACCATGGCGACCTGAACGCGCCGGCATTCACCTTCGAGGCCGGGTTCTTCGTCACGCCACGCATTGATCTCGTCGCCGGGGTTGATATCTCGAACGCGTCCACCAGCTCGGAGTACCGGAGGTTCGTGGACAACAACCGTCTTCCCATCACGCAGCGAACGGAGCTTCGCGGAACCACGGTCAGCGCCAGCCTCAAATATGCGCTGCTGCCGCGCGGTCGCGAGGTGGGCAGCGTGGCCTGGGTGCCGGCGTCGATCGTGCCGTATGTGGGTGCGGGCGGAGGCGCTCATTGGTACAGGCTCACTCAACACGGAGACTTCGTGGACTTTGTAGACCTGTCGGTCTTCACCGACGCGTTCAGGTCGAGCGGTTGGACTCCGAGCGCACATGTGTTCGGCGGCGCGGACATCAAGCTGAACAAGCGCTTGTACCTCACGGTCGAGGGACGTTACCAATGGGCGGCTGGCGACCTCGGTGCGGACTGGATCGACTTCGATCCAATCGACCTCTCGGGTTTCCACCTGGGCACGGGCATCAACATCACGTTCTGAGCATTCGGCGTAGGATCGTTCGAGGAGCAATCCGATGAAGAACCTGGCTCTCGCCGCGGCGGTGCTGTTGTTACCCGTGGTCGCGGAAGCGCAGCAGAGCGCGGACCCACACTGGAACGCGTGGCTCGGCTGCTGGGAACTGGTGCTCGAGAACACGCGCGACAACGTCACGCGTCCCAACCTCTCGCGGCGCAACGTGCCGCAGGCCGGCCAGTCGTCGCGGCCCCAGATCTGCGTGGAGCCGGCCGCCGACGGCGCCATGCTGACGACGAGCGTTGCGAACCAGCCCGCGATTCGACAAACGATCGTCGCCGACGGGGTCGAGCATCCGATCGCCGACGCGGAGTGTCGCGGCACCCAGCGCGCCGAATGGTCCGGCGACGGACGAAAGCTCTACTCGCGCGCCGACCTGGCCTGCTCGAACGACAAGGGCAACCGCCGCGTGTCGGGCTTCTCGATTCTCGGCGCGAACGGAATATGGACCGACATCCAGGCCGTCGACGTCAGCGGACAACAGACGGTGCGCGTGCGCAGCTATCGGCGTACGGCCGAGAGCGCTCCGATCGGGCGCACGATCACACATGCACCGCCGCTCACCGTTGCTGACGTGAAAGAGGCCGCCGCCAAGGTGTCGCCGCGGGCACTCGAGGCCGCGCTGGTCGAAACAGGCTCGTCGTTCGATCTGTCCGGGAAGGAACTCGTCTCGCTCCAGAACGCCAACGTGCCTGGCAGTGTCACGGACTTGATGGTTGCGCTGTCCTATCCCGCTCGGTTCGTCGTCGAGCGCAGGGCGCACTCGGACGTGGCGCCGGCAGCACCCGTCTTCGACGAGCCGTTCTTCGCCGGATGGGCCTTCGGTTATCCAGCGTGGTCGGACTTTGGCTTCTACTCCCCGATGTACGGGCCATATTCTTCGTACTTTTATTCGCCGTTCTATTCGTACTTGCCTTGGTACGATCCTCGGTACTACGGTGGCGGCTACTTCGTGGTCATTGGTGACGGCGGCGGATCGGGAGGTGGCGGCGGGGATATTCGTCCGACCGGAACGGCGCGAGCCGTTGATGGCCTCGGCTACACACGCGTTCGCCCGCGCGAAGCGGAGCCCGCTTCCGCACCGCCCTCGGGCAGGTCTACCGGATCGGTGGCATCCTCCCGCGGATCATCGTCGTCAGGCGAAGGCGGCGGCAGTGTCTCGAGCCAGGGCTTCTCGAGTGGCGGCTCGGGAGGCAACTCCGGAGGCGACGGCGGCGGACGAACTGCGCAACCGCGGTAGTTGATCGAAATCCAACGACCAGTTCCCAACTCACGAACTGACTCGGCGTTTTCGCGGTCATTGTTGCGGAGTTCGAGGTTGGGCGTTGGTCGTTGAGTGGTGATACTCTGGCGAGTCGCGACACTCGCACGAAGCCGGAGTGCACCATGCATCGAGGATGGAAGAAGACGATGGTCGCCATGGCCATCGTGTCGGGAACCGCAGCGGCCGTCTCGCTCGACGCGCAGGATGCAGGCCGTGCAGCGGGCGCCGCCGCAGGCCAAGGCGCGGGACGCGGCCAGGGGGCCGGTCGCGGGGCGCCTCGCCCCGAGTGTGCGAGTCCGAAGATTCCGGCTGCGGAATGCAACGTCGGCGCAAGTCCCATCAATTGGCCGGACCCGCCGCTCGGGGACGGTCCGTTCCTGATCGAGTCGGCCCTCCCGCAGCATCGTAACCTTCGAGTCGTCGTCATGGCCCGCCTGCGCCAGCCGTGGTCGATTGCCTTTCTCCCCGGTGGCGACATCCTGGTGACCGAGCGCGGCGGGGGTGTGGACGAGAACAAGCAGCCGGTTCCCGGCCAACTGCGCATCATCCGGAAGGGCGTGCTGGATCCGACCCCGGTGGCCGGCGCTCCCCAGGTTCACGCGGCCGGCCTGCAGGGAATGATGGATGTCGTCCTTCATCCACGCTTCGCTGACAACCGCTTCGTCTATCTCGCCTATCACAAGCCGGTGGCTGATCCAGCCGGCGGGATGGCGGGCGAGACGACGTTGGCGCGCGGTGTGTGGAACGGAACCGCCCTCACCGACGTGCGCGACATTTTTCAATCCGGCGCCACCCGGACAGAATCTTCCCGCATCGGATTCGGACGTGACGGAATGCTCTACATGTCGATCAGCGCCGCCGGCACGGGGCCGGACGTATTCCGCTCGGCCGATCCGAACGACTACGCCGGCAAGACGGTGCGCCTGCGAGACGACGGCACGATCCCGCCCGACAATCCATTCGTCAACAAGCCGGGATACAAGCCCGGGATCTACACGCTCGGGCATCGGAACGGGCACTCGATGTCGCTCAATCCCGAAACCGGCCAACTCTGGATGACCGAGCAGGGCCCGAACGGCGGTGACGAGATCAACATCCTGAAGCCGGGCGCCGATTATGGCTGGCCATTCGTCAGCAATGGCCGCAATTACATGGGGCCGAAGGTCTCAGACGCGCCCTACAAGCAGGGCACCGAACAGCCTGTGGTCGTATGGGTGCCGTCGATCGCGGTCACCGGCGGCACGTTCTACACTGGCGATGTCTTCACCGCCTGGAAGCGGAGCTACTTCGTCGGCGGCCTGCGAGAAGGTGAAACACCGCGCACCGGCCAACTGCAGCGAATCGAGTTCAACGAGAAGTGGGAGGAAATCCGGCGCGAACCTCTGCTTCGCGAGTTGAAGCAGCGCATTCGCGACGTGAGGCAGGGACCGGATGGCCTTCTTTACGTTCTGACCGGGGAGGTGCAAGGCGCCCTGCTGAGAATCGAACCCGCAGAGCCTCCAGCAGCCTCGACGTCCCGCTGAGCGGCCCGACCGCTCGCTCACGGTGCAGCACCGAGCAATCGAAGGCTACCGGCTCAATCGCCCGCGCCGATAAACCGGTGGAATGAGCGCCCGTGGCGCATCACTACCACCGCTCCTCGAGGAATCGAACCGCCGCGACATCACTCGTCGCGCGGAGCTCGTCCGGATCGTGGCCGAAATCATCGTTCGTGGGAAAACGCCCGTCGTCACGGTGCAGGGACTTTCTGAAGCCCTCGACGTCCCGCCGCAGGCCGCAACGAGGATCATCGAACGGCTCGTGAGCGCCGGCGTCTTCGTGCAAACAAGGCACGGCGTGTGGAAGCGAGTCGGCCCGTAGATTCTGCAGCTCATCCGGCAATCCACTCGCATTAATCTCTCGCGCCGCTGCGACCGATAGAAGGGCCGTGAGCGTCCTCCTTTTGATCATGGTGTTCCTTCTTGCGTTGGGTGTCGGCGCAGCACTTGCGAAGGCTGTCCTCACCCTGCTCCTGCACCTCATCGTCGAAGGCCCGCGTCCCGCGTTGGCGTACCTGAAGATCGCAAAATGACGCACGCGATCGATCGCCTTTTCGCGCTGATGTGCGAGCAGCGCGCATCCGACCTGCACCTGTGCGTCGGCATGCCGCCGCTCATCCGGAAAGACGGGTCCATCCAGCCGCTCGAACCCGGCGCCGCGGCGCTCGACGACGCGGCGATGACGGGGCTGCTCGATCCGATCCTGCCCGCGAAGAACCGCGAGGAGTTCGCGCGGCGCCACGACACCGACTTCGCCTACGAACTGGCAGGTCTCGCGCGGTTCAGGGCCAACGTCTTCATGGACCGGAAGGGCAGCGGCGCCGTCTTCCGCGTGATCCCGTCGAAGATCCTGACTGCGGCCGACCTCGGGCTGTCGCCGCACATCCTGCAACTGTGCCGCCTGAACAAGGGGCTCGTGCTCGTCACCGGGCCGACCGGGTCGGGCAAGTCGACGACGCTGTGCGCGATGGTGGACTACATCAACCAGAATCGCACCGAGCACATCATCACCATCGAGGACCCGATCGAGTTCGTGCACGAGAACCGGAAGTGCCTGGTCAACCAGCGCGAGGTCCACACGCACACCGACTCGTTCCGTGACGCGCTGCGCGCGGCCCTTCGGGAGGACCCGGACATCCTGCTCGTAGGCGAGCTGCGCGATCTCGAGACCGTGGCCATCGCGATCGAAACGGCGGAAACCGGCCATCTCGTGTTCGGCACGCTTCACACGACTACAGCGGCATCGACCGTCGATCGCATCATCGATCAGTTCGCCACGGATCGGCAGGCACAGATCCGGGCGATGCTCTCGGAATCGCTGCGCGGCGTGATCGCGCAGACACTCTGCAAGAAGATCGGCGGCGGCCGCGTCGCCGCGCTCGAAGTCCTGATCGTGACCTCCGCGGTCAGCAACCTGATTCGCGAGGGGAAGACGTTCCAGTTGCCGTCGATCATGCAAGTCGGCAAGGCGCAAGGCATGGTGACGCTGAACGACGCGCTGATGAACCTGGTCACCAAGAAGCTGGTTGCACCTGAGGAAGCCTACACGAAGGCGGTGGACAAAGCAGGATTCGAAGGCCTGCTGAAGCGCGCCGGCGTCGACACGCGGTTCGTTTCGACGAGTGCCGCCGCGGCCTGAAACGTCCGTGCGATTCTCTTCCTTTGGACACGGTTCGCGCGCAACTTCGCGCAATCGTGCGAATCCGCGAGTCGCGAAATCAACGAAAGCGCTGGCAGATCCCTTGCTCCATCGACAGGTGTGCAATTTGCCCGTGCGGTGAAGCGGAGGACAATCCGATTCCGCTTTTGCACGAGCCGCGGGCAAGTGCGGAGGTGACATATGAGAGCGTTGAAGTTTGGGATCGCGGCTGGCGTGATCGTGCTGGCGCTGACAGCCGTCGATGCCGATGCCCGAGGAAACGGCAATCGAAAGGCCGCGGCCGGAGTTGAACGCACCAGCGCCCGGGGCGACGTGCACGTGGTGTTCTCGTCGCAGGACGTGCGGCTGATACGCGAGTACTACGCGCCGAGGTATCGCAACCTTCCTCCCGGGCTGCAGAAGAAACTGGCGCGCACCGGCCAGTTGCCTCCGGGATGGCAGAAGAAGATGCAACCGTTCCCGGGAACTCTCGAACGGAGGCTCGTGGCGCTGCCGGCCGGCTATCAGCGCGGCGTCATCGATGGCCATGCGGTGATCTACAGGCCTGGGACCTCGGTCATCATCGACGCGACGGTTCTTTTCTGATCCGACAGAACGCCGGGTCCACAGAACAGGACCCGGCCTACGCACTCTACGCAGCAGGCGCCGGCATGTCGAAGTCCAGGTTCTCGGTGATTCTCGTTCCGTCGGTCTTGAACGCCGTGCGCAACACGTCGATCCGCCGCCGCGCTTCCTCTACATCGTGTACGCCGAGGTTGATGTTCAGCAGGTCGATGTACCACGGCAACTTCACCGAATCGCTCACGTAGGTCTCCACGATCTCGCGCGCGATGGGCAGCGTGGTGTCCTTCGAGTTGTCGTGGACGTCGCGGTTGCTCGCGCGCCGCAGCTTGTCGTACTCCTCTGCGAGCAGCCGCTTGAACAGCGGCGCATCGAACACATCGCCGGCTTTCGCACCTGTCCCCGGATCGTCGGCGGTGAGGTGTGCTCGCTTGTGCAGCCACTCCCACAGGATACTGAGACGGATCTCGCCAGTCGCCATGTCCTCCATCAGATAGAGGACATCGTCGTTGTCGAAAAAGTCCGCGGCCTTCAACGCTGCGGCCTGCATGCCCTGGCCGAATGCGTTTCCGTACTGAAGCGCGACGCTCAGCAGATCGCGGGCGCCACGGACCGTCCGCGGCGCCGGTTCCAGCAGCAGCAGTCCGTCGGCATCGGCGGCCGTGTACGAAAGCGGAGGAAACGCGCGGCCGAGCTGATTCACTTTGCCGACGCGTTCCCATACCGGCCTGACGATGTGCACCATTTTCCAGTGGGCCACCCATTTGCCGCTGGCCCCTTCCCGCTCCTCGCGTTCGGCGCCGGCGACGGCGCGCTCCATCGCGCGCTTGACTCCGTCTGCTGAGCCTACCGGGATGTTGGGCTCCATCCCTCCCTGCCACAGTGCATATCGTCCGTGCGAGTCCGGGGTGTTGACCGCACGGCGCACACGATCCTCGTAGTTCCGCATGTACCCGTAGGTCATCGTGATCGCATCGATATTCGGATCGACGAAGCCCGAATCCCACGCCATCGCATCGGCGACGCTATTGATATAGTCCCAGCGGCCGGTGTTGAAGCCGACGAAGTGTTCGCCGAGTGCCGCTCGTATCTCCATCAACTGGTACACCGCTTCGAGCTGTTCGACGAGAACGTAGACTTTGATCTCCCCGTCAGGAAGCTCCAGGAAGCGCTCGATGGTCGTGAGCAGTTCGTTCCAGAGCGCGGCTTCCTCCGCGGTCTGGATCTTGGGCAGGTAGAGCACGATCGACGCGCCGGCGGCGCGCAGGGGCTCGCTGTTGTTGACGACGTACAGCGCCGCGTCCACGATCGATGCCGAAAATCCAGCCCCGTCGGCCCGCCGTACATGACGGTCGTCGAGATGGAGCCCTCGTGGGCGAAACATCCTGGTGGTGAAGTCGAGCTGCGTCCGCCAGTCGGCGACGATCGCACGGCCGAAGAACTCGCCGGCCCACTGGTTCATCTCGGCGGCCACCTGCTCCGCGGCTTTCATGAACACAGCCTCGCGACGCATGGCCAGCCTGAGATTCCTCTGATTGTCGAGCGACATCGTCGAGAGCTGCCCGAGGGCGTCTTCGCCGTCGAACATCCATCCGTCGGCGCCCGACAGCAGCGCGTACGCGATATTCCGGATGCTCTTCTCGGTGGGGGCGCCCGGCCTGGCGCCAGGCCCGGTTCCCTGAATCCATTGGCGCTGGAGATCGGACGGAATCTCGCTCCCGACAAACGTGCCATCGCGCGCATCCTGCACGCGGATACGCGTCCGCGGAACATACGACGAGGGATCGAGGAACGCGATGCGCCGCCGATCCCGCGAACGTGCCTGGCGCCGCGCGATCCGGCCGGCCATGACAGCCCTGCGGTCGTCGTCCAGCGGGGCGAGAGCGTGCAACGCCTCGAGCACCTTCGGCGTAAAGATGTCGGCGTAATCCGCACGCGTTTTCCTTCGGATTTCCAGCATAGGCGCCGATTATCCCCCACCGCGTACCCGATCCCGAATTCGTGATGCCTGTTCAGCGAGAGGCCGCCATCCGCGCGTTTCCATTGGCTGCTTCAGCAACCGCGGTCTTCTCCACGGTATAGTGCTCGAACCGATGTCCTCTCTGCGGGCCGGCTTGTGAGCCCACGCTTTCTGCGTCTGCGACGGATGGCCGTCGCGAGCGTCGCCTTGGGTGGCTTTATCGTATTGGCCGGCGCGACATACCAGGGGGTGGCGACCGCACTGGAACGTCATCGGTTTCAGCGTCCGGGCGGGCTGGTTGACGCCGGCGGCCATCAACTGCACATCTACTGCCTCGGCCACGGTTCGCCGGTGGTGATCCTCGAGGCCGCCATGGGCAGCATGTCCGCGGCTTGGGCATGGATCCAGCCGGAAGTGGCCAGGAGCACGCGTGTCTGCAGCTACGATCGCGCGGGGCTTGGTTGGAGCGAAGCAGGAAACAGCCGCTACGTGCCGTCGAACGTACCTGAAGAACTGCGCATTCTGCTCGATCGCGCCAACGAAATCGGGCCCCTCGTTCTGGTCGGCCACGAAGGCGGCGCGCTTTTCGCTCGCATGTACGCGGCGCGCTTCGCCGGGGACACCGCGGCCCTCGTCCTCATCGACGATCCCGTCACGGTTCCCACTGAAAACGGCTCGACTCTGGCCGCCGCGTGGCCCTGGCTGGCGCGGGTTGGCGTCCTTAGGCTGTCAGGCCGGCTTTCGAACCAGGCCATCGGCCTGCCGGGGGATGCCGGCGGGGCCATGCGTGCTTTCCTGAATCGGCCGGATCACCTCACACGCGCCGCGATGGAATTGGCGCAACTCGGAGAGGTCGAGGGCGCTGTTCGCTCTCTCCCGTTGCCGCCGGACACGATCGTCACCTCCGTTCCCGCCGGCGCCAGCGGACAACCGGCCATGATCGTGAGCCGCGATGAAGCCTCCAGGGTCGCGCGTGCCATCGAGGCCACCGTCGAACAGGTGCGCACGCGCGAGGCGATCCACCATGGCGACAGGGAGCGGCCGGCGCCGTGATGCTGAATGTCGGCAGAGGCGGAAGTGCTTTGGGCTTTGATATTTCAAGACGCCGCCACATAATCTCAGCAGCGGAATCCTTCGGGGAGACGGCCCTCTGGCGCCCTTGTGATGACATGCCCGAAATGCGGGGGAGAAGCAGGAGATGAAGGTGGACGGTGTCCCACCTGCAGATCTCCTCTGCCCATCACCGTCGCGACCGGCGTTCTGACACCCGCTTCGGACGCCGCGGAAACCGGTTACCCCGCTGCTCCTCGGCCGCAACCCCTTCCCGACCCTGATGCCGACACTACCGGCCTGCCGGCGTCCGCCGGCGGCGTGCGCCGCCCTTCTTCAGGTCCGGCGCTCGGGCCGCTGAGAGTTTCTGAACAGTTCGGAACGCGCTACACGATTCTTCGGCAGCTCGGCATTGGCGGCATGGGCGCTGTGTATCAGGCCTGGGATGCCGAGCTGAACGTTGCGGTTGCGCTGAAGGTCATACGCCCTGAAGCGGCGCATGATTCCGATGCCGCGCACGACATCGAACGCCGCTTCAAGCAGGAACTGCTTCTCGCACGCCAGGTCACGCACAAGAACGTCGTTCGCATTCACGACCTCGGCGAAATCAACGGCATCAAGTACATCACGATGCCGTACATCGAAGGGGCCGACCTGGCCACCGTCCTGCGCGAGACTCCGAAGTTACCGATCCCGAGAGTCGTTTCGATCGTGCGGCAGGTGGCCGCCGGCCTCGAAGCGGCGCACGAAGCCGGCGTCGTTCATCGCGATCTCAAGCCCGCCAACGTGATGATCGAGGAGGATCACGCGATCATCATGGACTTCGGGATCGCGCGCTCGACCTCCCGTGTGGGGTCGATGGCGGCGCGGCCGACGATGTCGTCTCCATCGTCTTCGGTCGCGTTCGACGAGGCTCTCACGCAGGCAGCGGCAACCGTCGTAGGCGCCGTCATCGGGACGATCGAGTACATGGCGCCGGAGCAGGCGCGAGGCGAGCACGTCGATCAGCGCGCGGACATCTACGCGTTCGGCCTGATCGTCTACGACATGCTGACGGGCAGGCGTCGCGTCGATCAGGCACCGAGCGCGGTGTTCGAGCTCCAGAAGCGGATGGGGCAACTGCCTCCGCCCATCCGGACCATCGTCCCTCAGGTTCCAGATGCGCTCGAACGGCTGGTCATGCGTTGCGTCGAGCCGGAGGCGGAGAAGCGCTTTCAGACGGCGGGGGAACTGGTTGCTGCGCTGGATCGGCTCGACGACAACGGAAAGCTGCGCCGGATCAAGAAGGTCGTCGGGATGCCGCTCGCTG
>Ga0111538_10014154_pt1 | contig 10530 bp, 10 predicted proteins | sample SoiMethybrSBSTD1_FD_79669 | JGI IMG/M metagenome (GOLD analysis project Ga0111538, IMG submission 79669) | Bulk soil microbial communities from a Populus tree surrounding site in Tennessee, USA - Soil MetaG P. TD hybrid SBSTD1 (version 2)... | ecosystem: Environmental > Terrestrial > Soil >... | reverse complement strand
CACTCGTCGCTGAACGGAATTCGCGACCCCGTTTCGGCGATACTGCGCTCGGGTGAGGTTGATCGGAAACATCCTGTGGTTCGTGCTGGCCGGGCTGTGGCTCGCGATCGGCTACCTGGCTGCGGCGCTCGTGATGTTCATTCTCATCATCACGATCCCGTTCGCGCTGCAGGCCGTGAAGCTCGCCGCCTTCGCGCTGTGGCCGTTCGGCCGGACCGTCCTCAAGCGGCCGGACGCGGGAGCGCCGTCGGTGATCGGCAACATCCTCTGGCTGATCCTGGCCGGCTGGTGGCTCGCCATCGGCCACCTGGTCACCGGCATCCTCCTCTGCATCACGATCATCGGGATCCCGCTCGGGCTCGGGAACTTCAAGCTCATTCCGATCTCGCTGTGGCCGTTCGGCCGCGACATCGTGCCCATCGAGGAGGCCGATGCGACGGCGGTGACGGTCCGCCCGCGGTAGTGCGCGCCAGCCCGCGAGGACCGCGCCGGTCGATGTCGAGCCGCGCTAGTGGTCCAGCATTCGCTGGCGCAGCTCGTCGAGATCCTCGTCGCTGAACTCGAACTCGGCCGGCTCGGTCTCCTCGAGGAACTCGCGGAGCAGGGCCGCGAAGCGGATCGGGTCGTCGAGCTGTGGAAAGTGGCCCGCGTCCTCGAAGATCTCGAGCCGGCTCCCGGGCATCTGGCCGTGCGCGAACTCACCGTGGACAGCGGGGATGAGCGGGTCCCGGCGGCCCCAGACGATCAGCGTCGGCAGCAGGCTCGCGAGGTACAGGCGGTCGGCAGCGCTCACCCGCTGGCCGGTGTAGTCGATGACCGCGCGGACGGTGTGGAGGAAGGCGGCCCTGGCCTCGGCGTCGCCGAGCGAGGCATAGCCGCGGGCCATCTCCGCGATGTCCGGGCCAGCGCGCAGGCCGAGCCGGGCAAGGACCTGGCCGACCGCGCCGCCCGCGCCGAGCACCCGCTGGTGCGCGAGCAGTGGCAGCACCAGCTCCGCGCCCGGAAGCGTTGCCGCACGCAGCAGAGGATGAACCTCGCGTCCCAGTCCGCCACTCGACACGACCACCATGCGCTCGGCGAACACCGGGTACTCGTAGGCGAACTGCATTGCGATGCCCCCCCCGAGGGAATGGCCGACGATCGTGGCGCGGCGGTGGCCCAGCACGACGAGGAGGTCGCGCAGGCTCACCGCGTAGGCGCCGAGCGAGTAATCGCCCTGAGGCTTCGCCGACTGGCCGTGCCCGAGCAGGTCCGGCGCCAAGACTGTGAACTCCTCCGCCAGCAAAGGGGCGACATCCGCCCACTGCTCCGAGGTGCCTGCGACGCCGTGTACGAGCAGAATCACCGGCCCCGACCCCGCCGTCCGGTAGCTCACATCGTGCCCGTGCAGCTCGACGTTGTGCACCGTCTCGAAGTCGGTTGTCCCCTCAGCCAGTCGTGTCATTGTTCGATGATACATATACCCATGTAATGGTTTGCCACGCGGGGCCGCTGAGCCTTCGTCAAGCGGGTGGGTGTTGCGAGATCACTCCGCGTAGAGACTCTCGGAGGCGATCTCCCGCAGCAGGCGGTCCCAGAGCTTTACCTCGAGATAGATGTCGTCGCCGAACCCCCGCACCGCGTCGATGGCGACGAGCGTGAAGCGGCCGTCGGTGACCGCAGCCTGATCGAGGACCTCCCCGTCCAGCTCGGCGGTCGCGGCGATCGCCCCGCGCACCAGCGGCAGGCCCCATACGAGCGTGATGTCGCCACCGCGATCACCCTCCGCGTGCCAAACACCCAGGACATCGTCGGAGAGGTCGATCTTCCAGTTGGGGTTGTCCTCGGCGGTGACGTCGGTGAAGTCGGCGCCGGCGGCCAGCTCGCTCGGCTCCCCGTCCTCCGGGCGCTCGAACGAGACCCAGCCGAAGTACTCGACCGGGCCCGCGGCGGTCTCATCGTCCGCAGCTGCCTCGCCCTCCGCTGCGCGTCCCGTCGCCGGGACGTAGACGCGTCCGCCCCAGCCGCGCTCCGGAAACCACTTGATCGTGTCGGGGTCGAGCGCTCCGCCCGCCGCGCCCGCGTGCTCCGAGCACGCCTTGGCGAACTCGTCGCGCAGTCGCTCCTCCCAGCGCCCGTACGGCTTGCCCTCCTGGGGCGAGTCGGCGACGAACCGGGGATATGGGCGCGGCAGCGGCGGCATGAAGCGCGGAGCCTAACCGGCGATCGTCGGATTCGGTGCGCCATGAACCCGGCACAGCGGTCTCCGGTTCAGCCGCCGTTCCGGGGCGAGCAGGTCGCTACTCGCTCGAGCAACACTGCCCGCTGGCGGGCGTTCTGGGCCAGCGAGGCGGCGCGGTCGAACTCCGCCCGCGCCTCGTCATCGCGACCGAGCTTCACAAGTAGGTCTCCCCGCACCGTCGGCAGCAGGTGGTAGCCGCGCAGGGCGGGCTCGGAGACGAGTGCGTCAACCAGCTCGAGCGCGGCCTCCGGGCCGAAGGCCATCCCGACGGCGACCGCGCGGTTGAGCTCGACGACCGGCGACGGTAGGAGCTGGGCGAGGCCGTCGTAGAGGGCGACGATGCGTTCCCAGTCCGTGTCATCGGGGATCCGGGCACGCGCGTGGCAGGCTGCGATCGCGGCCTGCAGCGTGTACGGGCCCAGGGCTCCGCCGCTCCTCTGGGCCTGCTCGAGTGCTGCGAGGCCACGCCCGACCAGCATCCAGTCCCAACGCGACCGGTCCTGGTCGAGCAGCGGTACCGCTTCCCCGTTGGGGCCGATGCGCGCACGTGAGCGCGAGGCGTGCAGCTCCATCAGGGCGACGAGGCCGTGTACCTCCGATTCCGACGGGAGCAGCTCGGCGAGGATGCGGCCGAGCCGGAGCGCCTCCTCGATGAGCTCGGGGCGCATCCAATCGTCGCCGGCGGTCGCCGCGTAGCCCTCGTTGAAGATGAGGTAGATCACCTCGAGCACGGAGGCGAGCCGATCGCGGAGCTCGTCCCGCTCGGGCGGGTCGAACGAGACGCACGCCTCCGAGAGGGTGCGCTTCGCGCGCACGATCCGCTGCGCCAGGGTCGCCTCCGAGACAAGGTATGCACGGGCGATCTCCTGCGTGGTCAGGCCGGCGAGCAGGCGCAGGGTGAGGGCGACGCGCGCGTCGGTCGAGAGCACCGGATGGCAGGTCATGAAGATGAGACGGAGGAGATCGTCATCGAACGGATCGTCGATCTCGGCCTCGAGATCGGGATTCTCGATCTGGCCCCGGACCTCGATCTCGCGGCCCAGCTCCCTCTTCTTTCGCTCGTGGACCTCCGCTCGGCGCATCCGGTCGACGGCGCGGTGCTTGGCCGTCCCCATGAGCCAGGCGCCCGGGTTGTCCGGGACGCCTGACTCCGGCCACTGCTCGAGCGCGGCGACGAGCGCCTCCTGCGCGAGGTCCTCCGCGACGCCGAGATCGCGCACGATCCGGGCCAGACCGGCGATCAGCCGCGGCGACTCGATCCGCCAGACGGCGTCGATCGTGCGGTTTACATCGCTCACCCGCACGCTGAATCGTCGGCGCGCCCCGCCGCCTACCGGTTGGCCTCGGCCTGCTCTCGCAGGCGCGCCTCCTGCTCGCGCATCTCAGGGGTGAGCGAGTCGCCGAAGTCATCGGCCTCGAAAACCGGTCGGATCTCGACCACGCCGTCAGTCCCGTCCGGATTCGGGATGCGCTTGACCCACTCGATCGCCTCGTCGAGTGACTTCACCTGCCACACCCAGTAGCCCGCCAGGAGCTCCTTGGTCTCGGCGAACGGGCCATCGATCACCTTGCGCTCGCTGCCCGAGAACACGATCCGCACGCCCTTGGAGCTCGGGTGCAGTCCGTCCCCCGCGAGCATCACGCCGGCCTTGACGAGCTCCTCGTTGAAGTTGCCCATCTGCCTGAGCAGCTCCTGGCTCGGCATCACCCCGGCCTCGCTCTCCTCCGTCGCCTTGATCAGGACCATCACTCGCATTTCCGTCCTTCCTCCTTGGGTTGAATTGTGCTTCTACCAGTGCGTCGAGGGAGCGACGCTGAAATCGACACGCGGGCTGGCATACGTGCATGGGCTACGAGGCGAGCGCCTCGCGCAGCTCCGCCGCCGCGCGTTCCGGCGGGTAGATGTTCACGTCGACGCCCGTGCCCAGCTCGAAGCCGGCGCGGACGGTGAGGCGGGGCACGATGTCGACGTGCCAGCAGAACTCCTCGGCTCCGCGCGGCGCCGTGCGAACCCACAGATTCAGCTGGGGCGCACCGTCGAAGACCTGGGCGAGCGCGAGGATCGCCCGGCGGATCATCGCGGTGCCGACCTCGCCATCGGACTCGAAGCCGAGAGCGGGGCGACGCGGGATTACCCGCACCTCGAACGGCGAGCGCGATGCCCACGGGCAGACCAGCAGCGCCTCGTCGTCGATTGCGACCAGCCTGTCCGCGCGCCTGACCTCCTCGACCGCGATGTCCGAGAGCAGGTGCCCCCCCATCGTCCGCTCGTGGTAGGCGCCGGCTCGCTCGCGTTCGCGCGCGATCTCCACGGGAACGAAGCCGAGCGCGTAGAGCTGGGCGTGCGAATGAGCCAGCGAGGCTCCTGCGTCGGGCCCCTCGTTGACGATCAGGTGGACGAAGGAAGCGGACCCCGCATGGGCGCGCATTCGCTCACGCCAGGCCGCGACCGCGCCGTCGAAGCGCTCGTCGGTGAGCTCCGCCATCGACGTCACGTGCTCCGGAGCGTGGACGATCACCTCGTGAGCGCCCTCCGCCGGCTGCGAGGCGAACAGGTCCGGCTCACGGGCGCGCGAAGACGCTCGAAGCGGATCGACCGAGCTCGACAACCCGCTCTCGGGATCGGCGTCCGCCGGATGGGCGCCTCCGCCGAGCACCGGGTAGAGATTCGGCACCGACCGCGCCGTCCATCCGGGCGAGTCCGGGGGCCCGCCTCCGGGGCGCTCCGCCCAGACCTCGGGAGGGGTGCGGTCCTCGCGGCCCTCGCAGAACGGGCACGACTGCGGCTCCCCCTCGAGCGTTCGGGCCTCCTCGGGAGCGAAGGCGTCGGGACGCTCCGCGCGGGCCGGGGCGAGGATGGCCCGCAGTCCCGTCAGCTGGTCTATGCGGACCTCGGGCCCGGTCAGCTGCCCGGCGCGTTCGGGGAAGGCGGCGGAACGCTTGACTGCGCTCCGCGCTCCACGAACGGCTTCACCATGTCGAGCGGCAGCGGGAAGACGATGGTGGAGTTCTGGTTGACCCCGATGTCCAGCAGGGTCTGCAGGTAGCGCAGCTGGAGCGTGGCGGGGTTCTGGCTGATGATGTTGGCGGCCTGCGAGAGCTTCTCGGCGGCCTGGAACTCGCCGTCCGCCGCGATGATCTTGGCGCGCCGCTCGCGCTCGGCTTCAGCCTGACGGGCGATGGCCCGCTGCATGTCGGCCGGTAGCTCGACGTCCTTGACCTCGACGGTCGTGACCTTCACCCCCCACGGCTCGGTCTGCTCGTCGATGATCTGCTGGAGCTCGGTGTTCAGCCGCTCGCGCTCCGACAGCAGCGAGTCGAGCTCCGCCTTGCCGAGCACCGACCGCAGCGTGGTCTGGGAGATCTGCGACGTCGCAAGCAGGAAGTTCTCGACCTCGGTGACCGCGCGGTTCGCGTCGATCACCCGGAAGTAGGCGACCGCGTTGACCCTGACCGTGACGTTGTCCTTGGAGATGACCTCCTGCGGGGGGACGGTCAGCGTCACCGTTCGCAGGTCGATGCGGACCATCCGGTCCACGATCGGGATCAGGAAGATCAGGCCCGGCCCCTTCTGCGCGATCAGGCGGCCGAGGCGGAAGATGACGCCGCGCTCGTACTCGCGGAGGATCCGCACGCCGGAGGCGAGGAAGATCGCCCCGAGGATGATCAGCAGGACGACAATCGCGATGACGACGGCCACGCGGGCTCTCCTTTCCTATGGACCTGCCCGGCTCGGCTCGGCGACCTGCGCGGCGCCCGCCGGGGAGACGTGAAGAGTCAGCCCCTCCACGGACTCGACGCGCACTCTACTGCCGCGCTCGAGCGCCCGCCGATCGTCGCCGTCCGCGTCCACCAGCCGGGCTCGCCACAGGGCGCCCTGGACGAACACCTGGCCGACGGGGTCGAGCGGCTCGCGGACCTCCCCGATCGTCCCGAGCATCTCCTCCCACCCCGTGCGCTTGGGCTCTCGGCGCGCCTTCACGGCCTTCTGAACCGCGACTGCCAGGCCACCGCCGAGCAGTAGGCCGACGATCACCACCACCACCGGCGAGATCTCAAACGCGCTCGTGTTCGTGTCGTAGAGGAGGAGGCCCGACGCGATGAGCGCCGCGATCCCCGAGGCGCCGAGGATGCCATGCGTCGGCAGGTGCGCCTCCCCGATGATCATCAAGACGCCGGCGACGAGCAGGAGCACCCCGGCGAGGCTCACAGGAAGCTGGAACGAGCCATAGAGACCGAGGAGCAGCGAGATGACCCCGATCGTGCCGGGTGCTATGAGGCCCGGGCTGAATGCCTCGATGATCAACCCGAGGATGCCGACGAGGATCAGGAGGTAGGCGACGTTCGGGTTCACCAGGATCTCGAGCACCTGATAGACGAACGGCATGTCGTGGTTCTGGATCTCGAGGCCCGAGGTGTGGAGGACCTGCTTCTTGGGGCCCTTAGGGCCCTGAAGCTGGAATCCGTCGAGCTTCTTCAGCAGGGCCTCCTGGCTCGGCGCGATCACGTCGATCAGGTTGTCCTTCAGCGCCTCCTGCGCGGTGAGGTTCTTCGCCTGGGTCACGAGGAGCGACGCGAGGTCGGCGTTGCGCCCATGGGCCGACGCCAGCGCCCGCATCCCCGCCGCGGCGTCGTTCTTGATCTTGCGCGAGAGGTCCTGGCTCTCTCCGTTCGGGCCGATCGCGATCGGCGTCGCGGAGCCGATGTTCGTCACCGGCGCCATCGCGGCTACGTCGCCCGCCTCGGTGATGTAGGCCCCGGCCGATCCCGCCCGCGCGCCGTTCGGCGAGACGTATACGACCACCGGCATCGGCGCGGCGGCCATGTCCTGGATGATCGTGCGCATCGAGTCCGACAGGCCGCCCGGCGTGTCCAGCCTGATGATCGCGAGCTTGGCGTGCTGGCTCGCCGCGTCGTCCAGGGCACTGCTCACCCACTTCTGGGTCGCGGGGTCGATCGGGTCCTGCAGTTGGATCGAGTAGGCGACGTCGCTCGACCCGGACGCCGCGCTCCCCTGGCCGAACGCGGGCGTGACCGCGAGCGCGGCCCCGATCATCGCGACGGCGCACCAGATCCAAACCCGCAGGCGGCTCATGACCTCATTATCCGCCCCTCGCGACCCCGCGCAAAGCGCTCGCAGCGCAGCTGCCTACGCGGCCTCATCGGGCGCCGATCGCGCCCCGCGCTGCGCTGGGACGCCTGCCGCGCGCCGCCCCCGCCGCGCGGCCAGCGCACCGAGCCCCGGTGGGAGGCGGCCGTCGGTGGAGAGCCAGGAGCCCGCCAGGATGAGCAGGAGCCCGGCGATCGCTCCCGCGCCCGGGCGCTCCCCGAGGATCGCCACGCCAAGGGCGACGGCCACGACCGGGTTGACGTAGGTGACGACCAGCGCCCGGCCGGCGCCGACCTCCGCGATCAGCATTCCGTACAGGACGAACGCCGCCGCCGTGCAGAGCACGCCGAGGACGACGAGCGCGGCGATCGCCTCGCCCGACAGCGGTGCGCTCGGCGGGTCGAGCGCGACCGCCGGGGTCAGGAGCACCGCTGCGATCGCGAGGGCCGAGCCCATCGAGGCGACCTGGTCGAGGTCCGCGAGATGGCGCTTCAGGACCATCGGGCCGATCGCGTAGCAGAACGCGGCGGCGAGAATCGCCAGCGCGCCGAGGAGCTCGTGACCGCGGCCCGCGACATCGATGCCCACGAGCGCGACGACCCCGGAGAGCCCGATGACCAGCCCGGCGAGTCGGCGCCCCTTCACCCGCTCGCTCGCGTCGAAGCGAATCGCGAGCAGGGCCACGAACAGCGGTGCGGTGGCGATGATGATCGCCGCCAGCGACGAGGCGACGTGCTGCTCGCCGGCCGCGATCAGCGGGAAGGGAATGGTGATCTCGGCGACGGCGAAGATGGCGAGCCAGCGCCAGTGACCCCGGACGGTCCGAAGCGTCCCGGCCCGCCAGGAGATCACGAGGAGGAGCGCGGCGGCGAGGATCACCCTGACCCACGCGAGAAAGGCGGGCGGCACGCCGTCGTCGACGGCGACCTTTATGAACAGGTACGGGATCCCCCAGAGGACCGAGACACCACCGAATAACGCCCAAGCCCGCGCGCTCACGATGACAGCGAAGCTAGCCGTCCACCGCGTAACGCCTGATGTCGGCGGCCAGGTCGGCCCCGCTCGCGTACTGGCCCTGCTTGACGAACACCCGTCGCCCGCTCGAGTCGTAGAAGGCCGTCGCCGGAAAGCCCGCGGTGGCGCCGAGCATTCGCGAGATGTCCTGGTCGGGATCGCTGTAGCTCGGGTACGGCAGCGGGAACTCCCTGAGGAAGGTGTGCGCCGCCGCGCTCGAGTCGTTCGCGTCGACGCCCAGGAATGCGACGCGGCTGCCGAAGCGCGCCGAGGTGCGCTGCAGGAACGGGAATTCCTTGCGGCAGGGCTCGCACCAGGACGCCCACTTGTTCACCACCACCGGGTGGCCGCGTAAGGCATCGAGCTCCGTCCGGAAGGCAGCCGGCCCCCCGGTGAGAAGCTGATCGCCCTTCGCGTAGAGTCGCGCGAGTGGCTGCGGCGCGCCGGCGAGCGCCGAGCGGTAGTCCGGCGGCCTTCCCGATCCCGTGTCGCTGCCGGAGGCGCCGCACCGGGCCATCGCCACGAGCGCGACCGCGGCCATGGCCGCGACGGCAAGATTTGCGGACTTGCGGAGCATCGGAATGGAGCCTGGTTCCCGTAAACCGGCGCCGAGGATGGTTTAATAAGGGTAGGTCCACGCTTGAACCTGGACCGCGGGGGAACTGCCGACTCGTCGAGAGGGGTAAACCACGACCGAGCCGGTGCGCCTCCAGCGAGCTTATAGCGCGTCCCCCGCGCGACCCGCGGAATCGGGCGTCTCAAGAACCTTCATGGCCAAGTCAGTCGAAGTCGCCGCCAGCGCGGCCGGAACGATCCAAGGGGATCAGCTAGAGCGCGTGCGCGAGTTCACGCGCGAGCCGATCCTGCTCGAGGGCGAGACGATTGAGGATCTCGCGCCGGGCACGGCGCGCCGCCATGCGGTCGACGCGGCGCTCGCCGAGCTCGACGAGGGCAGAAGCACGCCGTCGCCGGAGTGGCGCCGCCAGTACTCCCTGCTCCTGGGGCTGGAGCGGGGCCTGTCCGAGGAGCCGGTGCTGCTCGCCGACGGGACCGAGCTCACCGAGCACCAGGTCGACGTCCTGTCGGGCACGCTGGCCGCGCTGACCACGGAGGTGGAGGAGTCCGATCGCCCGGCGCAGGCGAACGGCGCCCGTACGGCCCGGCGCGCCGCAAACGGCGAGAGCGGCGCCAACGGCGGCGGCAACGGGGCTTCGGACGCCGTCGCCGAGGAGGAGATCGTCCCCGACGAGGAGGAGCCGGTCGACTGGGAGGAGCCGCCCAGCGAGGAGATCCTGGAGGAGGCGCCCGAGGATCCCGGCGCCAGCCGGCGCTTCTGGTTCGAGCACGCGACCGGCTCCGGCAAGACGGTCGCTGCGCTCGGGTTCATCGAGGGCTCGCGGACGGGCGGCGTCCTCATCCTGACCCACCGCCGCAACCTGGTCGACCAGTTCATCGGCGAGATCTCGGACCGCGGTTACAAGGATCGGCTTTCGCCGCCGCTGCTCGGCACGTCGGACCATCCGTATGGTCCGGTCACGGTCGAGACCTACCAGTGGTTCGTCCGGAACGCGAACCGCATCTCCGACGCCTACGCGATCGTGATCTGCGACGAGGCGCACACGGCGCTCGGGGAGAAGACCAGTGCCTGCATCCGCGCGTGGCCGGGGCCCGTCTTCATCGGGATGACCGCCACCGGTGCCCTGATCGCCCGCCATGTCGCTGACCTGTTCCCCACCCAGACCTCGCGCTTCGACCTCGTGCAGGCGGCTCGGCGCGGTGTCATCGCGCCGCTGCGGTGCATCCGGATCCCGCCCGGCCCGGGCGTGAGGACGATCGCCAAGGTGCCGCTGCGCCGCGGCGAGGTCGACCAGGACTTCGACCAGGAAGAGCTGGCCGCCCTCCTGGACCAGGAGCCCTTCAACGTCGCCGTGGCCGACCTGTACCGGTCGCGCTTCCGGAAGGTCCCGGGAGTCGTGTATACGGCGGGTGTTCGCCACGCGAACAACGTCGCCGCCTCGTTCCGGGCCGCGGGCATGAATGCCCGCGCCGTCTCCGGCGAGACGCCAAAGCGCGAGCTTGCGGAGATCCTGGCCGCGTTCGAGCGCGGCGAGGTGGACGTGCTATGCAACGCGATGCTGCTCGCGGAGGGGTGGAACTCGCGGCGGGCGACGATCTGCATGCATCT
>Ga0111538_10014153_pt1 | contig 10530 bp, 16 predicted proteins | sample SoiMethybrSBSTD1_FD_79669 | JGI IMG/M metagenome (GOLD analysis project Ga0111538, IMG submission 79669) | Bulk soil microbial communities from a Populus tree surrounding site in Tennessee, USA - Soil MetaG P. TD hybrid SBSTD1 (version 2)... | ecosystem: Environmental > Terrestrial > Soil >... | reverse complement strand
TTCGCTGCCGGCTTTGCTTTGGCGGCAGGCTTGGCCTTCGGTTTCGCGGCCTTTGATTCTTTCGCGGGCTTGGCGGCGACCGGTTTCTTCGCGACCACGGGAGCCGGGGCTTTCACCGGGACCTTAACAACCGGCGCGGGCGGGGCGGACCTCGTCGGCGTCGGTGCCGCAGATGCGTCGTGGTGAGCCCTCAGGAGATCGAACCCGTCGTGCGTCGGCCGGTACGTCCAGATTTCAGACGGCTTCGCCCCATTTGCCGCGCACAGACGCCGCGCCGCGTCATAGCCAGGCACGGGCACGTACAAGTGAAACGGCACTCGAGCTCGGGAGAAGTGCACCCACTGTGCCATCGCCTCGAGATTGTTGACGGATTCGCCGGTCTCGACTTCCACGAGGCCGGCGAGTTTTTTACCGTCGGTCAACACGAGATCAGGGAAAAACGTACCCAGCCCGATCTTGACCGGAACCACACGCTCGTCACCCACGTTGATGGCGGCGTCAAGTTTTCGGTTGTATTTGGCTTGAAGAAATCTAATGAGTCGGTCGTGTTCGAGCTGTTCCCGAACCGGCCGCACGAAGATGGGCGACACCGAGCCTCCCGCTGACGCTTATCCTAGCATCTTTCGCGCGGGATCCCGGGCCTCGGAATGCCATAATTCCTGCGTGGCGCGGCTGTTGCTAATCGACGACGACCCCGCGGTGAGCCTGACGCTTTCGCGAATGCTCGAGTTTCGCGGGCACCACGTGACTCGCGTCGAGTCGGCCGAAACGGGATTGACGATGGCGATGGGGACGCGCCCGGACGCCATCATCCTCGACATGAAGATGCCTCAGATGGGCGGCCTCGAGTTCCTCCGCCGGCTTCGTGGCGCACCCGGGCTCGATAGCCTGCCGGTTGGCGTGATTACCGGCGATTACTTTCTCGGAGAGGCCGTGCTCCACGAGCTCGGGCAGCTCGGCGCTTCCGTTCGCTATAAGCCGATTCGGATGGAAGACCTGGCGGCGTTGACTGACCAGCTGCTTGCCCCGGCCGGCTGACCGCTCACCCGAACCCACATGACGGCAAGGCTCGTCCATCTGCTCGGTGTCCCTCTGGACCTCGGTGGCGCACGCCGCGGCGTCGACATGGGCCCTTCCGCGGTCCGCATCGCCGGCCTTGGCGAGCGGCTCGCCGGCATCGGATTCACCGTGGTCGACAAAGGCAACCTGGACACACCCATCCCTGAAACCCGCGCCGAACGGGATCCGAAGAAAAAATACGTCCGGGAAATCGCACGCGTCTGCCAGAAGCTCTATCAGCAGGTCTACGCCTCGCTCGAGGAGGGCGCGGTCCCCGTCGTACTTGGGGGCGATCATTCACTCGCCGCGGGATCTGTGGGGGCATCCGCCGATCACGCGGCCGCACGCGGACAGGAAATCGGACTCCTTTGGGTGGATGCGCACGGCGACATGAACACGCCGGCATCCACCAGCACCGGCAATGTTCACGGTATGCCCCTGGCGGCATTGCTCGGGCCGGAGCCGGCCGAGCTCTCGCGCATCGGCGCCCGGTCGCCAAAGGTCCGGCCGGACAAGACCGTGCTCATCGGCATCCGCAATCTGGATCCGATCGAGAAGGAACGGATTCTGGACGCGGGCGTCCACGTCTTCACGATGAAGGACATCGACCGCGACGGAATCGCCAAAGTTATGGAACGGGCGTTGTCGATTGCCAGCTCCGACACTGCGGGCATTCATGTGTCATTCGACGTCGACGTCTGCGATCCCTCCATCGCGCCTGGCGTCGGCACGCCGGTCCGCGGCGGCCTCAACTACCGCGAAGCGCACATGGTCATGGAGATGATTGCGGACTCCGGACAACTGACCGCGCTCGACCTGGTCGAGATCAATCCAATTCTCGACGCACAGAACCAAACGGCTCAGCTTGGCGCCGAGCTGGCGCTGTCAGCGTTTGGCCAGCGAATCATCTAGATAATTAACGGATCGATTATCGATCCATTTGGATCACGATTCTCGTAGACGGTTTGAGGCTCTCGTAAACGGTTTGAGGCCGAGCGGAAGCGAAGGCCCCGAGCGAACGGAGCGAAGCTTGCCTAAATGTATTTCCTGGAGAGGCGAGCTGAGCGAGTGAGCTCGTAACAGCTGTCTTGATAGTCAAGTGTCAGGAGGCGGTTGAGGCCGCCCAGGTGGTTGTGGTTTTGACCATGGCGTTGATGATGGTGAGCAGTTTGTGCATGGCCGCGACGAGCGCGACTTTCGGGGCTTTTCCCGCGTGACGAAGGCGTTGGTAAAAGGCAGCGAGGACGGGATTATGCCGCACGGCGACGAGGGTGGCCATGTAGAGCGTTTGGCGCACCACGGCGCGCCCACCCCAGATGGCCCGGCGGCCGTGGCGAGTTCCGCTGTCATCGTTGAGCGGGGCCACGCCCACCAGTTTCGCGATCTCCCGGTGTGTCAGGCGGCCCAATTCAGGCAGCGACGCCAGCAATCGGGCCGACGTGTTGGGGCCGATGCCTGGCACCGATTGCAGCAACTGATCTCGCACGCGCCAGATCGGACTGTGTTGAATGCGCGTCGTAATGTCACTTTCGGTGTCTCTCAGTCGGGCTTCGAGCCACCGAATGTGCGCGGTGAGGCTTCGGCGGACCGACGGTCGCGCGTGCGCCAGTCGATGCCGCTCTGCGGTCAGCATCTCGATCAGCTGCCGTCGCCGGCCGACGAGGGCGATCAAATCCGCTTGCAGATCATCGGCCAGCGGTCGCGGCGTCGGTTGCATCCGGGCCGCGAACAACGCGAGGACGTGCGCATCGAGGGCATCGGTCTTGGCCAGCAGCCCGGCCGCTTTGGCAAAATCGCGCACTTGACGAGGATTCACGACGGCGACCAACCACCCGGCGACGGTCAGTGCAGTGGCGATGCCGATCTCATAGCCGCCCGTCGCCTCCAGCACGATAAGCGTCGGGCGCAGCGCATCGCACCGAGCCAGCAGCTCGGTCCAACCGCTTTCGTCATTGGCCACTGTATTGGTCGTCGTGCGATCGAGGCTCGTCGCCCACTCGAGCGAGGCCTTCGAAACATCAATCCCGATATAGCCGTGCGTCGACATGGGACTCCTTCGCTCCACCATAACGACACGCGCTCAGCTTTGTGGCATTCGAGGTTTGTCCTCGATCAGCGGTTCGAGCTCTGGTCGTCTCAACAAGCCGCGGCGCCCCTGTTACGAGACGGTCTCATTGACCCAAGGGGATGCGGGCTACCGCGGCTCAGTGGAGCGATCTAAGGATACAAAGGGGTCTGGGGACGAAGTCCCCAGATCAAAGAGGTAACGTCCCCGGCGGGAATCGAACCCGCGTCTCGGCCTTGAAAGGGCCGACACGGATCTGTAACAACCCCCGTGTCAGCAGTTTACAGCGTTGTGAAGACGAACCGTGAAGACGTGTAGGTCCTGTCGGTCCTGTTAGAAATCTGGCTGTGGGCGTTCATTTGGCGCCATCGACGCCGACGTCGGTTGACGCGCCGATCGATCGCCCTGCCGCCACGTGTGTCCGCGACGATCGCACGCACGGGCGCCGGTAGCGTCGCCAACTGCTGGGCGGTGCTGGCGGTCTTCGTGTCGAGACCGATGATCAGCCAGAGTGGATGGCGCCGAAGAACTCGGTACTCGCTTGGTACCGAGTTTCGACGGCCTGCCGCCGTGCGTGCCGCCACCGGCCTTTGGCATGTCGCGCAGCAGTTCGCCGTGATCGCTTGCAGCGCCGGAATGATGTTCGCTCAAAACGGTGACGGCGTCACCGCTGCTCGCGCTTTCTGCACGCAGACGAGCGACAGGCGTTGGTGGCCTGCCCGTCGCTCGGCTTCATCCATCCGAGGAAGCGCGCGACCGTGCCGACGCTGTAAACTTTACCGCCCGGTAAAGTTACAACCGGCGAGCCTTTCCCACCAGCCTGCGGACTCTCCAATTCGATCTCGCCGCCGCCCGAACGTTTCGATCGTCGTCGCGATCGTTCGGTGTGACCGAATAGTTCCGCATCGTTCCATCGCGCTTCACCCCAAAAATATTTATTGGCCATGTACGACCAAACGTAACCAAACCCAGCCAAATCGCTTCCGAAGCGTATGACGAGTCGCGGCGCGTCCTCTACCATCGGCCAATGGGCGCAATACGTTCACCACATCGACCCGCAACGACGCGACTAATCCAACGCCGACAGACTTCGGCCGAGCAACTCGACGTCTGCGTCTCTCAAGTCGTCAAGTGGGAGCAGGCTGGGATCATCACCGCAATCCGCGTGCCCGGCGTTCGCACCGTCTGGAACGACGCCGCCGAAATCCAACGTCTCGCCGAGAACATTCGCCGTGGCAAGTTGAGCAACGAGCCGATCGACGCCGACTCGAAACAGTCGGCGTCGAATGAAAGGTCGAAGGCGAACCGGTGAAGGTCGCAATTGTCGCCGATCAGGCCGCACCGCGCGTGGGCCCGACACGTGTCTCGGCTCCGCACGCCGCTGAGATCAACTTCAGCGGCGCTGGCTCTCATCCATCCGATGCGCTGATCGTTCCTGCGCTCGACGGGCTCGCCATTGCCGTCCGACAGTCGCAGTTCTATCGACAGGTAGCGCAGGTGCTACTCGAACAACTGCATCACATGCGTCGTGAACTGGTGGCCAAGGATCAGCGCATCGCGAGTCTCTGCGGCGAGTTGCGCGACGCTCGGAGGCGCCAGTGAAGGCGCCACTCATCCTGACGGCCCTCACGCCGAAGGAAATCGCCGCCATCGAATCGGAGCGCGCGACGTTCTTCGCGCCCTACATCGCCAAGGGTGCCATCGCGGAGTTCGACGGCTACGTCAAGAAGGGGAAGTCGTCGTTCCTGATGTACGTGATCGGCTGCATCATCCACGGCGTTCCCTGCCTCGGCCAACCGACGATCAAAACGCCATGCCTGTGGCTCACCGAGGAACGCCTGCCGACCTTCAAAGCTGGGCTCGAACGCTCCGGCCTGCTCGAAGCCAGCGGCCTGTTCGTCGTATCGCGCTGGATGATTCCGCGGAACCTGTCGTGGCCGGAGATCGTGGAGGCAGCCGTGCGTCGCTGCCAAGCCGAAGGCGCGGAAGTGCTGGTTGTCGACACCTTGCCGCAGTTCGCAGGCCTGCGTGGTGACGAGGAGAACAACGCGGGCTCGGCGCTGCTCGCACTCGATCCCCTCCAGCGGGCCGCCGCCCAAGGACTGGCCGTGGCGATCACTCGGCACGACCGGAAAGGCGGCGGCGTCGTCGGGGAATCAGGCCGGGGCTCGTCGGCGTTCTCTGGCGCGGTGGACACCATCGTCAGCTTGAAGAAACCGGAAGGCCGCCACCCGCCGACGCACCGGCTGCTGGAAGCCGTGTCCAGGTTTGACGGTGTGCCCGAATCGCTGGTGATCGACCGACAGGAATGCCACATCCCTACGGGATCGAGGTTTGATGAGCATCTCTATCGCGCGCTCGGGGAGCCCGGCGCCCTGGAACTCCGGAAGGCCGAAGAAGCCGTTCTCGACGCGCTTCGCGACGGCCAGAGCCACAGCGTTGACGACCTGAAGCCCCTCGTGACCGGCGTCTCGCCAGCTACCCTCACGCGGGCGATCGACACCCTGCAGAAGACACAACAGATCAACAGGGCCGGGCTTGGAAAGAAAGGCAGCCCTTACCTCTACTCACGAAAGGGTGAGGTTGCTTCTCAAACCTCAAACCCTAGGTAGCGCAATGAAAAGAAACGAATCGCGCGATCGCGACACGAACGGCACACGGTCTGATTTGGAGCCCCGGGGGGCGTTCTGGTGCTTTTTGGCGCTTTCTTTTTACCGAAGCCTGCACTTCGTGATGCGACCGCGTTATTACGACCGGGCTATCATGCGCGCAATTTATAGGTCCCCGCTTGGCATCCGCGCGTCGGTTCTCGCGGAAGTACGCCTGATTCCGCGATTTCGGAGCCCACGGTGAACGCGGCGAAGCAGAAAGGGAGCAGAGCCGAGCGCCGAGCCGTGAAAATGCTTGAAGCACTGGGGTATTGCGTCCTGAAGTCGGGCGGTTCCTTCGGCCCGTTCGATCTCGTCGCGTGGGATGCCGCCGCGTTCAAGTTGATCCAAATCAAAAGCGGGTCGGCGCGGCTTTCGGCGATCGAGCGCGAACAGATTGCGGCCGTGAATGCGCCGAGCAACGCGACTAAGGAGTGCTGGGTCTTCCGCGATCGTTGTCGCCAGCCATCGATTGAACGCCTGTGACTGCCGAGGACGTTCTCGATCGGGTCGCCGAGTTGATCGCGGCCAGCGAGAAGCTGGTGATTGACCGGATCAATGCCAGTGAGGCTCGGGTGCTTGAGGCGATCCACGCCGATGGCAAATGCCGCACGTGTGCGGAATTTGATCCCCGAGTCGCGAAGTACGCTCGGCTACTCGCGGCGATTGCTGACGCCCTCGGCGTCGATCCGCATTTGCCCTTCAACACCACCGAGATCTTGGAACTGGGCCACACCAGCGAACCACTGGCCACTGCCCTTGCCGCGCTCGACGCGCACGACGCCCGCCGACTCGGAGCGATCTTTCGGTCGACCGCCAAGCTTGAGGACTGCGGCGGTCTGCGGCTGCGACGCGAGGGGGAGGCGTGGGCGCTGACTCGGACCTGAAGAAGCATTTGCGACTTGGGGGGTTGGTAGTGGTAAATAGCCTCACATGAATGCGTCGAGAAGGCTCTTTATAGTCGTGGGTTCAGCCGTTATAGCTATCGCCTGTTTCGGCGATCCCAAGATTCCACGCGAGGCCGTAATCGGAGAATACGGCGCTGGTGAACCTTACGGACTGCACGAACTTAAGTTGTATGAGGACGGCAACTACGCTTATCGCTTTACTTCCAAGACGGACGCTGAGTTCACGTGGTCGGGAAGGTGGGATTTCGACACGCAAGGAACCCGCAACGTCGTCATCCTTCGAGCCTTCAGTTCGAAGATCGAAGGCGCCCCTCCAGAGAAGCGTGACTGGAGATTCGTCGTGGAGGAGGATTCGGGGCTGTACCGCTTCTTAATTCAGGACCCGCGTTTTCAGACTTCCCACCCGCCGAGCTTTGAGCGCCCCGTAAAGTAGACATAGAACCGGCTATGTCGGCATGTCGCCAGACTGGCGGCATGGATCTTTCGAGGCTGACCCGCGATCAAGTACTTCGGATCAAGGCGACCGACTACGTGAAGTGGATCGGCACGAGCGCCACGGCTGACGATGGCGAACCACCGCTGGCGGTGTTCCGGCGTCGCTGGCCGAACTCGCCGAACATCGATGTCATCGAGCGCCATCTGCACACGCTCACGCGAGGAGCAGTTCCAGCCGCCACCGGCACAGGTTGGGCTGGCGTCTTGGCCGACTTCACGCTCGCGCACGCCTTCGCGGAGTTCGTGCAGCCCTTCACGATCCTCGGTCGGATCGAGAACCTTCGGCGCGTGCCGTTTCGTACGCCGGTCTCGCGTTCGACTGCGTCGATCGTCGGATATTGGGCAGGCAACGGCCGTCCGAAGCCTCTGTCGGCTGGCTCGATGGACACTGCGACGCTGCACCCGGCGACAGCCAGCGGCATCGTGGTGGTCAGCCGCGAGGTCGCGACGTTTGCGGCACCGGGCAGCGAAGCTTTTCTGCGTGACGAAATGAAGGCCGGGTTGGCAAAGTTTCTTGACGAGCAGTTCGTCGATCCGGCGAACGCTGGGGTCACGGACGTTCATCCAGCGTCAATCACGAACGGTGTCGTCGCTTCGGGCGTGAGCAGCGGCGACGTGCTCGAAGATCTGCGAATGCTGATCTCGGGCTACCTCGCGAACGGCGGATCACTCACCAGCGCAGTCCTGCTGATCTCGTCACAGAACGCCGTCGCACTCGCCGCGCGGTCTGGCGTGACCGGCTCGCCCGTGTTCCCCGGCCTCACCGTCGAAGGCGGCACGCTCGCCGGGCTGCCCGCCATCGCGAGTGATTCGGTCGGCGCGCAGTTGATTTTGGTCGACGCGCGCGGTGTGCTCATGGCTGATGAGTCGGGATTGGTCATCGAGGCAGCGCGGCAGACGGCGCTCGAAATGTCGGACACACCCACGAACAATTCCAGCACGGCCACCGGCACCTCGATGGTCTCGCTGTTCCAGACGAACTCGATCGCGCTGCGAGTTGAGCGATTCCTCAACTGGTCGCGCGAAGGCGCGATCGCCATCATCACCGGCGTCAACTACTTGGTCGAAGGATCGCCGTCATGACACGAGCGGATCTCGACATGCTGGCGCTCTCGACGGCGCGGATGGTGAAGGCGGCGATCGTGGAGTCGCAGGCACCTCTGCTGGCCCGCATTGCGGCGCTCGAAGCGCGGCCCGTGGGTCTCCGTCATGTCGGCGTGTGGGACGCCTCGAAGGCATATGCCGTCCACGATGGCGTCACGCGCGACGGATCGACGTGGATCTGCAAACTGGCGAATACGGGGTTGACCCCTGGCTCGGGCCCGGAATGGGTGTTGTGTTGTAAGCGAGGTCGCGATGGCAAAGACGCGCGCTGAACTGTCCGAGATCGTGGAGGCCAAGCTGGCTGTCGTTGATGCGCAGGTCGAGGCACGTCTCGAACGGACGCGCACCGACATCTTGACGTCGGGCGCCACGGTCGACATCGATCATCTGGACGAGACCATCGCTGAATCGCGGGCAGAGTGGGCGGCGATGCGTCTCAAACTTCGCGACGGTGTGCTCGCGGCAGCCGCAGGAAATTGGGAGCCGATCGAAACGCTCTGCGCGGCGCCCCGATCGCGTGCCGACGACGATGCGCCGTCAGGACCCGCTTGGATACGGCTCTGAGCAGGTAAGTGCCCCACTGCGACACCGGTGGCAGTGTTTAGGTTGACGCGAGCTTAGGATCGGCACCCCACGGGTTGCTTCCGCTTTGCCCGGGTTGGGCCTGAAGGATCAGAAGCGTTATCCAGCCAAGCAGGGGTATCAGGTTGATGAACACCCATGCGCCCGTGCGCCCAGTGTCGTGGAGTCTTCGCATGGAAGCAGCGAGCATCGGAATGAGGACCAGAAGTATAAAGACCGCACCAGCGGCGCCCCAACCGTCAAGCTCTGAGCCGTCCTCTCCGTTCACGGCAGCGGCAATTCCAAAACCGATATAGATGCCGATGTTGGTGAGGTAAAACGTCCAAAATTCCCTTCTCCGCGAGCGGCCACGGAAGTCAAACGCGCGACGTAGTGCCATCAAATACCAGCCCATTCAATCCTCCTTGATTCGCCGACGCCGCGCAGTGATGCGTCGCGGTACTCTTCTCTATGCCCCGACGCCGTGCGGAAGCGCCTGCGATCGTCCTCACGGTCAGGTTGTCGCCGGTTGAACGTCGTCTCGCTGTGGAGGCCGCGCAGGTGAACCGGCAGTCAGTCAGTAGCTTCATTCGCGACGCGGTGCTCGACGCGACGTCGGAATGTTTCGAGACGCCGGGCGTGACGCCGCCACCCTCAACGCGGAACCCGTAGCCCTCACCGGCCATCAGTGAACTGTGCGCCGTAGGCGGCGAAGCCAGCCATCGGGGCTGCACTGATTGACGCTGCAGACTCTGGTCCACTGTGGCTGTTCCAGTAGTCCTCCATCGCCATCCAAGCGATACCAAAGCCGCGCAGTCGTTCTGCCGAGCCTTGGGCGTCCGCCACGTGGTCTCTGAACACCAGGACCGAGATCTTCACCATGTAGTTGACTTGGCTCATCGGGAAGAACGGAAAGCTGGTCGTCATCGCGACGGTCTGGCCGTCCGTCCGCAGACGTCCTCGGCATGTCACGTCACGGTCAACGTCGAACGGAAGGCATCTCTCAGGAAGGACGCCCATCCGCAGTGCTTTCGCATCGTTGGTCAGCATCTGTCGGAGAGCCTGTCCCTTCGATCCGAGCGCATACAGCACTTTCGCTGCATAGAACAGGTAGAAGGCCACAGCTGCCGCCGGACCGTGGAAGTCACCGACGTCAGGTGACATTCGGATGACGATGTCGTGTCGATCGGGCGGGAACAAACGGATTTGAACAGTCCCCACGTCGCGCTTTCGATCAAACAAACCCATCGGGATTCCTCGGGCCGTAGTTAGCACGTCGCCCCGATCGCACCGAAGAGACGGGCCAGCAGGCGGTGGTGTCAGTTCGGCGCTGCTCCATGTCAAGGGGAATGCCGCCTGATTCTACGCTGAATCATTCCGGCGGCCACCGCCTTCGTCGTCCACGGCGCTGAACGACCGCTCGATCGTAGTCGCCCTGTAGTCACCACATAGTCTGCTTGTAGGGTGACTACAGTTTTGGCATTGCATCCATTACATCGTACGTGTCTAATGTTGCGCCGCCTGCGCAATAGGTTCACTTTGCCGAAGAGGGCTTGTCCATGAAGCGTTCGATTGCCGTTGTGTGCGCGCTCGTCATCCTTGGCTGCAGCAAAGACAAGCAGCCCAGCAGCCCCACGCCGCCGCCGTCGTCAACCCCCACGCGCATCATCGCGCTGAGCGGAAACATGTC
>Ga0111538_10014151_pt1 | contig 10531 bp, 10 predicted proteins | sample SoiMethybrSBSTD1_FD_79669 | JGI IMG/M metagenome (GOLD analysis project Ga0111538, IMG submission 79669) | Bulk soil microbial communities from a Populus tree surrounding site in Tennessee, USA - Soil MetaG P. TD hybrid SBSTD1 (version 2)... | ecosystem: Environmental > Terrestrial > Soil >... | reverse complement strand
GGTGCTCGAGGCGCTGGCGCGCGACCACGGCCTGCCCGCGCTCCGGACACGACCCGAGGACGCGGTCACCGTCGCGTCGTGGCGGCTCGAGTGGGAGCGTTCGCCGCTGCGCGGCGTCCCGCTGCTCGTCCGCGACGACGGTGAGACCGTCTACGGCTTGAAGGACGCCGAGACGCTCGAGCGCTTCGTTCGCAACGCCTGATCGCCCGCTCGCCGTTCAAGTGCGGCGAAGTGTGGACGAGAACCTGGATGGTGGAAGCATCGGAAGACCTCGACGCCGTCGCGTCGTGTGAGGACGACAGCTCGGCGGACAGCGTCTGCCAGCCGCGCGTGCGTTCCCGGCTGCTCTTCATCGGCGGATCGAGCGAGACCCGCGAGCTCGTCGATCTGGCGGCCGAGCGCCTGCGGATCGGGAGCGTGCATCACGAGTCCGTCGCCGACGCGCTGAGCTTCCTCCCCGGCACGCGCGTCTCGTGTGTCGTGCTCGACGCCACGGCTCCCGGGCTCGAGCCGGTCGCTGCGCTGGCTCACCTCAAGGCGGCGCGGCCGGACGTGCCGGCCGTCGTCGTCGGTGCCGACGGCAACTCGACGCTCGCGCTGGCGGCTGTGCAGGCGGGCGCGCAGGACGTCCTGGCGCGCGCGGGACTCGACGCCGCGTCGCTGGAGCGTTCGATCCGCTACGCGATCGAGCGCAAGCGCACGGAGGTTCAGCTCGCGCACATGGCGCTGCACGATCACTTGACCGGCCTCCCGAACCGGTCGCTGTTCGACGACCGCCTCGAGCATGCGCTGCAGCGCCGGCGGGACGCGCAGCGGGGCATTGCCGTCCTGTTCATCGACGTCGACGGCTTCAAGCGCATCAACGACAGCCTCGGCCATTCCGCCGGCGATGCCGCGTTGCGCGAGGCGGCGCTGCGGATCCGTTCCGCGGTTCGCCCGCATGACACGGTGGCGCGGCTGGGCGGCGACGAGTTCACCGTGTTATGCGAGGACCTCGACGGCGACGGCGACGCGCTCACCATCGCGGACCGCATCGTCGAGGCGCTCGCACGGCCGGTTGCGATCCACGACAGCGACGTCGTCCTGCGCGCGAGCATCGGCGTCGCGCTCGCCGGTCCCGCGGACGTCAGGCCGGAGGAGCTGCTGCGGCGCAGCGACGACGCCATGTACCAAGCGAAGGCGCGCGGCGGCGGGCGCCCGCAGCTGTACACGCCCGGCCAGGGGCGGCAACGCGGCGGCCACGACCTGCAGATCGAGTCGGCCCTGCGGCGAGCGATTCCCGCTGAGCTGGTCGCCCACTACCAGCCGGTCGTGGCGCTTGCCGACGCGCGCATCGTCGGCACGGAGGCACTCGCGCGCTGGCAGCACCCGTCGCGCGGGCTCGTGCCGCCCGCCGAGTTCATCGCCATCGCCGAGCAGACGGGACTGATCGTGCCGCTCGGGAACTGGATGCTCGAGCAAGCATGCCGGCAGGCCGCTCGCTGGGACGGGCTCCGCGTGTCGGTGAACGTGTCCGGACGCCAGGTCGCCGAAGGGTCACTCGTGGCGAGCGTCGCGCGCGCGCTCGAGGATTCGGGGCTGCCCCCGCGGCGCCTCCAGCTCGAGCTGACCGAGACTGTGCTCATGGACGACGTCGACGGCCACGTCGCCGTGATGCGGGATCTCAAGCAGCTCGGGGTCTCGCTCGCCCTCGACGACTTCGGCAAAGGCTATTCGTCGCTCGGCTACCTCCACCGCTTCCCGATCGACCGCATCAAGATCGACCGCGACTTCGTCCGCGGGCTCCCCGACAGCCGCGCCGACCGGGCGATCGTGTCAGCCGTGCTCAGCTTCGCCGGCGCGCTCGGCATGGAGGTCGTCGCCGAAGGCGTCGAGACGCAGCAGCACGTCGACGCGCTGCGCGAGCTCGGGTGCGAGTACGTGCAGGGCTTCTTCTTCCACCGCCCGGTGGAAGCGGCGCGGATCAGCGCCCTGCTCGACTGATCGCCACGCCGGCGGGTTGACGTGTTCACGCGGTCGGCGGAGAATCGCATGCGGTCGACCGAGAGGACGGTGCTAAGTGGCCTGGAACCTGAAGGGCAGCTACGCGGAGACCTGCTCGTGCGAGTTGATGTGCCCGTGCAACCTGTCGTTCGACCACGGCGCGACGTACGACTACTGCCGTGCGACGCTGGCCTTCCACGTGCGCGAGGGCGACGTTGACGGCACCGACGTCGGCGGGCTCAACGCCGTGGTGATCATCGACACCCCGAAGGTGATGACCGAGGGGAACTGGCGGCTCGGGATGTTCATCGACGAGCGGGCCAGCGATGAGCAGGCGGACAAGCTCGCGGGGGTCTTCAGCGGCCAGCTCGGGGGCCCGATGGCCGGACTGGCTCCGCTGGTGAGCGAGGTGCTCGGCGTCGAGCGGGCCAGGATCGAGCTGACCGACGACGGGGTGCGCCATGGCGTGGTCGTCGGCGACGCGATCGACTTCGAGATCGAGGACATCGTGCCGTTCGGTGTCGAGACGGGCGAGCCGGTCCGGTTCTCGGGCATGTTCCACCCGGTCGGAAGCGATCTCACGATGGCCGAGGCCAAGCGTTCGCGGATCAACGCGTTCGGCATCGAGTACGAGGGCAAGACCGGGCTCTCGACATCCGAATTCGCCTGGGCGGCGTGATCGCGTCCGCGCCTGAGCGGGCCACCGGCGCGACATCGGTCCGCACCGCCGTACGGTCACGCCTGGGCATAGTCGCGCTGCTCTTCGCGCTCGCGGCGATCGGGTGGTGGTCGACCATCGATCGCATGCGCGGGATGGACGAGGGGCCTTGGACCGCCCTGGGAACGTTCGGGTGGTTCCTCGGCGTGTGGGTCGTGATGATGGCCGCGATGATGTTCCCGTCGCTCACGCCGACGGTCGCGCTGTACTCGCGCATGAGCCGGGATCGGATCGCGCCGCTCGTGTTCACCGGCGGCTATCTCGTCGCGTGGGCAGCGGCCGGCGCGGCCGCGTTCGTCGTCGCGCGCGGTGGCGGCGGCGTCGCGGGCGACGTCCTGGCCTGGGACCGCGCCGGGCGCTGGGTCGCCGGCACCACGCTCCTCGTCGCGGCCGCCTACGAGCTGACGCCGCTCAAGGACGTCTGCCTGAGCAAGTGCCGCAGTCCCCTCGGCTTCCTGCTCGGCTCCTGGCGGGACGGCCGCGCCGGCGCGCTGCAGATGGGAGCCCGCCATGGCGCGTGGTGCATCGGCTGTTGCTGGGCACTCATGGCCTCGCTGCTCGCGCTCGGCGTGATGAGCGTCGCCTGGATGGCGTTCGTCGCCGCGCTCATCGCGCTCGAGAAGACGCTGCCGTGGCGTCGGGTCGCGACGTACACGACCGCCGGGCTCCTGTGTGCGCTCGGCCTCCTCCTGCTGGTGGCGCCGGATGCCGTCCCGGCGCTCACGATCCCGGCCGACGGGTCGATGCCGGCCATGACCATGTGATCCGCCCGTCAGACCTGCGGGTCGAGGTCGACCCGGACGCTCTGTGAGGCGACGCCGGCCGCGGTGGCGCAGCTGACGTAGATGTCGTAGGACTTGGCCGGGTCGGTCGGTGTGGTGAGGTCGACGCTGCCGGTGCGGGTGGAGATCGTGAAGGTCTCGGTGGTCGGTGGGGCGGTTTCCTCGGGTGAGTTGATGGTCACCGCCAACCCACGCGGGATCTTGCGGTCGGCGGCCGGCTGGACCGTGTACAGCACGCGGATCGTCGGCCCCGCCCATTCGGCGCGGGCGAACGGCGCTGCCGGCGGGCGTGGCCGGTCCTCGGGCGGAGGCGCAGGGCGTGCGGCCGCCGTCTTGACCATCACGAGCGGATCGTCCCACTGGGCGTGGTCGGCGGGGCCTTGCGGGCTATCGGAGTCGAGCGGGTTCTTGCCCTTCTTCGTGTCACCCCAGCGGCCCGGCCAGCGGACCCAGCGCCAGTTGTCGTCGTCGTCGGGGATGTGAAGCGTGAGCTCCGGGCTCTTGCGCTTGCCGTCGGCGTAGTCGAACCAGTGGCCGGTCCACATGCGGCCGGGCTCGAAGTAGGACGCGTGCGAGCCGCGGGCCACGTACACGATCGGCCGCTGCGTGCCCGGTATGACGTCGACCTGGCTCCAGCGGCGCGTCTCGGCCGTCGCGTGCTGGGCGTAGATCGCCAGATCGGGAGTCTCGTCCTGCAGGCGGATCTGGATCATCTCCCAGTCGCCCTCGTGCAGCCCGGCCTTGAGGAAGGTCCCGATCAGGTTGTAGTCGTTGTAGAAGTACCAGAACCAGTACTGCAGCCAGACGTCGTTGTTGGCGTCGACGACCGCGTGGCCGTACATGTGGTTGCGGTAGCGCTTCTCCTCGTGCAGCTTGCGCGCCTGCTCGCGGTAGTCGTTCGACGGGTTGCTGATCAGGTCGCGCTTGTCGGCCTTGCTGCCGTCGGGATAGGTCTGCCCGATGAAGGTCGGGCTGAGTCCCTGGCCGGCGACGGCGAGCTCCTTCCCGTTCTTGTCGAGCAGCCGGTTGCCCGGGTTGTTGGTCCAGGTGGCCGCCGAGTCCGCGAAGTAGGACTCCTGCGAGTCGTACTTGAGGAACGGTCGGTGTCGTTTGAGCAGCTCGGTCGGCGACGTCATCAGGCGACGGCCTTGCGCGCGAGCCAGTCCGCGAGCCCGGGTGGGTCGTAGTCCGGGTCGGCGCCGCGACGGGCCTCGACGCTGGGAGAAAGCGTGGGGTTGATCGGCTCGCCGTCGATCGCCGTGAGCCTGCGGTCGACCGGCCCCAGCAGCCGGTAGAAGCGGCTCAACGAGTTGTGGAGCGGGGCAGACGGATCGCCCTCGCCGCAGAACTCGCCCGGCTTGAGCACGAGCCCGCACTCCCGGGCGCGGTCGGTGAGCCAGCGCAGCGGGATGTCCGACAGGTCGGCGTCGGGATAGCCGCCGCCGACGTCCGAGTGCACGCCCGCGAACCATCGCTGCTCCACCGTCTGCTTCTCCGGCGGCAGCTCGCCCTTCTTCTTCACCCACAGCGTGGGGACGAACGGCTTGCGCCGCTCGTCGATCGAGATCGCGTGGAAGGCGTTGTGGACGTACTTGCTCAGCGTCGTGTCGTGGAACGTCCAGCGCTTGCTCAGGCCCGGCAGACGGAATCGCAACGACGGGATGCCGAGGGCGCCGACCGTGTCCCACACCCCGATGAAGGTGATCTCGGCATCCGGGTGCGAGTAGCGGTCGCGGAAGTCCTTGGCCGCCTTCGCGCTCGGCGCATCGTCGCGCTTGGGGCTGCGGTAGAGCTTGTACGCGTCCTTGACCATGCCGCGGTGCTCGGCCAGCAGGATCCCGCTGTTGCGCACGAGCCCGCCGAGGCTGCGCGCGGTGAACGCGCCGCGGCTGAAGCCGAAGAAGAACAGCTCGTCACCCGGCTCGTAGTTGTCGACGAGGAACTCGTAGCACTCGCGCACGTTGCGCGAGAGGCCGACGCCGAACGCCCCGCCACGGATCTTCTCCCACCGCCGGGTGCCGACGCCGGGCTCGTACTTGACGATCTGGGGAACCGCAGCGTCCTCAGCTCGGTCGACGGCGTTGCAGAGCTTGCAGACGTTCGTCACGGCGGGCTTGTCCGCGCTGTTCCACGTCCCGTCGCAGAACACCACCAGGCGCTTTCTCATGGTGCGAGTCTCTTCCGCCCGCGCCGCCATGTCCAGTCCGCGACTTCGACCGATGCGCTACGGCACGAGAACGCTGCGCCAGCCGTCGCCGAGGATCAGCTCGACGGCGGCAACCGTGTCCGGCCGCTCGTGCAGGAGTACGACCGCGCCCGGCACGATCGCGGCCAGCGTGCGCGCGTGGATCGCCTCGACGCCCGGGTCCTCCCAGTCGCGTGGGTCGACGTCCCACATTACGGTCCGTAGTCCGCGCGCGGACATCGCGGCCTCGAGCGCGGGGCTCGTGGAGCCGTAGGGCGGGCGGAACAGCCGCGGCCGCACCCCGCTCGCCGCCGCGAGCGCGTCAGCCGTGCGCACGGCCTCGCCGGCGCGCCGCTCCGGGTCGTCGCGGTGGTCCTCGTGGACCCAGCCGTGCACCCCGAGCTCGTGCCCCTCGCGCGCCGCCCGCGCCAGCTCGGCCTCGCGCCCGGCGATCAGCTCGCCGACGCAGAAGAACGTCGCCCGCGCACGGTGCCGGCCGAGCACGTCGAGCAGCGGGCCGGTGACCGCTCCCGGCCCGTCGTCGAACGTGAGCGCGACCGAGCTCACGCCTCGATCACCGCCGCGGCCCGCCGGCGCGCGGTGTCGACCGCCGACGTGAGCGCCGTCACGTCGTACGCGCCCTGGTGGCGGCGGCCGTTGATGAAGAACGTCGGCGTGCCGGCGACGCCGCTGGCGTCGGCGCTGGCGACGTCCTCGGCGATCCGCGGCAGGTGCTCGCGGCGCCGCAGCTCGTCGCGGAAGCGCTCGACATCGAGGCCGACCTCCTCCGCGTACCCGCGCAGGTGCATCGGGCGGAGCTCCTCCTGGTGGGCGAGCAGCGTGTCGTGCATCGGCCAGAACACGCCCTGGGCGGCCGCCGCCTCGGCCGCCTCGGCGGCGAGCTGCGCGCTCGGATGGACGTCGTTGAGCGGCAGGTGCCGCCAGACGTAGCGCAGGTCGTCGCCGAACGCGGACAGCAGCTCGCGGATCACGTCCTCGGCCTGGCCGCAATACGGGCACTCGTAGTCGCCGTACTCGACCAGCGTCACCGGCGCTCCCATGCTGCCCCGGATGTGGTCGCGCTCGGGATCGACGTCGTCGGCGAGATCGACGATGTCCTCCGCCGTGCGGCTGATCTGCCGCGCCCGGACGCCCTCGGGCAGCCGCGCGATGACGCGGAACACGATCCAGGCGAGCAGCGACGCGCAGATCGCGGCGCCGAGCACGCCGAGCTTGGCCTCGGCGAGCTCCTGCCCTTCGAACGCGATGCTCGCGATCAGGATCGAGACCGTGAAGCCGATGCCCGACACGACCGCGCCGCCGAGCCGGACCGGCCAGCTCAGCGCGAGCTGCAGGTCGCCGGGCCACAAGCGGGTCACGAGCCAGGTGCCGCCGATGATCCCGACCGGCTTGCCGACCACGTAACCGACGAGGATCCCGAGCGTGATCGGCGATGTGGCGGCGGCTTCCAGGAGGTCGCCGTCGATGTGGATGCCGATGTTCGCGAGCGCGAACAGCGGCACGATCACGTAGCTCGTCCACGGGTGCAGCCGGTACTGGAGCCGCTCGTTGGGCGAGATCGCCGACGACATCCCGAGCTCGGCCGAGCGGGCGAGCGCGGGTGTCGGCTGCTCGCGGAACGCGCGCGCGAGCTCGGTGACCTGCTCGAGGTCGGAGCGCGCCGGCTGGTACGCGGTCGTCACCAGGCCGATCGCGAGGCCGGCGAGCAGTGGGTCGATGCCCGACTCGTGCAGCGCGACCCACACCCCGACCCCCACGAGCACGACGGCGGGCCGGCGCCACGTCGGCGGTGCGCGGCGCAGCGCGATCACGCCGGCGAACAGCGCGGCGGCGACCGCGAGCGCCACGAGGTCGACGTGCTCGGTGTAGACGGTGGCGATGACCACCAGCGCCGCGAGGTCGTCGACGACCGCGAGCGTGAGCAGCCGCACGCGCAGCCGCGTCCCTCCGGGCGCCACCAGCGCGAGCACGCCGAGCGCGAACGCGGTGTCGGTGGAGATCGCCGCGCCCCACCCGTTGCCGCCGCCGTTGATGGCGACGAACAGCAGCGCGGCCACGACCATCCCGCTGAGCGCCGCCACCAGCGGGACGACGACCCGTGTCCGCTCGCGCAGCTGCCCGATGTCCAGCTCGCGCCTCGCCTCGAGCCCGACGACGAGGAAGAACAGCGTCATCAGGCCCTCGTTGACCCACCCGCGCAGGTCGAGCGCGAGCACGTGGTCGCCGAGCCGGATCGCCAGCTCGGTCGACCAGACGGACTCGTACGAGTCCGACCACGGCGAGTTCGCCCACAGCATCGCGGCGACGGCCGCCACCAGCAGCGCCATCGCGCCGCCGGTCTCGGTGGCGAGGAAGTCGCGCAGCGGTGCCGCGAGGTTGCGGGCCCACGCCGTCGTGCCGCGCAGGCGCTCGCCCCGGCCGGTCGTCGCGTCGCTCAGTGCGGCACCGCGCGGTTCGCGGCCTTCGCGGTCGCCCATTCGAGCGCGTGGTCGGCCACAGCCTCCCAGCCTTCGAGCCCGACGGTGTAGTGCGAGCGCTCCGGGTACTCGCGGTACTCGGTCGCGGCTCGCGACTTGCTCTGCAGCTTGTAGTTGCGGCGCGTGGTGCCGGCGGGCACGGTGTGGTCCTTGCCGCCGCCGAGGATCAGCAGCGGCGCGCGCTCGTCGTTGTGGAAGTCGATCTTCGTCGCCGCGTTCGGGTTGAAGTTCGCCAGCGCGGCCTGGAACAGGGGGCGCCCAGGGCCCGGGATCGCGTAGCGCTCGTAGACGGCGTTCGACTCGGCCTCGGTCTGTGTGTTGCAGAACGCGTAATGGAACTGCTCGGGCGTGAGCATCACGGTCCGCCGGCGGTTCGCGGGGTTGCGCAAGGCCGCCGACGCGACACGGGCCGAGTCGGGCGGAAGGACGTAGATCCCCTTCGGCGGCGCCGGATCGACCGCGACGCCCGCCGCGCCGAGCCCGCGATCGAGCAGGATCTGGGTCACGAGCCCGCCGAACGAGTGGCCCATGATGATCGGCGGCTGGTCGAGGCCGCGGATGATCCGGTCGTAGTGGTCGGCGATCTCCGTGACGCCGATCCGGGCGAACGCCGACGTGTCGGCGCGCAGCGACTCCACCGTCCGGTCCTCCATGCCGGGCCACGCCGGTGCGAGCACCTCGTGGCCGCGCCCGCTGAAGCGCGCGCTCCAGTGCTCCCAGCTCAAGGGTGTCATCCACAGGCCGTGGATGAGGACGATGGTCTCCGGCATGGGGCCGCTCCTGGTCAGTGGGGGTGCTCGCCGGTGGCGGCGGGCGGGCGGGACTCCTCGGCGAGCGAGGTGATCGTGAGGTTGCCGCGGGCGGCGTCTTCGAGCACGCCCGTCGCTTCCTCGGACGAGCGCGCGTACAGCTCCACCAGCAGGTGGACCACGATCTGGTCCTCGTCGTGCTTGTGGAAGCGCACGTGCGTGAAGAACTCGCGCGTCCCGTGGTCGCCGAACGCCGCGTAGGCGAGCGAGTCGGCGGCCTCCGGGCCGGAGCAGGTCTCGACCGCGTCGGCGTCGACCGTCACGGTGCAGGATGCGACCCAGGGCGTGCCGGCGACCATCCGCTCCCAGCGGTCCTCGATCGGCTCGATGCGCCCGTTGTGGAACCCGAGGTGCGGCTGGTCGTGCATGCAGTCGAGGCACTGGACGACGGCTTCCTGCAGCTCGTCCACCACCTCGGCACGCTCGCCGGTCACCGGGTCGATCCGGTGGATGCCCTCGTAATGAACCTGTACTTCGAGCTCCTGGGACCAGCAGCGGTAACACCGCAGCCAGGCCCCGATCGGCCCAACGTCAGAACCCTCCATACGTGCCCATTCTATGCTCCGGCCTGTGCGGTTCCTGGCTCCGGCGCTCGTGCTGCTGGTTCTCGTCGGGTGCGGCGACGCGGGGCCGACGCCGGAGGAGCAGGTTCGCACCACCGTAAGCGAGTTCGGCCAGGCCACGGCAGCCAAGGACTACAAGACGATGTGCGGCCGGCTGCTGGCGCCCGACCTGATCGCCGACGTCGAGCAGATCGGACTGCCGTGCGAACAGGCCCTCAAGCAGGGCCTCGATCAGGTCCGCGACCCGCGGCTGACGATCGGCGCCGTGAAGATCGACGGCGACAGCGCGACCGCCGAGGTGCGCACCTCGGCGGCGGGCGAGGAGCCCTCCAAGGACACCCTCAAGCTCGTGAACGTCAACGGGACGTGGAAGATCGCGTCCCTGGGTTCTTAGGTCTGCGTCGGGAAGCCCAGGTTGACGCCGGCGTGCGTCGCCGGGTCGGGCCAGCGCGTCGTGACGACCTTGCCGCGCGTGTAGAACTTGACCCCGTCCGGCCCGTGGACATGCAGGTCGCCGAACAGCGACGACTTCCAGCCGCCGAACGAGTGGTAGGCCATCGGCACCGGGATCGGCACGTTGACGCCGATCATCCCCGCCGTCGCCTGCTGCTCGAACAGCCGCGCGGCGCCGCCGTCGCAGGTGAAGATCGCCGCCCCGTTGCCGTACGGGTTCGCGTTCACCAGCTCGAGCGCCTCGGGGTAGCTGTCGGCGCGCACCACCACGAGCACCGGCCCGAAGATCTCCTCGTCGTAGACGCGCATGCCGGGGCGGACGCGGTCGAACACGCACGGCCCGAGGAAGTAGCCGCCCTCGTGGCCCTCGACGGTCAGGCCGCGACCGTCGACGGCCAGCTCGGCGCCCTCGTCGACGCCGGCATCGACGAGCCCGGTGACCTTGTCGTAGTGCTGTTGGGAGACGAGCGGGCCCATGTCGGACCCGCTGTCGATGCCCGGGCCGACCTCGAGCCGTTCGATCCGCTCGCGGATCTTGGC
>Ga0111538_10014150_pt1 | contig 10531 bp, 6 predicted proteins | sample SoiMethybrSBSTD1_FD_79669 | JGI IMG/M metagenome (GOLD analysis project Ga0111538, IMG submission 79669) | Bulk soil microbial communities from a Populus tree surrounding site in Tennessee, USA - Soil MetaG P. TD hybrid SBSTD1 (version 2)... | ecosystem: Environmental > Terrestrial > Soil > Tree... | reverse complement strand
GAAGCGCGTGACCGCGCCGAAGTTCCCGCCCCCGCCCCGCAGCGCCCAGAAGAGATCCGGGTGCTCGCCGGCGGAGGTCCGCACCACCTCCCCCGCGGCCGTCACCACCTCGGCCGACTCGAGGTTGTCGATGGTCATCCCGTGACGGCGGCTCAGCCAGCCGAACCCGCCGCCGAGCGTCAGCCCGGCGATCCCGGTGGTGGAGTTGATGCCGACCGGAGTCGCCAGCCCGTGTGCCTGCGTCGCGGCGTCGAGATCGGCGAGCCGCGCGCCGGCCTCGATCGTCGCCCGGCGCCGGCCGGGATCGACCTCGGCGCGGCGCATGAGGGTCAGATCGACGACGAGGCCGTCGTCCACCAGCGCCAGCCCTCCGATGTTGTGCCCGCCCCCCCGGATCGCGAGGCGCAGCCCGGCCCCGCGCGCCGCGCGCACGGCGCGCGCGACGTCCTCCGTCGTCACGCAGCGTGCGACGACCGCCGGCCGCCGATCGATCATCGCGTTCCAGATCCGCCGCGCGTCGTCGTACCCCGCGTCCCCGCGGGCGACCACCTCTCCCGCGAACCCTCCGCCCTTCAGCTCCTTGATCGCCGTCTCCGCCGCCGTCATGACCGCTCCTTTTCCGGCCGGCCCGCCGGTCCGCTCTTCGGACCGGGACCCCGCCCGCACGCCAGATCCTGGTGCAGGACGGCGGGCGCCGCTTGCCCGCGCGTCTGGCGTCCTTGACCGCGAGGCGCTAGCATCGGCTTCGCTTGCCCGCGCGTCCGGCCGGCTTTGCCGGGAGTCGCGGCGAGGATGGGTGCCCCCCGGATCATGGATGTCCTCTCGGATGTGTTGAAGGCGGTGACGCTCGAAGGGGCGGTCTTCTACAACGCCGAGTTCTCGGCGCCCTGGGGCTTCCGGGCGCCCGCGTCGCGCCAGGTCGGTCCCCTGTTCTCGCCGAGCGGGGGCCACGTCATCATGTTCCACCTCCTGACGGAGGGGCGCGGCTTCGCGCGGCTCGACGACGGCGAGCCGATGAGCCTCGAGGCGGGCGACATCGTCGTCTTCCCGCACGGCGATCCGCACGTCGTCGAGAACGGCGGATGGCGCCCCTCCGGGAAAAAGGGGGCCGTGCCGCGCTCCTCCGGGAGGAACCGGAACGTGCTGCGCGTGCTGTCGCAGGGGCTGAAGCTCGCCCGCGGCGGGGGTGGAGGGGAGGTCACGAAGTTCGTCTGCGGCTACATGGCGTGCGAGCCGCGCTTGAGCCGCTTCATGCTGGCGGGACTGCCCCCGGTCTTCAAGGTGCACATCCGCGACGACGACGCCGGGCGCTGGCTCGAGAGCTCGATCCGGTTTTCCGTGGATGCGGCGGCGCGATCCGGCCCGGGCGGCGAAGCGGTGCTCGCCAAGCTGTCGGAGGCGCTGTTCATCGAGACGCTGCGGCGCTACGTCGCGCAGTGGCCGGAAGGACGCACCGGCTGGCTCGCGGGGGCGCGCGACCCCGAGATCGGCCGGGCGCTCGCGCTGATGCATCGCCGCCCCGCCCATCCCTGGTCGCTCGCGGATCTGGCGCGCGAGGCGGGGCTGTCGCGCTCGGTGCTGGCGGAGCGCTTCCGCCACTTCCTGAGGCAGCCGCCGATGGCGTACCTGACCCGCTGGCGGCTGCAGCTCGGCGCACGCATTCTGTCCTCCTCGAGCCGCAGTGTGGCCGACGTCGCCGCAGAGGTCGGCTACGAGTCGGAGGCCGCCTTCAACCGGGCCTTCAAGCGCGCCTTCAGCGTCCCGCCGGCGCGCTTCCGGACCCGGTCCCGATCCGCAGCGGACTCCGGCGCCGAGGCGCCGCCGCAGCGGCGGCGCCGGCGCTAGCCGAGGGCCTAGTCGGAGCGCAGCGCGACGAGCGGGTCGATGCGCGTGGCGCGCCGGGCCGGACCGTCGCCGGCGATCAGGCACGCGGCCAGGAGCACGGCCCCGGCCAGGAGGAAGATCGCCGGATCGCCCGGGCTGACGCCGTAGAGCTGCGAGCGCAGCAGCCGGGTCAGGCCGAGCGCCGCGAGGCTGCCGATCCCGGCGCCGAGGGCGCCCAGCGCGACGGCCCGCCGCAGGACCATGCGACGCACGGCGCCGGCGGTGGCGCCGAGCGCCATGCGCACCCCGAACTCCCAGGTGCGCAGCGAGACCATCAGCGCGATCACGCCATAGACCCCGAGCAGGGCGAGCGCGAAGGCGAGCGATCCGAACGCGCCGAGGAGGAACGACATCAGGCGCGGCTGGGCGAGCGACGTCCCGAGGACGTCGCGCATGGTCGCGATGCGCAGGATCGGCTGCTGCGGGTCGATCTCGCGCAGGGCGGAGCGGACGAGGGACTCGATGGCGCGCGGCGACCCGGCCGTCCGGATCACCAGGGTGAAGCCGCGCCGCGGCGACAGCGTGCTCGGCAGATAGAGGGCCGCCTCTCCTTCCTGCTCGAGCGCCCCCTGCCGCACGTCGCCGGCGACGCCGACGACGGCGAGGGGCGCGCCGCCGGTCGTGATCGTCCGGCCCACCGCGCTCCCGTCCGGCCAGAAGCGGCGCGCCAGCGCCCGGCTGACGATCGCGACCGGGCCGGCCTCGCGCTCCGCGAACGGACGTCCTTCGAGAAGCGGAATCCGCAACGCGGAAAAGAATCCGGCGCTGACCGGGTGGACCGCCACCTCCGGCTCGCTCCCCGGCGCGACCGGCGCGCTCCCCTCCGGGACCACCGGCCAGGTCTCCCCCGTCCCGAGGAGCGGCAGGTTGCGCGTCTGGCCCGCCGCCACGACCCCCGGAAGGCGCTGCACGCGCTCGACGAGGCGGCGCTGGAAGTCCACGAACTGCGCCCGCTCCGGGTAGCGCGCGCCGGAGGCGTTCATCGTCAGGATCAGCACCTGGTCGGGGTCGAAGCCGGGGTCGACGCCGCTCAGGCGCAAGAAACTCTTGAGGGCGAGCCCCGCCGCCACCACCAGCACCACGGCGAGCGCCATCTCGCTCACCACGAGCGCCTCGCGCAGCCGCCGGCGCTCACCTCCCCCCGCGCCCCGCGCTCCCGGCTTCAGGTCCTCGTGCGGCACGCCGCCGCGAACGCTGCGCAGCGCCGGCAGCAGGCCGCACAGGAGGGCCGCGACGATCGAGACCAGGAGCGCGAACCCGAGGACGCGGCGGTCGAGGACGATCTGCACCTGCGCCGGCAGGTACGGCACGACCCCGGCCCGCACGAGATCGAGCCCCCAGGCGGCGACGATCAGTCCGCAGAGCCCGCCGGCGCACGACACGACGAGGCTCTCGGCGACGTGCAGGCGCACGATGCCGGACGGAGAGGCCCCGAGGGCGAGCCGGATCGCCGTCTCGCGCCGGCGCCCGGCGATGCGCGCGATGAGCAGGTGGGCGACGTTGGCGCAGGCGATGAGCAGGACCAGGCCGACCGCCGCCAGGAGCACCAGCGTGGCGGCCCGCACCCGGGAGCCGACGAGCGACTCGTGCAGCGGCACGACGGTGGCCGCGCCGCGGCCGGTGTTGGTCTCCGGAAACTCCCGCTCGAGCCTTGCTGCGACCAGGTTCATCTCGACGCGCGCCCGCTCGAGGCTCACGCCGCGATCGAGACGGGCGATGACGCGCTGGAAGCGGTTGCCCCGCAGGCGCGGCGCGGCGCTGGCCTCGATCAGCGACTCGGGGGCCCAGACCTCGATGCCGGCATCGGGGAAGCGGAACGACTCCGGCATCACCCCGGCCACCGTGAACGGCTCACCGTCGAGGATGACGGCGCGGCCGGCGATCGCCGGGTCGCCGTCGAAGCGGCGCTGCCAGAGACGGCGGCTGATCACCACCGCCTGGTTGCGCCCCGGCTGGTTGTCGTCCGCGACGAGCGGGCGCCCCATCTCCGGCACGACCCCGAGGGTCGCGAAGAAATCGGGGTGGACGAAGGCGGTGCGGAGCTGCTCCGGCTCCCGATCCCCCTCCCCGCGCAGGTTCAGCCCCGAGACGGTGCTGAACACCGCCATCGAGGAGAAGACGCGGCTCTGTCCCCTCCAGTCCTCGAAATCGACGAACGACACCGGCCCGTGCGCCTCCCCCGAGGCGGTCGGCAGGGAGATCTCCACGAGCCGCTCCGGCTCGGGAAAAGGGAGCGGGCGCAGCAGGGCCGCGTTCACCACGCTGAAGATCGCCGTGTTCAGCCCGATGCCGAGCGCCAGCGCCGCCACGGTGACCGCGGTGAACCCGGGGGCGCGCAGCAGGCGCCGGAGGGCGAGGCCCAGGTCGTCGGCGAATCCACGCATACGGGAGCTAACGATACCGCACCGGTTCGGGTTGGCTCCGAAAAGCGGAAAACCCGGCCGCCTCGCCGGCTCAGCGGATCTTCGCCAGCTCCGAGTCGGGGAGGAGGCCGATCGACCTCAGGTACGGAAGCCAGCGCGGGTCGGAGTGCAGCCCGTCGAGGAGGTGATCGGTGTGCACCACCGACATCATGGGGTCCTTCTCCTCACGCGCCTTGTCCAGGAACGTGAAGGCGCGATCCCGATCGCCGAGTCCGGCGTAGGCGAGCGCGATCGGATAGGAGCGCCGGAACCCTGCCGGCGTCGGCCCCTCCAGCAGCTCCTCGAGAAGCGCCCGGGCCCGTTTCCCCTCTCCCGACGCGGCGAAGGCGTACGCGAGGGAACCCTTCACCCAGGCGTCCCCGTCGGAGAGTCGCAGGGCTTCGCCCATCTCGGCAATCCCTTCCTCGAACCGCCCGCGCAGCGTCTGAACATGGCCCAGGAGCAGGTGGCCGATGACGATCGACGGGTTGAGCTCCATCCCCTTGCGGATCGGATCGACCGCCTCGTCGAACGCTCCCCGGCGCAGGTGAAGCCACCCCGCCTGGACGTTCACGAACGGAGAGAGCGGATCGAGCGACATCGCTTTCTCCATCTCGGCGGTCGCACCGTCCCAGTCGCCCTTTGTCGACAGCATGATGGCGTACCAGTAATGCGCCGGCGGATGGTTGGGGGCGAGCTCGATGCCGCGCCGGTACTCACGCTCGGCCGCCCCCAGATCCCAGTCGTAGTGGAAGGCGATATAGCCGAGGGTCGCGTGCGCCTCGCCCAGCGACGGCTCGATCGCCAGGGCACGCTCCGCCCTCGCCTTCGCTTTCGGAAACGCCTCGCGGGCGGGACGAAAGCCGTAAAAGGCCAGCACCGTCAGGGCGTCGGCGGACCCAGCGTGAGCCTGCGCGTAGTTCGGGTCCAGGCTCAGCGCCTGGTCGAAGTACTCGGTCGCCTTCAGAAGCCCTTTTCCCCGCTGGTTCCAGAAGAAGCGTCCCTTGAGATAGAGCTGGTACGCCTCGTTGCTTTCGGTCGGGCGCTTCGCCAGGCGGCTTTTCTCGTCCCCCGTCAGCCGGACGCGCAGGTTGTCGGAGATCTGCCGGGCGATCTCCTGTTGCACCGACAGGACGTCGGACGACTTGCCCCCGTACTGGGCGCCCCAGAGATGGCTGTTGTCGCGCACGTCCACCAGCTCCGCGCTGATGGAGAGAGCCTCGCCGCGCTGCATGACGCGCCCGGTCAGGACCGCCTCGACTTTGAGCGCCTCCCCCGCCTCGCGGGCGTCCACCTCTTTCCCCTTGTAGTGAAAAACCGAGTTGCGCGACATCACCCGGAGGTGCGGCAGCTTCGACAGGCTGTGGATCAGGCTCTCGGTGATCCCGTCGCTCAGGTACTCCATCTCCGGATCCTGCCCGGCGTTGGCGAACGGCAGGACCGCGATCGAATCGATGGCTCCCCCCGACGGTCTGCCGGCGATCCAGGCTCCCCCGACGAGCGCCGCGACCACCGCGGCCCCGGCCGCGCTCCAGAAGGCGAGGCGCCGGCCGGCGCGCCGCGGGTGCGCCTCCGGTGCCATGCGTGCCGGGGCCCCCGTGGTGTGCCCTCCCGAGATCGTCTCGAGGTCGAAGGCGAGATCGTGGGCCGATTGGAACCGCCGCGCCGGATCCTTCTCGAGGCAGTGCCGCAGGAGCCGGTCGAGCCCCGGCGGGATCCCGGCGCCGGACGCCGGATCGAGCTGGGACGGCTCCTTCGTGAGGATGGCGCTGATCGTGTCGGCCGGCGTGTCGCGCTGGAAGGCGCGCGCCCCGGTGAGCATCTCGTAGAGAATCGCGCCGAACGAGAAGACATCCGATCGCCCGTCGGTCGGCTGGCCGCGCACCTGCTCGGGGGACATGTAGCCGAGCGTCCCGAGCACGACGCCCGGCGCGGTCCCCTGGTGCTGCGTCGGCAGGCTGGTGATCTCCTCGTCCCGCGCAGGGACAGGAGTCTCCTCGCGCAGCTTCGCGAGGCCGAAGTCCAGGATCTTCATCCGGCCGTCGTGGGTGACGAAGAGGTTCTCCGGCTTGAGGTCGCGGTGCACGATGCCGCGCGCTTGCGCCGCGTCCAGGCCGTGGGCGACCTGCAGGGCGAACCCGAGGGCGCGACCCGGCGCGACCGGCCCGGACTGGAGCAGCGCCCGGAGCGTCCGACCTTCGAGCAGCTCCGAGACGATGTAGGGAACCCCATCGTGGGTGCCGATGTCGTAGATCGTCAGGATGCTGGGGTGATTGAGCGCTCCGGCCGCCTGCGCCTCCTGCTGCAGGCGCCGCAGTCGCTCGGGATCGGCCGCGAACTTTCCGGGGAGCACCTTGATCGCCACGTCGCGGCGCAGGCGCGCATCGTGGGCGCGATAAACCTCCCCCATCCCGCCGGAGCCCAGCGGCGCGACGATCTCGTACGGACCTAGTCTCGTGCCTCGAGGGAGCGTCATTCCCCGACCCGGAATCGCGGCATCTTAGCCCGGATCTCCGGACCCGCATGCGGTGCAGCGTCTCCGTAGAACTCGCCATCGACAGACGTGCGGTCGCTCCCTCATCCTGAGGGCGGACCCGTTCAGGAGAAGGAGACGAACATGCGCATCAGGGAGATCATGAGCACGCCGGCGGTCACCTGCCGGCCCGAGGAGCCGCTGGAGGCCGCCGCCCGGCTGATGTGGGAGTGCGACTGCGGGGTGATTCCGGTCATCGACGACAGCGGCCGGCTCGCCGGCATCGTGACCGATCGGGACATCGCGATGGCGGCCTGGATGAAGGGCAGGACCCTCAAGGAGATCCCGATCGCGGCGGCGATGGCGCGGCAGGTCTTCACCACCCGCCCGGACGACTCCATCGAAGACGCCGAACGCCTGATGAGCGGGCAGCAGATCCGCCGCCTGCCGGTCGTGGACGGCGACGGGCACCCGATCGGCGTGGTCTCGCTGGCCGACATCGCGCGCTCGATGGCGCGCGCGGGGGACGGCGCCGAGGAGCACGTGGTCCAGAGCCTCGCCGAGATCTCGAAGCCGCGGAGGCCCGAGGCGCCGCGTCCGGCGGGCGCCCCGACGGCGATGCGCGCCCCCTTGGCCCCCTCCGGCGGCCGGCGCGGCGCGCGCCCGCAGGTGTAGCGGCGAAGGAATCGCCCCGGACGGCCGGGATCAGCGTCCGGGAGTCTCCAGGGCGGCGCGTGCCTTCTTGGGCCGCGCCGCGATCACCCCGCCGCGCCCTTGCCGCGCATGCCGAGGAGGTTCAGGAGGAAGGCGTACTCCTCGGCGGTCTCTTTCAGTCGCTCGAAGCGGCCGGAGCGCCCGCCGTGACCCGCCTCCATGTTGACCTTGAACAGCAGCGGGTTCGTGTCGGTCTTCATCGCGCGCAGTTTCGCGACCCACTTCGCGGGCTCGAAGTACTGCACCTGCGAGTCGTTCAGCCCGGTCGTGACGTAGAGCGCCGGGTACTGCCGGGCGCTCACGTTGTCGTACGGCGAGTACGAGAGGATGTAGTCGTAGTACTTCTTCTCCTTCGGATTGCCCCACTCCTCGAACTCGTTCGAGGTCAGCGGGATCGTCTCGTCCAGCATGGTGGTGACGCCGTCCACAAACGGCACGTGCGCGACGATGGCCCGGTACTTCTCCCCGGCCATGTTGGCCACCGCACCCATCAGCAGGCCGCCGGCGCTCCCGCCCATGGCGCAGACCTTGTCCGGGGAGGCGTACTTCTCCTTCACGAGGAAGTCGGTGACGTCGATGAAGTCGGTGAAGGAGTTCTTCTTCTTCAGGAGGTGCCCGTCGTCGTACCACTGGCGCCCCATCTCCTGGCCGCCGCGGATGTGCGCGAGCGCGACCACGAAGCCGCGGTCGAGCAGCGAGATCGCCGAGATGCGCAGTGCGGGATCGGACGAGTAACCGTAGGCGCCGTAACCGGTCTGGTACAGCGGCGCCGTCCCATCCTTCTTGAACCCCTTGCGGTAGGCGAGCGACACCGGCACCTTCACGCCATCGCGCGCCGTCGCCCAGACCCGCTCGGTCACGTAGTTCTTCGCGTCGAATCCGCCGAGGACCGGCTGCTCCTTGAGGAGCTTCCGCTCCCCCGTCTTCATGTTCACCTCGAAGGTGCGGGTCGGGGTGACCAGCGAGTCGTGCGTGTAGCGCAGCAGGTCGGTGTTCTGTTCGGGGTTCACCGCCAGCTCCTCGGCATAGGCCGGCTCGTCCGACTGGATGACCTTGGACGCGTTCAGATCGGCCCATGGCCGCACGCGCAGCCGCAGCAGCCCCTCGCTGCGCTCGTTGATCGCGAGGTAGTCCCGGAAGAGGGCGAAGTCCTCGATGAAAACCGCCTTGTCGTACGGCAGGAGCGCGGTCCACTTCTCCGGCCCGGCGAAGGCGTCGGCGTCCGCCACGGTCATCATCTTGTAGTTGGCGGCGCCGAGGTTGGTGCGGACGATCCAGCGCCCGGCGATGTGATCCGCGTCGTAGAGATGGTCCTTGGTCCGCTTCGCGAACACCTTCGGCGCCGACGCCGGGTCGGCGGCGTCGATCACCAGCATCTCGGTCTCGGTCGTGCTGCGCATCCGGATGCGCACGAAACGCTCGTCCCCCGATTCGTCCACGTTCAGGTAGAAGGAGTGGTCCTTCTCCTCGTAGACGACCGGGTCGGTCTTCGGGTCGGTCCCGAGCACGTGGCGCTTCACCCGCGTGGACAGGAGCGTGACCGGGTCGTTCTCGATGTAGAACAAGGTCTTGTTGTCGGCGGCCCAGGCGACCGCGCCGCTCAGCCCGGTCACCGACTCGGGGCGATCCTTGCCGGTGGCGATCTCCCGCACTTTCAGCGTGTACTGGCGGCGGCCGGTCGTGTCCTCGAGGTAGGCGAGCAGGTCCTGTTTCGGGCTGACCGAACGTCCTCCCAGCGAGTAGAACGGCTGACCCGCCGCCTGCTTGTTGCCGTCGAGGAGGACCTGCTCGGTGGTCGAGTCCTTGGGGCGGCGCACCTGGATGGCGTATTCCTTCCCGGTCTCGAAGCGCTGGTAGTAGACATAGTCCTTGTACTTGAACGGGACGCTGCTGTCGTCCTGCTTCAGCCGATCGAGGATCTCCTTCGACAGCTTCTCGGTCAGATCCTTGTAGGCGGCGCTCTCGGCGGCGTAGTAGGCGTTCTCGTCCTTGAGGTAGTCGAGCACCTCCGGCTTCGACCGGGTGTCGTCGCGCAGCCAGAAATAAGGATCGTTGCGTGTGCCGTTCGGCGAGACCACGTCGTACGGCTTCTTGGCCGCGACCGGGGGCTTCGGGGTGACCTCCCGCGTCGCGTCGGCGGCGGCAACAGGAGATGCCGCGATCAGGAGCGCCGCGGCAAGCGGGAACGAGAGTCGACGGGTCATGAGGGCCCCTCCCTGGGCACAGGTGTCCAAGCGTCGTTGCGAATGCCCGGCATCGTACCTCAACCCGGCCCGGGGGCCGTCCTCCGCCGGCGCGGGCGCTTTCGGCATAGACTCCGGGCATGACGACACGACGGCTCGCGGTCGGCGCTGCGCTCCTGCTCCTCGCCGCCCCTCCCCTGCTCGCGGGATCCGACATCCAGATCGATTTCGATCGGGAGTTCGATTTCTCGACCATCCACTCGTACGCCTGGAAGGACGACCCGCGGCGCTCGCTGTCCGAGGACAACCCGTTCCTGCACGAGCGGATCGTCGAGATCGTGGACGGCCGGCTGTACCGCTCCGGCATCAAGAAGGTGGAGGACGACCCGGACGCCTACATCGCCTACCGGGTCGCCATCAACAGCGACATGGCGATCGACGCGGCCGAGTACGGCTATTTCTATCCCGGAACCTGGTACTGGTCCCCCGTCGCCTGGTCCTGGGCCACGCCGAACATGCCGACGGAACGGACCTTCACGAAGGGGACCCTGCTCATCGAGGTCTGGACGGCGCGCACGAAGCAGATCGTGTGGCGCGGCTCGGGGCAGGGGGAGACGACCACGAACCTCGACAAGATGCAAAAGAAGATCCTCACCCTGATCACCAAGATCGCCGACAAATGGCGCGGCATGCGCGCCGACCACGAGCGGGAGAAGGCGAAGACCGCCCAAGGCTGACGGACGCGGCCCGAGGGGGACGCGGCGCTCCGGATCGTCCTCCCTACCGGAAATCACGTATGTCCCGCATCGATCCGTCCACGTAGAATCCCCGGCCACACGCTCGAACTGTTGGCCAGGAAGCGGATCTCCGGGAGG
>Ga0111538_10014148_pt1 | contig 10531 bp, 9 predicted proteins | sample SoiMethybrSBSTD1_FD_79669 | JGI IMG/M metagenome (GOLD analysis project Ga0111538, IMG submission 79669) | Bulk soil microbial communities from a Populus tree surrounding site in Tennessee, USA - Soil MetaG P. TD hybrid SBSTD1 (version 2)... | ecosystem: Environmental > Terrestrial > Soil > Tree... | reverse complement strand
TCCGAGAGCTCGGCTTCGAGTGCGCGTGCGCACTGCATCCAAAGAGACGAGTAAACCGCCGAGTTCTCTGCCACGGGAGCTCGCGAAAAAATTGAGGGTTGCGGGACGGTCAGGGAATGCAAGCCAGTCTAAGAAAGTTCGCCGCAGTTATCCACAACCATCGACGGCGTCGATTGCTTCGCTCCGCGACAGTTCACGAGCGCGCCCGCGGTTGACAGCGCTACGACGGGCCGCGTACAGTGCGCGGCTTCCCGTCCGTCCCACATCCTTGTTTTCGCAAGAACTTTTGCCCGCGCGGGGTACCGAACATGAAGCGAACTTTTCAGCCCAGCAATTTGCACCGCAAACGCACGCATGGTTTCCGCGCCCGCATGTCCACCGCAGCCGGACGAAAGGTTCTCGCGAGCCGGCGCGCGAAGGGCCGCGCTCGCCTCACGCCTTGACGGATTTCGTTTTGGCGCGCCGTTGGGTTCCGGCACGGCAGGGTTTTCGCCCGACCAACGCTTGCACTCGCCGGCAGAGTTCGGCCGCGTGTTCGCCGAGCCTGCGCGTTCGAGCGATCGCTTCTTCACCGTTCTCGCGCGACCGACCGGCCGTTCCGCCGCGCGCCTCGGTCTGACCGTCTCGCGCCGAGCTGCGAAACGCGCCGTGGACCGCAACAAGCTCAAGCGACTGGCCCGCGAATCGTTTCGCCATCAGCGCTCGCTGCCGCCGTGGGACTTCGTCGTCCTTGCGCGCCCCGGCGCCGCGCGCACCGAGCGGCGCATTCTGCGCGCGAGCCTCGACAAGCATTTCGAGCAGCTGACGAAAGCGGCCGCGGCGGGGCAGCATGGATAACATCCGCGTTTTCCTCTGGCTCACGCTGCTCGGCATGGCGTGGCTCGTCTACACGGCCTGGGTCGCCGACTATGGCGCGAAACCTTCGCCCGTTAGCAACACGCCGCCCGACGCGGCGCAAACCGCGGAGCAGCCGCCCGATCTGCCGTCGCTGACCGAGCAGAGCCCCGCGCCATCGGTGCCGACGATTACCCCGCAGCCCGCGCAGCCGACCGGCGAGCTGATCCGCGTGCAAACGGACGTCCTCGACGTCCGCATCGCCTCGCAGGGCGGCGACTTGGTGCGCGCCGATTTGCCCCAGCATCGCGTGCACAAGGACATGCCCGAGCCCGTCGTGCGCTTGCTCGACGAGAGCGGACCCGAGCGCTGGGTATTCCAGTCCGGAGTGCGCAGCGCGATCGGCGGCGACGAGCCGAATCATCTCGCGACGTTTCGCAGCGCGAGCAACGAGTACGCGCTCGAGCCCGGGCAGGACGAGCTCGTCGTCACGCTCGATTGGGTAGGCGACGGCCAGATCAGCGCGCAGAAGACGTACACGTTTCACCGCGGGCGCTACGAGGTCGATCTCACGCTGACGGTCACGCCATCGACGGGCGGCAGCTGGAGCGGCGCGCCGTACGTGCAGATGGAGCGCGTGCACGTGCCCGTCGCGCGGTCGTACTTGCGCATCGACACTTACTCGTTCAAGGGACCCGTGCTTTACGACGGGGACCGATTCACGCGCTTTCAGTTCGACGAGCTCGCCAAGACGCCCGTCATGAAGACGACGGACGGCGGTTGGTTCGCCGCGATTCAGCATCACTTTCTCGCAGCGGCGGTACCTCCGCCGGGCCCGTTCCGCTACGACGCGCGGACGCGCGGTCCCGCGTTCATTCTCTCGGCGATCGGACCCACGACCGACGCGACGGCGGCCGTGCCGATCCGCTCGACGTTCAAGCTGTTCGTCGGTCCGAAGCTGCAGCGGCAACTACAAAACGTCGGCAGCGACCTCGAGCGCACCGTCGACTACGGCAACATCATCACGCCGCTCGCGCAGCCGCTCTTCTACGTGCTCGAGTGGGTGCACGGCTGGGTCGGCAACTGGGGCTGGTCGATCATCATCGTGACGATCCTCATCAAGCTCTTGTTCTACAAGCTGACGGCGATGAGCGGACGCTCGATGGCGAAGATGCGCAAGATCGCGCCGCGCATGAAAGCGCTGCAGGAGCGCTACAAGGACGATCGGCAAGCGCTCGGTCAAGCGATGATGGACCTCTACAAGCGCGAGAACGTGAAGCCCGCGCTCGGCTGCGTGCCGATTCTCGTGCAGATGCCGTTCTTCTTCGCGTTCTATTGGGTGCTCGTCGAGAGCGTCGAGATGCGGCAAGCCCCGTTCATGCTGTGGATCGACGATCTATCGGCGCGCGACCCGTTCTTCGTGCTGCCGGCCTTGATGGCCGTCGCGATGTTCATGCAAACGCGCATGAGCCCGGCGCCGCCGGATCCCGTGCAGGCGCGCATGATGCAAATCATGCCGCTCGTGTTCTCGGGCTTGCTGATCATGTTCCCCGCGGGCCTCGTGCTCTATCAGTTGACGAACACCACGCTGTCGATCTTGCAGCAGTGGCGCATCAACAAGCTCGTGGCGCGCGAGGACGCAGCCGCGCAAGCCCACTAGCGGCCCACTAGCGGAGAATCACCGTTGGCATTGCGGCGCGACGATACGATCGCAGCGCTCGCCACGGCGCCCGGCGCCGGCGCCATCGCCGTCATCCGCCTGTCCGGCGCCGCCGCGCGCGGCATCGCGCGCGAGCTGACGGGCCGCGACCCGCGCCCGCGCATCGCCGATCTCCACACGTTCCGTGACGCAAGCGGCGCGACGCTCGATCGCGGCCTCGTGCTGTTCTTTCCGGGGCCAAGCTCGTTCACCGGCGAGGACGTCGTCGAGCTGCATTGTCATGGCGGCCGCTTCGTCGCCGACGCCGTGCTCGCGGCCGCGTATCGCAGCGGCGCGCGGGCCGCGGAGCCCGGTGAGTTCACGCTGCGCGCGTTCTTGAACGACAAGCTCGATCTCGTGCAAGCGGAGGCGATCGCCGATCTCGTCGCGAGCGGGTCCGCGCAAGCCGCACGCGCGGCGATGCGCTCGCTCGAAGGCGAGTTCTCGTCGGCCGTCGCCGAGCTGCAGCAAGCGCTGACGACTTTGCGCGTGCGCATCGAAGCGTGGCTCGACTTCCCCGACGAGGAGCTCCCGTTCGACGCGGGGCCGGAATGCGCGGCCGAGCTCGGAGCGCTTGTCGCGAAGCTCGACGCGCTGCGCACGCGCGCACGCTCCGGTCGCGCGCTGCGCGACGGGCTCAGCGTGACGATCGCGGGGCCGCCGAACGCCGGCAAGTCGAGTCTCTTGAATCGCCTCGCAGGCTACGACGCCGCGATCGTGACGGAGATACCCGGTACGACGCGCGATCCGCTGCGGGAGCATCTTTCGCTCGACGGCCTGCCGGTCACCGTCGTCGATACGGCGGGGCTGCGCGACACGAACGATCCCGTCGAGCGCGAAGGTGTCCGGCGTGCGCGGCTCGAGGTTGCGCGCGCCGATCGCTTGCTGTGGGTCGCCGACGTGCGCGAGCCGCTCGGCGCGACGCTCACAGCGGCGGGTGCCGCCCAGGGCGGCAACGGTGAGGTGACGATCGTCGCGAACAAGATCGATCTCGCGGGCCTCGCGCCGCAGCTGCGAGTGGAGAAGGGGACACCTGTCGTCCAGCTATCGGCACTGACCGGAGCCGGCATCGATCTGCTCGTCGCGCATCTCAAACAGTCGGCCGGTATCGTCGGCGAGCCGTCGGGTACGTTCAGTGCGCGCCGGCGACACCTCGATGCGCTCGAGCGTGCGCGCGCCGAGCTCGGCGCCGCGCGCGCGTTTCTCGGCGACGCGCTCGAGATCGCTGCCGAGCACTTGCGAAACGCACAGACGGCCTTGAGCGAGCTCACTGGCGAGCTCTCGAGCGACGACCTGCTCGGTGAAATCTTCTCTACGTTCTGTATCGGCAAATAGCGCCACCGCGCGGCGCCGATCCCAAGATTTGCAGCCCGCATTTCAAGCGCGGGTCGCGTAACTTTCTGTTTTTTCGTAGCCCGCGGCTGGCACGGAACTTGAACCTTAGCCAGCATGGATAAGCGAATCGACAGATGCTTGGCGTTGTGCCGGGACTGGGCTGAAGATCGCGTCGCCAGCGGCAACGAGCCGCCCTGGGCCTGGTATCAATACATGAAGCTCATCGAAACCGTCGCGGCGATTCAGACGAGTCGCGCCGCGGTGTCCACGGGTGAACCGGAGCGCACTGGAGAGCCGGAGCGCCTGCAAGCGCCGGCCCCTGACGTTCCCACGAGGCGGGATGCCGTCACCGACATCGGCGCGCGTCGACGCCAGCAACGGCGCGACGACGATGATGACGACGACGGCGATGACGACGACGAGCCGTCGTTGCCGATGTGATTGGGGAGTCGGGCGAGCCGCACCCGTGATGCGTGCGAGCTCGAGACGCTCGCACGCGGCGGTCCGCCGCTACTCGTAGAGACCGACGACCTTCGCGCGCTCGACGCGGCTCGGCGGCGCAGCCGCGACTTCGACGCGGTCGCGGCCGAACTGCTTCGCGAGATGCAGCACGCGCTCCGTGCGCGCGAGCAACTCGTCGATCGTGTCGCCGATGCGCAGTTGCGCAACACCGACCGACACGGTCGCGCTGATGCGATCGCTCAAGGGCTTCTCGGCGACCGCGAACCGCAGCGCCTCGGCGAGAGTTTCCGCCTGACTGATCGGGCAAGGTCGCGCGAGCACGATCAGAGCTCCGCCGTCGAAACGCCCGAACGAGTACTCCGAGCGGTGCCAAGCCGGCTCCGCGATGACGGCGCGACAACGATCGGCGAGCCCGACGAGAACTTCGTCGCCCGCCGCGACGCCGTGACAGTCGTTGATGTTCTGCAAGTGATCGACGTCGAGCAGCAGCAGCGAGAACACGTTGCCGCTGCGCGCCGCGACCTGCGCTTGGCTCCCAAGCTCCGCCAAGAACGCCGGGCGCGTCAGGGTCAGCGTCAGGGCGTCGAACGAGGGCGGCTGGGCGGTTCCTGAAAGCGGCGTTTCGGACATCGGACGATCGATCTCGAGCTACTTAGCCAATGGCTAGCACTTTGCCGCGTCGGAGCAAGAGGCGGCGTGAACTTTCTCGCAGAAAGCGCAAGACCGCGCCGCGTTTACATAAACTCGTTCGTTCCCTCAACCGAGAATTGCTTCGCGCCGGTACAGCCGGATGGCCAGAGCGGCGAGCAGGGCACCGAACACGAGCGTGCTGCCGATCGAGAGGGCGACGAACAGCGGGCTCAAGGGCTGGTCCTTGATCAAGGTCGTGACGAGCAGGTGCTGGCTCAAGCTCGGGATCCACATCAGCTTCGGCGCGGGCTCGATGTTCAGCATCGTCGCGAACGCGAGCGGCAGTGTCGGGATCAGCAGCACGAGCGTCAGGTACGTCTGGGCTTCGCGGTACGTCTTCGTGAACGACGCCACGGTCGTCATCAGCGCTGAGCCGAGCGGGGCGAACGGCGCGAGCAGCAAGAACGCGACCACCGCCGTCGCGAACCCGAACGTCGAGCTCATGCCGATCTGCTCGAGCGGCATCTGTTTCAGCGCGATCGTGAACGCGACGAGCGTCAACGCGAGCGACGACAGCATGTAGCAGACGGTCGCCAGCATCTTGCCGATCAGCAAGTGCGATCGAGCGACGGGCAACGTCAGCAGCGGCTCGAGCGACTTGCGCTCGCGCTCGCCCGCCGTTGTGTCGATCGCAAGATGCAACCCGCCGGTCAGCGTCGCGAACAACAAGAAGTACGTCAGCACGCCGAGCATCAGCGCCGAGCGGCTCGCCGGTGTCGAGACGTCGAGCTCGTCGACGACGAGCGGCCGCAGCAGACTCGGATCGACGCCGTTCGCGACGAGCCGCAACGTGCCGATCGTTCGATCGTAGCCGTCGAGAGCGCCGCGCAGCCGGCTCACGCGGCTCGCCGCGCGCGACTTCGAGCGGTCGAAGACGAGCGCGACGCGGGCCGCGCGTTGCGTGCCGAAGTCCATGTCGAACTTGTCGTCGATGACGAGCACGACGTCGTACTTGCCCGTCGCGACGAGCTCCGCGGCGGCGTCGACGTCCTTGACGTCGTGCTGCGCGAGCGGCTCGATGCTGCGCGCGCGCAAGTGAGCGATGAGATTTGGCGCGTGCTCGGCTCCCAGAATCGGCACCTCGAGCACCTCATCGATCGACGAGAGATTGCGCGAGATCATGACGTTGATCAGCACCGTGAACAAAACCGGACCGAACAGGGGCCCGAGCAGCAGCGACATCAGCGTCCGCCGTTCACGCAGCGTCTCGAGAATCTCCTTGCGGCACACCGTGAGGATGACGCTCATGCGGCGCTCCTCTCGGCGCGGCGCACGGCTTCGACGAAGATCTCCTCGAGGCTGTGCCCCGGGAAGCGCTGCGCGAGCTCGGCCGGGCTGCCCGTCAGCGTCACCTTGCCCGCCGCGATGATGACGAGCTCGTCGACGAGCGCCTCGACTTCTTGCATCACGTGGCTCGACAGCAGAACGCACCGGCCTTGGCCGCGCAGCTCGCGCAACCAGTCGCGCAGGTGCCGCGTCGCCATGACGTCGAGGCCGTTGGTCGGCTCGTCGAGCAAGAGATGCTGCGGGTCGTGCACGAGCGCGCGCGCGAGCGCGATCTTCGTGCGCTCGCCCTGCGAGAAGCCTTTCGCTTTGCGATTCGCGATCGCGCCGAGCTCGAGCCGCTCGATCAGCGCGTCGACGCGCTTCGCGAGCAGGTCCTCACCGAGCCCGTGCAGGCGGCCGTAGTACTCGATGTTCTCGCGGCCCGTCAGCTGCTGATAGAGACCCGAGCTGTGCGGCAGCACGCCGAGCACGCGGCGCGCCGCGAGCGGGGAGGTTTTGAGATCGATGCCGCCGACGCGCGCTGACCCTAAGTCCGGCAAGAGCACCGTCGAGAGGATTCTGAGGCAGGTGGATTTGCCGGCGCCGTTCGGCCCGAGCAAGCCCGTGATGCGGCCGTCCTTAGCCGAAAAGCCGACGCCGTCGAGCGCGCGCACGGCACCGAAGCTCTTGCTGATTCCCTGGACCTCGATCATGGCGCGGGCCCGAGCAACGTCAGGAAGAACGGCATCGGCGGCTCGAGCTCGAGGCACGCGGCATCGAGCTTCGCCGGAGCCGGATCCTCGAGGAACGAGCGCAACAAGCGCGGCACGCAGCCGACGCCGATGAGGCCGTGGCCCTGACCGCGGCCGATCAAGTGCGCGCTGTTCATGAGCCCGCCGGTGCGCACGCGCTCCGCGTAGGCGGGTGGGGTGATCGGATCGTATTCGCCGGACAGGAGCAGCACGGGCGTCTCGCTGACGACGGCCGTCTTGAAGTTCGCGTCCATGGTCCCGACGGGCCAGCGCGCGCAGATCTGCTTCAGCGCGTCCATGATCGCCGTGCCCAAATACGTCGAAGCGAGGTCGCCCGTCGCGGAGTCGGCATACGGCACGTCCTCCGTGCAAGTCACGGAGTTGCTCATCGGGAAGCTCAGCGACTCCGGCAGCTCGCGCAGCAACGTGCGCGCCTGGCCCGCGAGCGGCGCGTAGTTGCCGGCATGCGCTTCGCTGATCAGCACCGGCAGCAGCGCGACCGTCGCCGCGCTGTAGCTCATGAACCGCACGAGCGTGCGCAGCTCGACCGCGCTGATCGGCGCCGGGTCCGTGTCGTCGGCCGCGCCGGCGTCGAGCCGCGTGAGCACCTCGGCGAAGAGCTGCGGCAACGACGCGAATCGTGCGGCGCACTGCGCGTCCTCCGCGCAGCGCGCGAAGATCTGCTCGAGCGCGCGCTGCGCCTCGCGCGCGACGTCGGGCCCGAGCGCGAGCGTCGGCGGAACGACGCCGTCGAGCACGACCGAGCGCACACGCTCGGGATACTGCCGCAGATAGTGCTGCGCGACGCGCGTGCCGTACGACACCCCGTAGATGTTCCAACTCTCGATCCCTAGCGCCGCACGAACCGCGTCGAGATCGCGAACCGCGACCGAGGTCGTGTAGAAGCGGGGATCGTGCTTCAGATCCGCGACGCAGTCGTCGATGACGGCGGCGAGCACCTCGGGGCCGGTCGTATCGAGCGAGAGGTCGTCGGGCGCGTCGCAGGCGAAGCCCTCGGCCGAGCGGCCCGTGCCGCGCTGGTCGACGAGGATCAGGTCGCGATCGCGCCGCGCCTGCTCGAACGCGCCGCGCAGCTGCAAATACATGTCGACGGTGCTCTGCCCGGGGCCGCCGGCGATCAGCAGCAGCGGGTCGGGCCGCGGCTCGGCGCTGAGCGCCGCGACACGCGCCACGAAGACGTCGATCGTGGGGCCATTCGGCGCCGCGGGATCGAGCGGCACCGAAAGAGTGCCGCAGCGCGCGAAGGCGGCCGGCAAGGGGTCGGCGGCCAGGCGGCAGCGCTCTTGGGGCTGCCAAGTGGGTTGCGCGGTGCCTGGAAACGCCGGCAGGAACAGGACCGAGGCGGCGAGCACGGGCGGCAGGCACTTGAGCATGGACGCGCATGTTCGCCGATGTGACGCCGTTCATGCCAGCGCAGAAATTGGCGATTCTTTGGTGCAAGGGGGTCGCCGCGCCGCCTAGAATCACGCCAGCCCATGGATCAACAGATGAACTATCCGACTCGTTATGGATGCCTAGTCGTCGGCGGCGGCCACGCCGGCACCGAGGCCGCGCTCGCCGCCGCCCGCATGGGCGTGCGCACGCTGCTACTGACGCAGAACCTCGAGACGCTGGGGCAGATGAGCTGCAACCCCGCGATCGGCGGCATCGGCAAGGGCCACCTCACGAAGGAGATCGACGCGCTCGGCGGCGCGATGGCGCGCGCGATCGATCGCGCCGGCATCCACTTCCGGACCTTGAACGGCAGCAAGGGCCCGGCCGTCCGCGCGACGCGCGCGCAGGCCGACCGCGTGCTGTACAAGCGCGCAATCCGCGAGCTGCTCGACGCCGAGCCGAATCTCACGTTGCTTCAGCAGAACGTCGACGCGCTCATGCTCGACGGCGCGCGCGTGCGCGGCGTCGTCACGCAGGCCGGCATGAAGATCGCGGCCGACACCGTCGTGCTGACGGTCGGCACGTTCCTCGACGGCAAGATCCATGTCGGGCAGGTCAACTATTCGGGCGGACGCGCCGGCGAACCGGCGTCGATCGGTCTCGCGCGCGGCTTGCGCGATCTCGGGCTCGCCGTCGGCCGGTTGAAGACGGGCACGCCGCCGCGCATCGACGGCCGCACGGTCGACTACACGAATCTCGCCGAGCAGCCCGGCGACACGCCGACGCCAGTGTTCTCGTTCCTCGGCCGGCGCGCCGAGCACCCGCGGCAAATCAGCTGCCACATCACGCATACGACCGAGCGCACGCACGAGATCATCCGCAAGGGACTCGATCGCTCGCCGCTCTATACCGGCGTCATCGAGGGCGTCGGGCCGCGCTACTGCCCGTCGATCGAGGACAAGGTCGTGCGCTTCGCCGATCGAACGCGGCATCAAGTTTTCATCGAGCCCGAGGGACTCTCGACGTTCGAGATCTATCCGAACGGCATCTCGACGTCGCTGCCGTTCGACGTGCAGCTCGAGCTCGTGCACTCGATCCCGGGCTTCGAGCGCGCGCATTTGACGCGCCCCGGTTACGCGATCGAGTACGACTTCTTCGATCCGCGCGACTTGAACGCCTCGCTCGAGACGAAGGCGATCGGGAACCTTTTCTTCGCGGGTCAGATCAACGGCACGACCGGCTACGAAGAGGCCGCCGCGCAAGGCATCGTCGCCGGCATCAACGCGGGCTTGCGCGTGCGAGAGCGCGAGCCGTGGTTTCCGCGGCGGCAGGAAGCCTACATCGGCGTGCTGATCGACGATCTCGTCACGCGCGGCACGACCGAGCCTTACCGAATGTTCACGAGCCGGGCAGAGTTCCGGTTGAGCCTGCGCGAGGACAATGCGGATCTGCGCCTGACCCCGGTCGGGCGCGAGCTCGGCATCGTGCCCGACGAGCGCTGGCGGCAATTCGAGGCGCGGCGCGAGTGGCTCGCGACGGAAGCCGCGCGCTTGCACGACATAGTGGTTCGGCCCGTCGACGCGACGGCCGGCGCATTCGCTGAGCCGCTGACGCGCGACGCGACCGCGTATGCGCTGCTGCGCCGGCCCGGCATCGAATACGCCGACGTGGCCGCCATGACGCGCGTCGGCCGCTCGCCGGCGCTCGACGCGCTCGATGAGGAGCTCGTCGAGCAGTGGACCGGCAGCCTCTCGATCGACGCGCACTATGCGGGCTACGTGGAGCGGCAGGGCACGGAGATCGAGCGGCAGAAGCGCGAGGCCGGGACGCGATTGCCGCAGGACTTCGACTACGGCGAGGTCAGCGGCTTGTCGAACGAGCTGCGCGAGAAGCTCGCGCGCATTCGGCCGAACGACATCGGCCAGGCCGCGCGCATCTCGGGCATGACGCCGGCGGCGATCGCGCTGCTGCTCGTCGAGCTGAAGAGACGCAATCGCATGCGCGTAGCCGGCGCCAGCCGGTAACGAGCGAGGAGGGTCGCGTATGGCAGGGACGAACATTGCAAACCGCGACCCGATGAGCCGGGCCGCCGCGCGGC
>Ga0111538_10014147_pt1 | contig 10531 bp, 13 predicted proteins | sample SoiMethybrSBSTD1_FD_79669 | JGI IMG/M metagenome (GOLD analysis project Ga0111538, IMG submission 79669) | Bulk soil microbial communities from a Populus tree surrounding site in Tennessee, USA - Soil MetaG P. TD hybrid SBSTD1 (version 2)... | ecosystem: Environmental > Terrestrial > Soil >... | reverse complement strand
CCGGAGCGCGTTGAGCGTCAGCGGGTACTGGTCGGGCGTCGTGCGCTGCTTCTCCAGCAGGCAGCCGAGGACACGGAGCTCGATCGCGTCGGCGTCCATGGAGGGACTGTACGCCGCCCGTCTCGCCGTGAACGCAGGCGGCGCCGCTCCGCGCGGCCCGAGTAACGTGTCTCGACCGTGGAGCTGCCGATTCGCTCGAGCTACTGGGCCGCGGACGGCCTGCTCGCGGGCGAGTATCCCGGCTCGCTGGATGCGGTCGCCGCGGAACGTCGGCTGCGCGCGTTCGACGCGCACGACGTGACCGTCTTCGTCGACCTCACGCACCCCGCCGACGGGCTCGATCCATACGACCGGCTGCTCGGCGCGACCGCCCGCCGGATTCCGCACCCGATCGTGGACATGGGGACCACGACGATCCCGCACATGTCGCGGATCCTCGACGACGTCGACGCAGCCCTCGCGAACGGGCGCACGGTCTACGTCCACTGCTGGGGAGGGGTCGGCCGGACGGGGACGGTCGTCGGCTGCTGGCTGATGCGGCACGGGCTCGACCAAGGCGACCCGATCCGCCGGATCGCGAAGCTCCGTCGCGACCTCGACGCGGCCTGGATGTCGTCGCCGGAGACGGCTGCGCAGCGCGCCATGGTGGCGGAATGGAAGCGCGGGCGCTGACCACCCTCGTCGAGGCCGTGCTGACGCGTGCATGGCGGCGCGACTCCGCCTGGCACGGCGAATCGCACTGGCGATGCGTCGCGGCGACCGGTCACGCGCTCGGGGCCGAGCACGACCGTGTCGACCCATCGCTCGTGTTCTGCTTCGGTCTCCTCCACGACACGCGACGTGAGAACGAGGCCTACGACCCGGGCCATGGCCGACGGGCCGCCGCGTTCGCCGACGAACTGCGGGCCGAGGGCGTCCTGTCGTTCGAGGAGCCGCGGTTCGCGGCGCTGGTCGAGGCGCTCCGGCTGCACGCGGACGGCCGGGTCTCGGAGGATCCGACGATCGGGACGTGCTGGGACGCCGACCGGCTCCACCTGCCGCGGGTCTCGATCGAGCCGGATCCTCGGCTGCTCTCGACCTCGGCGGCGCTCGGGGCGGGGCCGCTGGCGGCGGCCGCGGCGCTGCGCGAGCACGGCGCGCCGGACTGGGACACGCTGGTTGCGGCGGTCGCGGGGGTCTGAGCGGGGTCGCACCGGGGAGCCGCTCGTCATGGACGGCGAGCGGAGTAGGCTCAGAGCCGTGCCCTCGAACCTCGAAATGCGTCGTTCGGTATCGAGGAGGAGCAGGCGTACGGGGCGCTGATCGAGGCGACCGTGCCGAGCGCGCAGCCGTTGGGCTCCACACGGAAGCTGAACGTCCTGCGCCGGGAAGACCCGTCCGGCGCCCGACTCGTCTTCACGATGAACGGGAACGAGCTCCTGGCCTTCCTCCCGTCGTTCGCCGGGACGCCGGGCGCCACTCTCGTCAACGTCTCTGCGCTGAGTGACGAGGTCGTTCAGGCCGATGTCCAGGACACCGACGGCAAATGCTCACGCGGCTCGCACTGGAGCTCGAGCAGGGTCCGCTCCTTGGCCGCCGGTCCATCGCCGAGGTCGTCCAGGCATCGGTCGTCGGGCTCGGTGTCGACGTCCAGGCGTTCGCCGACGAAGACGAGTTCGGCGCCTCCGACGCCAGCCTGATGGGCGAGGCCGGTGATGTCGGCGAGCCGATGCCGGAGCGGTACGCCGAGCTCGGGATCACCGGACCGCTCCGGTTCGGAGCCGAGTCGTTCATCTCCTACGGGCTCCTCGACAGCACCCAGCCGACCGCCCACGCGTGGCTTGCGGGCACCGTGCAGCGCTCCGAACGCCGACGTGTCGAGCTGACGGAGCAGAGCTTCGTCGTGGCGCGGGTGCGCAGCACCGGTTCGAGGCGGACATCTGCTTGCCGGACACCGGAGAAGATCCGCTCCCGGTCCCGGCCAGGTGATCGCGGGCACGGTCTTCCGCGGCTCGATCGAGGATCTCCCCGACCGACTCGCGTCCGGGGAAGACGTCGAGCGGCGCGGCCTGGGTCGTCTCCTCGGACGGCGGTGACCGAGAGGTGCGGCCCGCACCACGGGGGCTCCTCGGGGCCACCACACAGCTGACACGAAGACGACACCAACACGGCACGGGTCTCGAGGCATTGTGGCCTCATGGGCGACAATTGCTGCGACAGGCTCCCGGAGGAGCACGAGGATCGGGCGGAGGTGGCCGATGCCCTCGGCGGGGCCCCGGGCTGGATCGCGCTCCCGGTCGGGCGCGCGGAGACAGGGCCGTCGATCGCCGAGCTCGTCCGGGCAGTCAAGGCGGCGGGTGGGTTCGTCGGGGGAGCGGCGCTCTTCGACCCGCGCTACGAGGCAGAGATGCGCCGTTTCCTCGTCAGGGCGCTCGAGATGGAGGGGATCCCGGTTCCGAAGGGAGGTGGTACGCCATGAGCAGCGCGTCGACGTCGGCGTCGTCCCGCCGGTAGTGAGCGCGTCGATGTCCTTCGCGCACGAACCCGAACGTCTCGTACAACTGAATCGCAGGGCCGTTCCACGGAAAGACGTGGAGCTCCAGCTTGCGCACACCCGCGCCGCGCGCCCACGACACGGCCGTCTCGAGCAGCCGCCGACCGATCCCCCGTCGCCGGTGGGTCGCGGCGACGATCAGGCCGAGGTCCGCCACGTGGGAGCTCGCCGGGTGTGGATCGCGCGCAACCGAGAGCCGACCGACGATCTCGTCGCCGTCGACCGCGACGAAGACCGCCGCATCGACGTGGCGACGCACTGCTCGCAGGTAGCGCCGCTCGTCGGCGACGCTCCGCCACGTGTCGGTCGTGAGCAAGTAGTCGCCGGGCTCGCGTCCGACGGTCGAGGCGAGCGCGACGAGGTCTGCCGCGTCGGCGGGGTCTGCGGGGCGGATCGCGATCATCGGACGATGCAGCCGTAGCCGCCGCGACGCGGGTCCCCCGCTGCACCGAGGGCGCCGTTTCGTCGTCGCTCCACGGCGGATGCGCCTCCGAAGAACAGGTTGGAGGACGCCCAGACGACGGGCTCGAAGCCGTCGTCCGCGAGCGCCGCGTCGACGCCGTCCGGCCAGCCGCCCTCGACGTGGACGATCGTGCCGTCGACGTGGAGCCGTGGCCGCGCAATCGCCTCCTCGACCGAGAGTCCCTGCCGGACGACGCCGGCGACGACCTGGAGGATCGCGCCCGCCAGCCGGACCGAGCCGGCACTCCCCACCACGAGGCGCGGCAACCCCTCGTCGCGGACGAGAGTCGGCGCCATCATGCTCGGGAGCCGCGTGCCCGGGTCGCGCTGCTCGTCTCCGATCACGTCGAGCTCGCCGAGCATGTTGTTCAGCTGGAAGCCGCTCCGGAAGACGCCCGAGCCCGAGCCGAGCGTCGAGGAGAGCGCGACCGCGGCGCCGTCCCCGTCGACGGCGGACACATTCGTGGTCCCGGTCGGGCGTGCCCCGGCTGCGGAGTCCGGCCCTGCGGCGGCGTACCCCGCTGCGAGCGCGGCCGCGAGCGACCGTGCCTCCGCGACAGAGCCACTCGGGTCGTCCTCGCGACCGTCGAGCGTCGCGAGCCCGGTGTGGACGACCCGCCCGCCGCGAGACGGCTCGGGCATCGTCAGCACCATCGCGTCGCCGATCGAGCCTTCGAGCGGCCCGCGGGTCTCGACGGCGTAGCCGAGGAGGTCCGCCGCGAGGTCTGGGAGGAGCATCGCGATCGCCTCCGAGCGGGTGGCGCGAATCAGATCGAGGGTCGGGACGAGGTCACGCTTGTCGATGAATCCCGGGGTGCCGTAGATCCGTCTCCCGCCCTCCTCGCGATGGAGGATCGGGACGAGGATCTCCAGCAGGAACGCCTGGGCCTGGTCCGGCTCGACTCCGCGGCGCGCAAGCTCGAGTGCGGGAACGAAGAGGCGCTCCCAGGGAAGGCGACCGCGCCGAACGTGCGCCTCCTCGAGCCCGTGAAGCAGGCCGGGCACCGCGACCGACGCCTCACCGATCGAGAAGACCTGCGTCGACGCGTCGCCGAAGTCGATCACGACCTCGTCCATGTCAGCCGGTGCTCGCGACGGGACGGCGAAGAAGCAGTCGATGGCAACGGCTTCCGACCCCGGCTCGTGGAGCAGCACGAAGCCGCCGCCCGCAGGCCCCGTCAGCGGGCCTTCGGTCACGAACGCCGCGAACGTCGAGGCGAGCGCCGCGTCGACGGCGGTTCCGCCCTCGCGCAGCGCCCAGGCGCCGGCCTCGGCCGAGTGCCTGTTTCCCGCTGCGACCGCGCCGCTCACGACGAGAGCGTAGAACGGGGATCGACGCGACACGCGGTCGAGGCACCTCCGGGCAGCGCGACCCTCACGTCGGAGGCCCTATCACCGCGCGAGCGAGAAGCACCGGACGTCGCGCTACCTGCCGCGGTAGGGCAAGTGCGACCGGAGCACGCCCTCCTCGCCGAAAAGCGACCGCCGCGCGAGGCGTCGGACGTCTCGTTGCCGAGGATGCTCCAGAGCTCGATGCGGACGAGGTCCGGGAACGTCTCGAATGCCCAGCGAATCAGCAGGCGGACCGATAGCGTCGCGTAGCCGTGGCCGCGCGCCTCGGCCGCAAGCCAGTAGGCGGCGCTGGCACGCCGGTCGCCGTGGAAGACGAGGTGGGTCGAGTCGACGAGGTCGCCGTCGACGGCGATCGCCAGCTCGACGCCTCCCCTGCCACTGGCCCGGACGTCGTCCACGAGCCGATCGGCGCCCTCCGCCGTGTAGGGATCGGGGAGCGCTGTCGAGCGGAGTAGCTCGGGGTCCTGACAGGCGCGGAGCACGGCGTCGCGGTCCGACGGCTCGAGCTGCCGCAGCTCGAGGGCACCGTCGCGGAGGGTCAGGGAGTCGGGAAGGGCCGGCATCGTCGCCGCACCGTGTTCGCCGTGCGACGGCCCCTACCGTCGGCCGCGTCTCAGCGGAGGAAGCTCGGGAGCTCGCCCTCGCGCTCGGTGCCGCGCGAGCCCGTCGAGGACGCCGAGGCGGCGCCCACGGACGGGAAGGACGGCGTGTACGAGCTCCTGCGCGGCGAGCCGATGCCCGTCGCGACCACGGTGACCCAGACCTGGCCGGTGAGCCGCTCGTCGACGGTCGCGCCGAAGATGATGTTCGTGTCGTCGGTCGCAGCCTGGCGAACGACCTCGGCGGCCTCGTTGACCTCGAGCAGCGTCAGGTCGTCGCCGCCGGCGATCGAGAGGAGGATCCCTCGAGCACCGACGATCTCCATGTCGATCAGCGGCGAGCGTAGGGCCCGCTCGGCGGCCTCGCGAGCGCGGCCGTCCCGCGCCTCGGAGTACCCGATGCCCATGAGGGCCGATCCCGCGTCGGACATGATCGTCCGGACGTCGGCGAAGTCGAGATTGATGAGACCGGGCAGCGTGATGAGGTCGCAGATCCCCTGGACGCCCTGGCGGAGCACGTCGTCGGCAATCCGGAAGGCGTCAATCATCGACGTCGACCGGTCCAGCACCTCGAGCAGCCGGTCGTTCGGGATCACGATGACCGTGTCGCAGGCAGCGCGCAGCGCCTCGACGCCGCTCTCGGCCGCCATACGTCGCCGCGTGCCCTCGAACTTGAACGGCGTCGTGACGATCCCGACGGTCAGCGCCCCGAGCTCCCGCGCGATGCGCGCAACCACGGGCGCGGCGCCCGTCCCCGTGCCACCGCCCTCACCGGCGGTGACGAACACCATGTCGCTGCCACGGAGTGCTGACCGGACGTGGTCGTAGCCCTCCTCGGCGGCCTGGCGACCGGTCTCCGGATCCGCGCCCGAGCCGAGGCCCTGCGTGATCGACTCGCCGATGTGGATCTTCACCGGCGCGTCGGAGAGCTCGAGTTGCTGCGCATCGGTATTGACGGCGACGAAGTCGACCTGCGCGATGCCGGCGTCCATCATCCGGTTGACCGCGTTGATACCGGCGCCGCCGACGCCGACCACGCGGATGACCGCGAGGTAGGAGGCGACGTCGCCCGCGACGTGGAGCCGCGGCGCGCTCTCCGGCATCGGCGTCACGAAGCTCGCAGGCGGCCTGTACGGCTCGACCGACGGCTCCGGGTCTGCGGCACGCACGACGGGCTCGGGAGCGAGGCTCTGCACCGGCGTCTCCACGACCTCCGGCTCGTCGACGGGCTCCACGCTCGGCACCGCCTGGAGGGTCGCCTCGGCGCGCACTGGCTGCGGAGGCTCGGCGGCCGGCCGGACGGTCTCCGGTCGTCCGACCTCGAAGTCGTAGACGTGCTCGACCGTCGCGTCGAGCTCGATCGGGGGCTCCGGCGCCGACGGCACCGGCTCGAGCGGAAGCTGCGTCGGCGCCTCCGATGCCGTTGACTCCGGAGCGACCTCCGACTCGGGCGTCGTGCCCTCGGACTGCGCCCGCTGCGCCGCCTCGGTCGCGCGGAAGAGCTCCGCGAGCGGGCCCTCACGCATGCTCGCGCGCTTGCGCGCCATCCTGCGCCTCCTTCGCGGCAACGACCTCGCGCGCCAGCTGGCGGTAAGCCTCCGCAGCAGCGCCCGTCGGGTCGTACTTGAGGACGGAGAACCCCTTCACGGGCGCCTCCGCGTACCGAACGGTCTTGCGAATCCGCGTCTTGAAGACGAGGTCGCCGAAGTTCTCCTCGAGGATCTCGATCGCCTCACGGGAATGAAGCGTCCGCGCGTCGAACATCGTCGCCACGATTCCCTCCACCGCGACCTGCGGGTTGAGGTTCTCGCGTACCATCGCGAGCGTGTTCTCGAGCTGGACGAGGCCGCGCAGGGAGAGGTACTCGCACTGCACGGGCACGATCACACCGGTCGCGGCCACGAACGCGTTGATGGTCAGCAGGCCGAGCGACGGCGGTGTGTCGACGAGCACGAAGTCGTAGGAGCCGCGCACCTCCGCGAGCGCCTTCTCGAGCGATCGCTCGCGGCCGATGAGGGAGCTCAGTGCGAGCTCGGCGCCGGCGAGGTCGATCGACGCGACGGCGAGGTCGACCTCTCGCTTCTCGATGATCTCGGAGATCGGGACCTTGTGGACGAGCACGTCGAACATCGACCGCTCGATGACGTCGGGGTTCAGCCCCTGGCTCATCGTCAGGTTGCCCTGCGGGTCGAGGTCGATGAGGAGCACGCGATGGCCCATCTCGCTGAACGCCACGCCGAGGTTCAACGTCGTCGTCGTCTTGGCGACGCCGCCCTTCTGGTTCGCGAAGGCGATCACGCGTGTCGCGACGCGGTCGGAAGACGCGGGCTCGGCGGACGGCTCGACCGCTGGAGCGCCGAACGTCGGCGTCACGAGGCGGGCAGGCTCGCCCACGGGCTCGCTCACGACGACTGGCTCCGGCCCGGCCACGCGATCGACGACCTCGACCTCGGGCTCCGGAGCGGGGGCCGACCGCGACGACCCCGACGGTCGCGGGCGGAGACGAATGAGTCCCATGACCTCGCCTCGTTCACCGCGGTCCCGCCGACTCCTTCACGAACGTGTCAATCCTCACCGTCCCAGTAGTCCAGCACGTCGAGTCGGCCGATGACACCGAGGCCGCGGACGCTCACCTTCCCCGAGCGAGGGTAATAGGTCATGTCGCGCGGGTCACGAGTGCCGAACGCAAGCGCCGTCAGTCCGCCGTCCCCTGCGCGGAACGTGTGTGGTCGTCCGGTGCCCGCCGGCCGCGCGACGACGCTCCCCTGTCGGACGGCGTGCGTCTCATGCTCGCCGCCGAACCTCAGATGCGGCCAGAGCTCGAGCGTGCCCTCGCCGTCGAGGACGACGAAGATCTCCTCCTCCGCGCTGTGGCAGTGCGGCGGGTTCAGGAACTTCCCGGGCCGAACCTCGAAGTGGCGGAGGCCGGTCTTGTACGACCCCGCTGCCCCGCCGAGGTTCCGCGCAGAGCGCGCCACCGTCTTGCCGTCGCGCGGCTCAGGCTCCACCGCGGCGACGTTCACGATCCGTGCGGGCCGGTCGGTCGGCTCGCCGACCGTCGGCGGGCCCGCCTTCGCCTCCCGCTGCCACGGGTGATCGTCCGGCGCGCCCTCGAGCACCCACGTGGGGCCGAGCCACGAGACACCCGCGCGAGGCAGGAGCGTGTTGGCGGCGTAGCTCCGCTCGCCGAAGGCCAGGACATCCAGGCCGTCGGGCCCGGCCTGCAGCGTGTGCGCGTGAACGAGCGCGAGGTGGACAAGGCAGTCGCCCGGGCCGATCTCGTATGCCTCCTCCGTCGCGCCGATCCGCTGCACCGACAGACCCGAGCCCCCGAGGACGAAGAAGATCTCCTCGTCGGCTCCCTCGAGATGGAGCGGCGTCGACCACTTCCCGGACGCCACGCGGATGCGCTGCACACCGATCCAGTCGGACGAGTCCCCCGTGAGCGCCTGCCACTCCGCACAGATGTGACCTCGCTCACGGCGGACGGACTCGACGTCGTCCCAGTGCGAGATCACGCACCGATCATGTCACGCGCCAGTGCCTCCCGTAGTCGGCTCACCGCCCTGTCCCCGGCATCACCTCCTTCCTCCCGCGCCCACGCCTCCGCCTCCCGGAGAAGGGCACGGAGCTCCTCGAGGAGCTCGACCGGGCCCGCGTTCGCCCGTCGCATGGACTCGATCCGCTCGAACCGCTCGAGAACGCTCCGTGCCTCCTCCATGCCCCGACGGTAGGCGGGAAGTCGTCACGGGTGGGTAACGGATTCGTGCCAGGATCGTGACGGGGTCACGCCCGTGCTCGACGCCCGCCCCGAAGCGCCACATCGGCTCTACGCGGGGTCATCCGACCCCGCCGCACGCGCGAGCCAGCCGTCCAGCTCGTCCATCGTCTCGACGAACGCCCCCTCGAGATCGACGTCGCATCGTGCGGCGATGACGATCACCGACCAGCGGGCGTCCGCGAGCTGGTGCGCGAGCTTCACCTGCGCGTTCTCGATGGCGCGCACGCCCTCACCCGCCTGCATGAGCTTCGCGAGATCCCCGACGTTCGCCGACGAGGCCGAGCGTCAGCTCGCCGAACGTCCACGGCCGCCCATGGGTCCGCCGTTCGTGCTCTCGTCGCCCTCGCGCACCGCGAGCGCGCGCGCCTGTCGACGCCGAGAAGTCCACGTGACGCGCCTATGACGCGGCGCGAAGCTGCCCCGAGACGGGGAGCCCGAGCAGCATTCGGTCGAGCCGGTCCACGACCCCGGCGCGGTCGCCGTCACGGAGGACGTCGACGAGCGCGCGACGCACGGCGGTCGCAGCCGGCGAGGTCGCCTCAGCGCCGTCGGCGAGCGCCGTCAGGTCGCGATGGAGCGCCTCGCGCCGCTCGGCATCCTCTTCGAGGAGTACCGAGGCCCGGAGCGGCCACGTCGCGCCGAGGAGCGCGGCGAGCGACGCGCGAAGCTGCTCCGAGCGGAACGGCTCGTGCTGGAACAGCGACAGCTCCCAGCGGTCGAGCGCCTCGGCGAGGTACGTATCCGCGTCCGCGATCCCGAGCCGGACGAGCAGCTCTGCCGCGAGCGGGCCGCGGAACTCGTCGAGCCGCGTCGGCTCGCCCGGGGGCTGCGTGGCTGCGATCGGGAGCACGGGGCGAATTCCGTAGGGCCTGCCGTCGAGCGTCTCGAACAGGACGGGGCCGGCTGCCAGGGGCGCCGCGGTCGCGAGTCGGATCGCAGAGACGGCGTCGGCGATCTCGGCGGGCGCGTCCGGCACGTCCTCGCCGGGACCGAGCGCCGAGCGCAGCTCGAGCACGCAGAAACGGTCGGCCTCGCGGCCGAAGCCGGGCGGCAGCAGCCCTGTCGCCTCGGGCCAATGACGCGCGAGCTCGCCGTCGGCCGCGGCACGGACGCGAACGCCCTCGCCGAGCTCCCGCTGGATCCCGGTGCTGATCCCGACGAGCGGCGCGACGGCCGCGTACGTCCGGCGCTCCCCGAAGAGCGAGTGCTCGAGCTCCGCGTACGCCCGGTCGAAGGAGTCGTCGTCCCAGTCGAAGCCGCCACACGCCTCGGCAACGCGAAGGAGGAGATCGACGAGGACGGTGCGGAAGAGCGCGTCGTCCTCGGTGGGGGCGGCGCCGGCATGGGCGCGCGCGTAGATTCCCGCCGCCGGCTCGCGGACGAGCTCCTCGAGCGCGATCGTCGCGTCCTCGCGCCCTCGCAGGCGATCGGTGCGCGACTCGACGAAGTCGCGAACGAGGGGCCGGTACTCGTAGAGCGCCGGGCCGTCCTTGCCCGCGTGCTCCTCGAATGCGAACGGCAGCGCCTCCCCGGCGTCCTCGAGCTCCCGCAGGAGGTACGCGAACGCGCCGAGGACGAATGCGCGAAGCGCGTGATGGAGCTGCGGCGCCCGAACGGCCATGTCTCCCGGTACGCGCCGGCGGGCGCGAATCCTGTCTCAGGCGGCGCGCTCGGCCGGCCCGGGCACCTGGCACGCCGGGCACCAGTACGCGGTCCGGTTTCGGTCGCCGAGCCCGCGAGAGCTGATCGGCGTGCCGCAGCGCGGACAGGGCCGACCTGCTCGACGGTAGACGGCACGGATGG
>Ga0111538_10014145_pt1 | contig 10533 bp, 9 predicted proteins | sample SoiMethybrSBSTD1_FD_79669 | JGI IMG/M metagenome (GOLD analysis project Ga0111538, IMG submission 79669) | Bulk soil microbial communities from a Populus tree surrounding site in Tennessee, USA - Soil MetaG P. TD hybrid SBSTD1 (version 2)... | ecosystem: Environmental > Terrestrial > Soil > Tree... | reverse complement strand
TTTAGGTTCTATTTCAAAATAAAACATGAAGCTAGGTCAAATTTTTAAATCCATAAAGCACTTGTAAGATTAGGAGCGAATATCAACATTCATATGGCTCATCTTTTTGTAGTATTGAATTAAAATTCGATTTACCATGATGAAAAGTGCTCATATTCTGTGGTTTATATTCCTTGTTTCCTTGACCTCAGGGTTTGCCCAAGGAAGTAAGTCATTAGTTGATGCAGATCGTTTTTTTACCGTTAGGAGTTATGACATGGCATTGGGTAAATTTTTAGAGGCAATAGCAGCTGGTGAAAAGGATCCTATGGTGCATTACAAGACCGGGGTGTGTTACCTGAAATCCGAAGAAACGGACAATCAGATCAAGGCGATACCGTACTTTGAATTTGCCCTCGCCAACGGAAAAGGTATGCCTCCATCGTTGTATTACGATCTTGGCTCGATCTACCTCAAAGATGAAAATATTCAAAAAGCATTAGAAAATTTTAACAAGTTCCGCGACGCTAGCAACAAAGCTGATAAGAAGGCAATGGCAATGGCCGATGAAGCCATTCAAACGTGCCACCATGCCGTTGCGCTGATGTCCGTGCCCCGCGACTTTACGGTGCATCATTTTAATTCCATTATCAATTCCAAGTATACAGAGTATAACCCGGTATTGTCGGCAGATGAGAGTGTAATGGCATTCACTGCGCTCAGACCAAATACTGGCAAAACTCGAACCGGTGATAAATTCATCGAGGAAATATACATCACCTATAATAATTCAGGTGAATGGACAGAGCCGAAAGTTGTTCCAATAGCACACGATTACAACGTAGGGACTGCTGGTATTGCTGCAGATGGACAAAAAATGCTGATCTTCATGGGCGGATCAACCGATCCGGGAAGTCTCTTTCAGATAAGCAAAGCCGGAGAAACATGGTCAAGGCCAAGCTTGATTACACCAACTATTAATACGCCTAAATTCCTTGAATCTACAGCAAGTATTACACCCGATGGCAAAATAATTTATTTCGCCAGTGACCGTGGCAATGGGCAAGGAGGATTGGATATTTATAAGACCACGATGTTGCCCAATGGATCGTGGGGCCCGCCCGTTAATCTCGGTCCTGAAATTAACACCAAGGCAAATGAGGATGCGCCGTTTATCCACCCTGATCAAAAAACATTATTTTTTACTTCCGATGGTCATAACTCAATGGGAGGCCGCGATATTTTTGTTACACGGCTCGTGGGAACCAAGTGGAGTAATCCTGAAAACATGGGATATCCCGTGAATACCACAGTGAATGATAATTACTTCACATTGCTCGCTGATGGAACCCGCGGATATTTTTCCTCAGATCGTAAGGGTGGTATGGGTGGTCAGGATATTTACTACATCGACATGCCCGCGGAATCAGCAGATATTCCGTTGACCATGATCAAAGGAAAAATTCTAAATTCTGAAACGGGCAAACCAATGCCTACAAAAATTTATTTGATTGATAACAAGACAAATAAGAAACTTGATTTCGTTTATGATCCCGATCCTGTGACAGGAAATTACCTTGTTATTTTACCACCAGCGAAAGATTACGATATGGTAATAGAATCAGAGGGTTTTCTGCCATACACGTTAAACATCAATATACCGAACCAAACCTATTTTTATGAATTGTATCAAATGATCAACCTTAAAACTATTCGGCAATTCGATGTTGTGGTGGGTCAGGAAGTGCAAGTGAAGAACGCTTTCTATGATACAGATCAGGATGTAAAGGCTGACTTGCGCAAGACACATGAGGCGAAATTGGTGCAGGGTGGAGGTGTAGATGTTTATGATATGATGCTGGATCTCATCTCCTCACAGGATAAAGAAGGTATAAATTACTTAACGGATCTAATCGAAATGAAGAATCCAATTGAGGATGTAAATTTTGATGAGAAACAAAATTCGAGGATAGAAGTGGCTACCCGGACTTATTACTATGATGAAAGCGATGAAAGCAAGTTTGAGCAAAAAAATGTAGGCGGTAAAACTATTTTTTCATTACCTACTTTTATGGTTAAGGACGAAATCAAAAAGCAAAAGGAACAGCCGAAAGCCTCGGCGTTTGACAAAGGGGCGCTGACAAAATCCGCAAAGATTTATTTTGATGCCGGTAAAAGCGACTTGAAAGCGCAATATAACAATCAGCTTGATGCTATTCTTTTAGAGCTGAATAAGTATCCGGGCCTGGGCGTTGAGATTTTGGGTTTTGCTTCTGCAGAAGGAACGGAAGAATTAAATCGCGACCTTTCGAACAGGCGTGCCATCTCGGTATTAGATTACATCAATCATAAAGGAATTGTCAGACGAAGAATTGTGGCCAAAGGATACGGAGCTACAAAAGATCAAACGTCGACAAAGGAAGAAGGGCGCAGAGTGGAAGTAAATATTGTTGACTTAAATTCGCTGGCAGCCAAGAACTAATTTTTAGGATGTGATCAATCATCACCTGGATGCTAAGATTTTTTTGGAGTCAACAATGAGCTGTCACCATAACTCAAAAATCTGTATCCTTTACTAAGGGCTTTTTCATAAACCTTTTTCCAATCTTCTCCAATAAATGCTGCTACCAATAGGATTAGCGTTGATCCTGGCTGATGAAAATTTGTGATGAGGGATTGACATACTCTAAATGGATAACCAGGGACAATATAAATCGAAGTTTCACCCGTAATGCTATTTTTATTGGTCTCATCCATATGCTTCAAGACAGCCGAAAGCGCGGAAGCAGCTGCGGGTAATTCGTTTTGTGTATAGGGGTACTGTTGTGATATTCGAAATGTCGATGTGGGATCTTGCATTAATTTTACACCGTACCAGTACAGGCTTTCCAATGTGCGAAGCGAGGTCGTGCCAACGGCAACCACATTTGTGGCCTTTAGGAGGTTTTTAATATTTTCTCGGCTGATAACGACTTGTTCCTCGTGCATTGGATGCTCCAGTGCATTTTTAACTTTGATCGGTAAGAAGGTCCCCGCACTTACGTGAAGTGTAACAAAGTCAGTCGAAATATTTTTTTTCTTTAGTGAGTCAAACACTGCTGGCGTAAAATGCAAGCCGGCGGTTGGCGCCGCGACTGCGCCCTCGTGGGCGGAATAGATAGTTTGGTATCGCTCCTTGTCAATTTCCTCGGCGCTTCTTTTTAAGTATGGTGGCAGCGGCGTATTTCCTATGCGTTGTAAAATGTCGCCAAACGTGAATTCACCTTTCCATGTGAATTGTACCACGTTCTCGTGACGTTCTTGCAAGGTTGCCGCCAGGTCGATTTCTCCGATCTTAATTGAAAGTGATGTGTTATTCGTCCAACGTTTTAGATTACCTATCACACATTTCCAGGAACAAGTCTTAGAAGATTGGATAGCTTCTAATAGCAGGGGAGATGGCGTTACCGGTGCAAGCAGAAATATCTCAATCACTGCACCTGTTTCTTTTTGAAAAAGCAGGCGTGCGGGGATTACTTTCGTCTGATTAAAAAACAGTGATGACCCTGCCGGCAAATGTTCGGCAAGATTGGTGAATTGTTCATCGTGGATTATGCCTCGATCGTAGACGAGGAGTTTTGATTGATCACGCTGGGCTAACGGATATTGAGCAATCCTTTCCTGCGGGAGGTCGTATGTGTAGTCGTTGACATCGATCTTCATGCTATTAAAAAGTTCAAAGTTAATTCTAAAACGTTATTTTCGGCATTCGATTTTTTTATGCAGCTTCGGGCATCATGTTTTAAAAAGGTTTTTGAATTTAATTTTAAGGCAAGAACCTCACGCGGACTGTTGGAGGATAAGGTCTCGTGGTTTATTAAATTATGGGACGAGCGAAATCCCAGCAGCTTTGGCATAGGCGAATGCGGGCCGCTGCCGGGCCTAAGTCTGGATGCGACAAATGATTTTGACGGCGCGCTGGACCGGGTCGTTGCCGACATAAATAGCGTCAAAAGCGCAAAAGCGCCCGAGCATTCCAATCCTTTAATAATTGCCAACCATTTTAAAAAAATTGTGTCTTCAGATTTTCCAGCGATCAGGTTCGGCGTAGAAACCGCTTTGCTGGACCTGCAACATGGTGGCACGCGTATTATCTTTCACAATGATTTTTTATCAGGAAAGCCAATTCCAATAAATGGATTGATATGGATGGGAAAATCAAATGAAATGGTCGAGCAGGTGCATAAAAAAATTGCCCAGGGATTTCGATGTATCAAACTAAAGATAGGAGGCTTGGATTTTGACGAGGAATGCGAAGTGTTGCGCGAGATCAGAGGACAATATCCGTCCAGCGATGTTACGATACGACTGGATGCCAACGGAGCATTTCGTCCAGAGGAAGCTTTATCAAAACTACAGCTGTTGAGCAAATTTGATATCCATTCCATCGAGCAGCCGATCAAAGAAGGACAAGTTGAAATGCGAACCCTTTGTAAAAAATCACCGATACCAATAGCCTTGGACGAGGAGCTTATTCGTCATCAGCTGATTGATAGCAAACGAACACTATTGAAAGATCTCCGGCCCCCCTACATTATTCTCAAGCCCACCTTACACGGCGGAATCAGCGGTTGTGAGGAATGGATCGACCTGGCAACAAGTATGGGAATCGGTTGGTGGATAACCTCTGCGTTGGAGTCGAATGTTGGCTTAAATGCAATCTGCCAGTATACAGCGTGTCACGCGATAAGCCTTCCGCAAGGGCTGGGTACGGGTGCTATTTATCAAAATAATATCGATTCACCCTTATCGGTTTCTGACGGACACATTTTCCACGACAATTCGAAGCCATGGAACCTTGACCCTTTATTTCCTGAAATTTGACCGGTCTGTCAACCGCGTGACATTTCCTTTTTCATCAACCCGGTATGTTTGCTGTATAAAACATCAAACGTCATGGAAAAAGTATCGCTCTCCCTGTATTGGTCCGCCCGGTTAATATCAGTCATTATTCTTGCGCAGACCCTCTTCTTTAAGTTCTCCGGGGCAGAAGAATCGATCTACATATTTACAACGGTAGGCATGGAGCCTTGGGGTAGGATTGGTATTGGAATTTTGGAACTTGTTGCAGCCGTTTTGCTGCTGTTTAATAAGACTGCATTGTTTGGAGGCGTTCTGGCATTGGGCTTAATGTTGGGCGCGATAGGAATGCACCTGACCAAGCTTGGTATTTCTGTTCAAGGTGATGGGGGCTATCTTTTTTTTCTGGCCCTTTTGGTTGCAGTGTGCAGCGCTTTCGTATTGCTTCGAAACAAAGCTAAAGTTGAATCCCTCATTCGGTTTCTGGCAGCGCGCCTTCGACTGACCACTAATTGATCTCTTTCAGAGCAGCATCCAACTCAGCTTTGAACACATCCTGATTTAGGCTGCTCTTCAACCCTTCGATCAAGAAGTTAGGAACCTTTTGATTGGTGGAAACTTTGGATTTGATTTCGCTAATCATGTCCAGGCCATTGCTTTTCTCAGGAAAATCAGGCTGAGATTTTACCTTAATCTCCAAGGCATCCCAGGCAGCGAGACCTTTTGTCGGCTGTGCAGCGATTGGTTTCTCCTCCACAGGAGGGGGGCTGGCCATGCACGCGTTGTACTCGTCAACAATTTGATTCAAGTCTTTTTTATTTAGGACGTCATTATCAATTTTTTTCACCAGGGCAGGACAATCATCAAGGAATTTTTTCATTCCTTTTTCAAAGGTGAGATTGGGCACTTCAATTCCGTCGCCGTCTTTTTTTAAGAGCCACACCCCATCGTAGGTGGTTTGATTTTCTGCCTGAAACGAAAGAATTGATAAGTAGCCTGGCTTTATAAGTTTCATAAATGTGTATCCATAGGGTCCTTTTACCGGTTGATAAATGTCACCATCAAGAGAATACGCCTTAACTTTAAAAAAAGGATAGATAACTTTCTTTTTACCGGGTTCGGTTACTTGAACCTTTCGCTCCGCTCCATACGTAAGCGGTTTGATTTCTCCTCTAATAGTATCCCCTTGCAGTGTTACGAAATAATCCTGTGCGTATGCGTTTGGAATCAACAGTAGAATAAATGCAGTAAAAAAAAGTGTTAGAATGTTACTTTTCATGAAAAACAAAGTTTGAGACCGGAAAGATAAGCGATAAAATAAATCTCAATCAAGCAGGATTACAATTATGGTGTGGCAAACGTCTGTCGGGCGGCATTGCCGTTGAAACTCTTCATAGGCGGTATTGCAAATATATGTTTGAATAGAGTTATTGCAGAAAATACGCCTGAAATATGGTAACGTACAATCCCAAGCAATGGTTTGCCCTGATTTTCCACTCTTATAGCCGCAGGGTGATGAGGAAGTTATTGCCAGCCCTGATTTTTATGGCTGTTTATTCGACCATCGTTTGTTACATCGTCCTAAACTATTTCGAAATGCACAAGGCTGATTTTCAGCCCACTGTCGCCATGCATTCACTGTTGGGGATTGTCTTGGGGTTATTTTTGGTTTTTCGAACCAACACCGCGTACGACCGATGGTGGGAAGGAAGGAGATTATGGGGAGGGTTGGTGAACAGCACACGTAATTTTGCTATGAAATTAGGTGCGTATATCAGCCGGGAGAATCATGAAGAGCGGGACTGGTTCTATAAAATGATCTCCAATTTTGTTTTTTCAGCGAAAGAAAATCTTAGAGGCGGTGTACAATTCGCAGAACTCGATCCACCACCTGATGAAACGTTGATCAACGATCTGAAAAAATACAAACACAAACCCAACCGCATCGCAGCATTGATGTATCAAAGGGTAAACGATCTTTACCTGCAAAAAAAAATTACCGGCGATCATCTCATCAACCTGGATAAGGAGCTAAAAGACTTTATTGATATTCTAGGCGCTTGTGAGCGGATAAAGCATACCCCAATCCCGTATTCGTATATGATGTACGTTAAAAAATTTATTTTTATTTACATCATGACATTGCCAGTTGGTTTTGCTACCCAATCAGGTTATCTGACAGTAGCGATTGTTGTTTTGATTTCATTTGTACTTTTGAGCGTGGAGCTCATCGCCGAGGAAATTGAAGATCCGTTTGGCCGCGATATCAACGATTTGCCCCTCGATGAATTAGCGGCTAAAATAAGGGATAATGTCCGCGAGATATTGCTCTAAACATTGTTTTACTCCGTGAGGAAGTCAATGTCAACATTGAGCGGGTAGCGCATCAAGTGTTCTAGTGCTCGTTTTACCGTCATCTCTTCGAACAGAACGTGATAAAGGGTTGAAGTAATTGGCGCACGAACTTTATAATAGTCTGCGCATTTTTTAGCGATTTGAACCGTGTTTATCCCTTCCGCGATTTCATCCGTACTGGCTAAAATATTTTCTAATGTCTCGCCCTGCGCTAGCCTGAAACCAACGTTGAAATTCCGACTTAACGAACTATTGCATGTGGTTGCTAAATCTCCAATTCCTGCAATTCCCAAAAAAGCTTTAGTATTACCGCCCAGTGCCCTGCCTAGGTAAACCATTTCAACCATGCCCCTGCTGATTAATAGTCCTTTGGCGTTTTCACCATATCCCATTCCGCTAAGCGCTCCTGCGGCAATTGCAATTACATTTTTTAAAACACCCGCAAGTTCAACGCCGACGAGGTCATTGTTACCATATACTTGGAAATGATCACTCCTCAGAAGCCTTTTACCTACGTTGATAACTTCATTAAAATGGCTGGCAATTACAGTAGCCGCAGGGTGGCCTTCCGCTAACTCTCTTGCCAGATTGGGACCTGCCAGGCATCCCACACGTGCTACTACACTTTCTTCTATGATCACTTCACTCATCGTCTTGACCATGCTGCGATTGAGATTCGCCATCGTATCAATGGTCTGGCCATCGGGCAACATCACGTCGAAGCCTTTCGTGCCATGAATAAGTAGGTGATAGGGATGGAGGTAGGGTGAAAGTTCTTTCATCATCGAGCGAAAGTGTGCCGATGGGACGATTGGAAAAATGATATCACATTGCTCCGCAATAGCGGAAAGGTTATTTGTGGGTGTAATTCGCTCATGCATTTTATACCCACGATTTTCCCTTTTGGAAAGAATGTTTTCTACGACAGTTGCGTTGCGGGCATAAAGTAACACGTTGCGTTGACGGGCCAGTAGGTTAGCGATTACGCTACCAAAGTTTCCTGCACCGATTACGCCAATCGGTTTATCATTTTCAGACAAACTTTTCAAGGTCATAACCTACCAACCTATTATGATAATAATAAAGGGTGCTGAAATCTTTTGTGATAATATTACCATCCTTATCTATGAGCAACGGCCGCTTCAGGTGAAATATACCAACGTTATCAAGTCCGTGCCGGATCACCAAATCAATCTTGCCTTTAAGGTGGGTAGCATGATATATTTTGTTTTCAGCTTTCAGTCTATAAATTTCTTTTCTAACACGCTTGCAGGCCGCACGGAACTCTTCATATTTTATTTCCTGGTCTTCTTCTGGCAGGCGTAACAACCCAAACAGGTCCAGGTTCGGATGTTTTTTTTGCCACAATTCAAAGGCAACAAAAGCAACAAGATGACTGGCAAAGACACGATTGATTCGGTAATATTCGGAAACTATTTTCTGACTCAGCATCCGGGTATACTCATCTTCGCGCTGCTTGTCAGCTGTAACCGTACCGTTGGAAATGAAATAGTCACGGGTATCTATTATTCTTCCATGCGCATCGAGGCTGTTGCCCGCGTCATTTACATGATTTCCGATAATATCAAGTCCCGGACCAATGGATACCGAGATATTAGATCCTTTTGTAAAAAACTTGAAGAGAAACTGCAGCAACTGCCAGCTTCCGTACTTGTCTTGTTCGGGAAGGTAGCGGTCTTGCCCCTTGGAAGAAAGATAGTCATCAATAAGATCAGGGGCCTCCAGGACGAAGTGATAATTGAGGGTAACAGGTACGATGAAAATTTTGCGAACGGGTTCACCGACAGGAGTTTCCATGTACAAATTACGCTGTGCCTCGATCGTAGAGCTCAACAGTCCGAGTTTTAATTGCTTTTCCAATCTTCCGGAACGGGACCTCGTTCCTCCTGGAAAGAAAATACTGTGCGCCCCCTTTTGAACGGCGAGCATCGAATAAAATTTCAGCGTCTCCAGATAGGGAGCATTTTTTTTCCTCCGATCTACTTTGTATGCCCCGAGGCTATTCATGAAGTAGGCGAAGATCTTAATATTGAAAAGGTTCAATCCTGCTCCATATATAAAAGCCGGTAAGCCGAGTGAATGTATGATCCAACCGATGAGAATCGAATCAAGGTTGCTGAAATGCGTAGGAACCATCACGATCGTTCCTTCCTTTGCGAGCTTACGAAGTTGTCCTACTTTTCCAACAATGTGAATTTTATCACGCAGTGAATAACGGTTGCGAAAGAATGCTCCGAATTTTTTTACACGCGCACCGTTCAGCAACCGCGCAAACCAGAACTTTATAATTTCGCGTGTAAGCCGGTACGACGTTGCTCTGAAGTTTCCAGCGATTTCGTTAGCATATCGGAAAACTATGCGGTAAAGAATTTCATCAGCCTTCGCTTCCGATTCTTCAGGAGGCTTAGTCGAAAGCGTTACAACTTCATTTTTAATCGTGCTCCAGAACTTTGGCTCATCCGCAGGGTCAACGCGCCAGCGATTACGCTTCATCCGCTGCTGTTCGCGATATACTGTCGCCTGAATCTCGTCGATAATTTGCTTCGGTGAAGGCCTGTTTTTCTTAATGTGCGCAAAGGTTTTCTGCGCCACCTCCTCAATGAACTCTTTCCTGTTTTTACTAAGCTGGTATACCGGCCAATCAGGTATACCGTCCAGGATGGGTTTATATTGTTTGTTCTTATTTTTCTTCTCGACTACTTCCATGGGGGCTGCAAAATAAAACAAAATCCAGCAATGCTGGTAATTATAGCCTTTCCTGGGCCAATTGAAGGCTATTATTCATATCCTGGAAACGTTTTATAGCTTCCTTGATAAACGAATCATCTACAATTTTGTAAAGTTCGGCCTCTGACGTTATATCAAATTGATTGACTTTAAAGGTTTGTTCCAATAAGCCCAATTCAAGCTTAATCAGGTAGCGATTATTCCAGGAGAATAGGGTAATCTTACAGACATCATGTGGAATCTCTCCTACAACGCGCATAACAGATGGTGTTTTGGTACCAAAGGTACGCAAGCGAATTATTAAGTAAGGTACTTCTGGCTACTTCGTCGTAAGATTTGCAGAGTTGTTTCTGAAGTCAGAAGATGTTGCTTGGTTGGCTGGCAACTGACTTGGATCGACCTGAGGTCAACAGACGACAGACTGCTAAAAATTTTCGAGCTCCAACGGCGCGGGGTTGTGTATTGTTGCTGATTTTAGGCCTTGTAGCGGGCTTAACCGATTTAACGACAAGGAAAAAAGATTTCTGCAATTTCAGACTAATATTAAATGTTCCGCGTTACTTTAAGGGAATTTTCCGGATACAAAACAAGGTTATATATTGTAACTTTAAC
>Ga0111538_10014144_pt1 | contig 10534 bp, 8 predicted proteins | sample SoiMethybrSBSTD1_FD_79669 | JGI IMG/M metagenome (GOLD analysis project Ga0111538, IMG submission 79669) | Bulk soil microbial communities from a Populus tree surrounding site in Tennessee, USA - Soil MetaG P. TD hybrid SBSTD1 (version 2)... | ecosystem: Environmental > Terrestrial > Soil > Tree... | reverse complement strand
TCCAGCGACACCGGGTTGACGGTGACCGTGAGCGTGAATCGTCGCTCGGCTCCGGTGATGCTTTTCACGACGACGACGCGAGTGCCGACGTCGATCGACCTTGCGAGCGGCGTCTCGCCGGCGCGCGTCCCGTCGATCAGGACCTCCGCGGGCAGGGACGCGTTCACCGTCAGCCGCGACGGCGGCGGTGCGATGTCAATCGAAGCGATGGCGCCCGGTTTGATTTCAACCCGCCGCCGCTCCCGATACCCGAATCGTGCATTCTCGAACTGCAGATCGTGTGCACCGGACGACAGCAGAATCTGGTTGCGGTCGTCGAGCTGCAGTCGGCGCGTGCCTTCCGAGATCTGCATCTCGAATGGCAACGAGACGTGAAGCCATCCTGAATAGATCGCTTCGGTGACCTGGGCGACACGGTCGGTCCGGATGTCGACCCGCCGGGTCACCGATCCGCTGCTGCTCTCGAGCTCGACGGTGTGAGCACCGATGCTCAAATCGTCGATCGTCATCGGAGTGACGCCCCGCGGAACGCCGTCGACGCTGATGGATGCGCCGGCAGGATCAGATAGCACTTCCAGGCTGCCCTTGCGCTTGGCCGTCCAATCGAGCAGCTCTGATGTCGATCGACCGGCCGTCACATCAACGTTCAGCTTGCGTGAGCTGTTGTGACGGCGAAACTCGACCACGTGTCGGCCGGCTCTCAGTTCCGCCTTCAACGGCGTTTTCCCGGCCGCGGCGCCATCGATGAAGAGATCCGAATCGGGGGGCTGAGACTCCAGAACAAGCGTCCCCATTCTTGGCGCGACGGCGGTGTTCGCCCAACGTTGCCTCAGTTTGAGCGCGCCGGTCCCCAGGACCCCAACGATCGCCGCTCCCAGCGCAGCTCGCCACCCCCAATGGAGCAGCCATTCTCGCACCTGGAGCACCCGATCCCGCAGGGCCTCGGCGACTTCGGCGATTCTGGACGGCTCGGCCGACTCCCCATCCGGATCCTCAACCGAGTACGGTTTGGCTCCTGCCGTGAATGTCGCGAACATCGGCGCTGGCCGGGCTTCGGGAGCTTCGCGGCGGATGGGCTCAACGACAGCCGGTGCCGCCGCAAAAGGCGGCGGGGTCGGCCACGTGTCGCGCTGGTCGCTCACCCACGTCCGAAGGGCTTCAGCTGCGGCAATGAGCTGAGCCTGCCGATCGTTGATGTGAGGCGGCACCCCGCCCGGGTTGTCGTCAGTTCGTCCCTGTTCGCGCACTCGTTTTCTCGTTCCGGCTCGGGATTGCCCTGGACTGCACAGGCGCCCCGAAGCCCGTGCCGGTTCGAATACTTTTATCGGCTCAGCGCCGATAAGTATTGCGGTAGTTCTCCTCTATGGAATCTTTGATGACCGCGACCTTGAAAGACAGCTCATCAGAACGGGCCCAGCAACAGCTGGATGCCCTGCGCACGGCCGTCGAGACCCGCCTTACGGCACTGGAAGCGGTGCTGGCTGATCCCAACCGAGGCGAGTCGCTCGAGGGTCTGATTCTGGACCTCGCGCGCGTGGCGACCGAGGAGGCCCGAGCGGCCGCCCTCAAGACGGCGCTCGACGCCAAGCTCGATGCCGATGCTCGGGTCGCGCACGCGCAAATGGTGGCTCAGGAGGCCATCGACGAGGAACGCGTCGTCAGCGGCGAGCTCCGGCGCACGATCGAACAAGCGAAGCAGCGAATCGCGAGCCTGGAACACGGACAGCTGACGCAGCTCCGCAGTCTCCGGGAAGATCTGGAATCCGAAATCGCGCGAGAACGTGCAACGGCCGCGAGCTTCGAACGCACCGCCGCGGAAATGCAACGACAGCTGGAAGCCGAACGTGGGTCCGTCGGCGACGTGCAGGAGGCGGTGGAGAAGGAACGCCGCTTCAGCGCGGAGCTGCGCGCAGCTGCCGAGGCCGATCGAACCGTCACTGCCGAACTGCGGCTGGCGCTGGACGCGGAACGGGCAGTAGTCGCTGACCTGCGACTGGCAGTCGATGCGGAACGGGCGGCTGCCGACGAGCTCCGCCGGGCTGCGGAACAGGCACGTACGGAGTCGGCCACGCTGGCTCGTGAAAAGTCAGAGGCATGGGCCGCTCAAGACGCGCTTACGGTGGCTCTCGCCAGGGATCGCGACGGCACGATGAGGCTCCAACGACAGAACGAAGAGCTGGAGCGCGAGCTCGTCGCCGCCCGCACCGAGGCCGACACGATCAGAGCCGAAGCCGACACCATCCGGAACGAGGCCGACATCATCCGCGTCGATCTCGAGGCCGCAGGGGCGCGGCTCGAGATGCTCGACGCCGAGCGGCTTCGTGCTGACGGGGCGCGCAAGGAACTGGAAGCACAGCTGGACGCACTGATCCGAGAGCGCGACACGCTCACCACCGAACTGCAAGCGGCGCGTCAGCTGCCTTCTCATGTCGCGCTCGGCGCGCCCATCGTGCCGGTAATAGGGCTGGAGCCCACTCCCGTCGTCAACGTGGCGCCCCAAGCTGCACAACCTGCACAAGCTTCACCGGGCGCACCCGGCGCACCGCCAACGCGGCCCACGGTTGAAGAAGAGTGGGGGCCGGTTCGGCTCGCCGTGCGCCACGCATTCCGGCAGCCGATTCCGGTTCAGATTAACGGCGATTCCGGCCTGCTCGTCGATCTCTCAGTAGCCGGCTGCCAGCTGGTCTCGTCCTCGTCTGTCAGGCCAAACCAGGTCGTGAAGGTCCTGCTGCCCACCGAAGAAACCACGATCGCATGCACCGGCAAGGTCATGTGGGCCCGGTTCGAGCCGCGCGCCGCCGGCGGCTCCATCGGCTACCGTGCGGGCGTGCTCTTCACCAAACCCGATCAATCGGCGCTTGAAGCCTTCCTTTCCGCTTCGCGGCTTCCTCCGCCTCAGTGAGTCACGCGCCTCGCAGGATTCCCGCGAGCGAGTAGTTGCCTTCATGGCAAGCGTACTCGTACAGCGGCTCGGCGCTCGCCACGCACGGATACTCACCGCTCCACGACCGATCCCAGGTTCGACGGATCGTCCACGGTGAACCGGCACATCAAGTTATTGGGATCGACACGAGTGAAGCGTTCGATGACGTGAAGATTCTCGCCAGATCCACGAAACTGTGTCTTGGCCGTGAAGTTGGTGGTATCGAGCACGAGCGTGTTTGCAAGGAGGAAGTCCTTCACGGCTCACTGTCGATCGGCCGATATTCCAGGTGACTCCCGCCAAACTGCGGGTGGTGTGCGGAAACGCACACCAGCTCGACCTGAACCTGGTGCCATTGTGAATCGACCTGACGGCGTCGTTGGCAAGTTCCTCCTCGTTGCAGCTTTCGCCGCACTCGCGACGGACGCCGCCGCGCAAGCGGAGAGCGACCAGGCTCACGGCCGTGTGACATTCGGCACCGAGATCGTGGCAACCAGCCACTACATCTGGCGGGGATTCGACGAGGGAGAGGGCATGCGAGTCCAGCCGAATGTCTGGCTGTCGGTCGGCGGCTTCCAGTTCTCGTCGTGGTTCGACCTGGCGCCAAGACGACAGAGCGGCTCGACCTTCACCGAAAACGATCTCACCGCCGAGTACGGACGCACGTTCGGCGCGTACGAACTGCGCGGCGGATGGACCGGGTACTTTCTCCCAGGCGATGAAGACGGCGGTTCGCAGGAGGTGTTCGTGTCGGCGGCTCGCGAAGGCATTGCGTCGCCTTCGCTTTCCGTCTATCACGATTACCGCCGGGGCAATGGGACTTACGTCAACGCAGCGGTTGAGCACGCCTGGCCGTCGCTGGTCCGTGGCATTGAGCTCTCGTCTCGCCTGGGAACCGGCTACAACCATCATCAATGGACCACTGAGCGCGGTTTCAGCGACGCGAACCTCGGGCTGCGAGCGACCTGGCGGGCGGCGATGGACCACATTGAGATTTCCCCGTTCGTGAACTACTCCCGTAGTCTGGATCGCGACATCGGTCCAAGCCGGGTGTACGGCGGGGTGGAGCTCGCTTTTTACCCATGACGCTTCGCGGTCGGACTCTGATCATCGTCGGCATCGCGATGCTGGCGCTGCTGATCGGACAGTACGCGGGCCTGCGTTACGCTTTCGTCCGCGCGCTCACCAGGCTCGAGAATGATTCCGTCCGGCAGCAGATCAACCAGGCGCGCGGCGAGATCCGAAAGGAGATCGCCAACATCGACTCGATGGCCGGCGACTACGCCGCCTGGGACAAGACCTATTCCTACGTCGTCACCCGGAATCCGGAGTTCGTCGCATCAGACCTTGCGGACGAAGCGCTGCGCCGGCTGCGGCTCGACGCCGTCGCCATCGTCGATGCTTCCGGCCGGCAGGTCCTGTTTCGATCGCTGCTGACGGGGGTCGAGCTCGACAGCCTCCGAACAACTCTTCTGCGGGAGCTCCGTCAAGGAGGACCGCTGGTGACGTTTCCAAATCTCGACGCGAGCCATCAAGGCATCCTCAAGAGCCCGGACGGCGCGATTGCCGTGGCGGTTCGTCCCGTCGTCACGAGCGAGGGAACGGGACCGAGCCGCGGCACGCTGTTGATGGCCCGCCGTTTCGACGACCGGGAGATTCGGCGAATTGGCGAAACGATCCACCTCGCGGTCGCGTTGACGCCGGTCCCGCGCACCGGCCTGCCGCCGGGCCACGAGGTGCGGATCGAACCCGTCTCCGCCGATCGGCTGCTTGGCGAAATGCCTCTGCTCGATATCGACGGCGTGCCGCAGTGGATTCTGCGCGTCGATGCGGAGCGGCCTCTTCAACGGGAAGGCGAGCGATGGTTTCTCTACTTCGTGCTCGCTTTTCTGGTTTCGGTCATTGTCGTGGCGATGGTCACGCTGGCGCTGCTTGACCGCATCGTCCTCCGCCGTCTCGGCACGATGAGCCGCGCGGTCGCGCGTATTGCTCACACGGGTGATCTCACCCACAAGGTGTTTGCCGGCGGCCGGGATGAACTGTCAGCGGTTGGCTCCGCCATCGACTCGATGCTCGATAGCATCCGGGAGAGCCGGGCCGCCGCCGAGCGCTCGGCGAAGGAGGCGTCGCGCCTGAAATCGGAGTTTCTGGCCAGCATGAGCCACGAGATTCGAACCCCGCTCAATGGCGTGCTGGGCACTCTTCGAATCCTCGAAGATACGCCGTTGAATCCCGACCAGGAGGATCTGGTTCGAACCTCGCTCGGCTGCGCGGACGGATTGCTGGGGCTTCTGAACGACGTGCTGGATCTCTCGAAAATCGAAGCCGGGAAGATGACCTTTGTCAGCGAGCCGATTGATGTGCGGACGATGGCTGAGGATGCGCTCAACATGTTTGGCCCGCTGGTGGGGTCGAAGCCCGTCGATTTGCTCGTTCGCGTCGCCGCCGACGTGCCCGCCCGTCTCATGGGCGACTACGGGCGCGTCCGCCAGGTGCTGGTGAATCTCATCGGCAACGCCGTCAAGTTCACCGAAGCGGGGCACGTGCTGATCGAAATTTCGCGCGAGCCAACCGAAGGGCCCTCGCGGGCGCCCGATTCCCTGATCGTGCGCATTTCGGACAGCGGCGTCGGCATACCACCCGACAGGCTGTCCGCCATCTTCGACTCATTCACGCAGGCCGACGCGGCCACCACTCGCCGATTTGGAGGAACTGGGCTCGGACTGACAATCACGCGCCGGCTCCTCACGCTCATGGAGGGCGGCGTCGACGTCGTATCGCGACCGGGTCATGGATCGGCCTTCAGCTTCTGGCTGCCCCTCCACGCCGCGCCGTTCGATGAACGGCCGCCGACGCCCGGAGGCGTCCTGCTCATCGACCCGCCCGGCCTTCGCCGCAGCGTGCACGCCGAGACGCTCCGAGGTTTGGGGTTGACTGTCGTCGAGGCGGATACGCTCGCCGCGGCGGCCGGGCAGGAAACCGGGTCAGCTGATCGGGCGTCGGACGTCGTCGTCGCGATCATTCAACCGTCCGACCTTCAGGACGATGGCCGGGCGCTGGACGCGTTGTTCGAGCGTCATCGTCGCATCGCCGTGATCGTTAGGAATCGGAATGCGGCGATTCCAGCGTGCGCCGCCAAGGCGATTGTTCTCGTGCAGCCAATCTCGCGCGAACACTGGCTCCGTCTGCTCGGAAAAGCATCGGCTGTGGTCCCGTCGGTGCCGGTGGTGCACTTCGGCGGACGTGTGCTGCTGGCCGAAGACAATCCGGTGAATCAGATGGTCGCCGTGGGACTGCTCAAGAAGTTCGGCTGCGAGGTGGACACGGCAGTCACCGGACACGACGCCGTGCAGCTTGCGGCAAGAACTAGCTACGACCTGATTCTGATGGACTGTGAGATGCCGCACATGGACGGGTACGAAGCCACCGCCGAAATCCGCCGCCAGCCGCGCCTGACCCGGGTGCCGATCGTGGCGCTCACCGCCCACGCGATGACCGAAGCGCGGGCGCGATGTTTCGAGGCAGGCATGGACGATTTCATCACCAAGCCGTTCAAGGCCTCGGACATTCAGGCGGTGCTCAAGCAGCATCTGCATGCCGCTCACGTGATTGGTCTCTAATGTTGAGGCCTTAGCCGGCCGGACTATGTCCGATTGCCGCTGGCAGCGGCGCTGCTGACCGGATCGGCCGGATTCTCAATCCTCGCGGGGCGTGAAGAGGTGCAGGCTTCCGCGATCAACGCGCGCGTCTCGGCCAGCAGCTCGTCGACCCCAAGCGGCTTCAAGCGGACGATGGCTCCGAGTTCGTCGAGTTCGCTGACTCGCTGCGGATTCAAGGCCGTGCCGGTCACGACCATCACTGGCGTATCGCGAAGGGCAGGGTCGGCCCGCAGTCGATAGAGAAAGCCGAGGCCGTTCACGAACGGCATCTGAAGATCGAGGATGATTGCGTCGGGAGGCTGCGTCTTGGCTTGGCGAAGGCCGTCCTCAGCGGAATGCCAAGTGTGGACCCGGTAGCCCGCATCGGACAACACCCGCGCGAAGGCTCGCGCGAGAACCACGTTGTCATCGATGATGAGAATCGTCGTTTCCATGCGAATTCAGCAGGGCGCCGCCGCCGATTCAGTCTCGATGAATCCGCGGGCGCGGACGAGCAACTCTTCGAGTTCGTGAATCCGGACAAGGGCCAGCGCGCTCGTCTCGAAGTACTCGACGATCACGCCGTTCGCGTGATGGAGCGACAGGCGGTAGGGTCCCGGCTGTTCGACGATGGTCAGCTCCCACCGAACGAGATCCGGTCCGGCTCGAAAAAAGTGCAGCATACGCCCTCGGCGAGATCGCAACTCGCGTACCCGCGGAGCCCACCGCCAGACGGCTGCAATTCGCTGACTGACGGCCTGCGGTGGCCCATTCCTGGACACTCGAGCCGCAATTCTGAAATTAGGCCGACAGGAATGTCACGATTTCGCTAGAAAATTGGCGCGATTTTCTTGGTTCGATCTGCGCGACGCTGCACGCGGAGTGCTCGCAATGCCATCGCGCCGTTGGACGTTCGTGCCGAAAACTAACGTATGGGCTGGCTCGCGTTCGGCATCGTCTATTCGATCGCTTACGGCATCGGCGGAAACCTGCTCGCCGATCAGCCTTCAGCCCTGAGCTGGTTCCGCGCGTGTGCGCTCTTCATTCCGCCGCTGACCGGCGTGATGGTTATCGTCAAGCGCCGGCGCAGATGGCGCGGGTGCGAGTGGCTGTTCTGGGCGACGATCGGCCTCGGTCTGATGATGTCGGCCATCGGCTTGACCGGATGGGCCGCCGACGAACTGATATCGAAAAAAGAAACGTGGCTCGCGTGGCCGGCGGTGTTCGCACTGTTCGGTGGCGTGGCGCCGCTGTTCGCGCTCCTCGCGCAACCGCATCGAGGTGCACGGGAGCCGCTGGCCGCGACGACCGCCGTCGACATCGCCGGTCTGGCCGTCGTCACCGGGTTTCTCTATTCCTTCTTCGTCACCGCGCCGCCGACGCCTGGAACGAATCCGCTGCTGCTCGTCTCGGAACTGCAGCAGCTGCTCGTCGTGCTCGGCATGATTGCCGCCACGTTCGTGGCCCGCGACACGCCCTGGCGCGACACCTACAGGCGTCTGGCGTTTGGCTCGCTCGTGAGCCTTGCGATGCTCACGCTCAGTAATTTCGAAGCCGGACGCGGCCTGTACCGAACGGGCAATGTCTACGACTTCACCTGGATTCTTCCGTTTGCCTTCTTCCCGTGGGCGGCCAGCCTCGCGCCCGCAGCTGAAGAAGACGAAGTCCTGAATGCGGATCGAGACGACGAGCTGACGCGTCCGCGGCCCTGGGTCATCTTCGCGGCAGTCGCCCTGATCCCGTTCATGGACTTTGCCCTGCGTCGGATCACGCCGGAGGACTCGTCAGGATTCCGGGATTTGTCCACGGCGGTCACCTTCATCTCCGTTCTCCCTTTGCTCGTTGCACGAATAGCGGCAGAGCGCGCCGAGCTGCAGGCTGCCGACGGCACGATGCGTCTGCTGACCCAGGTCATCGAGCAGGCCCAGGATTTGATTCTCGTTCTGACTCCGGACGGCCGCGTCCGCCACGCGAATCAGGCCTTCTGCCGCGCCATGGGCGTGCCGCGTGAGGATCTGATGACGATGCGGTCCGAGGATCTAATGGCGCGCGAAGTGGTGTCTGCCGAAGACATTCAGGCGCTCGTGAACCGCGGCGGCACCTGGCGAGGCACCGTGACCCGGTCGCGGCGCGATGGCACGACCTTCCCGGTTTCGGCGGCGGTAGCGGCACTGGTCGATGATCGGGGGCGGCCGACGCATGTCGTCTCGGTCGAACGCGACATCTCGGAAGAGCGGCGACTGCGCGAACAACTCATTCACAGTGAGCGGCTGTCTGCCGTCGGCGAGCTCGTTGCCGGAGTGGCGCACGAGCTGAACAATCCCCTCCAATCGGTGATGGGGTTCACCGAGCTGCTGCTGCGGAATGAAAGCCGAGAGCCCGTCCGGCGCGACCTCGAGCGCGTGCAGGTGGAGGCTGACCGCGCGGCAAAGATCGTGCGGAACCTGTTGGCGTTTGCTCGACGCTCCGCACTCGAACGATCGCTCGTCGACCTGAGCGAGGTCGTCCGATCGACGGTGGCATTGAAAGCGTTCGACTTTCAAGCGGCTCACATTGAGATCCAGGAGGACTATGGCAGCGATCTCCCGCTGGTCATCGCCAGCCGTGAGGAGATCCGTCAGGTCGTGCTGAATCTGGTATCGAACGCGGAGCACGCGATCCGGAGCGCCGGGCGGCCCGGGGTCATTCGCGTCCGAACCGGGTCATTGGAAGACGGCGCGTGCATCGAGGTGTCAGACGACGGGCCGGGCGTTCCGGCGGCCATGACCGGTCGAATCTTCGAGCCGTTCTTCACGACGAAAACCGTCGGTCAGGGCACGGGCCTGGGTCTGTCGATCAGCCTGGGCATTGCCGAAGCGCATGGCGGAAGCTTGACCCTCTCAACGAGCGATCGCGGCGCGGCGTTCGTGCTCCGCCTGCCGCTGGCGCCTGAGATGTCTCAACCCGCGACCGCGGCTCTTGCCGCGACAGCAGCCGGAGGACGCTAGCCGTGACTCAATCAACTGCGATCAAAGTCGCCCGTGTCCTGGTCGTCGACGACGAGGCGGGCATCCGCGAATTCGTCGATCGGACGCTGCAGCTGGTGGGTCATCAGACGACCGTGGCAGCCAGCGGCAAAGCGGCGCTCACCCTCGCCGAGTCCGAGGCACCGTTCGATCTGCTTCTGACCGATCTTCGCATGCCGGGCATGATGGGCGACGAGCTCGCGAGGCGGATCCGACAGCGGCAGCCTGAATTGAAAGTGTTGTATCTCACTGGATTCAGCGATCAGCTGTTCAAGGAAAAGGGCGCGATGTGGGAAGGCGAAGCCTTCCTCGACAAGCCGGTGTCTGCGAATGGCCTGCTCCAGGCCGTTTCCCTCCTCCTCTACGGCGAGTTCACTGAAAACCCCCTCAAAGGGTTCACCGGGAACAGGATCTGAAATGTGCCGGGGATCTTCGTGACCAGTCGGCCGGCCAGGGTACTCATCATCGACGACGACGAGTCGACGCGGGTGACGTTTGCACAGATGCTGCGCCTCGAAGGCCATGAGGTGCGGACAGCGCAGAACGCCAACGCTGGTCTCGACGAGGCCTCGCTGCTGGCACCCGACGCGATCATCGTGGATCTGCACATGCCCGCGATGGACGGGCTGACGTTCGTCCAGCGCCTGCGCGCGCAGGAGCATGGCCACATGACGCCAGTGGCGATCGTCACCGGCGACTACTCGCTGAAGGACACCGTGTCGGATTCGCTGAAGGAGCTCGGCGTCACGCTCTGCTTCAAGCCGCTCTGGCTCGAGGATCTGGTGAAGCTCGCCACCGGGCTTCTCTCCGACACTGACTCGTCCCGGTCCGAACCCCCACCGATCGCGCACTGATTTTAGCCGTGAAAGGCAGGACTGAAGTCCTGCACTACGAGTACGACGCTGAAGTCCTGCACTACGAGTACGACGCTGAAGTCCTGCACTACGAGTACGACGCTGAAGTCCTGC
>Ga0111538_10014142_pt1 | contig 10534 bp, 20 predicted proteins | sample SoiMethybrSBSTD1_FD_79669 | JGI IMG/M metagenome (GOLD analysis project Ga0111538, IMG submission 79669) | Bulk soil microbial communities from a Populus tree surrounding site in Tennessee, USA - Soil MetaG P. TD hybrid SBSTD1 (version 2)... | ecosystem: Environmental > Terrestrial > Soil >... | reverse complement strand
TGCGAGGCGGTGCGCCCAACGGCCAGTCACGCTCGCGGGCCGATGAGGCCGCAGATGATCGCGGATCCACAGAGCCCGAGGACGAGGCCTCCGAAGAAGAAGAGCCCGAAGCCGAGTACGACGAAGAAGAAACCGACGAAGCCGAAGAGCCCGAAGCCGAGTACGACGAAGAAGAAACCGACGAAGCCGACGAGCCCGAAGCCGAATACGACGAAGAAGACGAAGCCGAAGAGCCCGAAGCCGAATACGACGAAGAAGAAACCGACGAGGCCGACGAGCCCGAAGCCGAATACGACGAAGAAGACGAAGAAGAAACCGACGAAGCCGAGGAGCCCGAAGCCGAGGACGCTGCCCGGGTGAGGGACGATGGGGACTCCGCTGACGAGGAGGACGAAGAACCGGTGGCCCGGTCTCCGCGGCGTCGACGCAGTGCGTCACCGGCCGGTCGAAGGAGAGGTTGATATGGCTACCAATGCGCGTGACAGCGGTGCTGGGTCGAAGACGCAGAGCAACGGCGACACCGACTCCCTCGCGAGCCAGCTTGGACTAGATCGGCTTGCCGAGGAGGTCATGGGTTTCGGAAGGGCCATGGCTGACCGTGGTGTGTCCGCAATGACCGACCGCCTGGGTGGCGTGACTGAGAAGGTTGCTGACGCCACCTCTGGCGTGGGGGGCAAAGCGCTCAAGAACATCGTCGAGGGCGACTCAACGCCCGCGGCTGCGCTCAAGGCTGGAGTCGAAAGCGTCAAAGACAGCGGTGCGAAAGGAGTCTCCTCGATCATGGGTAAGTTGAGTGAAGCGGTCGGCGGCGGTGGTGGCAAGGGCAAAGGTAAAAAGATCAAGGTCACCAACATCGTCGATGAGCTTGACCTCCCCGTTCCGCGAAGTGTCGCGTACGACGCTTTTACTCAGTTCGCGGAGTTTCCGAGCTTCATGAAGAAGGTCGAAAACGTCGAACAGAAAGATGATGTGACGCTCGAGTGGAAGGCACAGATCTTCTGGTCGCATCGTTCCTGGACGGCGAACATCGTGGATCAAGTGCCGAATGAACGCATCGTCTGGACCTCGAAGGGTGCGAAGGGTCATGTCGATGGCGCCGTGACGTTCCACGAGCTGACACCCGACCTGACGCGCATGCTCGTCAACCTCGAGTACTACCCACAAGGATTCTTCGAGCGCACCGGCAACCTCTGGCGCGCACCTGGCCGCAGAGTCAGACTGGAACTCAAGCATTTCCGTCGCCATCTCACCAACGAGGTTCTGATGCACCAGGACGATGTCGAAGGTTGGCGAGGAGAGATCCACGAGGGCGAGGTAACGAAGGAATCCCCCGCCTCGGAGGAGCAACCCGCCTCCGAGGAGCAAGGTGCTAAGCGCACATCATCGCGCGGCTCCTCCGGTAGCGGCGGGTCGGAGGCTAGCCGCAGGTCCTCGTCCAACAAATCCTCAGCCGGCTCGACGTCTTCGAGCCGTGCCAAGACGCCCAGCGCGACGAGCCGGCCTCGTACGACTGCAAAAAAGTCGACCTCCAGCGGCTCATCGACGAGTCGGCAGCGCCCGGCAGCCAAGAAGTCGTCATCGGCCTCATCATCCAGCCGCGGAAGCAGAGCTCAGAAGTCGACGAGTTCGTCCTCGCGAAGCAGGTCGTGATGGGTTGTGGCAGAGGCTGAGATTGCAGATAACTCGCGACAGCACACAGCGGACTCGCAGCGGCGTGCTCAGGACGCACAACGAAACGCTCGCATCCGTGAGCTCGAAAATGAGGTGGAGCGCTATCGACGAGCATCCGAGGATGCTCTTCAGCAGCTTGATTGGTGCATCGGTTATATACACGGTTGCGGGAAAAAAGGGTTGGCAAAATCACTTGCAAAAAACCGCGGATACATCCGCACGCACCTGCTGAAACGGTCGGAGCAGCCAGTGCCCAGTCAAGAGACCGACGACGGTAGCCCTGCATAACAGACGTACAACCCGACGAGATCTAGCCCGCACGACCGCTACAAGTCGACGAGAGGTAGCCCTGCATGACCGTCACGCAACGCACGACCAACCGGTACCTAGAGCGCCCAGCCCCAAGCAGCCTCGCGGACGTCATCGACACAATCCTGGACAAGGGCCTGGTAATCGATATCTACGTCCGCGTCTCACTCGTGGGCATCGAGCTACTGACGATCGACGCACGCATCGTCATTGCCAGTGTCGACACCTATCTGCGCTTCGCCGAGGCCGTGAACCGGCTTGATCTGACGGAGAATGGGCCCGAAGGACTTCCCGAGCTGATGGAAGACATTACGCGCAACGGTGCCAAGCACAAGACCGAAGGCGCACTCGAAGGTGTGAAGGAGAAGGTCGGAGAGGTCTTCAGCCGGGACGACGAGGATGAAGATGAAGACGATTCTGAGGATGAGGACCGGTCCAGCCGCAGCCGCCGACGGCAATCAGAGCCGGCAAGAAAAAGCACCTCGAGCCGGCGTCGCGATTCCTAACGGGAGTAGAAAGTAAGCATGGGACTCCATGTATATGGCGTGGTTTCCGCGGCGACGACGCTGCAGAGAGTTCTCCAAGGTCGAGGAGAAGCTCCCGTATCCCTCGTTGTCTATGGTGATCTTGCTGCGGTCGTTAGCGAGGTCGACTCGGCAGCGCGGATACGACGAGACGACCTGCTGGCGCACGCGCGAGTGCTGGAGGCCATCGTCGACGACTCGACGGTGCTACCCATGCGCTTTGGTGTCATCGTCGAAGATTACGACGAAGTCGCTGACATCATCCATAGCGCAGGTGAGGGTCGTCTGACCACCTTGCTGGGGTCTTTCGACGGGCTTGTGCAACTGACCGTCAAGGCGTATCACGATCAAGATCAAGCACTCAGGCATTTGCTCCGTGAACGTCCAGAGCTCCGTGAACTGCGCGACCAGACCGCCGCCGCGCCTTCCTCGTATCACTCCAAGATCAAGTTGGGTGAGGCGATAGCCGCGAACCTCGACGCATTGGCCAGTGCTGACGCCTCACTGCTGTACGCCCAGCTCAGCGGGCTCGCCGAACGCATCGTGTTGGACGAGGTGAGTGGAGGGCACAAAGTCCTCGATGCAGCGCTGTTAGTCCAGCGAGATGCCCGCGCCCAAACGGACGAAGGAATTGCGCAGATTCGCCACACACTGCCCGACCGACTCAGCCTGCGCTACATCGGTCCATTGCCGCCTTACTCCTTCGTTGACGGCCAGTTGGCAGGTGAGCCGGCATGGGGCTGATCACCGGACTCCTCACCCTGCCTCTCGCTCCTGTGAGGGGCGTCGCCTGGATTGCTGAACAAGTGAGGCAAGAAGCCGAGCGCCAGTGGATGGATCCGGCGGCGATACAGGAAGCTCTCGCCGATGTCCAGGCTCGTAGAGAATCTGGGATGATCGATGACGCTGAGGCCGACCGTCTCGAGGATGAGCTGATCGAGAGACTTCTCGCGTCTGAACAGCAGTCCTACGGCTCGGAGTATTGATATGGCGCAGAACCACCAGGGTGGTATTCAGTTCGCTCGGCGCGCGATGAATACCCTCGCCGAGCTCGTCGGGTGCCCCGCGGAAGGGGTCACCGGAATCCGCCGCAATGACGACGGCTGGGTTGTCGAGGTCGAGGTCCTTGAGGTGGAGCGGGTTCCGGAGACGAGTGATGTGCTCGCCAGCTACCAGGTCGATCTCGACCAGGATGGCGAGATTGTCGAGTTCCATCGGCTTCGGCGCTATCTGCGCACGCAAACCGAAGGAGTCTAGCGTGACGAGCGACCCAGGTGCACTGCAGCCCAACAGAGCGGGCTCCGGCAACCACCTGCCGACGCATCGACAAAGCGATAGCCTCGCCGACGTCTTGGAACGTGTTCTGGACAAAGGGATCGTCATCGTGGGCGACATCCAGATTCGCCTTCTGGACATCGAGTTGCTGACGATCAAGCTTCGCCTGATGGTTGCCTCCGTCGACAAGGCCCGTGAGATGGGCATCAACTGGTGGGAGAGCGATGAGTACATCACGCGGTTGGACAACGGCGAGGACAGAGGTCAATTGGATGAACTGTCTCGCCGGCTGGAAGCGCTGGAGGGTCAGGTGAACGAGTCGCCACAGGTTGAGTCCAGTCGCGCTGGCCGACAGGGGAGATCGACAGGTCGGGCCTGAAGTGGACGAGACGATCGTCCACGCGTACGGGGTGCTCACAGCGAACGAACCGCTCGACCGATTCCCTCCGGGTATTGCCGATACGCGCGTTTGGGTTTTTGACGCCGAAAGGCTGGCGGCGATCGTGAGTCTCCTCCCTGTTGAAGGATTTGGAGCTCGCGAGTGGGAGCAGAATGCCGAGAATTTGCGTTGGCTGGCGCCCGTTGCGCGGCGCCATCATGAGGTGCTTCAGCACGCCAGCGCGAACGTGGCCGTTGTGCCGCTGCGGCTACCGTCGCTGTACGGGAGTGTGGAGTCCTTGGCTGACACGCTTCGCTCGGCCAGTGATCGTTTGGAACATGAGTTGTACCGCATTCAGGGAAAGCGCGAGTGGGCTGTCAAGGTCTATCGGACGGCCAAAGAAGAGAGCTCAACAGGAGGCGCGGGATCAACCACTGGTCGCGACTATCTGTTGGCAAGGTCGCGGGATCTCAGCTCTCGAAGCAAGGCTCGAGAGCAGCTCCAGAATCAAGTACGCGAGATACACGACGCTCTTGGGGATGTCAGCGCTGAACATCTGCGAAGCCGGCCCCAGGATGCTGCACTGTCCGGCCGCAAGGAACAGATGCTGCTGAACGGCGCCTACCTGGTGAGCCACGCTGATGAGGTTCGGTTTCTGGGGCTTGCCGCCGAGATCGCTGACAGCTCACTGCCCTCGGGCTTGTTGGTCGAAGTGAGCGGGCCCTGGCCCGCGTACAACTTCACAGGTGAAGCCGAGGCGACGACAACGGCGGTGATCAGATGAGCAATGCCATGGAGAGTTGGTCGAATGAGCAGGTCGCCCTGGTGGATCTCATCGATCGTGTCATCGGCGGTGGTGTGGTGATCGCCGGCGATGTTGTGATTGGGGTCGCGGGCGTCGATCTTGTCTACCTCGGCCTTCAGCTCGTGCTGGCCCCTGCTCACGAGGTTGAGCAATCGGTCGCTGCCGGGAGGCGGCCAGCGTGATGCTGTTGTATGCGGTCATTCCGGACAACGCAACCGCTCCAGACATACCTGGCCTTGCCGGGCGCCGGCTTGAGATCATCCGAGCTGCTGGTGTCGCTGTCATTGTGGAGGAGTGCTCCGACCGCTTCAGCACGACCAAACACGAGGCGGGAGCGTTCGCCAAGATCGTCTGCAACCTGGCAATTTCAACTTCCGTGCTGCCTGTACGTTTTCCGACCGTGCTGGCGACAAGAGCAGCGGTGCTAGCACAGCTACAAGCCCAGGAGAAGGTATGGAGTCAGCGGCTCAGGGATCTCAGCGGCTTGTCTGAAGTGGTCATACGCGCACAGTGGCCAGAAGCCGAATCGGACGACCCGTCCATCACATCAGGTACTAGCTACCTACTGAGCCGAGCAGCAGTCGTGCAACGACAAAAGACTTTGGTTGCCGAAATCCGCGAATTGATCTGTGAATGGGCGCGCGAGATCAAAGTGCTGCGATCGCAACAAGGGATCCGCCTCGCTTGCTTGGTCGCCGATACCGATGTACCGCCGCTAAAGGGCGCGATCCTACGCTGGCAAGAAGCAGTCGATTGTAGACAAGCGGTGGTGAGTGGACCCTGGCCACCCTTTAGCTTCGCAGTCGATCAGGAGGCGATGAGCCCATGACGATTTTCGACGACGCCACATCTTTCGATGAGGTCGGCTCTCCGCTTGATGGGGTAGCGGCGAACAGCCTCAATTCACTGACCGGCAGGATCAGCGCCGATCCCGAGACTGTCGAGCGCGGACTCGTGCAGCTCGTACTGACGCTGGTCGAGCTACTCCGTCAACTGATGGAAAGGCAGGCCGTACGCCGACTTGATGCGGGCGCGATGACTCCAGAAGAGACCGAGCGCGTCGGCCGCACGCTGATGCTCCTAGAACAACGCATGGGCGAGCTTCGCGACCATTTCGGACTCACACCCGATGACTTAAATCTTGACCTCGGTCCGCTAGGCAGACTGCTGTAACGCGACAGGACCGGCAGGCCACTCGGCTCGCGAGGACCTTAACGATTGCCGCGATTGCCGCTCTGAAATGCTCGTCACCGTTTAGGCTCCGGTCGCATGTGCGGATCGCAACCGGCTTGGACTCCAGAGATCAGTTTCTATTTCGACAACAGCTCGACATGTTGGACCAGGTCATAGTCAACAAGAACATGGCCATCGGCGACGTCAACAAGAACATGGCCATCGGCGACGCACCGATTTAGGGTCGACCCAACCACGGCCGTTACGACGACAGATTAGGGGCGCGAAAAGCCACATCAAGAAGTCGAAGCCAGGCAAGGCCACCGCCAAAGCTGGACGGAAGGTCGTGAAGCGGCTTAAGTAACGGCGGCACGAGGACGTCCTTGTCGGCGGGCGGGGGCTGCCCAGGACAGAATTTGTTAAGCCCACGGATAACCCTCGCTCTTTCACGCCCATCTGTGGACAACGGTGTTGATAACGCCCCTCGACGATAGATCTCCGGGCGCGGCAGGTGAGCCACCAACCCCCCCGTGAGACTCAGCGGGCTGGCACAGCGGGTGCCGCTGCACCCTGTGCCGCCGAGCGCACAGCGACACTCAAAGAGCATTTGCGTGGCTGCGTCTGCAAAGACTGTCAGAAATACCAGCGCCAGCGGATGGCGAAGAGCCGCAGCGCTGCGATGTAACTGTAAGTCGGCAAAGAAAACGTCCCGGCAAGGTTCCGGCCGTTTCTCCTGTGCGGCTTGAACCTCCGTTGGACTCGCAGGCCGGCCAGGGTGACAAGCCGTTTGCAACAGTCTCATTATCGCGGCGACCACGGCGTCTGGCTGCGCTCGTTCGCAGACGGCTGGAGTTGGTGCCCGCGCCCCCGGTGCCCAGAATCTTTCTGGCCTGGTCAGCAACACCAATACGCACGCGGTGCGCACGCGTACGGACATGCACGCGGCCTGTCTCTGGGAATAACCGCCTTCAGGCGGCCCGACACTCTTGCATTGATCTACTTGCCTGCCTTCTGCTCGGTTTGCCCGATCCGCCCGGCCTTCAAGCGGCCCGACAAACGGCTCACCTGCCTGTCCAGGAAAGCGAAGACCTTCTTGGTCTTCAGCTTCAGCCAGAACTCCAGCGGCCACGCAAGCGCCACTTTCATCCGTGTGTTCCAGTCCGAGAGCTCATCATGCCGCGCGAACGCCACGATGACTCCGACGATGTAGACGGGTATCGCAAACAAAGCGCCGAGCAGCAGCACGATGAGCGCCAGCGGCGAAAGCAGTACAAGCAGAATGATGCTTCCGACGTCTTTAGCGGTAGCCATGATGAATCACCTGTATGCCTTCACGAGTACCCAGAGGAGTTGAGTAGGGCGCAAAAGGTCCGCCGTGGAGGCTTCAGACTCTTCGCGCCGTACCCTTGCGCCAGTGCCGTACTTAACCCACTCAAGCGTCGTTCAAACGGAACCCACGAATAGCTACGCGGCAGCATTAGTGATCACAGCCGCCTCCCCGCCTTGATTGCGGCTAGCACGGTGTGCGCATCAGCGGGCCAGCGGATGATCATCACGGTGGGTTGTCCGTCGGTTTCGACCAACTCGATTGCGATGGTGTCGGCGGCGGTGATGGCGCCGCTGGCTAGCTCGGTAATTCTTGGACATGGAGTCTCTTCGAAACTGACGCCTGCGGCAAGAGCGATGTCTCCCACGTGGCCCATGTCCCATGTCGGATATCAGCTCCAGAATCTCCGCCGCGCGGACGTGACCAGCACCGCTCGGCCGTTGCGGATCATCAGATGCGGGGCCGTTGAGGCTCGGGAGTACACCGGACCCGGAACTGCGAGCGGGCTTGAGCCAATTCTGATTAAGCGGTACTTGATCGGGTAGGGACGAGTTATCCCGGATAAGAGGGAGCCCTCCGAGAGAGGGGCTCCCTCTTACCTTTTGCTATAAGAGAGTTTGATTTCGTGACCGTTACACAGCGTGGACCGAGTAACCGATACCTGGATCGCCCCGCGCCGAGCAGCCTTGCCGATGTCATCGACACGATCTTGGACAAGGGCTTGGTGATCGACATCTATATCCGCGTCTCTCTCGTGGGCATCGAGCTGTTGACCATCGATGCACGCATCGTCGTTGCCAGTGTCGACACCTACCTGCGTTTCGCCGAGGCTGTGAACCGGCTTGACCTCACCGAGACCGAGGGTGACCTGATCGAGAGCATCACGGGGTGAGAGCGACGGTCAGCCAACTAGCCAAAAGTTCGATTTCATGACCGTCGCAGCACAACCAAGCAATCGCTACCTGGACCGCCCCGCGCCGAGCAGCCTTGCCGATGTCATCGACACCATCTTGGACAAGGGCTTGGTAATCGACGTCTACCTTCGGGTGTCCCTCATCGGGATCGAGGTCTTGACAGTCGATGCTCGCATCGTCGTAGCCAGTGTCGACACTTACCTGCGTTTCGCCGAGGCGGTGAACCGGCTTGACCTGACCGAAACCCAAACCAAGGGAATTTCAGGGTTGATGGAGGATGTTTCGCATGCGGGCGCCAAGGGCAAAACCTCTGGCGCGATCGAGGCAGTCAGAGAGACGGTTGGAGAGCTTTTCCACAGCGACGACCAGGACGAAGTCGAGAACGAGCAGCGGTCCAGTCGTACGGATCGACGACGGACCTAATCTGCAAATAACCCTCTGGCGCAACCTTTGCAGTCAAGGTAGCTCTGCGGGCTGTGGCCCGATAGACCTCGCAAGCGGCGGCCGTCTCACCTCATCTCCAGGAGGTGGGCGCGTACCTCGTATAGCAGGTGATCGTCAGCCAGTTGCTTGTCGGTCGCCCTCGACCGGAGAGTCGACTAGCACGTTTTGGGTATCACTGCGCGTAGTTGCGTGGCAGAACCGCACTGGTCCCAGCCCGGTTACGTTCATCGCCACCGACGAATGGCAAATCGGCGAGCAAGTTCCGATGTCGCTTCTCCAGCCGGGATGCGCAGTACTCGGTGGGTGGTCGCGCCGGGTCAGGCAGGTCTGGATTGAGCTTGCCGTCGTACACGGCGACCAACTCCCGATCGGCGTTGCCACGTACCCAGATGGCCTCTTCGCGTAGTTCGGCCAGCCTGTCCAGGGTTTCTGCGGGCATGGGCCGGTGGCTACGTCGCCGTCGAGCACGATGGCGTCGACGCCAACCGCGTCAACGTCATCAAGGACGGCCTCGAGCGCTGGCAGGTTGCCATGAACGTCGGCCAGAACAGCGACCCGCATTATGAGCCCTCTCGATTCCGGTTGCCAGCGGAGTTTGCGTTCGTCGGCCCTATTTGCATTATGCGATGAGAAGCACGATCCCGAAGATCGGCAGCCAGAGCGACCAGGCGGTGTAGGCGATCGGGACGATAATGCCGACAGTTTCCAGACATTCTCCCAGAATGGGCCGACGAACTCGAGGGAGCTGACGATGAGGGTGAGGCCGATCGCGAGGTTTCGGCACCCGCAGCAGTAGCTGGCTTGATGGTTAGGCTCGGTCGCCGCTGCGGTCAGGCAGTGCGAGGTGGCTGGCCAGGCGGGCGAAGCTGTCAGTCCAGCCTGCCTTGTGCAGTTCGCGTCGCGCGTCCGTAGCGAAAGGGCCTTGGGTGAGGGCCACCTCGGTTGCGCCATCGCGCGCGTGCAGGGTGAGGCGCGCCACCGTCTCGCGGTCATCGGGGTCGGGCGGCTCCCAACGAAACGTGTTGGCCAAGCGGGACGGAGGCTGCACCTCGAGATACTCGCCGGACAGGTGGAACGGTTCGCCCTCGGGCGGCTGCATCGCGATCCGGTAGGCGCCGCCCACTCTCGCGTCCAGCGTGACTTCCGGACAAGTGAACCCCTCCGGTCCCCACCAGTGGGCGACCTGCTCGGGTTCGGTCATCGCCTCGAACACGCTGCGGCGGGGCCTCAACGATGCGGGAGAGCTGGAAGCTCAGTTCCGGGCCCATTGGGCCGTTGGTAGTCGTGCCTGAGGACGCCCGCTGATTAAGAGAAGCCAGCGAAGGCGTCGTAGCGGGCGTTTGTGGGCTCACGCAGGACACAACCGGTGTTCTTTGGACGGCGGCGGATGTTACTGCGCTACTAGCAACGTTGCTGTCGTGGTTTAGGCTCGGGCGACTGCTCCGTGTCAGTGATCTCTGGCACGCCGTGCGTCGGCCGGCGCAAACCACGTCCTTGCGGGTACTCAGATCGCCTCCCAGTCTGGGCGCATCCCGGGTGCGACGGCTGAAGAAGACGAGGCTCTCGCGTTGACGCCCGCCGACGGGTTGCTCGCCCTACCGATGGTTCAACCAGACCAGGTGAAGGACTCCCTGCACGCCTACCAACCGTCCAAGCGCGGGAACGCGCTGCGAGTTATGGCCGAAGCGGTGCGGTGGGGCAAGCGTGGTGCCC
>Ga0111538_10014141_pt1 | contig 10535 bp, 5 predicted proteins | sample SoiMethybrSBSTD1_FD_79669 | JGI IMG/M metagenome (GOLD analysis project Ga0111538, IMG submission 79669) | Bulk soil microbial communities from a Populus tree surrounding site in Tennessee, USA - Soil MetaG P. TD hybrid SBSTD1 (version 2)... | ecosystem: Environmental > Terrestrial > Soil > Tree... | reverse complement strand
TAACGCGTCAGATTGTCAGGCAGTTTGACCTGCACCTGTGCGTGACCGTTTACATCTGTTCGCACGGATGGTGCAAAAACGGCGAGCGCGTTGAAGTTCGCGCGCAGTGCGATTTTGTCTGAGCCCTGGTTGCTTGCCCCATCAACCATGAAATGGCTGACTGACCTGGCTGTCATGGTATACGCCATGCTAGAGGCCGACACATTCACCGTCTCCATCACTCCGCCACCACCTGCGCCTCCCGAGCCGAAGCCGTAACCAACGCCGGTGCCAATGTCTGAAAGTTCAAGATGGGTTCTTGAGTGATAGTCCTCGGTGTTGGTTGGCCGCTCACTATAAAAAACCGCAAGCGGATCGATGAGCCGATAATCTGTCAGCGCCAACACCGCCTCATCCACCACCACCACTGCAACTTCGCTCCTGGCAACCGGCTTGCCGGCCGCATCTTTCACTTCAACCTTGACGATTGTGTTAGCAGCAGGTTCAAGACTCTTATCGCGAGGCGTAACTACCACATTCAACTTTCGTGAGAGCGGCGGAATCGACAGGTTGATCTCCCCGCTCGCGAACGCTGGACGGCGACTGTCCGCTCCGGTGCCCGTTTGCATCACCTGGCGCAGCTCTGTCCCAACCAGATCTACCTGCACGTGGACATTCGGTGTCCAGGCATCTTCGATTGGCAGTTGCAGAGTGTAGGTTGGTCCATCGATACGAAAGCGCGTAACCTTCACGATTCCGGAACGTCGCAGCGTCATCGCTGCCTCAGCCGGATAGAAAGGCGCTTGCACCAGGATCTGCGCTGTCTCGCCGCCCTTGTACTCCTTGCGATCAGGAATCAGGTCCACCGTCTCCTCTTCGACGTTACGATTTGGAGGTCGCTTGCCGCCGGCGACCCACAAACTCAGCTCGCTTTCATTCGCTCGGTCATGGTCGTCGTGGATTGTTGCCACGACGCGATACCTGCCGCCTTCTTTTGCAGTGAACGTGCACGTCGTGGCATCGTTTGTTGATTGAATGACACAATCCTGCGGATTCGACTCAACCTCGTTGAATACGCCGTCGATCTGCTTCCAATTCATTAAGACGGCCCGCATCTTCACTTCACGATTCGCGATCGCTTTGCCGTCGAGATCAGTCACGATTGATTGCACGACCAGCGGCTCACCCGGCTGTACAAATATCTTTTCGCTTTTCAGGCCAACGTACAGATTCGCAGGATGGACCAGTAGCGTTGTTTGCGATGACCAGGTTTGCCGGTTTACGTCTTGAACGGTGGCCTCGGCTGTGAGTGTTGAAGGCTGAGGCGGATTGACCGAATCAAAGTCGATGCGCAGCCGGTGCTTGCCGCTGGCGTCGGTACGGCCCGTGAAGTTATTAGTGCGCGTTTCGCCGCTCTCACTTTCACTACGCCACCACGGAATCCATTTTCCAAACGTGTAGTCTCCGCGATTCGGAGGCGTGAAGGTTGTTGGAGTTGAACGAACATTCCATTTGACTTCTGTATCCGGCAAACCACCGCCGGCAAAATAACTTGCCTTCACTGAAACATCAGCGTGCTCGCCCACAAACAGTGGTCCCTCAGTCTCATTTTTTGCGGTGACTTCAAATTCAGGCCGGCGAAATTCCTGCACTTGAAAAGTGTGAGTGTAATCAGCGGCGTCGAAGGCCGAGTCAGTGATTTCAAACTTCACCGTCGCGTTTCCGAGATTCATGTTGTTGGGAAGCTTGAATGCCGTGTCGAACCCGCCGAAGGCGTTGGGAGTTAGCTCGCCTTTCCCAATCTCGTTATCACGATCATCCTGAATCAAGTAGTTCACTGTTTTGAACGCGGCGTTCAATGGACCAACGTCGCCGCCAATGCCGGTACCAACACGACGAATCCAGCCCTTGATGTGCACCTCTTCTCCGGGCCGGTAGAGTTTTCGATCGTCAAAGACATACCAAACCAATGCATCTTTCTGCGGCTTCTTGTGCCAGGTTCCCTCACTCGACCAGATGTATGGCTGCTCCGGAAGAATCGCCACGTCGTTACCACGACGCGCAATCAGAACGCTCATGGTGGCATCTGACACCGCTTTCAACGGAAGATTCGCGAGTCCGTCAGTACCCGTCTTATTGGAAACGCTAGTGGGAAACATTTCCATCTTCACATCACTTAACGGCGCTCCGTCAACAAGTGAATTGGCCCAACCGATCAATTGCTTGTTATCGACAAAAGCATCGAGCCCGATTTTCGTCGATTGTGCCCAGCATAAGAGCGGATCGTGATAGTAGTCGCTGGTTGGATTGATCGACTCGACCGCAACGACTACCTGACCGAAACCGTCCTTGAGTGCCGGCGTCAAATCGATTTCAGTCTCGACCATGTTGTTTTTAGAGTTCTTCAGTTCCAACTGTTTCGAATAAATCAAACGACCCGGCAGCACTGCGCGCTTGGCGGCTGCGTCATCCGGACCGCGAGAATGCAGTTGGCGGTAGACCTGGAATTCAATCCAGTCTCCGGGTTCAACTGCGTAAAGGTTTATCTTCACCGTTTGATAGTTAACGGTGTAAAGCGAAAGTTGGCGTGGTCCATCCGAATCGAGTACGACAAAGCCATTGCCTGACAGCCAGATGAATGGATCAGCGGGTCCAACTTTGAACTCCAGTGTTGTGTCTTTGCCGAGCTTTTGACCAAAGCTGTCCGCGAGGGATTTGTCGAGTGTGACTCTGAAAGTCGTCTCCGGCTTCTTGAGTCCCGCAATGAGCAGAGTGTTGCCGGAGACAAGCGGCGTCACTTCCTCCATTGCAGGCTCAATCCGCACCTGGGATTCCTCAAAACCAGGCAGAGCGATTGGATTGTTGAACTCAATTCGCCACGGAGCGTTCGGTTTGCATGGGCTGGTGAAACCGCACTCAGATTGCGTAATGTGGAACGGACCGTACGTGTAAAAGTAAAACTCCTGCTTAGTGTTGGTCGTACGCGGTCCTTCAATTGACGGCGTCCCGGGGCCGATTCTCACCGTCATGTAGGTGTTTTCGGGCAAGGCGTTTTTTGTGTCGCCTTTAGCATCAATGGCGCGAAACGCAAGCCAACGGTCTTTCTCGGCACGCTTTACTAAATCATTCACGTCCAAATCGGCTTCGATCTCTTCTTTGGTTGCAAGCCGCAAAGGCAGTTGAGTTTGTCCGGTCGATACTGTGATTGTCTTCAACACGGCCGCCGGATCGATTCGCTGGTCAAACTCGACAAACATCAGCGAATCCAAAGGGCGCGGATTGTTGGTGGCGGGGTACGTTGTCTTCACCGTCGGAGCGGGCGTCGTGAACGTCCAGGTTTTCTCGCTGCTGAGCGTTCCGCCGATCGCTGACTTCGTTCCCGCCGGCACTGATACCGAATACTGGGTGGCCATCGCAAAGCGCACATCAGGTTCAAACAGCAGCGTCTTCGTTCCGATCCAACGCCATTTCCCGTGTGGCTCTGGCGTGAGCTTCACTGGAACATACTTAGCTGCTTCTTCCTGCGAACTGATCGCCACCATCGGCTGCGAAAAGGTGACGCTCAGATTTGGCGTGATTGGCACGTCGCCTTGCGGCGAGTAACGAATGACTTCGAGTGTTCCCGCCGCAGTTGAATCAGGAGGAGCCATTTCATTCGCTGCGGGAAACGGTTGCGCGAGAGTGAGACCGGTGCGTGGTGGCGGCAATGACTGAGGGCGCGTTGCAAAGTCTGTTTCATCGCTGGGCTCGCTCTTTATTGGTGGGAGTCGTTTGAGAACTGCTTCTGTCTCGGCATCAGAAAGCGAAGTCGCCGGAACCGGACTAGTCACTGGACGCGCATCCGGCTGCTCGGCTCCCTCACTCAATCGAAAACGCAGGCCATCTTCCTGGTATGGAATCGGGGTCTGCGGATGCGTGTTGGCTGCGGACACTGTTGGATGTGGCGCGACTGCGACCACAAAAGAATAGATCAGCAGCAACGAGACACACGTTCTCGGGAAAGTCATTGAACCAATGCTCCTTGTTTAGGTATTACAGTTAAAGCAACCGGATTGAGGAGACAAACTAAGGCCACATCAAGGATCGATGTGTGCGCTTAGACGCTATCGGTATCGATTGGGTTCACTCAGGGTTACGAAATTTTAGATCATACTTGGACACAATTCGAGGGGTTCAGTTTGGCTTGGGTTTCGGTGGCGTTCCGATAATTGTTGTGACATCTCTGCGTACCGGTAGTACGGTATCGAAGGTCTCCATAGACTTTGTCATTTCATCCACGCTCTTCTGATCTTCGCCAATGAAGACAAATACGACGGCGTAGCCCTTTACAAGAGTAGCAAAATAGACCTGGACCATAGGCATCCCATTCACTTGGGCAGCGTAATCGTCACGGAAAAACTGTGACCCTGACAATTGGTATTCCTTTGGTTCCTTGAGCAGAGCCTTAGTTCCGGTCGTCGCTGATAGAGCCCGAACGTTCAGCAAATAATCCTTGCCATTAGTGATCCCGGGAGCGTGGGATACTTTCTCCGCAAATATCAGGATGGCGGGATTGAAGCCGATGCCGGGCGTTCCTACTGCGTAACGAAAGACAGTGAGGAGCTGGTAAGTGTTGTTCATCGCAACTTCAAGCGAGGCTTTGGACTTGCCGTCCTCCGCAATCTTTTCCTTACCGAGCTCTCTAATACGTTCGTTTGTAGCCTCGCCATGAACTACCCAGTCTTTGGGATACTTGAAACTAAAACCGAAATCAGGGTTCATGTACGTACCGTCATGTGTGACGCCGCGATCGGCTACCGACTGGGCATTCGCAGAGAAACAAAGCAGCAGAATGAGTGAAATGGCAAGAGGAAGATTCTTCATGCGCAGATACTAGAGCATTGGACTATGCCGGGCAACGTTTATCAAAAACGAGGGGTGTCTTGATTTGGATTTCTCTGTGCAACAGAGAAGAAGTTCAAACTAAGACGCTACCGAAGGAGCGAAGTTAAAGGGATTCGATCGGAAGAACATCTCGATCGAATCCCTGAACAAGAACAAACAAGTGGCTAATCGATTGGCTCGGTCGTGATTTGTGGTTGATTCTTCAGTGGACCAACTCCCTGTTTCCCCGGATGATCGGGAATATCAATCTGAATTTCACTCACATTGTTAAAGTAATTCAGTTCCGGGAGTTGATGGCAAAAACCAACCGGATCCGTGAAAGGACACGGCTCGCCAGGCGCAGCAGTGAACGGCGGATTAACCGTGATCCGGATGATGTACGTGCCTGGAGGAACCGGATCCTGTCCATCTCCTCCATCCAAAACGAAAAACTGACCAGCAAGCTGCCAAACATAAGTATCGGCCCAACCAACACTAATACCCTGATTGCCCACAATTTTCGGTTCTGTTGCGGTAGCTGGCGCGCCACAGGTCAGATAGTTTCGCTCGTTGTTAGCCGGGCCGGGAAACTCCTGAAATTTTTCGATGTCAATCATGCAAAAGCCACGCTTGGCTGCACGCCAGGTGTGACCCGTTGCCGGATCAATCAATTCGTAAAGACTGTAATGTCGAAAGTGGAAGTGCCGGTGACAACTGGCGAACTCAAAGAGTCCATCACCATTTTCGAAATGGACATTAGGATCTCCGACTACCAAATCAGCAGTGCCGATGTTGGGCGTGGACACGGTGAAACGTATTAGCCTATGTTCGCCGGGTGTAACTCCGCCTTCTTGAACACTACAGGCGCTGGCTGATAACTTTTCGTCGCGCACGACCCAGTTTTGTAAGAGCCGCTTTTGGTCGACAATAAGATCAGGCTTGCCTGGAACGGAGCTGACGGCCTTCGCGTTTTGAAGAATCAGAGTTATTCCAATGGTCAAGACGATCGTGACAACGAGGATAGTCCATCTTTTCATTTGAGGTCTCCTTTGAACGGGTGAGCTTGAAAACGTGTTTTCGGGAGCCTCAGTTAATAACCGACGCCAGGGAATGTCAAGGTCCGAATGCGCACGGAGGAGATCTAATTCGGGTTTTCGCAATCTAACGAGCTGATGCAGATCTGCTTCGCGCTGCGTTTTTGTAAACGACTCCGCCTTTCATCACGAATAGAACACGTCGCACAGCGGTGATATCGGTAAGCGGGTCTCCATCCAGCGCGATGATATCTGCTTCAAAACCCTTTGCGATGGTTCCGATCTGGTCGCCCAAACCCAGGGCTTCGGCGCCAAGAGAGTTAGCAGAGATCATCGCGGCGAGTGGGTTGACTCCACCATCACGCACGCGATCGATGAACTCTTCTGCGTTGCGACCGTGCGATCCGGCAACTGCGTCGGTCCCGAAAACAATCTTAGTCCTGGAATTTTACTCGCACGCTGAACCAGTTGATGATTGAGCGGAAGAATCTTTTCCATCGCGGCAAAGCCTTCCTCGGTGTAACCGGGTGTGCCGAGATACCTCTGTTTATTCCGGAGATAGTTTTCGATCACCATTCCAGCTTGTGGATCGAGATATGTTCCTCTTTCGGCCATCAACTTCAGATCGTCGTCTGTTGCAAGTGTGCCGTGCTCGACCTGTGTACACCCGGCTAGTGTTGCGGCGCGAACAGCGTCTTTGTATGCGTGTACCAGAGTTCGCAGGCCCTGTTTTTTGGCTTCGTCACAAGCGGCGTTTAGTTGTTGCTGAGACAGTGTCATTCCTCCACCTTGTCGAATGCTCTGTGAAGCGAAGATCTTGATCACGTCGGCGCCATTCTCTTTCTGCTTTCTTATGAAGGCGCGGATTTGATCGGGAGTGCCCGTTTGTTCACCTCGGCCGAGCAGTGGTTCGACTGCTGTGAGTATTCGTGGACCCGGGAGTTCTCCTCTTGCGATTGCATCACGAAGTGGTACGTCAGTTGGAGAGCCAACACTTTGAATGGTTGTAAATCCGGCCGTCAATGTAGCCCATGCATTTGCTGACGCTCGATAGGCTGCATCCTGTGTCGTCTCGCCGGCTCCTGCGTTCTTCCCATCCTGCCCGAAACTCCACGTGATGTGCGCATGTGCATCAATCCAGCCCGGCAAGACGGTTAACTCACGCAGGTCGTAATCGACCGGTGACGCTTTCGGGTCGATCGCCACGATCTTAGTGCCTTCGACCACGATGCGAGTGTTTTTGAGAACGTGCCCCCTGCCGTCGAGGATTCTGCTTGCGGCAATCACAACTCGATGCGCAGGTTTAGGTGTTTGCGATTGAGTTGGGATAGTGATGAAGATGAGTACGACACACGCCAACATTTTTGTGGTTTGCATGGGGTCTCCTTCAGTGCGGCCCATTAGACCATATTCAGCCTACATTACCACTCAACTACTTCAGTTATCTTTCGTGCTTGCGGTATACTCACCGCGCGCGAAAGGGCGCATCCTGTCCGCGGAAAGGGCCTTGCCCACCTTCAGTCTTACAACTCATCTGCGAACCTTCTTTCAGCCTGATCTTCGGCGGACAACCCAGGCGCTAAACATGAGAGGAGCTTCGTATGTTTCCAGATCCGACAGATGCATTTCCCCTCCCGCAACGTCCAAATCTTGAACGTTATAAAAAGCTCGCAAAAGATTTAGTCAAGGCCTGTAAGTCAGACGATAAAAATGCAGTGGGTGATTGGGCCGAGAAGTGGGTAATGACCCTCGCCAAACGGAGTGGCATTCAGTTTACACGCGAACTTTCCGTAACGGTGTCACCCTGGATAGATAAAGTCGAAGGGTTCGTGCGGCGGAAAATAGCGGAAAGCGACGGCCGATGTCGGCTCGCTGACGCACAGTTCATTATCGCGCGCTCACACGGCTTTGATGGTTGGACCAAATTCTCGAAACACCTTAATGGGTTGACGCAAAAGAATTCAGCGGTTGCGCGATTTGAGGCTGCCGCGGATGCAATTATCAAAGGCGACTTAAGAACTCTGCAGCGACTGTTGCGCGACGATCCGAAGTTGGTTCATGCGCGTTCCACGCGAGAACATGGAGCAACATTGCTTCATTACGTGGCTGCAAACGGAATAGAGGGGTACCGACAGAAGACCCCGGCAAATATAGTCGAAATCACAAAACTATTATTGAACGCTGGAGGGGAAGTTAATGCAGAAGCAGACGTCTACGGTGGAGGCGCGACGACGCTTGGTCTCGTCGCGACAAGCGTGCATCCCTATCGGGCCGGGGTGCAGAATCCGCTAATGCAAATTCTGCTGGACCATGGGGCTGAGATTGATCACAAGTCGAGTGCTGGAAACCGGCAAAGTTCGGTTATGGGAGCACTCGCAAACGGTCGAGGAGAAGCTGCCGTATACCTCGCAGAACGCGGTGCTCAGTTGAATCTACAGGCTGCTGCCGGCGTGGGCCGCCTGGACGTTGTGAAAACCTTTTTCAATGAAGACGGAAGTCGAAAAAAAACCACTTCAAAGAAAGCGGTACAGTCAGCGTTTTCATACGCATGTGGCTGGGGCCGGCAGAACGTCGTAGAGTTTCTGTTAGACAAAGACGCCGATCTTGCAGACGGCGGTGGCGACGGCCAGACTCCTCTGCACTGCGCGGCAATCTGCGGTCAACTAGAGATAATTAAGTTCTTATTGAAATTAAATCCACCTTTGGAAGCGAAAAATATCTACGGCGGCACGGTGCTCGGACAAACACTTTGGTCTGCGGCTCACGGCGGCGATCCAAAACTGTATGCAGAGATCATTAAGACACTAATCGCCGCTGGCGCAAAGGTTCCCCCTCGCCATGTTCCGGTGAACAAATCAATCGACGATTTACTAAGACGCTACGGCAGTGAACCGGAACCAACATGGTATTGGTACGGTGAGAAGCCTCGGGTCCGGTAGAAATTGAATGAGCTGATTGTTGTCGTCGGGCAATCCTTGACCTGGATCCAGATCGATTCGTTAGAATCGACGAGAATACTTACTGAACAGTCGCTAACGAACTCAAGTGCTACGCGCTTCGACTTAGGGAAGCGTGCAATACTCGTTGGAGGAAGTGTTGGCTCGACGGGCGACAAAGACCGATCCTTGGTTGCGCTACGTGACGAATACGAAAGAGAGAGGGGCTTTGATCTTGGTTCCTTGAGTTCTGTTTAGAACAAGACCACAAAGATCAAAGTACAAAGAATATGCTTAGCGAAATTTACCAGGATTTGAAATATTCGGTCCGCATGTTGCGCAAAAACCCAGGCTTTGCATGTGTTGTTGTAATCACACTGGCCTTAGGAATTGGCGCTAACACTGCGATCTTCAGTTTCGTCAACGCGGTCATTCTCAATCCACTGCCATTTCCGGACTCCGATCGACTCGTAGTGATCAATGAGATCTCCAAAGAGGGCGCGGCGGACATTGGCGTTTCGCTGCTTAACTTTCGAGACTGGCAAGTGCGGGCAAAATCGTTCGAGGAAATTGGCGGTTATCGATTCGATACATTCAACCTATCTGGTATGGGTAGTCCACAACGTTTGATCGGACAAGAAGTCACGGGGAACTACTTCCGCATTCTCGGAGTTCAACCACAGTTGGGTCGAACTTTCACGGAGGAGGAGGAGAAGTTCACACCCGTGGGGACGGCCGTACTCATCAGTGATTCCCTCTGGCGGACTACGTTCGGCTCGGATCCAAATATTTTGGGACGTACCCTAAATCTCGGAGGCTACGACTATTGGGTAATCGGTGTAATGCCCCCTCGTTTTGAATTCGTTAGAAAGACTGATCTTTGGGCGCCACTGGGCGGTTGGTTGGCACCTGACTCCGCATGGTTCCATCGCGAAAACTATATGGGACTTGAAGCAATTGCCAAACTGAAATCGGGAATTTCAGTAAGTCAGAGCGACGTTGAGATGCGACAGCTCGCGGCTCAGATGGCGAAAGAGAATTCGGATACAAATAGCGGGATGAGTGCATACACGCGTTCACTGCAATCGATGATCATTCACGAAGTGCGCTCGACGTTACTGGTCCTGATGGGCGCTGTTGGATTTGTCTTGCTCATCGCCTGTGTCAACGTCGCCAATCTGTCGATTGCACGCGCGCTCGTTCGGGAACAGGAGATGGGAATCAGAATGGCGCTGGGAGCTGGACGTCGTCGCCTGATTCGCCAGATGTTGAATGAAAGTCTTTGGCTGTCACTACTGGGAGGCTTGGCCGGAATCCTTTGTGCGCGCTGGCTATTGTCTGCACTGATTAAGCTGGCCCCACCGAATCTTGCGCGCATCGACGATGTGCAATTGAGTGGACGAGTGTTGCTGTTCACAGCAGGAGTCACTTTGTTGACTGGTTTGATTTTTGGACTTCTGCCTGCATGGTCTGCGACGCGCACTAAACCCGCCATGGTATTCAGTCAACGATCGTCAACCTCCGGGCCTTTGCGTCGCCGTCTTTTTGACGGCTTGTTAGTGGCTGAGATCGCCCTTGCACTAATGGTGGTAACTGGCGCCGGCCTGATGACCCGCACCATGTACAAGATTGCCCACGTCGATCCTGGGTTCCAATCGGATCACGTGCTCACCATGCGGCTCGATGTTCAGGATCCGAAATATAACGCTAGCAAACTAGAATC
>Ga0111538_10014139_pt1 | contig 10535 bp, 5 predicted proteins | sample SoiMethybrSBSTD1_FD_79669 | JGI IMG/M metagenome (GOLD analysis project Ga0111538, IMG submission 79669) | Bulk soil microbial communities from a Populus tree surrounding site in Tennessee, USA - Soil MetaG P. TD hybrid SBSTD1 (version 2)... | ecosystem: Environmental > Terrestrial > Soil > Tree... | reverse complement strand
CGAGGTCCGAGCCGAGCTCGAAATCCTTCGTGTGACGGCCGCCGGCCACCTGTGCGCCGCCGCGCGTAAACGCGTCGAGCACGCGGATGGTCGGTTCCTCCAGCGACGAGTGCGCGGCGCTGTCAGTCCAATTGAATTCGAAGCGCGTCGCGCTGAACGCGCGGCGTCCGATCGGACCGGATTCCTGGAGCCGCAGCTCGTGATCGCGCGATTCCGTGTCATAGGCCCGCTCGCCGATGTCGTACGCGCCGATGCCGAGATTCTTCCGCGTGCTGTTCTGCTGGCTGTAGCCCATGCGCAGGACGTGGTCGCGCGTCACCGCGTAGTCGAACAAGTCGTACGTGCTCCACGTGTCCACGGGCCGTCGAAAGTCCAGAATGGTCGACACCGTACCGCCGCCAGGCACGGCGACGTTGACGATGGGCGTGTCGAAGGCCGTGTTCACAGCGGCCGACACCGAGAATGACGCGCGCTGCGGAACGACCGTCCCGCCCAGATTCCCCTGATAGCTCTGCTGCCGTTCGGGTCCCTTCACCGGCGTGAACGGACTGCGAGCGCTCATCGCGCCGTCGCGCAGGCGCGTCGTGGCGGCGCCGCGCAGCGATCCCACCCCGGGCTGCGTGATGATCTCGATCTGATCGGACTCGGCGGAGTGATTCTCGGCCGCGAACGTGTCGCGGATGATGTGCACGGACTTGATCATGGCTTTCGGCGGCAGCGCGCCGCCGATGAAGCTGTCGATCTTGAACACCGCGTTCCCGCCCGCGATATCGAGCAGCTGCTGCGCCATCTCCGCCGGATCGTCGGACAGCGCCTGAATGTCTTCCGCCGTCAGGATGGTGCGAAACGCATTGCCGCGCGGATCGGCGGCCGCCTGCTGCGCACTCTGGACGACGCTCACGGCGTCCTGCACGCCCCTCAGCGCCAGCACGACGACGTGCTTGTTGTCGCCGCTGCGCAGCCGGATGTCCTTGAGCAGTCCGTCAGCGAAACCCGTGTAGCTGGCGTGAATCGCGTACCGGCCCGGCGCAAGACCGTCGATCGTCGCCACACCTTTGTCGGACGCTTTGGTCGGGCCCGTCGTCATCGCCCTCGACGCATCGTCGAGCCCCGTGACGGTGACGGTTGCTCCTGGCACCACAGCGCCGCTCGGATCGGTGATCGTCACCGTGAGCCTTGCGTCACGCGCGGTCTGCGCAGACGCCGCACCGTCAACAGTGAGCAGCAGCACGAGCAGACAGCACCACGACGCTCGTCGCATGGGGACAATGTGACAGCCCTTTCTGAAGGAATGCTGAAGCCTTGCCCGCTGATCGTCGAGCGGCAGTAGAGTGGCGCGTGGAGGCGCCATGAAGAAGTCCTTCCTGCTCGCGCGTTAGCGTGACTTGTCGTCCGACACCGTCACGGTCAGCGTGAAGGGCGCTGCCGCCGTCCGGAAGTTGAAGGTGTACGTACCCAGATATCCCACCGGCGGCGCCCAGGTGAACACGCCGGACTCAGCGTCCAGATGCGCGCCAATCGGCAGCGTGGTGTCGAGGCCGGTTGCCCCGGGCCCGAGCTGCGCTTCGACGCGGCCCATCTGCGCGATCGTCACGCCGTCACCCGTCGCGAGCGGCGGCACGACCTTGTAGGGCTTGTTCAGATCGAAACCCGTGCGGACCAGCACGCGGCCGCCGCTTCGGCCCGCGACGCGTGAGGCGAGTTGTCCCGTGCCATCGGTCTGGGTGTTCGCCGCACGTGCCTTCTTCGCTGCAGGCTTCGGTGACGACGGCAGGTACCTGAAGAATCGGCTGCCGATGCCTTCGGTGCGGTTCGCCGTATCCGTGACGCTCCACGCGATCGAATGGAGGCCCGGCTCGTATCCACTCAGGTCGAGCAGGAACGATCCGATCGCACCGCGACCGTCGTCCAGATTCCGATACAACGTCGGGTTCGACGTGCGCGTCGTGAGGGGCGGCTGCGGCGTCGCGTTTCCGAAAATACTCGAGATGTCGTCATTGCAATACACGCCGGCTGCTGGCGGATTGCCGACGTTGCCGCGACACTGGTTGAACGTGACGTTGCCAACCGGCACGCCGTCCACGAAGACGAACATCGTCGAGCCGTCCGTTGGAATCCAGACGTCATCGCCAGGCACGAACAAGTACCTGGCCGCGAGCGCCCAGCCGAAGTTCGCGACTGCACTCGCCGTCACCAGCTCGCCTTGCGTGGGCGTGTCGATCGTGCCGAATGGCTTCTGGATGAACGGGTTTCTGAGGTTCAGGGTCTTCGAGCCAGGCGAGCCGTTCCACTGGTTGTACCCAAGGCCACGTCCCTGGCCTTCGGCGTCGAACGCCACAGCATAGAACGTGATCAGACCGTCTCCGCCGAACGGAGAGTACGCGCCCGACGTGCTCGGCAGCATGTTGGTCAACACCATCAGGCCCCAACCGGCCCTCGTCGACGCAGGCGTTTGCGGAAACGCTGCGGCGACATCCGGCCGCGCGCCTTCGAGGATCGCGGCGTCGCCGATGAACACGAGACTGCCGAGCCCGTACGCCGCGCCTGACATGCAGTTTGATTGCGGCTCCTGGGCCAGGCAATTGCGGTAGACCTTGACGCCCGTGACGCCCACGTCATCCAGCGCCCAGCCGCTGATCCCAATGGCGCCTTCGGCAGTCGTCACGGACGGCCCCGGCGCGTCGATTTGACCAAACGGTGTCGCGCCGAGCGCGCTCGGATTGAACACCACACTCAACACAATCGGCACTGTCACCGTTGGCAGTCCGTTGAACGCGATCGTCGCAGTGGCCGCGAGACCCGTCGATCCGCCGATCGTGTTGGTCGGATCGTTCACCGCGATCGTGAACTGGCCGCTGCCGTTGCCGTTCCCGTTCGTGATCGACAGCCACGGCTGATCGACGGTCACGCTCCAGTTGGTAGCCGGCGTCGCCGCTGGAAACGCGACGCTCACATTTTGCGGCGACGAAACAAATGACAGTGGACTCCCCGCGTTGATCTTCGTGGCACCAAACGCGAGCGTCGCCGGCTGCACCACGACGTCGTTCACGGTCAGCTTCGCGTACGCGCTCGTCGCGGATCCACCGCTGTTCGTCGCGACCACGCGGAACTGGCGATTGGCAATCGACGAGGTCGCATTGGTGATGTTCAACGTCAACGCCGTCGTGTTGCTGTACGGCGCACCTTCGGACAGATCCGACCACGCGGTGCTGTCCGTCGAGGATTGCCACTGATACGTGGGTTCAGGATTGCCAAAGACCGATGCCGTGAACGACGCGTTCCCGCCGGCGGTGACGACGGCCGACGCGGGATGGGTCGTGAAGACGGGCGCGACGATCAGATCGGCATGACCGCGCCGGATCAGGTTGTTGCTGGTATCGGCGACGTAGACGATGTCGTTTTCGTCAACGGCGACGCCGATCGGTCCCTTGAACCGCGCGGCCGTGCCCACACCGTCTTCAGTGCCGAAGTTCTGGACGCCGCCAGCGCTGATCGTCAGCACTTCGTTGCCGGGCAGCAGCACGCGAATCGCGTTGTTTGGCGAGTCGGTCACAAAGAGCCTGCCGGCGCTGTCCGCAGCGATCATGTGGGCGGCGCCGAAGCGTGCATCCGGCCCCACGCCGTCCACGAGACCGGTTTGCGCGACGTTGCCCGCGAGGATCGTCACGGTGAGATCCGGCGCAATGCGCCTGACGGTCGTGATCACCGCAGCGTAGGCGGCGCCGTCCGGCCCAAACGTGAGGCCCTGGACACCGAACATGGTCAGGATGGTCGTGACGGTGCCGTCGAGCGCAACCGTGCGAATCGCGTTGCAGTCGGCATCGGAGACCCAGAGCAGACCGGACGGTGCGAAGGCGATGCCTTTCGGATTCTTGAAGCGCGCGGCGGAACCGACACCGTCAACGCACGAACCGGGGTTCGTTTGCTGACCCGCGAGTGTCGACACGACACCCGCAGCCGTGACCACTCGGATGTACTGACTGTCCGCGACGTACAACGTGCCGTCATTCGCACGCGTCATGCCCCAGATCGTCTGGAACCTCGCGCCCGAGCCAGTTCCATCGAGGTGTCCTGACGTCGTGGGATCACCGGCCAGCGTCGTCACCACAACCGTGTTCGAAATGTGACGAATCACATTGCCGCCGCCGACGTAGGCGCCACCGGCACCGTCAGGCACGACGGCGCGCGGCGCCGAAAACTGCGCCGCCGTGCCGGTACCATCGGCCCATCCGGCCGACGGCAGGCCGGCAATCGTGGACATGACGCCACCGGAGATCTTTCGGATGGCGTAGTTGTCCCGATCGGCGAAAAAGATGGTGCCCGACGCATCGATGTCGATGCCGACGAATGACCGGAATCTGGCTGTCGCGAGCGGACCATCCTCGAAACCCAACGACGCCGCGTGGGCCACCTCGGTCACGACGCCGGCGGGATCGACCGACACAATCGCCGGAGTACTGAAGAAGTAGCTTGCGACCACGTTTCCGGACGGATCGATCGCAATGTCTCTCAACGGGCCTGAAACGAGGGAGGTCACGACGGCACCGGTGGTCACGAGGCGAACCCACGCGCCCGCGCCGTTCTCACCGGCCTCACCAATCACGAGGGTGCCATCAGGTTTGATGGCAATCCCGTACGGGAACTTGAACTGCGCAGCGGTTCCCGTCCCATCGAGATGGCCGAACACGCTGCCGGCAAATGTCGTCACCACCCCAGCCGGCGTGATTCTGCGGATGCGGTGATTGTTCGTATCCGCGACGTAGACATGACCGGTGCCGTCCACCGCCACACCAGCCGGCGCGTTGAATCGCGCGTTGAAGCCAGTGCCATCGAGGTTTCCTGGAAAGCCCGCTGCACCGGCGAGCGTGGTGACGTTGCCGGCGCTGTCGATCTTGCGAATCGTGTGGTTGCCGAGATCGGTGACGTACACGTTGTGCGCGCCGTCAACGGCGATGCCGGTGGGCAGCAGGAAACGCGCGAGCGGACCAGGACCGTCGATCGATCCCGTCGCGCCCGGCGCGCCAGCGATCGTCGTCGTGATGCCGGCGTCGATCTTTCTGATCGTGTGATTGAACGTGTCGGCGACGTAGATCACGCCGTCGTTGGCGACGGCAAGACCGTAGGGTTTCCGGAACTTCGCCGCCAGACCCGGGCCATCAGCCGTGCCGCCGCCATCGGCGACGCCGGCCCATGTCACCCAGGCTGGCATCGAAAAGTCGCCTGTCGAGTCCGCTCGAGCGGCCAGTGCAGCAGGAATCGCCAGCGCGCAGAAGATCGCCGTCGACGTACGAGGAAAGAGCTTCATTCTCAGGGGTAGTCAGAGTAGCCGTCCTCAGCGGCCGAGGCAATACTGGGGGTCGGTGACTCGCGCGGTGGCCATCGACGTGACCACCGCGCGATAGATTGAGGTCGCGCATCGCGACTATGCCGCGAGCTTGGCGCCCAGTACTTCCAGCGGCTCGATGACCGGCGGCGCCGCAAACAACACCGGCGCCTGGGCCATCAACGCCTTTGCAATCGGTCCACCCAGATGACGCTGCCGGCCGGCTTCGTCGGCGAACGTGTCGAAGATCGCGAAGGTCGTGGGTCCGAGGCGCAGGGCGAACCACATGAGCGTTGACGCCTCCTGATTGGCGAGCGCGAGGCCCTGGTTCAGGAACTCGGCGACCTCCTTCTCCTTACCGGCCTTGGCTTCGAGACGAGCGAAGAGTGCAAGTTTCATATGACATCTCCTTTGGTGCCGGCGACTCCCATGAGCGCCGGTCTCACTGCGGAGATTAGCGGTGAGACGCCAGAACAGCTATTGACAAGACTGCCATCTTTGATACCGTTCTTGCCATGCACGTCTCGGTGCTCGCATTGGACAGCGTGTTCGACACGGGACTCTCGACGGTCCTCGACGCGTTTCAGACCGCCAACGAGCTGGCCGCGATGTCCGGCGTGTCGTCATCCCGCTTCGACGTCACGCTCGTCGGCGTCCGCAAGAGCGTCAAGACGTCGCAGGGATTGACGGTGCCCGTGCGGACGGTGCCGAAGCGGGCCCCGGACTGCGTCGTCGTCCCCGCGCTTGGCTTCAAGATGCCCGACACGTTGCAGCGAGCGCTGGCGAGGCCGGACATCCGCGATGCGACGACGGTGCTGCAACAGTGGGCCGATCGCGGCGCCACGGTGAGCGCGGCCTGTATCGGGACGTTTGTTCTGGCCGAGTCCGGCCTGCTCGACGATCGTGATGCGACCACCACCTGGTGGCTCGCGCCGCTCTTTCGCACGCGTTACCCCGCCGTGCGGCTCGACGAATCACACATGCTCGTCAAGTCGGGCAAGGTCGTCACGGCCGGCGCGGCGTTGAGCCACATGGACCTCGCGCTCTGGCTCATTCGCCAGCAAAGCCCGAAGCTTGCCGCGCTGACGGCGAAGTACCTGATCGTCGACGCGCGGCCGTCGCAATCCGCGTACGTCCTGACCGATCACCTGATTCACAGCGACCCGCTGGTCGAACGATTCGAACGGTGGGCCCGCACACGGCTCGCGCACGGCTTTTCACTGGACGAGGCGGCGAAAGCCGTCGCCTCGAGCAAGCGCACGCTCGCGCGCCGGCTGCACGCGGTGCTGGGAAAGTCACCTCTGTCGTACTTTCAGAGTCTGCGGGTTGAGCGCGCCGTGCACCTGCTCAAGACCGGCACCGAGAGCGTCGATCAGATTGCCGAACAAGTCGGCTACGCCGATGGCGTCACGCTGCGGACGCTCCTGCGACGTCACCTGGGCCACGGCGTCAGGGAAATCCGCCGGGCAGATTGATCGGGGTCAGGGACGCCCCGTGGAGCCTGAGCTCCTTTCATCCGTTCCTCGAAATCGCGCAATAACTCCTCGCGCCAGCGGCTGACGGTTTTTCGCGCCCTTGACACTGTATGCCTTGAATCGGCTCGCCGTGGGGCACGATTGCGTGCTCAAATCACCGCCATGACTGACGATCCCCGGCGTCGCGCGATCATGCGCCACGGTTTTTTCTTTCTGTTTCTCGCGCTCGTCCTCGGTCTGGCCATCGTCGTGCTGCCGCATCCGTCGCGGTGGCTGGTGGCGCACCAGACGGCGCTGTTCACCGGACCGATCCTGGTGGTGGTCGGGCTCGCCTGGCACGAGTTGCACCTCACGAGCCGCCAGCTCACGGTGGCGTACATGACCGGGTTGATCGCCGCGTACAGCGGCATTGCCAGCAACGTGTTCACCGCCATGACCGATTTCCCCGGCCCAGCCTCCAACCCCGGCGTCATCCCGCCGATGCCGCAGGCGGCCGTGGCGTACGCGATTCTGGCGATCGTCATACCCAGCACGTTCGCGTCGTTCGGATTGGTGTTGTACGGGATGCGCGGGAACGCGCACTCGCGCGCAGGATTAGATTCGGACACTCACAACTAGCCGCGAAATGAAGCGCGGCGTTCGCGCGTCATGATGACTCTCACAGTGTGGCGGCGTACAGAAGCCGCCTGGCTCCCTTGACACAATGGGAGCCGTGTCGCGACGAGCACGGAGCGAGGCCGACCAGTTCTACTACGACCTCGTCTACGGCCCGCGCCGCCGGCCGCGTCAATGGGCGGAGGCGGAGCCGACGCTATACACGACAGGCGCAGTGGCGGCGCGACCCGGCTGGACATTCGTCGCGTATCTCGGTCCTCGCGTCGCGAGGCTGGCCTTCAACGTGCTGCGGCCCACGCCGGCTGGACGCATCGGCAATGTCGGATGGGTGACCAACAATCCGGGCAGCATCGATCTGTCCCCGCCGTTCAAGATCGTGAACGGTGCGCGGGTCAAGTCGGGCGTCGGTGAGCGCGCGGCGGTGGACCACGGCGCCTTTGAGAAGAACCTCACCGATATCAAGGACTATCGCCGGTTCGCCGTCTTCCCCACGCTCGAACTCGGCGAGCGCGCGGTGCTCCCGGTGCTCTTCGTGTTCGCGCGCGCCAACAACAACCCGCGAGTCGGCGAGGTGCTGCGCATCTACTACGGCATCCAGGATCCGGCGGCCCGCGTACGGTACGAAAACGAAATCCGGGCGCGGCTGGCCCGCTCGTATGCGTCTCGCCTGGCGCTGACAGATCCTGGTTTGTCGGATACCGAACGAAACGCTCGCGCGACGGAGTTGGCGAACGGGCTGCTCAACAGGAAGACCCTCGAGCTGGAGCGCTTCGTCACGGACGACTCGCAGTTTCTCGAGCGCGCCGTGCTCGACGTCGAGAGTGCGCGCGACATGGCGCGAGTCGGTCTCCGCTATACGTGCGCGGGCTTCGCGAACCTTGACGAGGTGCGCAGCATCTATGCCCGGGAGGCCGACAAGCTGCGCGAGATTGAAGCCGTCGTCGGCTCCGCCGCCGCGAAGGCGCAGCTGGACGCCGCGCTGGGTTGCAGCGTCGGCGTTCGCGCCTGACCTCGCGGACGCTCCGCGGTGCGCGATGACATGGTTTCTGATGTCACGGGCTGGCCAGCCGATCTCGGAAAACTCGCCGACGAGTGACATCGACGGGTCAGTTGCTGCTGGAGAGGAGTCGTTTCAGTTCTTCGGTCCAGTGCACGATGACGCGCACCGCCGCGGGCGGCGCCGGCGGTCCCGCGATGACGAGGAATCGTTTGCCGTCGGGCGAGACGTCGTACGGGGCATTGTCGGTCGCACCGAGGCCCAATCCGCCCCACGTGAACAAGCGCTGCGCCCGGCCGGGGTTCAGGTCGCCGGTGGGGGACACGTGTACCACCATCAAGTCGTTGTCCTGAACATAGAACAGCTCCGTACCATCGCGGCTCCAGCGCGGCCGACGCCCGACCGTGCCGGAAATCCTCCACCGCGGGACGGCCGAGGGAAAGGCGGCGACTTCCACTTGCCGGATGTCCTGCGGCTCGCGAGTCGTGAAGGCTACATATCGACCGTTGGGCGAGACCGCTGGCGTGACGCTGCCGGCTTGTCCTTTCAAAAACGGCTTCGACGCCGACCACTCGCCGCCCGCTGGGCGCTCCAGATAGAAGATCCCGGCGTCGCCGCGGTCGTACACCATGTCGTCGAACCCACCGGACCGTGACCAGCTGCCGAGCCAGTCGTGTCCGGGGACGGCGATCACAGACTGCACATCGCCGGTCCCATCCGCTCTTCGGACAGCGATGTCACGATCGCCGCGCCGCATCGTGTTGTACGCAACGCTGACGCCGTCTGGTGACCAGGTGGGGCGATCGCTTTGAATCCCGGGTGCACTGAGCGTGATCGTCGTGGCCGTACCGGTGTCGTACCGGAACACGGCGCGATTCGGACCGTTCATGGCTGAGTACGCGATGAACCGCGCATCAGGCGACAGCGCCGGATGTTCGACGCCGTTCGCGGTGACGCCCGTATCGCCGACTTTCGCACCGGCTCGATCGACCCAGATGAGACTCCGCTGCTCCGATCCTGAGCCGGGAATGTAGACCATCGAACCGTCATCGCCGACGTCGAACTCCGCTTCGCTGGTCTGCGATGAGCGGGACACGTCGGGAATCACTACCTTGGCGCCGCCGTGAGTCTCGAGTCGCACCGCGTCGAACGCGACGGCGTAGAGACCACCCTCCACGCGCAGGTATAGAAGAAAACCGGGCGCAACGTAGCGAGCTGACAGCGCATCCTCGAGGATGACGCGGCGCACGCTGTCACGAACCGACTGAGCGACGACCTGACCGTCGCTCGTGAGCAGCAACCACTGTGCGCCCGGCAGAACCTGCAGTGACCCAAAATGTTCGCCCGGGTGCGCCTCAACGACACGCGTCGGCGTGCCGCCATTGGCAGAGACGCGCCAGATGCCGTCGTCCTCGCCGTACAGGATCGCACCGTCGGATTCCCACTCCATCGCTGACGGCACGCCACCGATATCCCACCCGCCGGACCGCTCCTGCTTCGCGGTCGTAATGGGCACCGGCTCGCCGCCCGCGATCGGAATCCGCATCAACGCCCCGGCGCGTTCGTACGCAATCGATTGTCCATCCGGGGAGAACACCGGGCAGTTGGAGCCTGCAGTGCGCACCAGCAGCCGTGCGGCGAGCCCGTCGATCTCGCGGACGTACAAGCCCTCGGTGGTGTTGTACACGAACCGCCGGCCGTCGGGCGAGATGGCGAGGGCGCGGCGGATGGTCCGGAACGACGACCCTTCCGGCAGCACATGCTCGAAGTGAATCGGATCAGCTGCCAACGTTATCGGCCGGCCACGAACGATGAGCCGGTCGATGGTGACGCCGGCCGCAAGTGCCGTCGCGACCAGGCCCGCCACGAGCCATCGACGGGCCGCACGTGACGAAACGGCCGGGCTTCCGGCCGATGCGTCGAACGCGCCGTCGATCGCCAGACGAGCGTCGCGGATGTGGGCGAGGCGCTCGTTCGGATCTTTCCGCAGACACAACCGCAGCGCCTGTCTCACATGCGGCGGTACATCAGCCGGCAAGAGCTCGAAATCCGGTTCGGCGCGCAACACCTTGGCGATCGTCGACGAAACATCGTCGTCGTCGAAGGCACGCACGCCGGCGAGCAT
>Ga0111538_10014138_pt1 | contig 10536 bp, 8 predicted proteins | sample SoiMethybrSBSTD1_FD_79669 | JGI IMG/M metagenome (GOLD analysis project Ga0111538, IMG submission 79669) | Bulk soil microbial communities from a Populus tree surrounding site in Tennessee, USA - Soil MetaG P. TD hybrid SBSTD1 (version 2)... | ecosystem: Environmental > Terrestrial > Soil > Tree... | reverse complement strand
CTTGCGATCGTGACTTTCGCACTCGGTCTGACCGGCCTCTCTGCCTTCGGGCAGGCCACGCAAATTTACAAAGCGCGACTCAGCATCGTGCCGGTCGCAAATGCCAACGCTCGAAACACGATCGACGAGAGCGCGACAGTCTTTGCCACAGCAAACGCAACGGCAACCCTTACGGGCACAAAGCTCGCAATCACGGGAACTTTCGAAGGATTCAAGGCGCCCGCATCCATCGCTCAGATCCGTAGCGGCGCTGCGATGGGCGTCCGAGGCCCGGTCCTGTTCGATCTCACTGTGACGAAGGCCACAAAGGGAACAATTTCGGGAACAGTGGATCTGACGCCGGCGCAGATCGATCTGCTCAAGAACAACAGGCTCTACATTCAAATCCACAATCAGAACACGCCCGAAGGCGCGTTGTGGGGATGGTTTCTAAAGTAGTCGCACAAACCTAGGAAGCGAGGACGGTCATGGTTGCTTCGAAGAAAAGTATCTTCTCGGGGTTATTGATCGCGGCGATTCTCATCACGATTGCCGCAGTGATGTTCGGCCAGGCTCCCGCCGGACAGGGTGGCCAGCGCGGCCGCGGTGGCGCTCAGGCGGGCGTGGCGGTGCCCGCAGTACCGGATGGAGGCCAGGCGCCGGCGCGTGGCGCGGCACAGACGCCGGCTCCCGCCCCGGCAGGAGTAACCATCGCCGGGGAAATCGCGAACTACGTTCCGGTGACGGATGCGATGTTGCAGAACCCCGATCCGAACGATTGGCTTGTGATTCGGCATGATCAGTTCGCATCCAACTACAGCCCACTGAACCAAATCACCACATCCAACGTGGGACAGCTGCAGCTCGCCTGGGTCTCGCCCATGAATGATGGCGGAACGCAGCAAACTGCTCCCCTCGTGCATAACGGCGTGATCTTCGCGAACAACACCGGCGGCATCATTCAGGCCATCGACGCCCGCAAGGGCAAGGTCATCTGGCAGTACAACGCCGGCGGCGGACTGAACATCGCAGCTCGCGGCATCGCTCTCTATCAGGACAAGGTGATCTTCATGTTGAGCAATGGCCACGTGAAGGCCTTGGATGCACGGAATGGCAAGGAGGCCTGGGACGCGGTGACGTGGGAAGGACACGGAAGTTCGAGCGGCCCACTCGTGGCGAAGGGAAAAGTGATTCAAGGGATGGGTGGATGCGCGGCGTACGTTCTCGAAAAGTGTCGTATCACCGCCTTTGACGCCGCCACGGGAAAACAGGTTTGGGCGTTCAACACGATTGCGAAGAACGGCGAGCGCGGCGGCGACACATGGGGGAAGAACAGTGACTACGTTCGCGCTGGTGGCGAGACCTGGATCACCGGCAGTTACGATCCGGCAACGAATCTGACCTACTGGGGCACGGCACAGGCAAAGCCGTGGATGCCGGCAAGCCGCGGCATGACCACAAGCGACAAGGCGCTCTACTCGAGTTCCACTGTTGCACTCGACGTCGATAGCGGCCAGCTGAAGTGGTACTTCCAGCACGCACCGGCCGAGACGATGGATCTCGACATCGTCTTTGAACGGCTGCTCGTGGATTCCGGCAGCCAGAATCTCTTGTTCACCGCGGGAAAGGACGGCATTTTGTGGAAGCTCGACCGTAAGACAGGGAAGTATCTCGGTCACAAAGAGACAGTCTTCCAGAACGTCTGGAGTCACTTCGATCCGGTCACCGGCGAGCCGCACTATCGCGAGGACATCACCGCGCAAAAAGTCGGCGAATGGATTGACGGGTGTCCCAGTACTGACGGCGGGAAAAACTGGCCGGCAATGACCCATTTCAAGCCGGGGAATCTCGTCATCGCTCCGCTGCGACAATCGTGCGTTTCCATGCGTGCACAGGCAATCCCGCTCGAAGATGGCGGTCGCGGCAGCGGGGGTGGCGCAGACCGGCGCTTCTTTGAAATGCCCGGCAGCAACGGCAACCTCGGCAAGCTGGCGGCTTTTGACGTCAATACACTCCGTGAAGTCTGGAAGTACGAGCAGCGGGCGACGTTCATGACCGCAGTGATGTCCACCGCCGGCGGTGTGGCGTTTGTTGGCGACCTGGACCGGACTTTCCGCGCTGTTGATGCTCGAACCGGAAAGACCCTGTGGCAGAATCGGCTGACGACGTCGGTCCAGGGTTTTCCGTTCACATTCATGGTGGACGGAAAACAATACGTGGGCGTCACAACGGGAAATGGAGGCGGCAGTCCCCGCCTGGTTCCGTCAACGCTCGCGCCTGAAATTCAGCCTCCGACGACGGGCTACAACCTGTGGGTGTTCATGTTGCCAGACAGGAAATAGCCGACTGGATTAAACGGATGACGCGAATGACTGATATTACCCGTGCTATCGCAATCACGCTCTGCCTCGCAGCAACCTTGCCGGCCGTTATGGTGCATGCGCAACAACGCGGTGCAAGAGGGGCAGCGCCAGCCGTTCAGGCGCCCCCCGCACCTTATCGGGCGCCTCGCACCACCGATGGCCGGCCAGATCTCAACGGCATCTGGCAGGCGCTTGACGGACCGAACTGGAACCTTGAGCCCCATGCTGCGGACTTCGGCACCGTCCCTCAATTAGGCGCAATCAATGCGGTGCCGCCGAGCGCCGGCGTCGTTGACGGACCGATTCCCTATACGCCGGAAATGCTGGTCCAACGGAACGAGAACTACAGAAATCGTATGGCGCTCGACCCCGAAGCAAAGTGCTATCTGCCCGGCGTGCCGCGCGCAATGTACATGGCGCAACCCTTTCAGATCATTCAAAGCACCGATCACATCATGATGGCGTTTCAATTTGCCGGCGGCGTCCGGACCATCTACATGAAGGACCCGCAGCCTGCCCCGGCGCCCAGCTGGATGGGTTGGTCCAACGGTCACTGGGAAGGCGAGGTTCTCGTCATCGAGACAACGGGCCTGGATGATCGAAGCTGGTTCGATCGTGCCGGGAACTTCCACAGCGATGAACTGAAGGTCACCGAACGCATCAGCGCGCGCAGCGCAGACGTCTTGAATTACGAGGCCACGATCGAAGACCCGAAAGTTTTTACGCGAATCTGGAAGATCAATGTGCCGTTGTATCGGCGCGTCGAGAAGAACGCGCAACTCATGGAATTCAAGTGCGTGGAGTTCGCCGAAGAACTCCTCTACGGGCACCTGCGCAAACAACCGGCCACGAAATAACGCTTATCGCGGAACGTAGGTCCACTTGATCAGCAGGACGTCACCCGGAACATCACCGGCAAGGATCGTTCCCTTGATGTCATTGCCGGTGAGTTTGCCCGTCAGCTTGTAAGTCTTGCCCGATTTTGAGTCCGTTGCCTCTATGGAGACCGCTCCGGTTTTCGGATCGTAGGAAGCACGTGTAAAGTCCATGGCAACGGGCGTTCGGAATTTACCAAGAACCTTGCCGCCTTCCACACGGGCCTCGATCGTCATTGCATCCAGCACCCCGCCCTTCGGGGTCCAGTTACCCGACCAGGTTCCCGCAATGTCGTTAATATCCGCGGCAACAGCGATGCGCGGCGCAATCAAGCTGGCCGCAACCACGAAGACCAACACAATCGATCTCACAAAGACCTCCAGCGTCCGAATTTCCCCATAAATTTATTTAGCGAGGGCCTGTTGGTCAAGAGGGAGGACTTTTAACCGCGGATTACGCGGATGAAAGCGGATTGGCGCGGATGAAATCCGTGAAATCCGCTTCATCCGCGTAATCCGCGGTTTCAGCCCAGTTTCAGCAAGCGAACCGCGTTTTCCTTCAGGATAAGCGGGCGCACTTCGTCCCTTATCGAGATCTCTGCGAAGTCGGCGAGCCAGCGGTCGGGCTTGATCAATGGAAAGTCCGAGCCAAACAGCATTTTGCGTTTGAGCAGCGTATTGGCGTATTGCACCAGTGTCGGAGAGAAGTATTTCGGCGACCAGCCGGACAGATCGATGTAAACCTGCGGCTTGTGCAGGCAGATCGAAATGGCCTCCTCCTGCCAGGGGAAAGACGGGTGCGCGAGAATGATCGGCATATCCGGGAAGTCGACGGCGACGTCGTCCATATCCATCGGGCTTCCGTACTTCAGCCGAACACCACCCCCGCCAGGCATTCCCGTCCCAATACCGCTGTGTCCCGTGTGGAAGATAACCGGCAGCTTTGCGGCCGCGATGACCTCGTAGAACGGATAAGCGATCCGATCGTTGGCGCGAAACTTCTGCAGGGGCGGGTGAAGCTTGAACCCTCGCGCTCCTGCAGCGATTAGCCGTTCGGCGGCGGCAACGGCTTCCGGCCCGCGCGTGGGGTCCACACTCGCAAAAGGGATAAGGACATCCGCGTTTTGTTTCGCCAGCGCCAGGACGTCTTCATTGGGAACCTGCTTGCGTCCCGTCATGCGCTCATCGACAGAGAAAACCACGCAAGCGATCTTTCGCGATCGGTAGTAGTCCACGAGCTCCTGGCGGTTGAGTGAGGGGCCCGTCTCGCCAAAATACTTGCGGGCTGCCTCATCGGTAGCGGAGTCTCGGGAATCGGGTTCGATATGAACATGAGTATCAATCGCAATCAGACTGTCGATGTGCATCTGGGAAGTTTATGTCAAACTACGATCCGCTATGAACAACGTCGTGAAGATTGAACGGCCCACAACTGCGGCCGACGTCGCCCTTGTCCTTATCGACAACCCTCCGGTCAATGCGATCGGCACGGACGTGTACGAAGGACTGTTAAGCACCCTGGAATCCCTTGAACGCGATAACTCCGCAAAGGCCGTTGTGATCGCGGCTGAAGGACGCACATTCATTGCGGGCGCGGACATCAAGCTCCTCGAGGCTGCTGCGCGTGGAGAGGCAATCCGGCTTTACCTGCGTCCTTTGCTCGACAAGATCGAGAACTTTCCGAAACCCGTTATCGTCGCACTGCATGGAACGGCACTCGGCGGCGGCATGGAACTGGCGATGGCGGCGCACTACCGTGTTGCCGCGCCCGATGCTCAGATGGGCCAGCCCGAAGTGAACCTCGGCATTATCCCCGGAGCCGAAGGAACCCAGCGGCTCCCGCGGCTGGTCGGAGTCGCGGCGGCGATCGACATGTGCGTTTCCGGGAAGCCGATCAAGGCCCCGGAAGCCGTGAAGCTGGGCCTCGTTGATCGCATCATCGAAGGCGATCTTCGCAAAGGCGCCATCGGTTTTGCGCGCGAAGTCATGACACGCGACTCACACCCCCGAACTCGCGAACGCCAGGACAAGCTCGGTTCTCCGGAAGCAAACGCGCCTCTGTATGCGGCAGGCCGCGAACAGGCTGCAAAAATCCGGCGAAACATGAAAGCGCCGCTTGCTGTAATTGAAGCCATTGAAGCGGCAGCCACCCTTCCCTGGGAGCAAGGCATTGCCAAAGAGAGAGAGATCGCCGATCGCTGTCTCGCGTCGGACCAGGCTCTGGCGTTGATGCATGCATTCTTCGCGGAACGCGGTGTCTCCAAGATCCCGGATATTCCGAAAGACACGCCCACGATCGAGATTCGCAAAGCTGCGATCGTTGGGGCCGGCACGATGGGTGGCGGCATTGCCATGGCTCTCGTCAACGCCGGAATTCCCGTCATCCTTCGCGATACTGACCAGGCTGCGCTCGATCGAGGAATGGCAGCGATCCGCAAGAACTACGACGCGTCTGTGAAGCGCGGACGGTTCACCCCGGAGATCGTGGAGCAGCGCATCGCCCAGATTCGGCCGCAATTGACCTACGACGGATTTCAGGACGCGGATCTGATCCTCGAAGCGGTCTTCGAGAATCTCGCGCTCAAGAAGCAAGTCTTTGCGGAACTGGACAAGGTCGCGGGTGAGAACAGGTTTTTGGCATCCAACACGTCCACGCTGGATATCGATCAAATCGCTTCTGCTACGACTCGTCCTGAACGCTTCATTGGACTTCATTTCTTCAGTCCCGCAAACATCATGCGCCTGGTGGAAATCGTGCGAGGCCCCAGGACGAGCAAGACGACGGTCGCCACTGCCCTGGCATTGGCGAAGAAACTCGGCAAAGTCGGTGTTGTCGTGGGCAACTGCTGGGGATTCGTTGGCAACCGAATGATGATTCCGTACATGCGCGAAGCGCAGTTCCTCGTAGAGGAAGGCACGACACCCGCCGCGGTCGACAAGGCACTCTATGACTTCGGCATGGCCATGGGAATCTTCGCCGTCGATGACATGGGTGGCATCGACGTGATGTGGCGTGTGCGTCAGGAACGCAAGCATCTGGAAAAACCCGGTGTGCGGAAGCCGCTCATGACCGACAAGCTCTACGAAATGGGCCGGCTCGGCCAGAAAACCGGCGCGGGATGGTATCGGTATGGCGACGATCGAAAGGCGATTCCCGACCCGGAAGTGGACGCCCTGATCCGCAAAACCGCCACCGAGGCCGGCATTCATCAAAGAACGATCTCGACAGAAGAGATTCTGGAACGTTGCCTGTACTCGATGATCAACGAAGGCTCACGAATCCTCGAAGAGGGCTATGCCCTTCGCGCTGCCGATATCGACACCATTTACCTGGCGGGTTACGGGTTCCCTGGATACCGCGGCGGTCCGATGTGGTACGCGGATCAAGTTGGCTTAAAGAAGATCTTCGATCGTATCCTGACGTTTCAGCGTGAACATGGTGAACTCTGGGAGCCCTCACCATTGCTGAAGCGATTGGCGGAAAGCGGCGAAACCTTTGCAAAGTGGGACGCCGAGCAGGAGAAACGCTTCGCTGCGCCATGACCGACGCTCCTTACCGCAACGTTCGTCTCGGCCCTTCCGACATCGTTGTCGATCACAAACCTGACGGAACTATTCTTGTTCGCTCGCCACATCCGTTGGGCAAGTATCCGAAAAAAATGACCGAGCCCCTGGACCACTGGGCGCACCATGCGTCGTACCGCACGTTCCTTGCACAACGCGAGCCGAAATTCGGGTGGCGCAACGTCACCTATGCGGAAGCGCAGTTCTTTGGAAGACGCATCGGGCAGGCATTGCTGAACCGTGGACTCTCCGTAGAACGACCCGTCGTCATTCTTTCGGGCAACGAGATCGAACACGCGCTGCTTGGCATCGGTTGTATGTACGCCGGTATTCCCTATGCTCCGCTCTCAACCGCGTACTCGCTTTCGTCGAAAGACTTCAGCCAGCTGCACTACATCTTCAAACTTCTGACGCCTGGGCTTGTTTATGCCGCTGACGGCATCCAATACGAACAGGCGATTCGCGCGGTGTTGCCACCCGACGCAGAACTTGTCGTGAACATGAATCCCATTCCTGGCGCGACGCATTTCGGTGAGCTCGTGAATGTGGATCCGGACACTTCACTCCAGGCAGCTCACGAACGCGTTCATGCTGATACGGTTTTCAAGCTCCTGTTTACTTCCGGGTCCACGGACCTGCCGAAAGGTGTGATCAACACGCACCGCATGTGGGCGAGCAACCAGGAAATGATGCGAGCGTACTTCGCCTTTCTTGCGGACGAACCTCCGGTCATCGTCGACTGGCTGCCGTGGAGCCATACGTTCGGCGGCAATGTGGACCTGGGTGTCGTTCTGTACAACGGAGGATCGCTCTACATCGACCGAGGACGTCCCGCGCCCGGCCTTTTTGAAGAAACGATCCATACGCTTCGGAGGATTGCCCCGACGATGTACTGGAACGTGCCGAAGGCGTTCGAATACCTGATCCCGTACCTTCGCCGCGACGCGGCCTTTCGCAAGCACTTCTTCAGCCGGCTGAAGCTCCTCTATGACACAGGCGCCGGCCTTTCGCAGCAGGGTTGGGACGAACTGTCGGAGATCGCCATTCAGGAGTGCGGCGAACGCATTCTTCTGCTCACGGGCCTGGGCTCGACAGAAACGGCGCCGCATGCCTTGTTCGGACTGAAGGATTCGGATCGCCCGGGACAAGTCGGTGTTCCCGCTCCAGGCGTCGAGCTGAAACTTGTGCCGAGCGGTCCAGGCAAACTCGAGGCACGTTTGCGTGGCCCGAACGTTACGCCGGGTTACTGGCGCCGCCTCGACGCGACACGTGCTGCTTTCGACGAGGAGGGATTCTTCAAACTCGGCGATACCCTTCGATTCGTCGACGAAGCCAACCCTGCGAGAGGCTTTGAGATAACCGCGGATTATGCGGATGAAGACGGATTACACGGATTCACTCCCCAAATTTGATTCCCTGGGCCAGCGGCAGCGCGTTCGAAAAATTCACCGTCACCGTCTGCCGGCGCATATAAGCCTTCCACGCGTCGCTGCCACTTTCGCGGCCGCCGCCCGTCTCTTTTTCCCCGCCGAAAGCTCCGCCGATTTCGGCGCCACTGGTTCCGATATTCACGTTCGCAATACCGCAATCACTTCCGCGGACAGACAGGAACCGTTCAGACTCCCGAAGATCCGTTGTGAAGATCGCGGAACTCAAACCCTGCGGCACGCCGTTGTGCATGGCGATGGCTTCGTCGAAGTTGCGGTAGGGAATTAGATAAAGAATCGGGGCAAATGTTTCGCGCTGCACGAGTGGCCATTCGTTTCGTGCTTCGGCGATACAGGGTGACACGTAAAGCCCTCCGGGATAACCCGGCCCCTTGAGACGTTTTCCTCCGACAAGAACTCGGCCGCCGGATTTCGTCAACTCTTCCACAGCACCAACCATGCTCTTCACAGCCTGCTTGTCGATCAACGGACCAACCAGCGTGTCGGGCTTGAGCGGGTTGCCGATGCGAAGCTGCTTATACGCATGCACCAACGCTGTCGCCAGAGTGTCTTTTATCGATTCGTAGACAAGGATTCGACGCGTTGTCGTGCAACGCTGTCCGGCGGTGCCGACGGCGCCAAAAAGTATCGCGCGCTTTGCCAGATTCAGATCTGCAGACGGAGTGACGATGATCGCGTTGTTACCGCCGAGTTCGAGGATGGTTTTTCCGTAACGCTGCGCGACGAGCGTTCCAACGCGCTGTCCCATTCGCGACGAACCCGTAGCGGAAACCAGCGGCACGCGTCGATCATTCGCCATCAGTTCACCGATAACGGATCCCGGCCCGATCGCGAGCGAAAACAATGCGGGATCGACCCTGGCAGCCCGGCAAACTTTTTCGGCGATTTTGATGCACGCAATCGCGGTAAGCGGGACTTTTTCCGACGGCTTCCAGATCGTCGTATCCCCGCAGACTGCGGCCAGGGCACTGTTCCATGCCCACACGGCCACCGGGAAATTGAAGGCGGAGATGATGCCGACCACACCCAGCGGATGCCATTGCTCCAGCATCCTGTGATTCGGCCGCTCCGATGCGATGACCAGCCCGTGCAATTGCCGCGAAAGGCCCACGGCGAAATCGCAGATGTCGATCATCTCCTGCACTTCGCCTTCGCCCTCGGCGACGATCTTTCCGGCTTCCAGACAGACGAGCAAGCCCAACTCGCGCTTCAGGGCCCGCAACGCATTCCCGTATCGGCGAATGACATCGCCGCGTACCGGCGCGGGCAAATCCCGCCACTTCTGGAACGCCGCCTGGGCGGACGTGGCGACCCGTTCATAGTCGGAGGGCGTTGCCAGGCGGACGCGTCCGAGGGGCGTGCCGTCGATCGGAGATTCTTTCGTGAGAACCTCCCCGCCGCCTCCCCAGTCGCCCCAGAAGACGCCCGGATTGATCGCAGTTCTCGAAAGTCCTAGTTTTGGAAAGATTTCGCGGGCGACGCCAGCGACAGTGGAAGCAGATTTCGTCGGCACGTGTTCCTCCTGACCGTCTACCGACTTCTACAGTTTCTGCGCTTAAAAAGGAAGGTGGACCGTTCGGTCTCCGGCCTCGTCTGCCTCATTTAGGGCAGTAGGCCCAGGCGGAGTATGAGCCGCGGGCGTGAGAATCGTTGCGCCGGCCGCGCAGTCCGACGGATCGGCAACGACTTTCATCTGGCCGTCGGTATAGGCGCAGATCACGAACGCGGGTTTCACGGCAGGGGCTGCCGGCCGGGTGGCAAGGTAGCCAAACGTGAATGGAATTCCAAATAGCAGCAATCTGACAATCGCGCCTTTGAGCATGGAGGCCCTCTCCTTATGAGCCGGGGATGCTATCGAGCGCAGACACCGCCTACAATGCACACGCGGTGGACAGTCTCTTGATTGATACTGAATTCGTCTGAATTACGCAGCCGGAAGACCGCGCAGGGGGTCTGGAAGCCCATCGATAACAAATAACAATTATCCGTTAACCATTAACAAAGCATTTCTGGGAACAGCAAAATGCTTTGTTAATGGTTAACGGATAATTGTTATTTGTTATCGATGGGGGATCAGGCTACCGGTGCCCGCGACGACTGCCTACTTCCCTTTCCAGTTCAGGATGACGGCGATGGGAGATGCGGTTTCGGTCAAGGTGTTCATGAGGAAGCGCTTACCGTCGGCGGACACGACGTATTGCTGCCGGTCGTTGCTGTGAACTGCGCCCGCGACCCGGGTGGGAAACAGTGCTGTCGGGGTCTCTGGATGAATCTCGCGGCCATCGGGGCTGTAACGGATGGGAACGG
>Ga0111538_10014137_pt1 | contig 10536 bp, 18 predicted proteins | sample SoiMethybrSBSTD1_FD_79669 | JGI IMG/M metagenome (GOLD analysis project Ga0111538, IMG submission 79669) | Bulk soil microbial communities from a Populus tree surrounding site in Tennessee, USA - Soil MetaG P. TD hybrid SBSTD1 (version 2)... | ecosystem: Environmental > Terrestrial > Soil >... | reverse complement strand
TTCACCATCTCGGTGGAATGGCAGGTCTGAAAGGCAACCCACCCCGTCCGCACGACTTCGCTACCCTCTCTCTCGCGGCTCATTTCCCAGACTCGATTCCTTAGGATGGGGAGGCATCAAGAGAATAGGTCCTAGGCCAGGTTCTCTCTAGGGCAGGAGGGGAGACCCCTACCCACGCCTCGGCACGGCCCCACCCGCCACGTAGAGTGCTGGTCGGGAGGGTCAGACTAGAACGATTAAAGGCTTCTGGACGACTACTTCTTCTTCTTCGTCGTGGGCCTCGCACCAGTGGATCCAGACGTAATCGCCGTCCTCGTCTTCCACTTCATCGAAGCTCACCTCTCCACTGCACGGGCCACGACCGGTGTCTGCCCAGTCACAAGTGAAGTAGCTCGTCACAGCTTCTCCACCACATCTCTGATGAGACGCCAGCCAAGCCAGCCCGCACCGATGAGTGCGGCCAGCCCTATCGCCCCCACCACCCAGCAGATCACGTCAGAGAGTCCACGATGAAGTAGAGGCCCATCACCAGGGTGCCAACTCCACCCTGCCAACCCTCGGTGGCCTTCGGAGCGAGCAGCATCCCTGCACCGAGGAAGACCAGTCCGAGGGCGCATCCAAACTCCACCATTCTCGCCACTCTCTCCCTCACGATGTCACCTTCGTCTCGTTCAGATGCCCGCACTTCTCGCAGATCACCACCCTCCACACCTGCGGGCTGGCGTTCCAGAGGGGCATGATCTCCTTGGCGAGGAAGCTGCCCTTCGAGGGGGAATTCATGAAGTTATGCCAGGTCTCGAAAGGGACCAACCTGTACCGATAGATCTGCCCATTCGCGAAGAGCACCTCCATCGTTCCGAAGACCTTCTCCCCATCCTCCCCCAGGGAGGTGGCAGCCCAGCCTGCCTCCCTTATGTTCCTACTCCCTTCGACCTTAACCCTATTCACTTCTCCCTCCTACACGTCAGGCACTTCCCGAGGCTCTCGCTCCCGACCTGCAAGATCCTCCTCAGTGACCCATTGCACTTCTCGTCCCAGCAGGCGAAAAACCCCAGGCACTTGTAACACTCATGCGGGTGAGTGCCGATGCGGGCCGTGAGAAAAGGCATCCCGGGCGGGATGGTCGCCACCGGACCCTTCTTCGCCGTCGATGGCGGCGTGAGGGCCTTCTTCTCCTTGATCCTCTCCCACATGCTCATCACGGCCTCTTCCTCGATCCCCTCCTCCGCGTACATGGCAGCCTCCTCTTGCTCCCCAGCCCCACTCTCCAACGCGAGAATGAGGCACTCATGACAGGTGCAGCCGATCTGATGGCCATTCTCATTCGGCTCGCCTGCCCAGTCGTCGGTGAGCCGATAGGCCACCTTCTAAAGCCCCTCCGAGAAGAACTTCAGAAAACCAACACGACCGGTCTCGGGAGAGAAGGCGGTGATCTCCGCCACCCTCTCCATGAGACGTCGGAGGGCCACTCCACGATCGCAGAGGCCATCCTCCTCTTCCAACTCCTTCATCGCCTGTTCCAGCGCCTCATGAAGGGCCATGTAGTCCAGATCGGGCGGAAGCATCTCCGCCTGATCTTGAGTGATGCGGAACTTTCTCTCCCCGCTCACTCCTCGCAGTCCTCCAGAAGGTGATACGTGCGCGGCCCCCTCTTCACGTCGTAGTGGACCGTCGACTTCCACCCCTCCAGATCCTCCCCGTGGGTGGGGTTGGTGTTCTGCATGGGGTACTGGTACCAGACTTCCAGGTTCACTACGGGCCACTCAGCCGCGCCCGTCCCCGGCAGCACTTCGACCACCTTCGCCGCGAGGACCTTCCCTGTTGAAAGCCCCTCGTAGCCCATGAAGTGAACATCGCTGCCGATCCTCACCTTCGGAGGCGCTTCCGCCTTGATGATTGAGGAGAAGAGGGCCGCCCATCCGAGGGCGACGCCCACCCCCACCAACAGCTTCCCAGCCCTTCCGCGCATCTTCAAACCCTCTCTTTCTCCAGATGGATCACCAGGACATCGTATCCCAGGAACCTCTCCATCCCCTGGCCGATCTTCCGCCACCTTTGAGAGGCGCGGTCCTGAATGACCGGCCCCTCCAGATCCCCCTTCTTCAGGAAAGGAAGGTCAGAGGGCATCACCATCATCAACCCCCGGCCGCGCCTGGCCGGCGCAACGGGCGGCGCCACTTAGGCAGCCCGCCGGGAGAAGAACTTCTTCACCCTCCCCATCAGGCTTTCCTTCTGGGGCTTCGCGCCGAGCTTCTCGGTCGGACCACCCTCCTGCCCCCCACCCTTCACGCGGGCCGCTTCTTGGGCGATCTTCCTCGCCGCCATGATCCCCGCGATCTGCTGCCGACGGGTCCACCCCGCCCCGGGAACGTGCGCCCTCACCGGCCCCAGCTTCAACCTCGGCCGGGGGTGGGAGAGCGTCTCCTGCATCATCCCACCCGTCCCGTGCCCGGTGCCCTTCTCCGTCTGGGAGAGCTTCTTTCTCTTCATCATCCCCTCTCTTTCTCGCTCACCGTCAACTTCGCGACCACCTCCACCTTTCAGAAGATGGAAATCCGAGTCTTCTGGATGACCGGTTTGGGAGTCCACACCTGCGCGACCACCTTTGAGACGTAGAAGCAGAATTCCGGATTGAGGAAGGACTGCTTCTTCGCCCACTCCATCACATCTTCCAGCTTCTCCTTCTGAACACAGCCGATGAGAGAATGGCCGATGTACCCGGAGAGGTTGCTGGTTGGGGCGCGGAGTTGGCTCTCCTTCTCCCCCTCGTGAAAGGGGTAGTGGGAGAGGCTCTCGATGGCAACTGCTGCTTCGAGGATGTGGGCCTTCTCGTTGACTCGGAAACACCCCGCGTATTCCTCCCCGAGAAGCTCGTACAGCGCCCCCACAAGGGCCTTCAGGTCCAACTTCCCATTCGCGAGTCTCATCTCCCTCTCCCCTCTAGAGCGGATTGTCCCCTTTAGAGGACACCCCAGTCCGCTTTCGTTCTCAAAAGGAAAAGGGGGAGCAAGGCGGAGGGCATTTCCTAGCCCCTCGGCCTCACTCCCCCGTTCACGCTCTTGGGTTGTTTTATATAACCGTGGTCCGTCTTGGATGGAGGCGACCCGGTGGCGCCTTTTGAGGGGAACGTCCATTCCCCTTCTCTCCCACCCGGTGGTTGGCTTCTTCTTACATGACTCTTCTCCCTCAACGCGTTCTAGGGTTTCTCTTGAGGAGGGTTAGTCTCATCCCCTCCCTTCTTCTTTCAGATCAGAAAGGCCGGCTCAGAGTTCAGTCTGTGTTAGCGGATCGACCTCATCAGCACCTCCTTTCGGGAGTGGGGAAAACCAAAGGGGCCGGCACCTCCTTGACCGTTGCCCCTAACTTTTTTGAGGGGCGGGTGGCTCGTCGGACGAGGGCAGTTAGCTCTGGAGGACGCCAGCTAACCGTTTATCCCTCCCCCGCACCCACCCCTCAAACTCTTAGAGACTCTTACTGTTGGGCGGACACGCTCCCGGACCCAGCAGGAGGGAGGGGGGCGTGCGATGCGGCTGGCCCCCGTCATTCCCTCCACGGTCCCTGGTGGCCGACCGCCACGACTCACTCCCGTCGGAAAGCTTTCGGTGAGCCTTGGTCATCTCCTCCACCAAGTCTTCCTGATGTTCCGCTTCCTTCTTGAAGGTCTTGCTCATATCAAACTCCCTCTCTCAAAAGAACAAATCAGCAGTCGGACACATGGAAAAGCGGGCCGGACGCCAAAGAGACGCCAAGAGCACTCCCCAACCCCCAACTGCTGATTTCTTCTTTTCAAAAGACCAAGACAGCAAGTGAGGCTCTCACCCGGGGCCTCAATCACGTTCGTAAGGTTGCTGCTGGCGAGTGAGGAGGAATTTGCCGTCCCGACGACCCTCACTTGCTGACCTCGTCTTTTGAACGGCAGCCTCCCACCTACCCGCGAGGGAAACCCCCCGGCTCCCCTCCCCGTTGTGGTTCGCTAGCGGCTACCGTTTCCCGCTCTCTTACCCCACCGAAGGATGAATGCATTGTCCTGGAGTGCATGTGCAGAAGGGCGATTCCTTCTTCTTCTTAGGCGCAGGCCACTTGTATGGCCCATGCGCCTTTGAATGTGAGTGATACCCCCCGTTGCCGTACACTCAGGCTACCTCCTTCCTAGTAGTCGGCGCCAAGGCTCCCCCCATCCTCCCTCATCACCTCTTCCTCGGTGAGGGTGATGGTCGAGTGCCATATCACCTCTTCCCAATCGTCTCTGGGGAGCAACTCAAGATCGCTCTCCCCTTCAGGAGGGGCGATCCGCCCCTTGAATCCCTCTTCAAACATCTCTCTTCCTCCTGAGGAAATCAGTTGCGAAGATGATGGTAGCGGAGCCGGCTAGGTTCCCCGCCCATCTCTTCACCCCCTCTTGCCGCTGGGCGGCAGAGAGCCAACTCGCAGCCACACAGAGAAGGAGCACTCCGCAGAATTTGCTCACCTTAGAGCCCCTCTTTCCCGCAGTAACAGCAGCGCTTCCCGTTACAAAGGACACTGGACACGTTGGCTATGTGATCCTCATTCCAAAGGGCTTCACACTGCCAATCACAGAAGTGGTGCTTGTGTGGGAGCGGACTGTCGCTCCAAAATTCCGGAGGACCAATGAATGAAGTGTCAAAGATGATGCACACCTAAAACCTCCACCTCTCCTCAGAGGGGAAATCATCCCTCCAATACCAATTCCCTCCCAGCCTTGGATGGAGCCAAGACATCCTCTCTTGCTGCCTGAAGCACCAAGGACAATGGCGGTAGTAGGAGCAGTCGCTGTAGATCCAAAAGAAAGCGTGAAGGCCGAGGCGGCAAAGAAGGCGCTTCAAAACCTCCACCTCTCATGGCACTTCCCAAGCACAACATGCCGCATCATGGTTGGGTCCATCTCCAGGCGGCAGGTACACTCTCTCCCCCCTGTCCCCCGGTCGATGTTGGCGGCCATTCTGGCTTCAGTGCGCTCTTGCTTGAGTTTGGGAGGAACACGAGAAAGACCCAGGCGGGCATAGCTGCTCCCACCTTTATTGTTTAGGAGGGGCGCGCCGTAGGAAGTCTGCCGGATGGAGAACACTTCCCGGCTGACTGGGAGGGGGATGGTGTTGTTGCGGACTGGCAGCCTTCCCGAGCCCTTCCCCGCCCTCACAACTTGCTTCTTAAGGCGCTTTTCCTTGGGAGGGTGATTGGTGGTCTTTGGGAAGGGCTTCCTTGCCCCCTGTCGCCTAGGGGAGAGGGTAGAGTGGCCTTCGTTACCTGCATCTGGGCCGGTCGCTGAGAGGGTGCTAGCGACGCGAGCCTGAGCGCGATGAACGTGACTCACCCTACCCCCTCCCCTTGGCAAGGGAGATTGGCGGGGGCGGGAGATCTCTTTCACGGTAGGAGGAACGTAAAGGGGGAGAAAGGCTTCCCATTTCCCCGCAATCGTCCCTAGGCTGCTGGTGAAGTGTGTGACACAGAGTGGGACCGTTTCGCCATCCTCAACCCAGCCGCCGACAGCCTCGTGGCTGTCAACTTCATCATTCAGCTTGGGGAAGATGCAGAGGGGATAGCCGCGCGAACCAAGAGCAGTTTCGGAAGGCAAAGAAAAAGGCCGCCCCCTTTCGGAGACGGCCTGTTCGCCTGTGTGGAGAGCCCTCACTCTGTCCACGTTTCCCTCTCTCTCTCTCTCTCTCTCTCTCTCAGAAACCGCCCGGCTCGCTCTCGCGCGCCCCTAAACTGCTCTAGAGCGGTTTGTCTCCTTTTGAGGACAGTAGTAGTACTACTCCTACTGGGGGGGGGGGCCTGTGAGAGCGCCCCCTTTCCCTTTACCGCGTCCACAATGGCCGTCCCGCCTTCGGTCGATTGGTTGCCAGCCAAACCACTCCGGCCGGTAGCCTGGGAATGGCCCCCGTCACAGGACAGGGGCAGACGATGATGTAGCTACTCACTTCTGCGCTCCCCCGACAGGGCGCCTTCGGTCCGCAACACTTCGGCCCGGGCAGTCAGTCGCCCCATCTCCTCCTCCACGTCTGCAAGCGAGACGGCCAGAATCCTCCGTCTCGCAAGGGAGACTGCCGCGCGTTGTGACTCGCTGGCGCAATCCTCCAAAACCTCGTCGAAGATGCGCCGGAGGATTTCGCCCTCTGCGTCAAAGGCTAGTCCCACCGATGCGTGCTCCCGCCCCAACTGTTGCAGGGACGGTGCCGTTTTCTCGCTCATGCTTCTACCCTCTTGCCTTCAAAAAGAGATACCGGCCGCTCGCGCGGCCGGCTGAGAGAGTCAAACCTTCTATTGACCGCTCATCCTGTAAGGCGGGAGTGGCTCCCCGAAGGGGCTAGTTACCCGCTAAAGGTGAGAACGTCTTGAAGGGCCGCTTGCGGCCCGGCCCTACGCGCCACGCTGCCGCTTGGCAGCGATCTTCACAGCTTTCTCCGCTTCGGCCACTTCAGCCGGTGTGGGCTGATAGACCAGCGTCGCACCGTGCCACGCGCACGTGAGCACCTTGCTCTGCGCATCCATCGCTGCCTTGACCTTCCGGCCCACGCGGACCGTTTCGAGCGGGCAGGCCACCTTGACCTTGCCTTCGGGGTTGTCCTCGCTGGCCTGCGTGGGATCGGTCGCCTCCTCCTCCACCGGGCAGAGGTAAGCGGCGAAACCTCCCGTCTTGGGCGCCGACGGGTCCATCTGGAACGCGAGGTAGTCGATGAAGAGGTTTTCCGGGATGTCGGGCAGGGAGTCCGTCATCTTGGTCAGCTTGTCCACGAGGGACGGGCTCATGGCCGGCTGAGCCCACGACAGGATGGGCTTGCGCGTCTTGGCCTGTCGCTTGCCCGTCGACACCGCCACGAACCCGAGGGCGCTCATGTCCTTCTTCCATGTGGCGTTCCGGCCGATGTTGCCGGCCCGGATGTGGCCGAGCGCCTTCAAGATGTCGCCCGCGACTTCGACCTTGCCGCGGACCTTGGTCACCGCGCCGTTCGCGCGGTCCGCTTCGGATGCGTATTTCTGCGTGTTGACGTGGATGCGCCAGGAACCGTCGCCGGTGATTGGCAGGCTGGACCGATCTTCCTTCTTGGCCTTGCTCATCTTGAAGGTGTGACGGCCGACCTTCTTGACCGCCACATCCTGGCTGGGCGGAAGCACGGCGTAGGTTGCCACGCCTTTCGCGCTGCGACCGCCCGCGTAGGGCGGGGCCGCGAAGATGTCGATCACGGTACCGATGGCCTTCCCGTTCTCCGTCCCGGGGAACCTCAGATCGGTCCGCGCGTCCGTGTTGCTGGTCTCGTCGCCGTCGTCGGCCACGCCGGCCGGCTGCTGGGAGTGGCCCAGGCTGCTCAGGATGAATTCGCGCATGCGATCCAGGAAGGCATTCAGGGCGGAGTGCGCGACGATGTTGAGCGGCTTGGCGGGACGGCCCCCCGAGATGCTGGAGACCGGCCCGCTTGCGGCGGTCGCTTCACCGCCCAGGTTGACGGGGTTACCCTCGTCGTCGGTGGCGGTTCCGGGCTTGTGGTTCTTCTGAGTCATTGGTCCGCTATCCTTTCTATCTCGCGCTGCGCGCGAGGGATGAGCGGTCAATGGAAAGTTTGACTTCCCTGTGTGAGTGTTTTGCGTCCTGGGAGTGTGTTCGCTCTAGAGCGGTTTGTCCTCTATTGAGAACAGTTTAGGGCTGTTCTTACGGCGCGAATGCGCCGCCGTCTCGGACTCCCGGTCCGCTTGACTCATCCATTCAGTTGTGAAAGAGCGATGCGGCTTGCTTGTCCCGAGCGGCCCCCCTTGGGGGATCAGCCTTCCCTGTCGCCCGTCTCTTGCTCTAGAGCAGCTTGTCCTATCCAGGTGTCACGCTACCGATCCGGCATACGTACAGGCCACCATCCTAACAGAAGGAAGAAGGGAAAAAGCCCCCCTTGTGACAGTTTCGGAAACTGACCATTCATGACTGAACCGTCCAATCCACGGTCCTCCAGCCTATAGTCTGCCAGAGCGGGAAGTCTAGGTCAATAGGCTCCTGTGACACTTCCTAAACCGTCACAATGACGCATTGCGTCATAAGCAATTCATGCTATACTGAGGGCCAGGAGTGGCACTACTACCAGCTAAGTCATTGACGCACCGCGTCATAGCTCCAGTAGTGGTACTACTGGCTCCGGTTGTCGGAAGGGGGGTGGTGGGTGCCGAAGCGAACGCAGTGAGCTGGTTTCAGACATTTTCTTTTCTAAATTTTTTGTTTTCAACGGGTTAGAGGGGGAGTGTTGATTCTAAAGGACTTAGGTGGACCAGGTGGCCAGTCTAACTGCCCTAGCGCCCCAGTGGGCTAGGAGATCCAGAAGGAGCTGATCTGGATCAGGAAGTGGATCAACATTTATATACTATATATAGGGGGTTGATCCAGGGGGGTCAGCGGGGGTTAAAGGGTTGATTTCTTGGAACTTAGGTGGATCAACCCCCTCCTGAAAAGGTTCTTCTTGCCTAAACCCTTCAAAACATGTATAATACGCACTCAATGACCTCCTCAGAGCCCACCTCGCTCGACACGCCGCTTTGCATCTGCGGTCGGCTGATGGGCTACGGGGGGCATTGCAAGTGGGTCTGTCGCGCCTGTGGCTGGCTGATCGGGTGTTCGGAAGGGTGGTGAAGGGGCTGCCGCCCCTCCCCCTTGAGAAAGAGGTGAAGATGAAGAAGTCTTTTCTGAGTGGTCCATTGAATCGTCATATGTGCGGGAATTGCGGCGGTCCCCTCTTTCGGAACCGCTGCTTGGGGAGGCATGGAAAATGAGCTGGCTTAAGAAGCTGCCAAAGTGGGCCCGGAGGGCCATTGAGAAGGCCGCCCTGGCGGTCCTGGATCGCGTCAGGGAGAAGATCGAGAAGATCGACGAGGATAAGCCTTAGGTGGGTCTGAGAAGCGCTCTGAAGGGCTCCTGGGAGCTTACAACGGGGCTGGGCCGAATCGCCTCGGCCCTGGAGCGCCTGGCCGAGGCAGCCGAACGGGGCTGGCTCCCCCCTGTTCCCTCCGCCGAGGAGGACTCCTCAGCGGTCTTCTACACCTCCCGAGAGGAACAGATCGCCCTGGAAGCCCGACAGGAGAGGTTCTTCCTGGACACCGGCATCCGCCTCGGACCCGGCGAGGAGCCCCCACCGAGTCATGAGCGAGCCTAAGGGGACAGAGGAGAGGGCGGTTAGGGGGTGGCTTCTCCGCCGCGGAGTGAAGGAGGAGCGCCTCCCGGCCATCCTCCGCAATGGCGTCATTGAGGGGAGTAAGAGGGGTCCGATTGGAAAGATCTTGGTCAGGTCGATGAGTGGGGTGGATAACAACACCGCGGCGAGGGTGGTTCGGCAGTTTGAGGAGAATGTCGGTGGGAAGGATGAAGTGGCGGCCAAGCTGGCTGCCCTCCCCGATCTCCCCGAGGATATGAAAAAGCTGGTCAAGCTGATCGAGGGGGGCGGGCAGAAGTCCCTCGCTTTCCTGATCGCCGAGGCCAAGGTCGAGCCGACTAAGGTGATGCGGGCCTACGCGAGGGGGTGTGTGGAGATGGGGGTCGTGATGGCCGCCATCGAGGCGCATAAGAACCTCCCGAGGGTGGTGAAGGACCTCACCTACCACGCCCTGGACAGGGAGGAGATTTGTAAGACCTGCGTGGGGAGTGGGATGGTGAAGCAGAAGCCCCAGTACGGGGTCGAGACCCAGGTCTGCATCATCTGCGAGGGAACAGGGAAGAACCTCATCTCTTCCAAGCACAAGGAATTCGCGATGGGCAAGGTCCTTGAGATGACGAAGATGGTGGAGAGGGGCGGGGTGCAGGTGAACGTGAACCAGCAGACCGCGCACATTGGCGGGGGGACTGGGGGGACCCTGGTGGGCGGGTTCATGGAGAAGATGCTCCTGGCCACGGATGCGATCCTGAACCCGGCGCCGATCAGGAAGGAGCTGGCGGCTGCGCCTTCAGAAGTGGTCGACGCCGAGGTGGTCGACTAAGTGTTCCACCCGGAGATCATCGCGGCGAACCGAGCGAAGCTCGAAAGAGGCCTAGGCCTGACCCTTCGTGAATACTCCACCGATGAGGTGGAGGAGTTCGAATGGCGGATGAGGGATGTGGAGTGGGCGGAAGACGGCTCCCCTTCCCGCCTACTCTCGGGCGAGGAGGAGCAGTATATCTTCCACAACCTCCAGCTTTCCCGGCTCTCTTTCGACTATTGGATCCGCCGCTACTGCCGCATCCTGACCGATCAGAAGAGGATGGAGCCCCTGATCCCGTGGCCATCCCAGATCAAGATCCTGGACAAGTTCGCGGTGATGGAAAAGCGACAGCTGGAGAGGGAGGGGGAGGCCAAGATGAAGGCTATCCTCTTGAAGAGCCGGCAGATCGGAGGCACGGTCATCGGAGAGGCACTGGTCGGACATATGTGCTTTTTGAACCCGCGCACCCAGGGAATCATTGCCAGCGATCACCCTGATAACTCCCTGAAGTTGTGGCAGGTATTCACCCGGATTTACGACCACCTTCCGGGGTGGATGCGGCCGCATAGAGAGGCCAAGGTGAAGGCTACC
>Ga0111538_10014136_pt1 | contig 10536 bp, 10 predicted proteins | sample SoiMethybrSBSTD1_FD_79669 | JGI IMG/M metagenome (GOLD analysis project Ga0111538, IMG submission 79669) | Bulk soil microbial communities from a Populus tree surrounding site in Tennessee, USA - Soil MetaG P. TD hybrid SBSTD1 (version 2)... | ecosystem: Environmental > Terrestrial > Soil >... | reverse complement strand
GCAGCCGCGCAACAGTCGGCAATGTTTGTCGATGCGCAAACTCTCGCCGAGCAAATCAAGAGTTCTTCGGCTTTGATCCTCGACGTCGGTACGAGTCTGGAATTCGAATTGGCTCACGTGCTCGGTGCCAAATGGATTTCCCGCGGTTGGATCGAGCTCAAATTACCGGAACAATACTCTGACCGTGGACAAGCGATCGTCGTGAGCTGCGCGGATGGCCGGCAGTCCGTCTTCGCCGCGCGCGCGTTGGGCGGCTTGGGTTACAAGCATGCCCGAGTTCTTGCCGGCGGCGTGCAGGCGTGGCGCGCCGCTGGCCTGAAAACCGAAACAGGACGCGATCGCTGCTTGGTTCAGCCCAATGATGTCGTCTTATCGCCGTCGATTCGCGGCAGCAAGGAAGATATGCAGCGCTATCTGGATTGGGAATTGAAACTGGAACGTTAGCCGCGCTTGCTTAACAGTTGTCGTATTTTGGGCTGGCGAAAGTTTTTGCGGTCTTGCTGGCGATATCGAAGCGCAGCCGTGGCATATCCGTCAAGTCTTTGCCGTAGACGTGGATCTCGACTGTGTCGCGATCGGTGACGTTGTTCATTTCGTGAATATCGTCGTCGGGAGAAATCAAGCAAGAAACCATCCCGGATCGGTTTTTTAGCATTGCAGTGATCTCAAGCTCGGCCTTGCCGTTTGCCGCGCCGTCATCTTTTCGACGAAAACGCGTCTCCTGAATCTCGTTTTCAACCACACCGACCATTCCCCAGGTGTCATGATTATGCGCCTTGGCGTTATCCCCCGGTCCCCAGACCACCGACGAGATGTTAAATAGCGGCGCGCGGTGAAGCATGTAGCGGCCGTAGGCCGTGGCGCCGCGTTTTCGGTATTTTGGCTCGATGCAGTCCGGGTTTTGCACGAGCTTGGCGAGCAGCGGCTTGGCCGCGCTAACGATTTTTTCCTGAGAAGCTTCGGCTCGGGTGATGCGGTCTAAGTCTTCGATGAAATCTTGCAATGTGTAGGTCTCAGTCATTATTTGATTCTATCATAAAGAGCGCGAAGGTAAAAAAAGTAGGGGCGGGTTTCAAGCCCGCCCCCACGCTTCCGCGCTCTTTCTATTGTGGCGGTTTTACGCCGCCTGTTTTTGCACGCGCGGCAATTTTGACGCGTCGATGTTGTAAAGCCTCGAAACGTTGTCGCAGACCACTTTGCGCTGCGTCTCCGGCGATAGATGGCCGAGGTCCCGTTCGATGATTTTGCGCGAGTTGGGCCAGGTCGAGTTTGGATGCGGAAAGTCATTTGACCACATGATGTTGTCCTGGCCCCAAAATTTTAGATTCTCGCCGCAGACGTGATCGTTGAAGAAGCAGGCATAGATCTGCTCTTTGACGAAGTTGCTCGGATTACGGGTGAACGGCGGCGGGTTTTGTTTCTTAAAACGATTGTAATAATAGTCCCATTGCTGAAACATCCACGGCATCCAGCCGCTTTCGTTTTCCACCGAGACGATCTTGAGCTTGGGATTTCTTTCGAGGACGCCATAAAAAACGAACTCGAAGAGCGCGTTGGCGATATCCATGAGTTTGAGGTTTACGCTGCCGCGGTAGCGCTCGACGCCTTTTCGGTTTTTGTCTTTGTTGTAGCTGTGCCCCGTTAAAATATGCAGGCTCACCGGCGTATCCATTTCTTGGCACGCCGCCCAGAACTTGTCGTAATGGCTAGAGTGGAAAGGCAGATCGGGATGCGGCGCTTGCCAAATGATCGCGCCTTTGAGCCCGGCTTTATGGCAGCGCTCGAGCTCTTTGATGCCGTTGTCGACATTGTACACCGGAATCGCCGGAATACCGATGAGCCGGTTGGTGTCGGCATTGCAATAATCAATCAGCCAGTCGTTGTAAACGCGGAAGCAGGCTTCTTGCAAGCCGGGATCATCGAGAGCGAAGAGATCGAGCATCAACGTTGGATAGAGCACTTCGGCGCTCAGGCCGTCGGCTTCCATTTCCTTCATCCTGGCGTTCGGATCCCAGCCGCCGGCGTGCTGCTGGAAGCCTTCGCCGACCTGGTGTGGCGGAAACAGCGGCGCCACCTCCCGATATTTTTCCGGCACGCCTTTTTTCCAAAGATCCACAGGTTCCATGACGTGGGAATCTGATGAAATGATAAGGTCGCTCGCTATCGCCATATATCGATCCTCCTTAACAAGTCTAGAAAATGTTGCACGCTAATTTAATCGCACCTTAGACGATTCGCCGCGCGTAAGTCAATTACCTGACGAGGCACGAGCCGGAAGGCCTGCGTCGGAAAAAAACTAAGATTCTCGCTTCGCTTGGAATCACAAATCCTCACGTCACTTTCTCCAGACCGACGCGAGCCAGGGTTGCTGCTCGCGCGGCAATCCGGGTGGGCGGAAGTAATGAGTTATTTCAGTGAAGCCGGCAGCCGTGACGAGCTCGCGCCAGCGTTGCCAATCGTAGTAACAGCCGTAGCGCTCGCCGCTCCAGCCTTCGTCGTTTTCGCCGCGCGGATTGGAGCTAAAGAGCACGCCGTCCGGCTTCAACGTCGCCCAAAGTTCTTTTAAGACTCGCGGCAATTCTTGGCTCGGCACGTGGAAGAGCGAGGCGTTGGCGAAAATTCCGTCGAAATATTGCGCCGGCAAATTCAGCTTCAAAAAATCTTGGTGCCATACTGCGCCGCCGCTGTACTTTTGTGCCAGCTCGACGAAACGCTCCGCTCCATCGAGGCCGATGGCTTCATGCCCAAGATCGCGAAAAACCTTCAAGTCCCGGCCGGGACCGCAGCCGAAGTCGAGGATACGAAACGGTCCGATGCCGTGCAGAGCTTGCAAGAGCGCATCGCGGTTCTGGCTGACATCGTGATCGCGCGTGCCTTCCCAGAAACTCTTGGCGTGCTGATTATAATGCGCAAGAGTGGTTGTTGATGTTTGCGCGAGCTCTTCGTCGCTGAGCTTGTGTTGCCGATTAGTCACTGTAACTGGCTGGTAAGGAAAAACGATTAGGTGGCGTGCCGCACTTGAACGTCGGGATTGATCAAGTTGAGCGGCTTGCCGTCGAGATAGTCGAGGATATTGTTCATCGCCTGCTCGTAGCGCTCGCTCATAACTTCCACTGTGGCGTAACCGCGGTGCGACATCAGGATCGCGTTGTCGAAGCGGCGCAGCGGATGATCCATCGGCAGCGGCTCGGTGTCGTAAACGTCGAGCCCCACGCCGCCCAATTTTCCGCTCGCCAATGCTTCGATCATCGCCGGTTCGGATACGATGGGGCCGCGGGCGGTATTCACGAGCAGCACGCCGCGCTTCATGATGGCGAATTCTTTTGCGCCGATGCTGCCGCGAGTTTCCGCGGTTGAATTGATATGCACCGTGAGAATGTCCGATTCCCGCCATAAAGTTTCCAGCGGCACGGATTTAGCGCCGGCTTCCGACGCGCGCGCCGGCGTGAGCGTGCGCGAATAGGCGAGCACGCGGGTATCCGGAAACGCCTTCATCACGCGGGCGACTTCGCTGCCGATCCGGCCGAAGCCGAAAACCCCGATGGTTTTGCCTTCAAGCGTATTGCCGGCGATCGCGGGCCAGGCTTCCTCGCGCATGCGCGCATTCACCTGGGGAATCTTACGCAACAGGGCGAGAATCAGCGCGACCGTTAATTCCGTTGTCGACACGCCGTTATCAGCTGCGGTGCCGGTGACCGCGATGCCGCGGCGGGTAGCATTTGCTAGATCCAAGTGCTTACTGGTTCGACCGGTTTGCGAGATGAGTTTCAGATTGGGGAGCTGGGAATATTCTTTGTCGCTAAAAAAAGTTCGCTCGCGCATCAGGAGCACGGCGTCGAATTCGCGCAGCGCGGCGACGACATTCTCCGAGCCGTCCAGCCTTTTTCTCAGAAGTGTCACGTCGGCTCGTGCCTGGAGCTCTTTGTACGCCGGCACCGTATCGGCGAGCTTTTCGAAATCGTCTAAGATTGCGACTTTGAATTTTTCGGTTGCCATGCTTCTTACGCCGTGGCCGTGACTTCGACCTCGCAGAACTTGCCCTCGGAGGAATAGCCGTCGACGAAACAGTATTCCAGCTGTGGAACCCGCGCGGTTACATGACGCGCAAAGAGCGTTTTCAAGTTTTCCAAAGTCTGGCTGCGATGCAGATAAAACGAGACGCGCGCGGCTTTTTCCCAAGAGCTGCCGGCGTCCTCAAGGGAGCCGGCGATACGCGGGAAGATGTTGTCGAATTGTTCGGCGAGAGTCGGCAAGACCGTCGTCACGCCCGAAAGGACAACGACGGAATCGTAAACCAAAAAGCGAATGGGCGCGATCACCGGCTCGTATTCGACAATCCGCTTCGCCGCGCTCGTTTGGGAGGGACGCATAGCAAGCAGATCGAGCGCAACTTTGGCGCTCGAATCGAAGTGGCCCGGCGCGATATAACTCGAGCTTGCTGAGCGCGCTTTGCCGGACAATATTTTGACGCGCTCGGTGCTGCCGAGATCACGGCTTTGCCGATCGCGTCCCCAGAGCCGGCTACGCACGGTGTTGTCGAGGGACAATCCGTGCGCCTTGAGCTCCTGATCGATGCGCTGGAACAATTCCTGCGCTTCGATGGTCGCATTCGCCGCCGCTTTGGCTTCGCCGGACAACTCGATAAATTCTTTTCCCAACCACGTGAAGATTCGCTTGCGCATGATCCGTGCCTCCGATGACGGAGCGATCCTATATCAGCGACGATTGCGGATCAACGTGAGTTAAAGGAAGAGCCCTCAAAACTTGGCAGTGACGTGCAAGGATTGGCCCGAATCCGCGAGATTCGCTACTTTCGATAAAGCATGAACAGGAAATCTCGAATCACTTTGGTCAACGGTTTGCCGAGAAAGAATTCGGTGGAAAAGCTGATGAGGCCGAGAGCGAAAACAAAGAGGAACAAGAAAAAGATGAGCGCGCCGATTTTAGACTTCATGTCGGATCAACCTCAAACCGAATTCGCGATGATTTTATCAATATGGGCAGGGAAAGCGCCAGACGGGATAAAAGCGCAGCCAAGACTTGGCTGCGCTAGGGCTTGATGCTTAAGCGAATGAGCCGATCGTCGTCTGGCGCCGGGCTGCCGCGGCCATCGCGGTTGCTGGTAAGCAGATAGAGCGCTTTATCGGGTCCCTCGACAATATCTCGCAGGCGGCCGAACTGACGGGGAAAATGACGCTCGAGATTTGCCGCCTTGCGCGGATCGTTGGGATCGAGAACGAGGCGATACAGAGTTTGCCCACGCAGGCCGGTAAAAAGCAGCGACCCGGCCCAAGGTCCGACGCTAACAAATACAGCCCCGGTTGGCGCCCAAGTTTCGTTCGTGCCGGATTGGAGGACCGGTGAAATCATGCCTTCTCTGGCATCATCGCCGCGGATTTCCGGCCAGCCATAGTTTTTGCCCGGCTCGATATAATTTACTTCGTCGCGGCAGCAGCCTTGGAAACCGCTCGGTCCATGTTCGGTGGCATAAAGTCGTCCGGTGCCCGGTTGCCAGGCCAAGCCTTGGGGATTCCGATGGCCCAGCGAATAAACATAGGAATTGGGAAATGGATTGTCCGCGGCATTAGTTCCGTCGGAATTGAGCCGGAGAATTTTGCCGTTCCATGATTTGATATTCTGCGCGTAGCGCGTCGTTTGCGCGTCGCCGACGGTCCAGTAGAGTTTTCCGTCGAGGCCGAATTTGACTCTGCCGCCGTCGTGGTTGCTTGCGCCGGCCACATCGTCCATGAGCACTTTGTCGAGAACGCCTTTGCCCTTTACATCTTCACGCAAGCGCACCAGACGATTGCGCAGGGAGAAGGCCCCGACGCGATAACTGTAAGCGACGTAAAGGAAACGATTCTGGGAAAATTGCGGATCCACGGCCAGACCCAGAAGCCCTGCTTCGCCGACCGCCGCGACTTCCAGCGTCATCCACGGTTCGGGCCGTAGTTGGCCTTGCTCCACGATACGGATGCGGCCGGGACGTTCGCTGATAAAAATCCTGCCATCCGGAGCAAAATCCAATGCCCACGGCGTGTCCAAACCGCGCACAAACGTTTCGATGGAAAGGTCGGGGGAGGCGGCGTTAGATGGAACCGGGAAATTGCTTCCGACAACGACGATCACAATCAAAAAGAGCAGCAGCATGTTGATTGCCATTCGCGTATTGATGCGTCGTGGGCAAGCAAAAGCGGATGCCGGCGAATGCAAAAAGTTTGATCGCTTAGTTGGCCGCCGGCGCGGCGCAGCAAGTCAGCTGCGCCGACTTTGGCGTCGACCGATCGGGCGCTTCCCAGAGCGCGCGCAAATCGGGCGAGTAGGGATAGCGAATGCCGTTTTCTTCGAGAATCTTCCCGGTCGCTTCCATTAGATCGCCGCGATTAAATACCATTGTCTCGTGGGTGAGGACGCCGGAGCTGGCAAACTTAAAGCTGATTTGTTCGTCGTGGCTGTCACGCAGGATTTCCACCAGCTGACGCAAGTTCTTGACTGGCACGCCGTTGACTTCGCTCAACACGGAGCGATTGGGATCGTCGTAGCCCCTGGTAATGCGGTGGGGAAAAAGTGGCGATGCGACGACGACCAGCTCTTCGTTCTCGAAAGTGGGCTTGTCGAAGCGCCGGGTCACGAGCGGGCTCGGACTACGTCCTAAGGAAGGCGGCGGCTGATTACCAAGCCGCTCGAGATAGTCTTGGGTTGTTTGCGAGAAAACAAACGGGCCGAAGATAAAGTAGCGTGGATTTTTATCCATCAAAAAAGGAATTACCAGATCGCGTTGATAGCGCACCGGTAAACTGACTTGTATCAACCGGCCATCGCGATAAATCGTCAGCGGCAACAGGCCGTTCTTGGCAAACTTTTGCACGAGATAAGACGCCGAAAGGCGCAAATCATAGCGGATAGAAACTTTGCCGTCGGCGTCGATCGGCATATCGCCGATCTTGGTAATGACGTCCCACTCTTGGAGCGGATATCCCGGACTGTCTTGATAGGGCTGTGCTACCATGACTCCATTGATGCCCTTCGGCAGCCCGAGCCGCTGGCGCAAGGCATCGTTCTCGACGGTTTGGACCAAGTCATTTAGTTGCGGCTTGCCATCGTAGACGCCGTCGGCGACGTCTTTTAGAAAAAGCTGGATTTCTTCGACTGGGATCAAATAGCCGATGTTTTGCGCGTTCTGAATCAAGCTGAACACGAGCCCGACCAGTTTGCCGTCGGACACCGCTGGCCCGCCACTGTTGCCGAAGTTGAGCGCCGCATCGACCTGAATGCGCAACCCGGTCGTTTGATAATAGTAGTCGGTGTACTCGATGCGCGAGACGATTCCCTGAGTAACGGAGAGCTCGGTACCGCCCGTGGGATAGCCATAAACATTGATCGTGTCTTTGACCCGCGGCAGCTCCTCAGCAAAGGAAAGACTGCCGCGGTTATCAAAAAAAGATTCGTCATCGAGCTTTAGAATCGCCAAGTCGATACCCGGGGCGATGGCATCGATGCGCGCCGGGATGTGGGTCGCCGATTGGTTGGGCTGAACATAAATTTGGCTCGCATATTTGACTACGTGGGCATTGGTGAGAATGCGCTTGCCGTCGATCACGACGCCCGACCCCTTCACCTGACGCGGACTGCTTTTGGTCCAGGGCCGGAGCAAATCCGGGCCCTGCTGACTGGCGTGGATTTTTACGACCAAATCGCGGATTGCGTCCTGGGCGTGAAGCTGGGCCGGAAAAATCGCGCAAAAGCAAAATATCACCAGTCGTAGAAACATTCGATCCATTATATCTCCTTGCGCCTGCATCATAATAAAACAGTGCGCATTATATACCAAAAGAGTGCTAAGTGAAGCCGCTAAAAAATCACTGCTTGTGACTGACGAAATTCATCTAGTATAGCTAAGCGGTCCCACATGTTATGGGCTTCTGAGGCACCTGGCACTCCCTGCGACCGACGCTGTTGCTCTCGCCAACGCGAGGGTTGTGATTGTTTCTCCGGTTGTCGCCACGACGCCGCTTTTCAGTCTAGTTATTTTGCTCATTTTCCTGCGCGGCAAGGAAAGCGTCACCAGTCGCACGATCTCGGTACAGTGGCGGTCGTAGCCGGTACGATCGTCATTGTTTTGGGAAGGTAGCGGCGTGAAATCCTCTTGACAGCGTGAAGGTCTCAAGCCTATCGGTAATTTCATAATGCAGTTAATTCTCCAAGGAGGCAGCCATGTGGTATTTAGTTTTACGGCGACCGGTAAAGCCGCGCGAAGAGTGGACGGTGACTCTCGATCAGCATCTGGTTTGGATGAAGCAACAACACGAGTCGAGAAAGATTCTCTTTTCGGGTCCGACCACGGATCGCAAGTATGGAGTTTATGTTATCCGCGCGGCATCGAAGACTGACGCAGAGCAGATCGCGGCGAGCGATCCTTACACTGCGGCGGGCTTTGCCGCTTTTGAATTGCTCGAATGGGAAGTGCATCAGATCATGGGCGTGGGACCGTTCACGGCGGCGGAGATGCGCGCGCACCGGTGAAAAAAAAGGCGACTGAGATGTTGGAGTGATGGAATGATGGGTGATTGGGAGGGGACGAGAAAAGTGAAATTGTTACAAATCATCTCTTTCGCTGTTTTTTTGGCGCAACTTCCCGCTGCCAGCGTTCGGGCGCAATCGGACTGGAAAAAACAGTGGGAAGCGACGGTGCAAGCAGCGAAGAAAGACGGCGAGGTAGTGATCTACGGTCCGCACAATCCGGCTTATCAGCAAATTTGGGCGATTTTTCAGAAAAGTTATCCCGACATAAAGTTTAGTTTCGTTCCCGGCAAAGGCGCCGATCACGCGCAGCGAATTGTCTCGGAACGTCGCGCCGGAAAGTATCTAGCCGATCTGCTCATGGGCGGTTCGTCGAGCTTTGCAGTGTTCGCGCCCGGCACCTTGGAGCCTCTAAAGCCGCTGCTTGTCTTACCCGAAGTCACCGATCCGTCCGGATGGCTCGACGGCAAGCTCTACTTTGCCGACACCAGCAATGCCGCATTGATTATTTCAGGGGAGATCGGCACGCGCCGCGGCTCCTATAACACTAAGCTCGTCGATCCGAAGGAGATCCAATCCTGGTGGGATTTGCTCCAGCCGAGATGGAAGGGCAGACTTGGCAGCTTTGATCCACGGGTCGCGGGAGGGGGCGGCGAGACTTTCATGTTCTTTTATTATACGCCGTCGTTGGGGCAGAAATTTATTAGTCGATTTCTTACCGAGACCGATCTTGTGCTGACCCGTGATTTGCAGCAGGGCACCGATTGGTTGGCGCACGGCAAGATTCATTTTTACATCGGCAGCGGTCAGCCGATCATGAAGGCAAAAAAGCAAGGGCTGCCCGTTGATCTGATGCCGCATCCGTTGAAGGAAGGTGACATCATGGGCGGCGGCTCCTGCTGCATGGCGGTGATGAACCGGGCGCCGCATCCGAACGCGACGAAGCTTTTCATCAATTGGGTGTTGTCGCGCGAAGGCCAGAGTGCGTGGCAGAAATATACCGAGGTGAACTCGTTGCGCATGGATATCCCGAAAAGCGATCTATTGGCGGACGACGTGCCGCAAAAAGGCGTGAATTATTTCATGCTCAATTCCGCCAAGTACAACGAGCCAGCAGGGCGCAAGGATTTGCACAAGATTGTCGACGAGGCGCTCAAGACAGCGGAGAAAGCGAAAGGATAAGGGCGGAAGGATAAAAGCATGGCATCGATCGGTTTAATTGGGCTGGGTAACGCCGGCCGCCCGATGGCTGAACGAATTCTAGCAAAGGGACATTCCCTCACGGTGTTTGACATCGACACCGGAGCGCTAGATCGGGTTGTCCAGCGCGGCGCGCGTCCGGCGCATTCCGCGGGCGCGGCGGTATCGGACATTACCATCACGCTGCTGCCGTCATCACTGGAAGTGCGACAAGCCGTGTTGGGTGCAAACGGTGTGTTGAGCGCGCTTCGGCCGGCATCGATGGTGATCGATCTCAGCGGCACCGATCCGGATTGCGCGCGCGAGCTGGAAGAACGATCGCGGGAAAAGCAAGCCACGTTCATCGGCGGGACAATTCACGCCAGCGGCGCGCCGGCCGTGGTGATTCCACAAGGCAGATTCTCGATCGTTATCGGCGGAGAGAAAGCCAAGACCGCGGCCGCCGCGGCTTTCCTGAACGAAGTGGCGCAAACGGTTATTTGTTTGCCCGAGCCGTGGATGCCGAAGGCTTTCAAGATCGCGATCATCCTATACGCGACGGTGAATAATATCATCACCGCGGAAATTGGTTCTTGGCTCACCGCCCAAGGCGCCGACCCGAAGTTGTTTCTCAAACTCTTGCAGACTACTGGTTCCCAGGCTTCCGCGATCCGCATGGAAGAGTTCATGAAGCGCAAGAATAACCACGGCGGCGCACTCAGCAACAGCTACAAAGATTTCCGCCAAGCTTTAAGCATCGCCGCAAAGTTGGGGATCCCGATGCCACTTGCGTCGACGGCCAATCAGATCCAAGAGATGGCGCGGGCGAGCGGCTTC
>Ga0111538_10014132_pt1 | contig 10537 bp, 5 predicted proteins | sample SoiMethybrSBSTD1_FD_79669 | JGI IMG/M metagenome (GOLD analysis project Ga0111538, IMG submission 79669) | Bulk soil microbial communities from a Populus tree surrounding site in Tennessee, USA - Soil MetaG P. TD hybrid SBSTD1 (version 2)... | ecosystem: Environmental > Terrestrial > Soil > Tree... | reverse complement strand
TCCGCAATTTTTGCCGCTTCACGAAATGTCTCCGCGATCTTTGCCGTGTTCGCGCCCGGATTTTCGCGCCACTTGCTGACGCCGAACTCCGCGGAATCGATGCGAATCACTCCGTATTTCCGGACGCCATGTTTGTTAAAAATCCCGGCGATGCGACAGGCTATCTTCACGGCGCTGAGGAACTTCTCGCGCTGCGCGGCGTCACCCATCGCCGAATCGCCCACCGTGCCACCCCAGACCGGCGCGACCAACGACCCAACATTGAAGCCCTTGCCTGCGATGAGATCGGCGATCTTTTTCAATTCCTCGTCGCTCGCCTCGGGATTGGTGTGCGGCAGGAAAAGAAAATAATCGATGCCCTCGAATTTCTGACCGTTCACGCTGGCTGTAGCGGTAAGATCGAGCATTCGCTCCAAACTGATCGGCGGCTCCTGTCCTGGACCGTCTCCTTTGCCGACAAGGCCTGGCCACATGGCATTGTGGAGTTTCGGGAAGGTGTGAGTGGCGGATGTGGTGCTCATTGAAGTGCGGGGAAAAGTGGCGACGTGTCTGCCGCAAAGGGCGCCGGGCGGCAAGATTCTTTTCGGGAGGCGGAAGCCATCACGCAACTTTCCAGTAAAGTGTTCATTTGAACAGTTCACGTACCTCGCTTATTTTTCCCTGAGCAATGGCGCAAAACCCGAAAATCATCCAGCTCCGCGAACTGATTCAGCGGCATCTTTCCGCGCCGCCGGCGCGCCCCGCCGCGAATCTGGAGACTGGCGTCGAGGGGCTTGATGAAGCCCTCGCGGGGGGATTGCCGAAGGGCGCGCTCGTGGAAATTGTCAGTGCAGCGCCGGGCACGGGCGGTTCCTCGTTGCTGCTCTCACTCTTGCGCCAGGCGGCGGCGCAGAGCCGCTGGTCGGCGCTGATCGATGGACGCGATGCTTTCGATCCAACTTCCGCGGGCGAAGCTGTGCTCGCAGGTCTGCTCTGGATTCGCTGCCGCACCGCCGCCGAGGCGATGCGCAGCGCGGATCTGCTTCTGCGCGACGGCAACCTGCCGCTCGTCGTCCTCGATCTGCGCGACAATCCCGACGCCGAACTCCGCCGGATTCCTGATCCGCAATGGTATCGCCTGCAACGCGCCCTCGAACCCACGGCCACGGCCGCTCTCGTATTTACGCCACGAGCCATGATTCCATGCGCGCAGGCGCGGTTGCTCCTCACCAGCCGCCTCGGTCTCGATGCCCTTGAATGCGAGCAGGACGCCATCGTGCGCGCGCTGCGCCTCGAACTCACCCGGCAACGCGCATCTCACAGCTCCGAAGTTTTTGCTCAAGCAGGATGTTCAGCCGCGTAGCGGCGCTCCCCATGTTCGCCGCCATTGTCCTTCCCGATTTCGCCCTTCAGGCCGCGTTGCGACACACGCCGGAACTGCGCGAGCATCCCGTGATTTTGCTCGCGGAAAAGGCCACCCGCTCACCGGTGTTGCAAGCCACAACCGCGGCGCGTGCGGCGGGCGTCGTGCCGGGTTTTTCCGCCAGCCAGGCGCGGGCGCGCTGCCCGGAGGTCCGCATCAAACTTCGTTCGCCCGAAGCCGAACGTGCCGCGGATGCCGCGCTGCTCGAGACCGGGTTCGCCGCTTCACCTTTTGTCGAAAACACCGCGTCCGGCATCTGTACGATCGAACTGAAAGGCGATCGCCTGCCGGACACGCACGCGCTTTTCACCATGCTGCAGACGCGGCTTGCGGCCCTGGATCTCGACGCGCGCATCGGCTGCGCACCGACCGCCGATCTCGCACTGCTCGCGGCGCAGAGCGCGCAGGATTTCCGTGAAATCCGCAACGCGAGCGAACTCTCCGATCTGCCGATCGCACATCTCGATCCGTCGCCCATACTGCTCGAAATCCTCGGCAAATGGGGCATCCGCACACTCGGCGATTTCACCGCTCTGAACCAGATGGCGCTCGTCGAGCGGCTCGGCGTCGAGGCGCTCCCGCTCCACGCCCGCGCCACGGGCCGCGTCGAACGTCCGCTGCGCTGTGTGGCGCCGCCGGAGATTTTCGAAGAGAGCATCGAGTTCGAGCACGAGATCGAAACGCTGGAGCCGCTGCTCTTCATGCTTCGGCGCTTCCTCGAACAACTCGCGCTGCGCCTTGAAGCGGTCTACCTCGTCGTCGCGGAACTCACGCTGCGGCTGGACTTCGCTGTTAGCGAAACGGCGAACAATCCGAAATCGCATGAACGCCTTTTCAAAATCCCCTCGCCGACGCGCGATGTCGAAGTGCTCTTCCGCATGTTGCACACACATCTCGAAGGCTTCACCGCGGCGCATCCGATCGTGCGTTTGCAACTCACCGCCACGCCGGCTCGCCCGGCGCAGCAGCAATTCGGACTTTTTGAAAGTGCACTGCGTGATCCGAATCAATTCTACGAAACGCTCGCGCGCCTGAGCGCACTCGTCGGCCATGATCGCATCGGCGTACCGGTGCTCGAACCGACGCATCGTCCGGAAGCCTTCCGCCTCGTGCCTGCCGATTTCACCGCCGCGCCGCGCGCCGCCGATGCTGCAGCGCTCCCGCTCGGACTCGCGCTGCACCGCTTCCGCCCACCGCTGCCGGCCAATGTGCAGGTCGAACAACGTCCCACCTTTCTGCACACCGCCAAGCTGCGCGGCCCGATCATCGCCGCGCACGGGCCAATGCTGCTCTCGGGCGATTGGTGGGGCGGACAAAGCTGGAGCCGTTGCGAGTGGGACGTGCAACTCAACGGCGGCCCGCTCTGCCGGATCTATGAACAGGAAGGCGCGTGGTTTTTGGAGGGGATCTATGACTAGGGAACATCGAACACCCAACATCGAACATCGAACATCGAATGAACCTCGCGGTCGTACGGGGCGGGCATTCGATGTGGTGTTCGATGTTCGGAGTTCAACCGCGCAGCGACCGTTGCCACGGAATCAACCCACTGCTTTCCACCAATGAGCTATGTCGAACTCCACGCCAGCAGCGCGTTCAGTTTTCTCCGCGGCGCCTCTTCGCCACGCGAATTGATCGAAACCGCCGCCGCGCTCGATCTTCCTGCCGTTGCGCTGTGCGATCGCGATGGCCTCTACGGAATGCCGCGCTTCACCGCCGACGCCAAAGTCGCCGGAATGCAACCGATTGTCGGCTGCGAGTTGACCATGGCTGACGGCGTCGTGCTGCCGGTGCTCGTCCAAAACCGGCGCGGTTATCACAACCTCTGCACCTTGCTCAGCCGCGCGCATCTGCGTGCCGCGAAAGGCGAATGCGCGATCACTTGGGAGGAATTGCCGGAGTTCGCCGAGGGCCTCGTAGCGTTGTGGGGAATAGCCTCTCGCCAGGCTCCAGCCTCTCGTTCCCAAGCTGTGCTTGGGAACGCACTTGTGGGGACAGTTGCACTGTCCGGGGAGCGTGTGTCCGCGGGTGTGAAGCCTCGCCCGCGCCCGGAGAACACCCCCTCCATGCGAAGCAAGGCTTCGCTCCCAAGTGCGTTCCCAAGCACAGCTTGGGAACGAGGGATGAGAGCTGCAGGAGAAGCAAGGAGTGCGAAAGACATTTCGCATCTCTTGCGTGCCTTTGGAAAAGACAACGTCTTCGTCGAACTCCAGCGCCATCGGCTGCGCGGCGAGAATCGCGGCATTCGCGAACTCGTCGCGCTCGCTGGGCAGCAGCGGCTGCCGATCGTGGCCACCAATGGCGTGCGTTACGCCACGGCCGCGAACCGGCCTGTGCTCGATGCCTTCACCTGTCTGCGTCACCATACGCATCTCGATCTTGCCGGACGATTGCTCAGCCCGAATGCCGAGCGCCGGCTGAAGTCGCCCGCGGAAATGGCCGCGCTCTTCCAAGATCTGCCCGAGGCCATCACCAACACCGTGCGTCTTGCCGAGCGACTCGAATTCCGGCTCGCCGATCTCGGCTACCATTTTCCAAACTACACGCCGCCCGACGGCTCGACGCCGGAAGCCTTCCTGCGCCGCGTCGCGTACGAAGGCGCGCATCGGCGCTACGGTCCGCATCTGCCCGCAAAAATTCCGCCGCAACTCGAACACGAACTGCGCATCATCGAAAATCTAGGCTTTGCCGGATACTTTCTCATCGTCTGGGACATCGTGAATTTCTGCCGCGAGCAGGACATCATGGTGCAGGGCCGCGGAAGCGCAGCGAACAGCGCAGTTTGCTTTTGCCTCGGCATCACCGCGGTCGATGCCGTGCAACACGAACTGCTTTTCGAGCGTTTCCTCAGCGAAGGCCGCAAGAACTGGCCGGACATCGATCTCGACCTTCCCAGCGGCGACCGGCGCGAGCGCGTCATTCAGGAAGTTTATCGCCGCTATGGGCGCTTCGGCGCGGCCATGACCGCGAATGTCATCACGTATCGCGGACGCAGCGCCGCGCGCGAGATCGGCAAGGTGCTCAACTTTCCCGAGAGCCTCATCGACCGTTTCTCCGCGCTCTTCGCGCATGGCGATTATCCGCATACGCTCGAACTTCGCGAACAAATGGCACAAGCCGGACTGCCGCTCGATCATCCGCGCACGCCCGCCTTCCTCACGCTTTACGAACGTATGCATGGATTGCCGCGGCACCTCGGCCAGCACTCGGGCGGGATGATCATCTGCCAGGATCAGCTCGGCGCGATCGTGCCGCTCGAAAACGCCTCGATGCCGAACCGCAGCGTCGCGCAGTGGGATAAGGACGATTGCGACGACCTCGGGATCATCAAGGTGGACCTGCTGGGGCTGGGAATGATGTCCGTTCTGCAAGATACGGTCGAGTTATGTGCCGAGCGCGGTTGTCCGGTCGATCTCGCGCAGATTCCCAAGGACGATCGCGCGACGTATGACTCAATGTGCCGCGCGGATACGATCGGCGTTTTCCAAATCGAAAGCCGCGCGCAGATGGCCACGCTACCGCGGATGAAGCCGGCGTGTTTTTACGATGTCGCCATCGAAGTCGCGATCATCCGACCCGGACCGATTCAGGGCGGACTCATGCACCCGTTTTTGCGGCGGCGCGGGGACGAGGAACCAATCAGCTACATCGACGATCGTCTCAAACCCGTGCTCGCGCGCACACTCGGCGTTCCGCTTTTCCAGGAGCAGATTTTGCAGATCGCCATGGTCATGGCCGACTTCACCGGCAGCGAAGCCGAGGAATTACGACGTGCGGTGAGCTTTCATCGCTCGCACGAGCGGATGGAAAAAGTCGTCGTGAAACTGCGCCGGAAGATGATCGAGAAAGGCGTCGCAGAGGAAAAGATCGAGCAGATCGTTTCGGCGATTCAGTCCTTCGCGCTCTACGGATTTCCCGAATCGCACGCCATCAGCTTCGCACTGCTCGCGTATGCCAGCGCGTGGCTGAAGGTGCATCGGCCGGCGGAATTTTTCGCCGGGCTGCTTAATAATCAGCCGATGGGATTTTATTCGTCCGATACGCTGATCAAGGACGCGAGGCGGCACGGGGTTCGGACGCGGCCGGTGTGCGTGATGCGGTCGAAGTGGCATTGCACGATTGAGGAAGAGTGGGGAAAACATCCAACACCCAACGCCCAACATCCAACATCCAATGAACCTCGCGGTCGTGCGAGACGGACATTGGATGTTAGGTGTTCGATGTTGAATGTGGGATCTTCATCAACTCATCCCACCGTGCGCCTCGGCTTTTGCGTCGTGCGCGGTCTGAGTGAAGCGCACGCGCAGACTCTGCTCGCCGCTCGTGCCGAGCGTCCATTTTCTTCGTTCGACGATCTCAAAGCGCGCGTGCCGTTGCACAAAGATGAATTGCGCGTGCTCGCCGAGATAGGCGCGTTCAACGCACTCGCCGCACATCGCCGCGCTGCTTTGTGGGAAGTCGAACGAGTCGAACTTCCAGCGGATGATCTTTTCGCCGGTAGGGACGGCACTCCGTGCCGTCCGACGCAACCCGCGGCGCTTCAAGAAACGCCGGACGTTTTCGTGAATCAGACTCCTCGTATGGACAACACGGAGTGCCGTTCCTACCAACCGCTCGCGCCGATGACCGTGCCGGAACGCGTTGCCGCTGATTATCGCGGCACTGGCCTGAGCACCGGCCAGCATCCCATGGCCCTGGTGCGCTCACACCTGCCTGACATCTGGCGCGCCAGCGATTTGCCGCAGGCAAAAGATGGCCTGCGCGTGCGCATCGCCGGGTCGGTCATCTGCCGGCAGCGTCCCGGGACCGCGAAAGGTTTCACCTTCGTCAGTCTCGAAGACGAAACCGGCGTGGCTAACGCCATCATCACGCCGCAACTCTTCGAGCAACAGCGCTTGCTCATCGTTCACGAACCATTCCTCATCATCGAGGGCCGCCTGCAAAATCATCACGACGTCATTCACATCCGTGCCGAACTCATCGTGCCGCTCAACCACCGTCCACCCGGCAGTAGCGAGTCTCATGATTTTCATTGAGCGCAGAAGTGGGACAGTTTCGAGGAGCACACGCGTCGCGAGTGCGCTATCCGGAACGCGCACATTCAGCACCGTCGCGTATGACGCGCGCGGCTACTCCCTGCCTGCGGCGCGAGTGCGTGCGGCCTTCTTCGCCGCCGTGGAACGCTCGCTGGGGGTTTGCTTTCGCGCCGCGGCACGCGCCTGCATCGAGAGCGCTCCTCGAAGCGGCGCCCGCCTCTCCCGTTTCAGCGCCCGCAGCGCCGTGCCCCTCGCTCGTCCCGAAGGCGCTGATCCCTTCACGCGCACGCCGGCGGACGCCATTCAATGGTCCTCTTTTTTGGCATCTCGAAATAATTCTTCGCGCGCCGTACGAGCGCCAGATTTCTCAACTTCGACCTTTGTCCTGCATCAGGGAGTTTCCTGACCCCGCCGGGAATGCATCCGCGCGATACGCTTGGTATGAAGACAACACTGTACGTTTCGCTCGCAATCGCCGCTACGCTTGCGGCTGCGTCTGCTGCGGAACAGAAATCTGAGAAGACATTCGGCGAGAAAACTGCCGACACGCTGGAGAAAGCAGGGGAACGTGCTAAAGACGCTGGCCGAGCCATTGCCGATGGCACCAAAGACGCAGGCCGCGCCATCGCCGCCACGACGAAAAAGGCCGCCGACACGGTGGTCGATGCCGTCACGCCAGACAAAGACGCGCACCGGGTCGAAGTGACCTTGAACGAGCATCGTATCGATATGCCCAAGTCGCTTGGGTCCGGAAAAACCGCGTTTGTCGTGCGCAATTCGGGCAAGGAAAAACACAACTTCGAGATCGAGGGGCAGGGGATCGACAAGAAATTCATGACCAGCCTTTCACCTGATGAAAGCAAGGTCCTGCACGTCGATCTCGCGCCGGGCAATTACAAGGTCATCTGCCCGGTCAACGATCATGAAGAGGAAGGAATGAAGCTGAATGTGACGGTGAAGTAACTGGGGGAGCCTGAACGCGGGAAAGGCTCAGATTTTGAGGACGGTTGGAACGGAGTCGGTGGCCAGTGAGTCGCCGGCTCCAAATTTTTTCGGGAGCGCGGAGGAAGTTCCTGCACCAGCGGCGCAAGCACGTTCGAATAACTTTCTTGTTTCTGGTTGTCTTCTCATTCGTCGCGAGCAAAATGTCGCTCGCGGCAATCTCAGCGACATTTTGGCGAATGCCTCAACTCATCCGCGTGTGAGCAAAGCCGCATCAACCCCTACTTGCCCATGAAAAAAGGACTGCTCATCATCTGCACGCTCGCGCTCATCGCGTGGCCACTGCGCGCCGAGGAACCGAATCCGGCCGCCTTCCTCGCTGAACTGGCGCCGCAACTTCTCAAGTATCTCAGCCCCGCTTCAGAGGCGGAGGCCAAGACGGTTGAACTCGAACTTGCGCTAGTCGAGGCCACGGGCGTTCCGCGGGAAATCATTGGCAAAAGGATATCGCTGCTCGCGCGCCCGCCGGAACATTTGCGCATCACCGCGCAGGTCATGGGCACCGAGGTAACGATTGGCCGGCGTGGCCCGGATGAGATCTGGTTTTACGTGCCGGCGAAAAAGTTCGGGCTTGTCGGTTCGCCGGATGTACCGCGCTTCACGGCTGATCCGTCGAGCACGAGCCATCCAAAGCTCGATAAGATTGGCCTACCCATGGATCGAAACCAGGTTGCGCTCTTGCCCGCAGTCCTAAAGGCCGAGTTGAAGGAGGACAAACTCAACGGCGAGGCCGTGCGCGTGTTTAGCTTCCAGGCCACTCCCGAAGCGCGTCAGGCGCTGAATCTGCCCAGACTTCGTATCGGCATCACCTCGCCGATGGACGACTTGTTGCCACGGAGGCTGAGTATCGAAGACGGCAACGGCATGAAACTCGTCTTCGATCTCCTCAGCGCCGATACGACCGAGGCGAGCGAGCGGGACTGGCAGATTCCCGCGAAGCCCGGCGACACGATTCAGAAAGTCGCGCTCGCGCACCTGACCAACTTCGCCTCGAGCTTCGTAGCCAATCTCACCGAGAAGATTCCCACACTCGGCGCAGCGGAGGGGGTGAGAAAAGTTCTCGCCACCGAAGGTGCCGGCCGACTCGAACAACGCGATGGCACACGAGTTCTGTTTCTCCGGGGCACCCCGGAGGACATGGGGCGCCAGCAAGGAGTGCTCATGAACAAGGAAGTGCATCATCTGGTCGATCGCATCCTCTACGGCGTTGGCGTCGGCAGTTCGTTCGAAAAAGGCCGCTGGTTCTTTGGCGAGATCGAAGACGCGCAAAAGCGGCTGTCGCCCTTTATCAACGAGCGCTACCTGCGCGAGATGGACGCGATGGCTCAGGCCGCCGGGTTGCATCCCCAGGAAGCGCGCCTCGCCAATGTGTTCCCGGAACTTTTCCACTGCTCCGGCTTCGCGGTATTCGGCAGCGCCACCAGCGACGGACAGATGTATCACGGGCGCATCCTGGATTACCTCAAAGGCATGGGCCTCGAGCAGAATGCTGTGGTTACCATCGTGCAACCCGACAAAGGTAACGCTTGGGTCAACTGCGGTTACGCGGGCTTCGTCGGCAGCGTCACCGCGATGAACGAGAAACATCTTGCCATCGGTGAAATGGGTGGCGGCGGCGAGGGGAAGTGGGACGGTAAACCGATGGCTCAACTACTTCGCGAAGTGATGGAGAACTGCGACACCATCGAGCAGGCAGTCGAGGTCTTCAAAAAGGGTCCGCGCACCTGCGAATACTATTACGTCATCTCCGACGCGAAGAGCATGAAGGTCTGTGGCCTTGCCTGCACGCCGGAGAAATGCGAAGTTATTTGGGACGGCGAAGCGCACCCGCGGCTGCCGCACGCCATCAAGGACACCGTTCTCATGTCCGCAGGCGACCGCTACGAGGAACTCGCGCGCCGCGTCCAGACGCAACACGGCAAACTCACCGCCGACTCCGCGCGCGAACTCATGACCCGCCCGGTTTGCATGAACTCAAACATTCAGAGCGTGCTCTTCGCGCCGATGACACTCGACTTCTGGGTCGCCAACGCCGACAGCCAAAACGTCGCCAGTCACACGCGTTACACGAAATACAATCTGGGCGAGTTGATTAAGGATGGAAAGCGCGTCGAGACCGTGGCGAAGTAGGCTGCCTGAAAAGCGGCTACGGTGACATAGATCCAAGATCGACAGTAGCCACGTGGGTCAGGATCTAAGAATAGGCAAAAGCGCCGTAATTATCTCACCGCGCTGCGCGTGTTGGCGGCGTTACTTTGTCGAGTTATAGCGCGGGCCGCTGCTGTCGATGGCGGGTTTTTTCGCGCTATGCGGCACACCAACGTTCACGACGCCTGAGGTGCTGCCCTCAAGATCTGACGCGGTGAAGGAGATACGATAAACGCGTCCGTCGCCTTTGCCCGCGCGCTCGGCGCGCAAAAGCACGGTGCCGTCCGCATTGATGATCGCATCGATCGGCGTGTCTCCGTCCGCGCGGCCGTTGGTCGGCTCGTCCTGGGTGACGCCGGTAATGGCGATCGTCGCGTTGTTGTTCGGATCACTCACGCCGGTGATGCGCACGCGCACCATTCGGTGATTCGGTGGCCACAACGTCTCCACAGTCGGCTTTGCGGCGGAGGCAAGCGGCGGATCATTCTTGTTCTGCACATGAAGGACTACAGTGTCGTTCGCGGTCCCTTCATAGCCGTCGTTCACCGTGAGTTCAAAGGTGAGGTCAGTGCCGCCAGCATTGACAAAAGGAGCGGTGAAGCTTGGCGTCGCCGTCGTAGCACCTGCGAGTGTAACGCTCGGGCCTCCAATCTGAGTCCAGGCGTAGGTCAGCGCGTCGCTGTCAGGATCACTGCTGTCTGCGCCGTTTAGCGTCACTACGGCGGTCTCGTCCACCGTTTGATCCACGCCGGCGTCGGCGATCGGGAGGTTGTTCGTGCTGGTGATCTCCACCGTGACGCGGTCCCGGACATTAGCGAAGGTGTAGCCTGCGGCCGGTTGATTCTGCGGGAAGCCATCATCGACCAGCAATTCGAAAACGAGCGTGGCGACGACGCCCGCCGCGCCGTTCGTGCCAACGACCGGTGCGGTAAAGGTCGGATTTGTGCTG
>Ga0111538_10014131_pt1 | contig 10537 bp, 8 predicted proteins | sample SoiMethybrSBSTD1_FD_79669 | JGI IMG/M metagenome (GOLD analysis project Ga0111538, IMG submission 79669) | Bulk soil microbial communities from a Populus tree surrounding site in Tennessee, USA - Soil MetaG P. TD hybrid SBSTD1 (version 2)... | ecosystem: Environmental > Terrestrial > Soil > Tree... | reverse complement strand
TCGCCGAACGCCGAGAGCCAGTAGGTCGTGCGCCCGGTGATGAGGATGCGCGGCGGGTTCTTGTCGACGAAACGCACCGTGTCCCCGATCACATAGGCCCACAGCCCCGCACAGGTCGACATCACCAGCGCGTAGTTCACATCCGTCTCGACATTCGCGATCCAATGCCGGCGCGGGTTCGCGCTCCCAAGCTCCTCCAACGGCACGAACTCGAAGAACATCCCGTGGTCGAGATTGAGCCGCAAGCCTTCGCCGTAGCCGCGATCGGCGGCCGCAATGAAGCCTTCGCTCGCCGGATAGACCTCGCGCATGTCCACGCCGAGTCCCGCGAACAGCTTTTCGAACCGCGCGCGATAGGGCGCGAAATTGACACCGCCATGCACCAGCAGCTGAAGATCGGGATAGGGCGCAAGCCCGCGCTCGCCGCGCGCATCGCGCAACGCGCGCACGCGTTCGAGCAGTATGAGCATCCAGGAGGGCGTTCCGGTCAGCGCGCGGATCTTCTCGTTGAGCGAATTGCGCGCCATCAGCTCCGCCTTTTCCTCCCAGTTCGCCATCAGCGCGTGTTCCTGCTTCGGAAACGCGTAGCCGCGCGCCCAGAACGGCATCCGCTTGACTGCGATCCCCGACAGATCGCCCGACCAGACTCCGCGCGCTTCCGGCTCCAGTTTTGTCGACCCACCGAGGATGAACGTCTTGCCGTCGAACAGCCGCGACTGCGGTTTCGCCGCGAAGTGGTGCGCCAACAGATCGAAGCCCGCGCGCGAGTTCGAGCGGTTCATCGCTTCCGTCACTGGCACGTGCTTTGTGCGCGCGCCGGTCGTGCCCGACGCCAGCGCGAGATAGGGCGTGCGCTCTGGCCAGCTCACATTCGCATAGTCGGGGAACGAGGCCTTGAAGTAGTCGCTCCACATCGCGTCCCAGGTGCGCAGCGGAACGCGCGCCTGGAAATCGGAGACGCTTCTGATCGCCGCGAAACTGTGATCCTTGCCGAAGCGCGTCTCCGCCGCGCGGCCGACCAGCTTCAGCAGCGTGCGCTCCTGCACCGCGCGCGCATCCATGCGTGCAAGTTGCGCCCGCCGCCGCGCGGCCAACAGCTTCAATGCTGGCGTGATATTGAGCATCAGGGGCTCAACGTCGTGACGACAGGAAACTCGCGCGCCACCGTCTCCGGCCTGAGCGGCATGCGGATGTAGTCGCCCTTCAGCCACAGCGGCACCTGATCGAGCGCGTTCTCCGAGCCGATCCACCCGTCATTCCCCCCGATCAGCACGAACCCGCTCGAATCGGGATCGCCCATGTCGGAGACGAACCGCGCCTGGCTGCCGAACGTCGACACTGTCGCGCCGTTGATCAAGCCATGCGCCGTCTTCATCGGCGTCTCGCGCGAGCCGCCGCTCGGATAATCGCCGTAGACGAAGTTGCGCCCGAGCAAGGGCAGGGCGGCGAACCAGTGCTGCACGCGGATGCGATGCATGTCGCCCCAGGTCGCGAACTTGGCGCTGTCCGCGGCCGCGCGCTTCACCGCGCCAGCCAGGATCTCGCGCCTCGGTGCCGCCGGCAGCGCCTCGATATCGCCGATGAGAAACCGCTTCAGCTGACGCAGATCGGCATAGGGCCCGACGATCTCGCCCGGTGTGCGCACGCCATACACGGCGGGCACCAGATGATAAAGCAGCGTCTCGTAGACCACGGGCCCGCGCGCATCGACGCGATAATCGCCGTCGAACGCTTTCAAGTCCGCGAGAAACTTGGGCGCTGCCGTCCGCGCCTCGGGCTCGGACTCGATCAATGCAGTAAGCGCAGTCGAAAGCTCGCGCGAATCGAGCGAGACCGTGTCGCGCTGGAGCCGCTTCAGATCGTCGAGCGTGACCGTCTCGCGCTCGCTCACGAACTGCTGCAGCCGCCGCACGCGCTCGTCGGCGGAAAAGAAATAGCCGATGGGAAAATCCGTATCCGTCGGCCGGTTGTTCGCCGAGGCGATGAACCCTTCCGGCGGATTGAGCGCATACGGCATGGTCGCCGCATCGGCGAATTCCTTCCACTCGTTCGCTGGATTGGCTGCATCCAGGATCGGCGCCTCGGGGCGCATCGCTGCGCGTTTTGGCAACGTGGTCGCCAGCACATGACAGACGTTGCCGTCCGAATCGGCGCACAAGAAATTCTGTGGCGGCACGGCGAAGCCCTTGAGCGATTCGCGGAACTCGCCCGCGTTCTTCGCGCGCATCACGTCGAACAGACTGCCGAGATCATCGGTCGCCTGATGGCCGATCCATTTGAGCGCGATCGTCTCGCCCGGCCGCGCCGGCGTCACCGACGCATCGGAGACGATCGGCCCGAATCGCGACGTCCGCACTTCGCGCGTCGTGTCGCGCCAGAAGCGCTGCCTGATCGTCACATCGCGTGTCTCGATCTCGGCATCGTTCACCTTCGCGATGTCGTAGAAATCGCTGTTCGCGGAGCGGATATTCGTGCCCGCCCAGGCGAGATCGAAGCTGCGCCCTTCCGCGATGAACGGCAGGCCCGGGATCATGAAGCCCACGCCCGTGAACGACGGCGAGCGCATGCCCGCGAGCAGCCACAGATTCGGCACGCCCATGCCGAGATGCGGATCGCCTGCGATCAGTGCGCGGCCGCTCGCGCTTTTCTTGGGCGAGACGACGACCGCATTCGATCCCGATCGCGCAGTGCCGAGCACGATGTCTTCCAGTGCGCCGAGCTCGCGCGATGCCCTGAAACTCACCACTGGTCCTGCACCGACATCGAGCGCGCGTGCCCAGATGCGCGGGAAATCGGGCCGGTCGCGCAATCGGAGCAGCCCCATGTAAACGAGCCAGTTGATATCCACGCCGCCGAGTCGCCCGATCGCAACCAGTTCTTCCGCCTTGAACGGCTCGCGCTCGAGCCCCAGCAGCGCGAACTCGGGCGGCATCTCCTTCAAACTCGCTTGATAGAAATTGAGTCCCGCCGCGAACGATTCGAGCAGCGCGCGCTCATCGGCCGGCAGCTGGCGCACCATCTCCGGGGCCGCGCGGCCGATATCCATGATCCTGAGCGCATGGTCGATGTTGCGCGCCAGCGACCCCACCATCTCGCTCGCACGCCCCTGGACCAGTTGCTTCAGCACGCGGATCTCGGCGAGTCTCAAATGACCGTGAACCATGCCCATGGCGAAGGCCAGGTCGCGGTCGGTCTCCGCCTCGACGAAGGGCACCTGATAGCGGTTCCAGCGGATGGTGACGGGCCGCTCCACCGGCAGGCCGGTGCGCGGGAACACGTCCAGCCGCTCGGCCGTGGTCTTGGGCACAGGCCGGAGCGCCGCGCACCCCGAAACCATGATCGCAACCAAGAGCACCGCAACCCAGAACGGCATCAAAACCCCCTGTCAGGCCGATATTAACAGTAGCCGTCTTCCCTTGTGGCAATGGCCGCCGCCACGCCCGGCTTCTTGCGCAGGAACCCCTACTGCGGCATGCTTCCTCGTTGTACCATCGCGTTGGTCGCCTCACGCGGGCACTCTGGGAGGAGCATTGGTACGCATGATCAATCATCGTTTTCGGACGGCTCTCGGGGCTCTGGCCCTTGCCGCCTCCGTCGCCGCGCCGGCCTATACCGCCGAACAGGCCGCCGCCCCGGATACCACGAGCCGGGAATTCAGCGCCAAGTTGCTCATGTGCACCCAGTGCCACGGCAACAACGGCCCCCCCGTAAGACCAGCGATCCCCATCATCTCGGGTCAGCAGGAAAATTATCTGCTGAAACAGTTGCAGGACTTCCGGAACAAGAATCGCGACGTCGAGCTGATGACCTGGGCGTCGATCACGCTTCATGAAGAAGAGATGGGGGCCGCCGCGGCTTTCTTCGCGAAGAAGACCTGGCCGGCAGCACGGCCTGCTCAAGCCGCCAAGGCCGCCGCACCGGCGGCGCCGCGCGGCATCGCGGTATGCCAGGCATGTCATCAGACGAACTTCATGGGTGCACCGCAGGCTGAAGGCGCGCCGGCGCCGCGGCTTGCCGGTCAAAACTACGACTATCTGGTCGAGACGATGCGCGCCTACGCGGCTGGCGAACGGAAAAACAATGCCACCATGCAGCAGATCATGGCGGGGATGATGCCCGAAGATCGCGAGGCGATCGCGCGTTACCTATCCACCCTCTGATCAGCAAGACATTCGGTCCAACAAGGCTAAAAACGAAATTCGGGACGGGAGAACTCAATGGAAATGAAATCTGACCGCAGGCGGTTCTTACAGCAGACGGCGGCGCTCGCGGGCGTGGCGGCTGGTGCGGGATTGGCCGCGAAAAGCGGCCCGGCCAAAGCGCAAGGCAACAACGTGCACGTCGAGCCGCCGCGCCGCGGAGCCCGGTACAGCATCGACCACATGACTCACTACACGCCGCTGCACGAGCTAAAGAGCGTCATCACGCCGTCCCGGCTGCACTTCATGCAGCAGCACACCTCCGAATTCCCCGAGATCGAGGAGGAACACCATACGGTCTCCATCTACGGCCTGGTTGATCGGCCCTTGCGCTTCAGCGTTGCGGATCTGAAGCGGCTGCCGTCGGTCTCGCGGGTGCACTTCCTCGAGTGCCACGCCAACAGCTCACTCGCGATCCATGGCACCGGCAACGAGAACATGGGCCCGCCCGTCCAGTACATCCACGGGATGACGAGCTCCAGCGAATGGACCGGCGTGCCGCTGTCGGTGCTCTTAAGAGAGGTGGGCGTAAAGGGAACGGGGACCTGGATCGTCAACGAAGGCGGCGATGCCTGCAACTTCAGTCACACGCTCCCCGTGGGAAAGGCGATGGAGGACTGCTTCATCGCCTACGCCCAGAACGGCGATCCGCTGCGCGTCGAGCAGGGCTTCCCGATCCGCATGATCGTGCCGGGCTGGGAAGCGCCCTTCAGCGTGAAGTACCTGAAGAACATCAAGGTGGTCGATCAGCCCTACCACGCTTGGAACGAGTCGATGAACCACTCCGTCGCCAGACCCGATCTCGGCGGCAAGGTGCGCTGGTACCACTTCCAGTTCGGGCCGAAATCCATCATCACGAATCCCTCGGCTGGGCTCCAGATGGGCGGCAGGGGTTACAACCAGATCACGGGCATCGCCTGGTCCGGCGGCGGCAAGATCACCAGGGTCGAGATCTCGACCGATGGCGGCAAGAACTGGAGGGACGCGAAGATCCAGGATCCGGTCCATACGCGTGCGCACACGCGCTTCACGTACGACTGGGATTGGAACGGCCAGGACGCGGTCATCGTGTCTCGCGCCACCGACGACCAGCGCGAGCTTCAACCGACGCTCGCCGAGTTGGGCAAGCACTGGGGCATCTCGATGGACGAGTGGCGCCAGAAGGAAGATAAGCCCCGCGCCATCCACATGAATTCGCAGCAGCCGTGGAAAGTGAACAAGGATGGGAGCATTTCCGATGCGCTCTTTACTTAAGGTCCTGATGCCTGCCGTCGTGCTCGCAGCCGCCATCCCGGTGGCTGTCCTGGCACAATCGCAGGGCCGCGCCTTTCCCGATGTCGGCAAGCCGTTGACGGAAAAGGAAATCAAATCCTTCGACCGCATCATCGGCCCGGACGGAAATGCACTGCCGGTCGGCCACGGCAACGCCAAGGAAGGCGAGGCCGTCTACATCAAGCGCTGCCAGGTCTGCCACGGCGTGAATGGCGAAGGCGGCATCCTCCGCCGTCTCGTCATCGGCAAGCCCGGCCAGCCCTACCGCGGTAACTTTTACGGCAAGAACCAGGACCTGATGAACGGGCCGAGCTACTACCCGGTTCCGACGATTGCCTGGGACTACATCAACCGCGCGATGCCGGTTCCCAATCCGGGAACGTTGACGCCCAACGAAGTCTACTCGCTGGTGGCCTTCCTCTTTTACCGGAACGGCATCATCAACGAGGGCGACGTCATGGACCAGAACACGCTGCCGAAGGTCGTCATGCCCAACAAGGACGGCTTCGTCCCGGCCAAGCCGGTCTATCCGGCGGACAAGAAACCAAGCTGGTACTGAGGCCAGTACCCCAAAAATAGCCAACGGCGAGCAGAAACCCTCTTCTCGCCGTTCTGCTTTTGGGCCGGGCCACTGCTCGCAATCTTCCGCGATTCGAGCTAAGGTTGTACCGCTGGGCCCATAGACGGCCTCAAAACGATTCGGGACGGGAGACAGCCATGGACTCCAAATCTGACCGCAGGCGGTTCCTTCAACAGACGGCAGCGCTCGCAGGTGTGGCCGCAGGCGCAGGTCTGGCCGCGAAAAGCGGACCGGCCAAAGCGCAGGGCAACAACGTACACAACGAGGCTCCGCGCCGCGGCGCCCGCTACCGCATCGACCACATGACTCACTACACGCCGCTGCAGGACTACAACGGCATCATCACCCCGTCCCGCCTGCACTTCATGCAGCAGCACTCCTCCGAGTATCCCGAGATCGAAGAGGGCAAACACACCCTCAAGATCTTCGGCCTCGTCGATCGGCCGTTGAGCTTCTCCGTCGCCGATCTGAAGCGGCTCCCGTCCGTGTCGCGCGTTCACTTCCTCGAGTGCCACGGCAACAGCTCTCCCCAGATCCACGGCGAGGGCGACGAGAACATGGGGCTGCCGATCCAATACATCCACGGCATGACGAGCTGCAGCGAATGGACGGGCGTGCCGCTGTCGGTGCTGCTGAGAGAGGTGGGCGTGAAGACGGCCGGAACGTGGCTCGTCAATGAAGGCGACGACGCCGGCAAGTTCAGTCACACGCTTCCGACGCCGAAGGCGATGGAAGATTGCTTCGTCGCCTACGGACAGAATGGCGATCCGTTGCGCATCGAGCAGGGGTTCCCGATCCGGCTGATCGTGCCCGGTTGGGAAGCGCCGTTCAGCGTGAAGTATCTGCGGGCCATCAAGGTCGTCGATCAGCCCTACATGGCCTGGAACGAAAGCATGAACCACTCCGTCGCGCGACCCGATCTCGGCATGAAGTCGCGCTGGTATCATTTCCAGTTCGGGCCCAAATCCCTGATCACGCGTCCCTCCGCAGGCATGGAGATGCGGCGCGGCTATAACCAGATCACGGGCCTCGCGTGGTCGGGTGGCGGCAAGATCACCAAGGTCGAAGTCTCCACCGACGGCGGCAAGAATTGGCGGCAGGCAAAAATCCAGGAGCCGGTGCACACGAAGGCGCACACGCGCTTCACGTTCGACTATGAGTGGACCGGACAAGAAGCGACGATCGTGTCTCGTTCCACCGACGAGATGGGCGAACTTCAGCCGACGCTCGCCGAGACGAGCAAATACCATGGCATCACGATGGATGAGTGGCGGAGCAAGGAGAAGCCCCGCTCCATTCACACGAATTGGCAGCAGCCGTGGAAGGTGAACAAAGACGGCAGCATTTCCGACGCAATGTTCGCCTAAGGCATTTTCCGCGTAGCCGAACGAACAGCCCCTGTCCCTTCATAGGGACAGGGGCTTCGTATTTTTGCAATCGCATGAGTTGCTCGAGCATCGCGTTCGCGCGTCCTGCGTTATCTCAACATGAAGGAAATCGCGCTGCTTATCGCCGCGTACTATGTCGCTTGGTTTTTCCTGCCGAGTTGAAGAATGGCCCTCGTTCAGGACTTCTTCCGCAGCATGGCCTGAAGCTCGCGCAAAAGGACGGTCCAGTCGGCCGGCTTTGCAATGCGCAGCTCCGTCCGGAAACGCTCCGGCATGTTGACAGTCGCGTATCCGCTCAAGAACACGAACGGTATGCGCCGCCGTGCAAGCTCCTCCGCGACCGGATAGACAAACTCGCCTCTCAGATTGATGTCGAGTATCGCTCCGTCGAAGGATTCCGACTGCGAGGCCTCCATGGCCGCCGCCACCGTCGAATAAGGCCCCAGCACCTCGTAACCTGCGTCTCGCAGGTCCGCCGCCAGAATCGTGGACAAGAGAAACTCGTCCTCGGCCAGCAACAACCGCGGCTTCGTTCCCCGCTGTTCGTCCCGCCGTCCGGATATTTCGTCCGGATCGTCGTCACCCAAGCCCGAGGCGACGGGTGGGATCAGTTGAACTGGGTTTCGTATTCTTGTTTGGGGATGGTGATTGAGCATCTCAGACCTTCGGGGTGGAAATCCATGGTGACGGTGCTGCCAATTTCCTGACTGAGCGCCTGTTCGAGCAGCATGCGGCCGAACCCGGCGCGCGCCGGAGCTTTGACATTGGGTCCCCCACGCTCTGTCCAATCAAGTTCGAGTCCATCGCCATCCTTCACATGCCAAGAGATGGTCACCACACCCTTCGGCGATGATAGCGCGCCGTACTTCGCCGCGTTAGTCGCTAACTCGTGGATCGCCAACCCCAAGCTCAAGGCGCAGTGGGAGGTGAGACTCACTTCCGGTCCCGACAGCTTCACATTGCTGTCCTGTCGATAGGGCGCGAGCTCGTCCTCGATCAGATGCTTAAGCGAGACGCTCAACCAGTTTGACTCGGCCAGGCGCCCATGCGCATGCGCGAGCGCCTGGATCCGCGCCCGAAACGCACGACTTGCAGAGGCTACGTCCTTCTGGCCGGAGTAGGACAGCCTTTCGATCGAGATCACGGTTGCCAGCGTGTTTTTCACGCGATGGCTCAGCTCCGCCATGAGCAGGTCCCGCTGCTTCTCGAACCTCCTGCGTTCGGTGATGTCGCGCCCGATCTTCGATGCGCCGACGACCGTGCCTTGAGCGTTGCGCATGGGCGAGACCGTGAGCGAAATGTCGATGAGGCTTCCGTCCTTGCGCCGGCGCACGGTCTCGTAGTGCTCGATCCGCTCGCCCGCTCTGATCCGGGCAAGGATTCCCGGCTCTTCATTCACCCGATCGGGAGGCATCAGGATCGTCACCGGCTTGCCGATGATCTCCTCGGACGTGTAGCCGAAGATGCGCTGCGCGCCGTTGTTCCAGGTGGTGATAATTCCGTTCAGGTTCTTGCTGATGATCGCGTCGTCGGACGATTCCACGATGGCGGCCAGCCGCTCCGACATTTCACTCGCGCGCTTTCGCTCGGTCACGTCGCGCGCGATCTTTGATGCGCCGATGATCGCCCCTGTCGGGTTGCGTATGGGCGACACGCTCAAAGAGATGTCGATCAACCGTCCGTCTTTCGCCTGCCGGACCGTTTCGAAGTGCTCGATGCTTTCCCCGCGCCTTATGCGGCTGAGGATTTCGGGTTCCTCGGCTTGCCGGTCCGGCGGAATGAGAATCGTGATCGGCCGGCCGATCGCTTCAGCGGCCGTCCAGCCGAAGAGTTCCTCCGCGCCCGCGTTCCAGCTTTGGATGATTCCGTTCAGGTCCTTGCTGATAATCGCATCGTCGGAGGACTTGACGATCGCAGCCAGCCGTTGCATGGCCTCCTCGCTCTCGCGGCTGTCCAGCATGGTGACCAGCGAGTGTTCGAGGCGCTCGCCCCGCCAGGTCATCGTGAAGCTCACGCGCAAGGTCCGCCCCTGGAGCGTGCGGATGAGCGTGTCGCCTTCGTAGGATCGACGGCCCTCCCAAATCGCGGCCAACTCTTCGAGAAAGACCGCCCTCGTTTCGGGGACGAAAAACTGCCCCAACTGTCCCAAAAGCTGATCCTTGCTTTCCGCCTCGAACAGCTCGACCGCGTAGCGGTTGACGTCGCGGACGATGACCAGCTTGATCGCGGCCGTCAGCTCGTCAGGGTGGGCGGCGAAATGGGCCCTGATGTCGATGACCCCTTGTTTCCGCAGGCCCTCGAGAAGCGACCAGACTTCCGAAAAATCCTGATCCCACAGAGCGACCCGCGCGTCCTCGAAGATGCGTCGGTACCGGTCGTCCTCATCGGGCAACGGCCCGCCCGCCTCTCTCACGCGCGGCAGTTTGGATTGTGGCGGTGACACCGTGCCTGGCGCCCTCTTTTGTGTTGCTCAAAACGGCACGCGAAATGGGATTACGCGCGGCCGCGCGGAAAGTTCCGCCGTCAGCGGAAATTCTCAAGTAATTCTAAGGTCTTGGCACGTATGGGGAACGTTGGCCGGCTACCCCGCGCCGCCGGCTGCAATCACCTGCACGACCAGCCCGTCCGGGTCCGCGACATGCAGCCCGGCGCCGTCGCCGCCGTCGATGGGCATCGCCCCGCGTGCCCGCAAATTCGCGATGACGCGGTCCTTGTTGTAGCCGGCGATCCCGATCGCGAAATGATCGAAGCGCGGGTTTGCGCCCTGCCGGATCGACAGATGCGCATCCTTCCCGATCTGAAGCTGCACGAGGTTCGCGTTCTGTCCGGGGTTCCGCGTGAGCGCGAACACGCGCGAATAGAAATCGACCGTGCGCTGCAGGTTGCTCGCGGTGATCGACACGTGGTTGATGCCCGCGCTCTGAAAGCCTGCTTCCGCGGCGAATGCGGCATTTCCCGTCACGCTGAGCGCGGCGAGCGCGCCCACCAGCTCACGGCGCGACAATGCACCCTTGTCGTACTGCCCGATCAGACGGTTGATGAGCCCTTCCATGACACCCTCCTTCGCAGTTGTTGGCGTTGCGCCACGCACCATACGC
>Ga0111538_10014130_pt1 | contig 10538 bp, 11 predicted proteins | sample SoiMethybrSBSTD1_FD_79669 | JGI IMG/M metagenome (GOLD analysis project Ga0111538, IMG submission 79669) | Bulk soil microbial communities from a Populus tree surrounding site in Tennessee, USA - Soil MetaG P. TD hybrid SBSTD1 (version 2)... | ecosystem: Environmental > Terrestrial > Soil >... | reverse complement strand
ATCTCGCAACCGCAGCATATGAGCTCTCAAGCGGTGGAGCTGACGGAACTGTTACGCAATGTCATGCCGCTTGCGATGCCGGAATTTTTTAACGATGCTTTCCATGTCGTCGAGGAGCTTGACCCAAAATTGCCGCCGGTGCGCGGGGATCGCGATAAGCTCAAACAGGTCTTTTTAAATATTACCAAGAATGCGTTCGAGGCGATGCCTGATGGCGGAACGTTGACAGTAAAGACCTATTCCCGTGCCGGGACGATTTTTATCGAGATCGCCGATACCGGCAGCGGCATACCGGACGGGCTCGACGTCTTCGACTTGTTTAAATCGACCAAGGCCCATGGCACAGGACTCGGACTGGCGATCACGCGTCAAATCGTTTTAGCTCACGGCGGAGCTATCGAATACTCGAGCAAAGCCGGCGTAGGGACGACGTTTCTCGTAACTCTGCCTCCAATGGAGTCGACAGGCGCAGCGCCCGCTAGGATGGCGTCGGCTCCACAGGCAGCTCCAGAATCCGGTAGCGGTGGGGATCCGCTGAGGCAAGCTCCATAACTCCCGTCGCGACGTTGAAAACAGGAACTCCGTTTTTTGTGCGGCCTTCGGCACTGCCGCGATGCGCGTGGCCGTGAATGGCCGCGGTTACCGCGTAGCGATCCAGAGGTTCTTCGAGCCTGCTGCAACCAAGAAAAGCAAAGACCTCGGGCGGTTCACCGGCAATTGTCTGTGGTATAGGCGCGTAGTGCAATAAGGCAACCCGCTGCGAGGTCCTGAGCCGAGCTAAAGCGGATTCCAATTCAAGGCTTCGTCCACCGCTTCATGGACGAACCGTTTGAATTCATGATTTCCGAATACCGCTAAGATCGGAATACTTTTCTTCAGAACCGGGCTGAGTTCCTGCAAAAGAATTTCAGCTTCGGCAGGCAGACCGTAATCTATGAGGTCGCCGCAGAGCGCCAGAGCATCCACGTCATCGGCTAAACGAGCGAACATGTCTTTTGAACGCGCCTGCCGAGCTCGTTTTGCAGTGAAGATCCGCTGTCGCGGCGAGTCGGAAATTTTCAGCCATTCTTTCGGCGTACGGCAACTGCTGTGCCAGAGATCGACGCTGCCGAAGGGATCTCATCTGTGGCGCGCATAGAACAGTGACTGTCCCGGCAATGGAACGAATCGACTCGTCATATGCCTCGAAATTGGAATGAAGCCCCCTTACCCGATGGTATAGCCATTGCTCCTGTCCCCTAAGTCGGCCCCGCGGTTATCGCCGGCTCACACTTCTCAAATGCCATCCGTAGGACACAAGATCACCGATTTTGAGTGCGATGCTTATCATGATGAGCAAATCAAAAAGGTCCGCCTGTCTCTATACGAAGGGAAGTGGCTCGTATTGCTGTTTTATCCTGGGGACTTTACATTCATTTGCCCTACCGAGTTGGCAGATGCCGCGGCGCATTATGATCAGTTCACGGCGATCGGTGCCGAATTATTGAGCGTCAGCACGGACAGCGCTTTTGTGCACAAAGCCTGGCATGATGTGTCGCCCTCGGTGAAACAAGTCCGCTATCCGATGATTGCGGATAACGCCGGGAAGCTGTCGCGTTATTTCGGAACCTATGTAGAAGAGTTCGGCATCTCTGTGCGGGCGAGCTTTATCATCGATCCTGATGGGGTGGTTCGCGCTTGCGAGTTCCACGACAACCGCATCGGGCGGAGCATTGAAGAAATCTTAAGAAAGCTCCAAGCAGCGATTTTTGTCCGCAGTCATGAGGATGAACTATGTCCGGCGAATTGGCGGCCCGGCGCGGAGACTCTGAGACCGGCGATCGAATTGGTGGGAAAAATCTGATGCAGAAGTCAATTTCCGAGTCAATGGACCACGACGTTCTGTTCCGTACTGTTCTACATTCTTTTTCAGTAAGAAGAAGTTGGCGAGGATCTAAAGTAGCCGATCCATGTCGAGGCGATTGGCTTGTGCCTTGCAGAAATCGCGTAAACGGAGGGCGAGATGGAGAACGTCGTTGGAATATTTAACGAAAAGAGAAATGCCGAAACAGCGATGCAGCAGCTGCGGGCTGCTGGTTTCGCCCCGGATAAATTGATTCTACTGACACCGCAAGCTTCGGCCGACACTCTCCAGCAACTGCCGAGTGAAGATGCAGAACAACCAGGTATGGGCATGGCGATTGGTGGAGTGGCCGGTGGTGCAGCCGGCTTAGCCGCCGGAGCATTGATAAGCAACTTTTTGCTTCCGGGTGTAGGTCCGATTCTGGCTGTTGGCCTGGGATCTGGCGTCTTCGGTGTCGGTGGCGCGGTGGCCGGCGGGGCGGTGGGAAATTTTTTGGAAGAGAGCTTGACTCACGGCATACCGAAAGATGAAATCTTTCTCTACGAGGATGCACTGCGACAAGGACGTACCGTGGTGGTTGCGTTCTCCGACGATGACGAGCGCATCGAGCGGAGCCGTGGCATCATGGAGCGGGCTGGCGCGGAAAGCTTAGATGCCGCACGACATAGTTGGTGGATTGGACTGCGTGATGCGGAAGCGGCAGAATATGACCCCGACGGACGATCGTTTGGCGACGCGGAGCAGACGTATCGCTCCGGCTTCGAAGCCGCGCTCAGGCCCGATTGCCGCGGCAAATCGCTCGACGAGGCGCGCACGGTTTTGCGCGACCGCTATGCTGATTTGTGCGATCAAGAAGCTTTCTTCCGGGGCTATGAGCGCGGGCAGCTTTATTATGCGCAAGCGAATCGCCAGGGTGTCGGTGGAGATCGGCGGTGACCGAGCCGTGATTCGTTTTCTGTGCTTTCGTGAGGAAAAATAGTTTCTATGTTCGAAGACAAAGTTGACTACAACGAATTGGCGAAGATGCCATCCGAGTATAGGGAATTGCTCGAGCGCGTTTTGACCATTCAAGCCGACTGCGAAATCGGTGGCCCGCATCTTTATGTCAAAGACATTCTGCCCTCAGCACCGAGCAAGGTAAACCAGTTGATCGTGGCTCGAACCGCCGCCGAAGAAATGGACCACTATCGGAAATTTGCGCGGCTCGCCGGTGAAATCGGGCAAGACACGTCGTTTCTGTTGAGTATTCCGAATCAGAAACGCTACCTGGAAGCCTTTCGTGGCGTGATCACAACTTGGGAGGATTTCTCGGTTTTCGGTTTTTTGATCGATCGCGTGGGCCGCTATCAATTGGAAGAGTTTCTTGACTGCAGTTATTTGCCGCTCCAGCGTATTCTGCCTGAGGTGCTGAAAGAGGAGATGGGGCATATCGGCTACGGCACGAATCAAACAGCGGAGCTGGCGGCGAAGGATGAAGAGTCTCGCGAACGCGTGCAACAGAGCGTCAATTTCTGGTACATCAAAGCATTGGATATGTTCGGCCGTTCGGACTCCGAACGCTCGAACCGTTTCTGCCATTGGGGATTAAAGCGGCGCAGCAACAGCCAAGCACGCTGGGAGTACAAGAAGGAAGTAGATCCGATTATTCAAGGCATGGGTCTTACCGTTCCAGATCCTGTGCAAGGCCGAAAATTCCTGTAGTCCAGTCTAGTCCAAAGCTCGGCCGTGGCTGCCGTGGTGACACACAGAGGTTCGCCACGGTAAGCGCCATTGAGTTCTCTCTTCAGACCAGCTCTCTCACTTTATCGCTCAGCACTGTGAGCGCGATGTCGCCTCGGTGGGGCGTTCCGCGGATCAATGATTCGGAAAATTTTTTCGCCTGCTCCGTGGTAATTTTCGCCGGCATCGGCGGTTCGTTGGCATCCACCTCGGCCTGAATTAGAACCGGCCCCGGTGTCGTCAACGCCGTATCAACAACGGCGCCGCATTCCGAGGCTTTTCCAATTGTAAACCCCGATCCACCGCAGGCCCGTGCGAACATGGCAAAATCGATCGGGTGTAACTCGCAGCCGTACTCCGGGTTTCCGAGGAAAACCATCTGCTCCCACTTTATCTGGCCCAGAGTGTTGTTTTTGATGACGATCACTTTGATCGGCAGCTGATATTTGACCGCCGTGGCGAACTCTGCCATTAGCATCGAGAACCCGCCATCGCCTACAAACGCGATGCATTGCCGTTCGGGATATGCCACCTGCGCCGCGATTGTGTACGGCAAACCATTGGCCATGGTCGCCAGAGTTCCAGAAAGCGAAAACATTTGATCCCGCTTGGCGGGAATCTGTCGTGCAAACCAGGTGGTAATCGTTCCGGAATCCGATGAGACAATGGCGTTGGGAGCGATTCTTTTCCCGAGTTCCCATGCAACAACTTGCGGTTTCATAGGGTGATCCGTGCGAGTGCCGCGCTCCTGCATCAGCTTCCACCACGCGCTGGTGGTTTCTTGGGCTTGCCGGAGAAACTCTCGGTCCTCATGCCGGCGCAACTTTGGCCGCAGCGCTTTCAGGCTGATTCGAGTGTCGGCGACGAGCCCGACCTCGACCGGATACCGCAGCCCGATCCTCGTCGGATCAATGTCGATTTGCACAGCTTTCGCTTGCCCGGGTTTAGGCATGAACTCAATGTAAGGAAAAGACGTCCCAACGAGCAGAAGCGTATCGCATCGTTCCAATGCTTCTTGAGAGGCCCGGGTTCCCAGTAGGCCAATGCCGCCGGTGGTATAGGGGCTGTCGTCGGGGACAGCGGCTTTGCCGAGCAATGCTTTGATGATCGGAGCGGCGAGAATTTCAGCAGTCTCTTCCAGTTCTTGACTGGCGCCGAGAGCGCCACGACCGGCCAGAATGGCCACTTTCTTGCCGCGATTGAGAATCTCCGCAGCGTATTGCAGATCTCTCTCATCCGGCTCGCCAGCGCCACGCGCCATGACTGCGGTGGTATGCCCGGGTACGTCGCGCTTCGACCGTTCCGCAGAGGTGAAGTCTTGTATATCGGTGGGAAAATTGATATGCGCTACACCGCGGTAGCTGAGCGCCGTTCGACAGGCGAGATGAGTCACCGACTCGACGTGTGCCATGCCCATGATGCGCGTGTTGTACACAGCAACGTCCATGAACAGTTTGTCCAGATCGACGTCTTGCTGTGCATGGGTACCGATAAGATCATGATAGTGATGGCCTGTGATCGCCAACACGGGTTGGCCATCGAGCTTGGCGTCGTACAACCCATTCAACAGGTGAATTCCACCCGGACCGGACGTAGCCAGGCACACGCCCAGTCGACCCGTATACTTGGCGTATGCACAGGCCATGAAGCCCGCTGCTTCTTCATGTCGCACTTGAATGAAATGAATTTTGTCTTTCCGTTTGCGGAGCGCTTCCATTAAGCCGTTAATGCCGTCACCCGGCAGTCCAAATACAACTTCGACACCCCAGTCAATAAGAATATCCATCAGGAGATCAGACGCAGTCTCAGACATATCTCCGTCCTTTGCTAAATTTTCTTGTAGTGAGAGGTTTGAGCAATCGAGATGCCACGGTCGGCTCTTCCCTTGACGACTTGCTTTTGCGACACTCACGGCGCCGTCGATCCTGGTAATGGGACAACTCGCTGAGAGCGATGTAAACGCGGAAACACGAAGCCTTTGCGCAGCCGCATGGCATAACGCTTGCGCCGCTTAACAAAAATTAGGGTGAGGTCGATAATGGTCGGGTCACTATCAGGAATGAAGATGCGATCTTGTCACGGACGGTTTCGAGCAATCGGAGTTGACGGAACCGAACAAGGCGCTGGAACAAGCCGGCGCCGAAACATTATACCGGCTTTCAAATAAAAAAATGATCGGACTGTTTGCGCGCAGGGAGGAGCCGCGCCGGGCAAGGGCCTGAAGCCTTGGCGAGGAGCAACCATGGCGATCAAATTCGGCTGGAAGGCGGGCTCCGAGCGATATCCGCCGCAACAGCTGCTCGACTATGCGGTAGCAGCGGAACAAGCAGGCTTCGATTCAATCGACGTGAGCGACCACTTTCATCCGTGGAGCGAACAGGGGCAAGCCTGTTTCGTTTGGACGTGGCTCGACGCGGCTGCCGTTCGAACTCAGAAGATTATTCTTGGGACCGGCGTAACGTGTCCGATTCTCCGTTATCACCCGGCTTCATAGCTCAGGCTGTTGCCACCCTCGCGGTTTTTGCACCGGAGCGTTCGTTTCTCGGTTTAGGCACCGGAGAGGCGCTCAACGAGTATTCAGCTACCGGGCTATGGCCAAATTACCAAACGCGCCAATCCCAACTCGCAGAAGCGGTTCAACTTATCCGCGCTCTGTGGGAAGGCGATCCCATCTCGTACAATGGAACGTACTACAAAACCCGCAAAGCGAAGCTTCATACGCGCGCGGAAACTTCCCCGCCAATTTTTATCTCAGCTTTAGTTCCGAGCAGCGCGCGTTTTGCCGGGCGATACGGCGATGGGCTGATCACGGTTGGTGGCGAGAGTCCGGAAACTTACAAGAAGATTCTAAAAAACTTCGCGTCCGGCGCGACCGAGGCAGGCAAAGACCCGGATGCGATGTCGCGGATGATAGAAATTGCCGTCGATTTTACCGATAACGAGGAGCAGGCGATCGCGGCGAGAAAAGCCTATTGTGCAGGAACTTTTGTTCCTGCTTTATTTACGGAACGAATCTATACACCGGCTTTATCGGAGCAAAACGGTAACGTGGTCGGCGCCGATACGATCCGCGACACCGTCTGCATCTCGCGTGATCGCGAAGCACACATCAAACTCGCGCGGCGTTATATGGAACTCGGATTCGATCATCTGATTTTTCATTCCGCCGGTCCGGATCAGCGCGCGTTTCTGGAAGGGTACGGACGACAGGTATTGCCACGACTGCGAAAGCTCTAGCAGGGCGCAGCCTGTTGCGCCCTGCTGACGGGTGGTCGGCGTTGTTTAACGCGACCACATGAACGAGAGAAGCTGAAAATTGTCCGGGCTCACGAACTCGCCCTCGACGCGCACAGGATCACCTCGGCGCAGCGTGCGAAAGCTATCCACATCCGCAGCGCGACTATTGTACGGCAGCGAAACCGTTATCGTGCGACCGTCACGCGGTCGAAGATCGAATATCCCGAGTTTCTGATCTATTCGCTCCACCGTACCGTCAATGACTTGCGCTCGTCGTGGCGGCAACGGCTGCGACAAACGCGATCCCGCACGGGCCTGAACCGGGTCCTGTATTCTGATCACGCTAACATAACGGTCAGCTCGCGAGGACGGATAGGCGATTCGATCGCCCGACTCCAAATTGTCGATGGTGTATTCCTGACCGTGATACACGACTCGGGTCCGATCGAAATCATACGGCAGAGTTTCTCGTCGGCCATCCGCAGCCACCACGTAGATTTCGTGTTTGGCGCGATTCACTTCAACCACTTCGCCTTCGATTTCGCCTTGGCTAAGTCGAGTATCTTCTACACTCGCTCCGCGGACATTTCCCGCGCGCACTTCATCGAGCGTTGGACGAGCGGCTGTTTGCACAGGCACGCATCCGCTCAGCGCTGCCACTGCTCCCAAGAGCAAGATTAAAAATCTCGGAACGTATCGGTTCAGCGTATTCATGAAAGCATCCTCCCTAAGCTGAGTCCTCGCTTCCCAAATGCCATGCCAGCGAATCCTTTGGCCGATTTTTATCTTTTGCTATGCGCGCCGGTTTCGAGGGCATTTTCTCCGGAGGAAATTTCCTTATAAAGGCAGGAATTCAGGAGGCAAGAAACCCGACACGCCGCTTCCTGTCCGGTCAACTGCGACATACGGAACAGTGGTTTAAAAAAATTGCACACTCCGAAGCGGAGTAATGGAAAATCGCACAACGATCGGGAAAGTCCCACACTGGCAGGTCACGCCAGATAAGCAGTTCGTATAGCGGAAGGGATTGAAGCCGTGATTGTTATATGCTCATATCAGCCACGGCTTTGTCTTCGAATCCATGGCATAAACGTTGCTGAGCGCAGAGATATGAACTCATCCAATATGAATTCGTCCTATCCGGCCGGTGGAGGAAACGATCGGGGCGAATCGGTGATCGAGCTAATGCGCGGTATTGTGCAGGACGCGCGAACGCTTTCGGCAAAAGAACTGACGGCAGCGAAACTGGAGATCTCGCAGGAAATAAAAAAGATCGTCACTTCTAGCATTGTCCTCGCTGTCGGCGTGTTTATTTTAGCCGTGGCTTTTGTTCTGTTGTCGATCGTCATCGCGCTCGCGCTCGCGCAATACGTTCCACTGCCGACGTGGGCGGGATTTGCAATCGTCGGCGGCGTCTATTTGGTGATTGGGCTGATCGTTGTTTTCGCCGGCCGGCGTAAGCTACAAACCGCGAAGCCGATTCCGGAACACAGTTTGCGCGGCGCGAAAGAGGATGCGCAATACATTAAGGAAAAGGCAACAGGTCATTAGAAGGAGGTGGCGCCGATGGAAGAAAGTCTTGAATCGATTCGACGAGATATCGAAAATACCCGCTTCGCGCTGGGCGAAAAACTCGGTCGGCTCGAACAGAAAATCGAAATTACCACGACACAGACTCTCAACCCGGCGTATTACGTGCGCACTCGTCCGTGGCCGACCCTCGGCGCGTTTGCCGTTCTCGGCTGGATAGTCGGACGCGCATTGAAGCCGAAAAAGAACCGCAATCGGGATGCTGCGCCGCCGACTTTGACGGGCAGCGTCATGAGAAGCGTCGTTTCCGGAGCTGCAACCGCGCTAGGTGGCGCCGCCGGAGACTTAGTGCGCGATATTGTCAAAGACCGACGTCGGCGCGCGCCGTGAGTTAACCCGATCGCCTTCGAGTTTCGGACTCTTGCTCACCAACTATCCGGTTAATCATCCGCAGAGCAAACTTGCCACATCGCTTTAGCCAGGCGCTCCTTGATGGGCGATCCGCTTGCGCGGATACTGCTGCCATGCGGAAATCCGGAGCGATCGCCTTCAACAAATCTCCAAACTGCTTCGCGGCTGTATAGGCGCACAACTCTGATTTCGTGGCCCAGTCCCGACAATATGATGCAGTGGTTATCGGTTCCGGACCGAACGGACTCGCTGCCGCAATTACTCTAGCCCAGGCTGGAAAATCAGTCATTGTACTGGAAGCCAACGCGTCACTCGGTGGCGGTGTGCGTTCAGCAGAACTCACCTTGCCCGGATACACGCATGATGTGTGTTCGTCGGTTTATCCGTTGGCGATTGGCTCGCCGTTTTTTCGCACGTTGCCGCTGCAGGATTACGGATTGCACTGGGTGGAGCCGCCGCTGCCCTTGGCGCACCCCCTCGATGACGGCACCGCTGTTTTGCTCCACCGGTCAGTGGATAAAACGATGGAGGGTTTGAACCACGACGCCAACGCATACCGAGCAGTGTTTGGCTGGCTGGCCGATTGTTGGGACGGTTTGGATGCCGACATCCTGGCTCCGCCGCACTCACCGCGCCATGTGCTTCAGTTCCTTCGATTCGGTTATTCAGCGATACAACCAGCACGGCGATTCGCGAGGAACCGTTTCAGCGGATTGCGTGCGCGAGCGCTTTTTGCAGGGATTGCGGCGCATTCAATGTTATCGCTCGACCATTGGGGCTCCGCGGCGTTCGGCTTAGTCTTGGGAGCTGCGGGGCACGCGTTTGGTTGGCCGCTGGTGCGCGGTGGCGCGCAAGGCCTCGCCGATGCGCTGGCCGCCTATTTCAGCTCACTGGGCGGAAAGATCGTTCTCGGACATTCGATACAAAGCCTCGAAGAGTTACCCGACTCGCGGGCCGTGCTCTGCGATTTAACGCCACGCCAACTAGAAGCTATCGCCGGGGCGCAATTGACTCCTGCGTATCGCCGGAAAGTATCTCAATTTCGCTACGGCATGGCCGCATACAAGATCGACTGGGCACTCTCGGCTCCGGTTCCCTGGACAGCGCGCGAATGCGCCCTTGCTGCGACGGTTCATCTGGGAGGGACAATCGATGAAATCGCGGCCTCGGAAAAGGCAGTGTGGAACGGTCAGTATACGCCACGGCCGTTCGTGCTGATCGTGCAACCGAGTTTATTTGATAGTCTGCGCGCCCCAGACGGGAAACATACGCTTTGGGGCTACTGTCACGTTCCGAATGGCGCCGCGACCGATATGACGGAAACTATAGAAAGGCAAATTGAGCGGTTTGCGCCGGGCTTTCGCGATTGCATTCTCGCCCGTGCCGTTGCGCCGCCCGCCGAGCTCGAGCGGCGCAACGCTAACCTTGTCGGTGGCGACATCAACGGCGGCGCTCCCGACATTCGGCAACTTTTTTTGCGGCCGAATCGCAAGCTTTACTCAACCTCGAAAAAAGGCCTGTACCTGTGCTCGGCTTCAACGCCGCCAGGCGGCGGTGTGCACGGAATGTGCGGCCATTTTGCCGCTCGCCGGGCTTTGCGCGAAATATTCTAGCTCTCCCTATGTGCCGCGCCTCGGCAAACCACGGCGTTCGCTCGATAGTTCTTAAACTACATCGGTCCGAGGTCGGGGTTTATCGTGCTCGTCGAAGTCAGCGCCCGCTTCTCCAGCGGAAGAGACATCCTCGGCTCCCGTTCGCTCCAGAATATCTTTGGCTTTGCGCGTCCAATCCGAGTTGT
>Ga0111538_10014127_pt1 | contig 10539 bp, 8 predicted proteins | sample SoiMethybrSBSTD1_FD_79669 | JGI IMG/M metagenome (GOLD analysis project Ga0111538, IMG submission 79669) | Bulk soil microbial communities from a Populus tree surrounding site in Tennessee, USA - Soil MetaG P. TD hybrid SBSTD1 (version 2)... | ecosystem: Environmental > Terrestrial > Soil > Tree... | reverse complement strand
GGGGCCGCCGACACCGAGCACAGCCTGAACACGCTGACGCACTTCGGCGAGCGCCTGACGGTCCGCTACGACGATCCCGACGGGCACGACAAGCTCTACCGCTTCGCGGAGAGCGTGCAGGAGTGGCTCGACCTCTCCGCCCGCGTCGATTTCGGGTATCCTGACGGTACGACCCCGCCGCCGCGGCGCGAGGTCGCTCGGAGGGTGGCGCCATGAGCTATCTCAGCACGACCGACTTCGCCGACGATCCGGCCTTCGTCGACCGCTTCAAGCGCAACATGAAGGGCGATCTCGACCTGTCGTGGATGAAGGTGGAGCGCGAGCGCCCGACGTGCCGGCCGCTCAACGAGCGCCGCGGCCTCACCTTCCGCGACCTCGACGTCGACGGCTACGGCTTCACGGAGATGCCAGAGCTGATCCGCGGGAACCGGAGCTTCGCGCCGCGCGGCGCCGCGATGCCCGAGGGGCTCCCGGACCTGCAGGCCGACGTGAACCGCAAGAGCGACGTCTGGGCGTACAACGTCGAGGGCTACTACGAAGAGGCGATGTCGCGGCAGTGGAACACCACCACCGACATCCCGTGGGCCGACCTCGATCGCGCCGAGCTGCCGGAGGAGATCGGCAAGGCATACGCGCAGCTCCTCACCTTCCTCACCGAGGTGGAGATGATCGCGACCGACGTCCCCGCCAAGTGGATGGGGCGTCTCAACGCCGACTTCTTCGAGGTGAAGAACTTCATCGCGACGCAGGCGATGGACGAGGCGCGGCACGCCGAGGTCTTCCGCAAGCGCGCGCTCACGACCGGCTGGGGCCTCATGCGCGCGAGCCTCCACAACGAGCACAACCTGAAGTTCCTGCGCGACGCCGACAGCTTCGCCGAGTCGTCGCTGACGCTGCACCTCCAGGCCGAGGGTATGGTGCTGACGCTCTTCCGCTTCAGCGAGTACATCGCGCCCACCGAGGCCGACAAGAAGCTCTTCCGGCTCGTGATGCAGGACGAGGCGCGCCACGTCGGCTACGGCATGCAGCATCTCAAGTGGGTGATGGACAACGCGCCCGACAAGCGCGAGATCATCCACCGCCACCTCGACGAGGCCGAGAACTTCGTCTTCGGCGCCGGCTACGCCACCGAGGTCCTGGAGCCCTTCATCATCCTCGCCGGCAAGGGCCTCAAGAAGGAGAACATCGAGCAGGGCGTCCGCATCACCAACGCGTTCCAGCTCAAGCAGACCGAGGAGTACTTCGAGCGCCTCGCGAAGTGCGGCCTGCCCGAGCGCCGCGAGCGTTCCCGCCTGTGGAAGTTCGTGGAGCTCAACCGCCAGGCCGTGGCGAACCTGGCTGCGTGATGCCCATTGCGCCCATCGTCCCCATTCTCCGCGCGCCCGGCGCGCGGCCGAGCGCCAGCGAGCCGGGGGTGGAGGCTCAACGCGGCTTTGCTGCGTTGAGGAGGGGGACAGAGTCCCCCTCTATTTGAAATGGGCTACTACGCGGCGAAGGACTTCTTCGAGGACGACAAGCTCGTCGAGTTCGTGACCGCGGTCCTCTCCGGCAACCTGACGCTCTCCTGGTACGACCCCGGCACGGCGCGCGTGAAGGCGCGGCCCGCCGATCCCCAGCGCGGCCTCACGTATGCTGACTGCAACCTCGGGCCCTACGGCTACGACGACATCCCCGAGCTGGTCCGCAACCGGAACAGCATGGCGGCGCGGGGCAGCGCGCTCCCGCCCGGCCTTCCCGACCTCGGCTACCTGATCAACCGCAAGAGCGACGTGTGGGCCGAGAACGTCCCGGCACTGTACGAGGAGGCGAAGGCGCGTCGCTGGGCGCCGGCGGTCGACGTCGCGTGGGGCGAGATCCTCGCGCGGCGCGAGCCGGTCCGGGAAGCCGCCACGGCCCAGGCCTGCACGCTCCTCGAGGAGGTCGCGCTCGTCGCGATGGAGGCGCCGGCGCGCTGGGTGTTCGTCATCAACCAGGAGTTCCTCGAGCTGAAGAGCTTCCTCTGCGCGCAGATGATCGACGAGGGCCGGCACGTCGAGGCGTGCCGGAAGCGCGCGCTCCTGAGCGGCCAGGGTCTCGGCCCCGCGAGCGTCGCAGCGGAGCAGGCTCTGAAGGAGCTGCTCTCCGCCGAGACCTATCCCGAGGCCTCGGTCGCGACGAACCTCCTCCTCGGGAGCTTCGTCCTCGCGATGTACCGCGCGCTCGCGGCGCTCGCGGGCACGCCCGCCGAGCGACGCCTGTGGACGCTGTCGCTGCAGGACGTGGCGCGCTCCGTCGCGTACGGCGTCGACAACGTACGCTATCACCTCGCCCACCAGCCCGGGCGGAGCGCGGCGCTCGCCGAATACCTCGACCGCAGCGAGCACACCGTCCTCGGCATCGCCGGCAGCGCCGAATTCCTGGAGCCGCTGGTCGTACTCGCGGCGGGCTCCCTCGAACCCACGGCGCTTCGCGCCGGCAGCGATTTCGTGCGGCGCTGGTTCTCGCGTGCGGTCGAGGACTACTTCGAGCGCTGCGCCGCGGCGGGCCTCGGGGACCGCCGCAAGCGGAGCCGGCTCACGGCCGTCGCCGCGTCGCTCGCCGCGTAGCCGCCGGCATGGCCGCCATCGCCGTCGGGCTGATCGGCGCCGGGAAGCACGGCCAGCGCTACGCGCAGCACGTCGTCCGCGACGTCCCGGAGCTCCGGCTCGCCGCGCTGTCGCGCCAGGACCACGCGCGCGGCGCCGCGCAGGCGCGCGAGCTCGGCTGCCGCTATCACGACACCTGGCGCGCGCTCGTCGACGATCCGGGGGTGGAGGCTGTCGTGGCCGCGGTGCCGCCGTGGCTGCACCCGGAGATCGCCGCCGCCGTAGCGCGGCGGCGGAAGCCGCTCCTCATCGAGAAGCCGCTCGCCACGACCGGCCCCGCGGCGTGCGAGGTGGCACGCGTGCTGCGGGCCGCCGCCGTGCCGTGCCTCATGGCGCACACGCTGCGCTGGAACGCCGTCGTCGCCGCGATGCGCGAGCGCATCCCGAGCCTCGGCCCGCTCCGCGCGCTGTTCCTGAACCAGCGCTTCGAGCCGTCGACGCTCGGCTGGCTCGACGACCCGAAGGCCGCCGGCGGCGGCATCATCCTGCACACCGGCGTGCACAGCTTCGATCTCGTGCGCTGGCTCACGGGCCGCGAGATCGTGCGCGTGAGCTGCCGGACCGCGCGCGCCTCCACGGTCCGGACCGAGGACAACTTCCTCGCGGTGCTCGAGCTCGCCGGTAGCGAGGCGCTGGTCGCGATCAACGGCTCGCGGGCGACCGCGGGCCGGTCGGGCCTGATCGACGTCGCCGGCGCCGAGGGCCAGCTGCTCGGCGATCACGCGGGCGGCTGGTGCTTCGCGATTCGCGGGCTCGAGCGCACGCCCGTGCCGCTTCCCGAGGCGCTCCCGACCGTGCGCGAGGTCCTGCGTGACTTCGCGCGGCTCCTGGTCACGGGCGAGACGCCGCGCACGTCGCCGGAAGACGGCGCGCGGTCGGTCCTGGTCGCCGAGGCCTGCTATCGCGCGGCGGAGCTCGGCCGGGCGGTGGACGTCGAGCCGCTCACGGCGTGAGCCCGCGCGACGACGCCCTCGCCGAGGCGATCGAGCGCCTCGCGGGCGAAGGCGCGCGTCTGCGCGTCGCGGTCGACCGCCAGGCGTGCGAGCAGCGCTCCCGACGCGTTATCCCGGAGCCGCCCGAGCGCCCAGGCGGCGGCGATCCGGACGCGGCGCTCCGGATCGGCGAGCGCATCGCGGAGCGCCGGTGCCACGCCCTCGAGCCCCGCCGCTCCCGCGGTCCACGCGCTGACCTCGCGCCCGCGCGCCCGGGACTCCATGAGACCGCGGCTCAGGCAGAGCGTCAGCTCGGCGGGATGGCTCGCAGCCTCCTCGAGCAGCAGGCTCGGCACGGCGTCCTGGTAGTCGTGCTTCTTGTCCCCGAGAAATTCCACGAGATCGCAGAGGTACTCGAGGCGTCCCAGGCGCACGAGCGAGTCCGCCGCGACCAGCTGCAGATACGGATCGCGGGTCTCGTACCGGACGATGTCCTTCAGGGACGGTATCGCCCGCCGGTCGTTGACGCGGCCGAGAATCCACGCGGCGAAGAACCCGACCTGATAGCGGCTGTCACGCCAGCGGAGCCAATGCCGTAGCGTGCGCGGCTCGACGAGCCGCGAGAGATCGTACGTGGCCGCGGCCGGGACCTCCGACGAGCGTCCGAGGAGATAGTCCCTCTCGACCACGTGCACTGCGAGGAAGTTGAGCGCCAACGCGGCCTGGTTCTGCACGCGCCAGGTGCGCTCCTCGAAGGTGCCGGCGAGGAACGGGATCGATCGGACGTCCGGCGCCTCTGCGAACGCGCGCAGGAGGAGCAGCAGCGAGGGCTCGTCGGGAGTCGCCGCCGCCGCCTCGCGTGCCACGTATTCCGGCTCGCCGGCGCGAGCGAGCAGCGCCTCGACCACGGCGCGCCGGCTCTCGTGCAGCGGCTCCGCGAGCCGCGCGACCACGTCGTCGAGCGGCGGCAGGTAGTCCACCATCACCGGCGCCGCGTCGGCCAGCTCCCGGCGCGTGAGCACGTCGTAGCGGCCGAAGCGCGCCGCGAGCGTGTAGCGCTCGTGGACGAACGCGCGCAGCACGAAGTAGTAGCGCGCCGAGTTGGAGAAGAAGCCGAGGTTCCGGTTGAGGGTCACGATGAAACGCGGCGGGTCGGCGGCGAGCCCGCGCACGACCTCGGCCTCCTCGAGGTGATCCGGGCGTCCCGCATACCAGTAGTCGTGTCGTGTGACGGACGGGTGCCCGAGGAGGAACGGCACCAGCGCCATCCCCGGGAAGCCGAAGAGCCCCTCGCCCGGACCGAGCCGCGCCCGGAGATAGTCCAGGAGCGCGTTCAGGGCTCTCAGATCGGACGCGCGCGGGTCCTCACGGAAGACCGGCGCCGCGGCCGACGCGACCGTGACCTCCGCCTGCCTCCGGAGCGCCCCGCCCTCGACGGTGACGAGGGCGGAGAAGTTCGGCACGGCCGCCACGAGCGCGAGCGCCGCGGCGCCGAGCACGGCCAGGCGGCGGGGCTGCCGGCGGCGCAGGCGGAGCGCCGCGGCCCATGCGTCCGCCGCACGCCGCAGCGCCCAGGCGGCCAGGACGAGGCCGGAGGGCAGCGCGATGATCAGATGCGTCGGGTCGATGCGCGGGTACAGCTCGGCGTACATGCAGAGCGCGAACACGAGGACCGCGAGCCGCCGCGGGTCGCGCGTGGCGGCGGCGCCCGGCGCCCCCCGCGCGCGCCAGAGCCACAAGGCGGAAGCGGCCAGCGCGAGCGTGGGCGCGGCGAAGAAGCCGATGTGCTGCACCTGCAGCAGGACCGATCGCGCGAGCCCTTCCGGCATGCGGGCCCAACGCACGAGCAGCACGCCGAACGCGCCGAGACCGGCGAGCACGACACCCACCGCGGTCTCGCGCCGGACGACGCCGCGCTGTACGGCGACGCCGGCGAGCGCCACCACCGTCAGGCACCCCGCGACGACCGCCGGCCACGCCGCCGGGAAGCTCAGCGGAACCGGATAGGGCGTCGCGTAGACGAGGTCGAAGTCGGTGCCGACGAGGAACACCTCCCGGAGAAGGCCCGTGGGCCCGAAGGCCACGAGGAACGGCGCGAGCCACGGCAGGCACACGGCGAGCATCGCGGCACCGACGATGCCGATCGCCGGCGCGAGCGGCGGGCCCGCGGCGGGCGCGCGCGCCCAGAGGAGCCGGCCCGCGATCAGCACGAGCGTCGGCCCGAGGATGAACGCCATCTCGACCGTCGTCACGGCGACCGTGAAGCCCATCAGCAGGAACCCCGCCGCGAGCACCAGGAGGAGCCGCGCGAGATGGCGCGCCGGATCCCCATCGCCGGCGCGGAGGAGCGCCAGCGTCAGGCCGCACGCGAGCGCCGCCAGCGCGCCGAAGTTCTGCTTGAATGTGAACGCCAGGCCCGCCGCGATGCCGGCCGCGACGAGCGGCGCGCGGCCTCCGCGCGCCAGATGGCGGTCGAATGCGAGCTGCGTCGCGAGGAAGCAGAGCGTCGCGTACCACGATGGATACGGCACGTTGAACGCCGCGAAGAGGCCGACGAACACCGGCAGGTACGCTGCCCAGCCGAGCGCCACGGCGGCACCGAGCGCCGTGCCCGCGACCTGCCGCACGAGAACGAAGAGCAGCGCCGTGCTGGCGGCGTTGACGCCGACGAGGAGGACGCGGATCGGGATCACCGACTCGCCGAAGAGCGCGAACAGGGCCGCGTTCAGGTAGAAAGTGCCCGGCGGGTACCCGGTGTGGAAGTCCTGGTACGGCAGCTCGCCGCGCCAGGTGCGGGCGATCTGCATGAGGATCAGGCCCTCGTCCTCGAGCAGGATGCCGTAGTGGACGAAGAGGGCGAAATACGCGGCCGCCACGGCACCGACGATCAACGGGGCGGCGTACCGCGAGGCACGCATCGGCAGAGGCGTAGTACGCGGCATGAACGGGCGTCAATCCGAAAATCCGCACGGCCGTATTTCGCCCTTGACGATGGGCCCGCGTGTCGCGGACACTACACCCCGCCGCATGGCCCCGATCCGCTACCCCGTCTCGAGGCCGTCGCTCGGTAGCCGGGAGCGCGCACTGCTCCTCGACGCGTTCGACAGCGGCTGGGTCTCCTCGCGCGGCGCCTACGTCGAGCGCGTCACGCGCGAGTTCCCGCCCCTCGTCGGCGCGGCCGCCGGCGTCCCGTGCACGAGCGGCACGGCGGCGCTCCATCTGGCGCTCCTGGCCCTCGGCACCGGGCCCGGCGACGAGGTGATCGTGCCGGACCTCACCTATGTGGCGCCGGCCAACGCGCCGCTGCTCGTCGGGGCGACGCCGGTCCTCGCCGACGTGCGCGCGCACGACTGGGCGATCGATCCCGCCGACGTCGCGCGCCTGATCACGCCCCGCACGCGCGGCGTGATCGCCGTGCACCTCTACGGCATCGTCGCCGACCTGCGCGAGCTGCGCGCGCTCTGCGACCGCCACGGCCTCTGGCTGGTGGAGGACTGCGCCGAGGCGCTCGGGGCGCCGCTCGCTGCGCGGAGCCCTGGCGCATGGGGCGAGCTCGCGACGTGGAGCTTCTTCGGCAACAAGGTCCTCACCAGCGGCGAGGGCGGCTTCGTCACGACGCGCACGCGCGCGGATCTGATCCCGGCCGCCGACGCCTATCGCACGCTCGCCGTGGTCCCCGAGCAGCACTACGTGCACGCGCACGTCGGCCTCAACTACCGTATCACCAACCTGCAGTGCGCGCTCCTGTGTGCGCAGATGGAGTCGCTCGCCGCGTTTCGCGACGCGCGCGCCGCGATCTACGACGCCTACGAGGAGGCGCTCGCGGCCGCGTTCGGCACGCGGCTCCTCCTTCCGGGCCCTCGGCCCGACGTGTGCTGGATGTACTGCGCCCTCGTCAACGAGACGCGGCTCACGGCCTCCCGCGACCGTGTCGCGGCCCGGCTCCTCGAGCAGCACGGCATCGATTCGCGCCCCTTCCCGCGGCCGATGCACCAGCTTCCGCACCTCGCGAAGGGGGCGCGTGGGCTGCTCGGCGTCTCGGCGCGGCTCTCCCGCGCCGGGCTGAACCTGCCGACCTACGTCGGCCTGGAGCCGTCGGACGTGCGCACGATCGCGGCCGCGTTCGTCGACTGCGTGCAGGAGGTGGTCGCTGCCTAGCGCCCTTCCCCTCCCCGTGACGGCCGTCATGGGGACCATCGACGAGGCGCCGGCTCTGCGCGTGCTCTTGCCCGCGCTCCGCGCGGTCGTGCGGGAGATCGTCGTCGTCGACGACGCCAGCCGCGACGGCTCGGCGGCGATCGCGCGCACCGGCGGGGCCGTCGTCGTCGCGCGCCCGCGGAGGCTCGGCATCGGCAGCGCCGTGTACGCCGGCGTCGCGCAGGCGTCCGAGCCGGTGATCGCCACGCTGGACGCGGACCTGAGCCATCCGCCGCGCGCGCTCGCCGGCGCGTACGAGCGGCTCCTCGACGGCTACGACGTCGTGCGCTTCAGCCGCTTCCTGCCCGGCGCGTCGTGGCAGGCCGACCCCGGACGGCGCCTCGTCGTGGCGCTCTTCGGGCGCCTGCTCGCCGCGGCGTGCCGGCTGCCCCTCACGGATCCGACCAACGGCTTCATGCTCGCACGCCGGGAATGTTTCGCGGGTCCGACCCGCTTCGCGACCGATCCGGGCGAGGGATGGGTGGCCGAGTTCCTCGCGCGCAACCGCGATCGCCGCATGATCGAGCTCCCGTACGTCCACGCGCCGCGCCACGGCGGACGATCGCACTTCACGACCGCGCAGGAGCTCTCGCGCGCGCTCCGGAGCGTTCGCCTCGGCATGGCGCGCTACGGCTCGGGGACCGAGGCCTCCTCCGTCTTCAGCGCGAGGAAGGGCGACACGTCCAGGGGCTCGACGCCCGTCGTCTCGTAGCAACGCGCCTCGAGCAGCTTGATCTTCCGCGCGTCGCGCGTGCCGACGGGCCGCGCCGGGCTCCCCAGGTTGATCGTCCACGGCGCCACGTCGCGCGTCACGACGGAGCCCGACCCGATCACCGCGCCCTCCCCGATCGTCACGCCGGGGTGCACGACGACGTTGGTCGCGAGGAACGCATGCCGGCCGAGGTGGACGAACGAGCGGCGGACGGCACGGAACGCGGCCGGAATAGTCGGGTTCGTCAGGCCCTCGCCCTTCACCATCTCGGAGCCCGTGATGAGGCGCACGCCCGTGCTGAGCCCGACGAAGTCCTCGAGGATGCACGCCCCGCCGCCCGCGATGCTCCCGTGGCTGGCGACGTGCACGAAGCTCCCGATCACGGTCCCGCGGCCGCCATGGATGCACGTGAACTCGCTCACGATGACGTGGCTCCCGAGCCGGATGCGCTCGGAGGCGATGAAGACGCAGTGGGGATGGAGGGTGACCGCCTGCCCGACCGCGGCCAGCGGCAGCCGCCTGCCCTCGTAGTCGATCGTCGCCACGGGCGATCCGTAGCGCGCCGGGCGGGCCTCCGGCCAGCACCCGCCCGGACCGGGTTGACACATGGCCGAGGGCCGGGGTAACTGAATGCTCATTCAGTTATGAAGAGAGCGTCAGTCACCGCCCTCGCCCCGAGCAACCGTTTCGAGCGCCGGCGCGAGCGCACTCGGCAGGACCTCCTCGGCGCCGCCGAGCGCGTGCTCGCCGACAAGGGTCTCCATCACACGAAGATCAGCGACATCGCGGCCGCGGCCGACGTCGGGGTCGGGACCTTCTACCTTCACTTCCCCACCAAGGAGGCCCTCTTCGACGCCGTGGTCGAGGACACGATGCGCCGCTTCAAGGCCACCATCGACACGGCGCGCCTGTCGACCGACGACCCGATCGGCCAGATGCGCGCGGCCAACGCCGCGTTCTGCCGCTTCGCCTGCGACAACCGCGAGGTGTTCCGGATCGTCTTCGGACACGCCGCCGCGTACAACGAGGTGATCCGGCGCGCGCAGGCGCTGTTCGCCGCCGACGTCGAGGAATCGTACCGCGAGGGCGTCGCCAAAGGCGCCTTCGCGCCGATGCCGCCCGCGCTCGTCGCCCAGGCCGTGATCGGCATGGCGACGCAGGTCCTCTCGTGGTGGACCGAGCACGAATCGGTGTCCATCGAATCGCTGCACGAGACCATGTTCACGCTTGCGCTCGAGGGCATCCGCAGACGGAGCCCCGAGAAAGGAGCCTCCCGATGACCGCCAACGCCGCCGCCTTCGGCCCCGCCGGCCAGCCCGAGTCCGAGCTGCTGCCGACCGCCTTCGACGCGAGCTACACCTGGAACTACGGCGTCAACCGCCAGGAGCTGCGCAACCTCTACGAGAAGGCCAAGCGCGAGCAGTGGAACGCCACCACACAGCTCTCCTGGTCGACGGACGTCGACCCCGAGGCCGAGCACGTGCCCGATGTCCAGATTCCCGTCTACGGCACGCACATCTGGGACAAGCTCACGCCCGGCGAGATCAAGAAGCTCCGCCGCGAGTCGCTCGCGTGGACGCTCTCGCAGTTCATGCACGGCGAGCAGGGGGCGCTCCTCGCGACGGCGCAGATCGTCGACGCCACCCCGTCGTTCGACGCCAAGCTCTACGGGTCCTCGCAGGTCATGGACGAGGCGCGCCACGTCGAGGTCTACGCGCGCTATCTCCGCGAGAAGCTCACGCGCCAGTATCCGGTGAACCGCCACCTGCGGACGCTGCTCGACCAGATCCTCACCGACTCGCGCTGGGACATGAAGTACCTCGGCATGCAGATCATGGTCGAAGGGCTCGCGATGGCCGCTTTCGGCTTCCTGCACCAGACCTGCAACGAGCCGCTCCTGAAGGAGCTGACCCACTACGTCATGAAGGACGAGTCGCGGCACGTCGCGTTCGGCGTGCTCGCCCTGCAGGAGTTCTACAAGGACCTGAGCACGAGCGAGCGCCGGGTGCGCGAGGAGTTCCTCTTCGAGGGCTGCCGCCTGATGCGCGACCGGCTCCTCATGGAGGACGTCTGG
>Ga0111538_10014126_pt1 | contig 10539 bp, 10 predicted proteins | sample SoiMethybrSBSTD1_FD_79669 | JGI IMG/M metagenome (GOLD analysis project Ga0111538, IMG submission 79669) | Bulk soil microbial communities from a Populus tree surrounding site in Tennessee, USA - Soil MetaG P. TD hybrid SBSTD1 (version 2)... | ecosystem: Environmental > Terrestrial > Soil >... | reverse complement strand
GGTCATCATCGACGGATCCGCGAACACGCTCATTCTCGATCCGACCGAAGAGGAGCTGGCGCGCGCCGCGGATCACGGCGAGGACCATCGCCCGGCGGCGACCGTGGACGCCGAACGGCGACGCCCGGCGGCGACGGCGGACGGCGTCCGGATTCGTCTCGAGGCCAACATCGAGTTCCCCGACGATCTGGCGGCGGCACGATACGCCGGCGCCGAAGGGATCGGTCTGTACCGTTCCGAATTCCTCGTCACCAGCGGCGCGAATGACATCGGCGACGAGGATCGCCAGTATGAAATCTATCGCGGCATGCTCGAGGGCATGGCACCAGGGAGCGTGACCGTCCGCACCTTCGACGTCGACGAGGATCAACTGGCGTCACGGCAGACGCGCCGGCCGTTCGCTGGAGGATGGGAGCCGGAAGCGCAGCGCACTAGCCGTCAGGGCCTGCGCGGTCTCCGCCTGAGCCTGACGCGGCCGGCGCTCTTTCTCGTCCAGCTTCGTGCCTTGCTGCGGGCGGCGCCGCACGGCCAGCTGCGGATCATGTTTCCGTTCGTGTCGAGCGTGGAGCAGGTGCGCGCCGCGCGGGCGATGATCACGCAGGCGTCTGCCGATCTGGCGGGGCGCGGCATCATCGCGCCGCCGGTGCCGGTCGGGGTGATGATCGAGATTCCGGCGGCGGCCTACACCGCCGATCTCCTGGCGCGCGAGGTCGACTTCTTCACGATCGGCACCAACGATCTGATTCAGTACTGCCTCGCGGTCGATCGCGCGGACGAACGGGTCTCCAGCCTGTACGAGCCGCTACACCCGGCGATCCTCCGGATCATTCTCATGGTCCGCCGCGCTGCGGGGCGACGGCGCATTCCGGTCTCGCTCTGCGGCGAGATGGCGTCCGACCCGGCGGTGCTGACGCTGCTGGTCGGACTCGGCCTGACCGAATTCAGCATGACCCCGGGAGCGATTCCGGTGGCCAAGCAGGTCCTGTCGGAGCTGCGGTATGACGAGCTGCGCGCCGTGGCGCGCCGCATTCTCCGCCTCGCAACCATCGAAGACATCGAGCGCGAGCTGCTGGTCACCCTCGGCCGGCTGGCGCTCATCAAGGAGTGAATCGTGGGCGACGAGATGACGCGCGTGGAAAAACCGTGGGGCTACGAGCTGCACTGGGCGAAAACCGATCGCTACGTCGGCAAGCTGATTCACGTCAACGCCGGACACGCGCTGAGCCTGCAGTACCACAACCTGAAGGACGAGACGATCTATCTGCACTCCGGCAAGCTGTGGTTCGAGATCGAGCGAGACGGCAAACTGCTGAAACAGGAAATGCAGCCCGGCGAGTCCGTGCACATCACGCCGAAGACCGTGCACCGGATGACCGCCATCGTGGACAGCGATATCTTCGAGGTCTCGACGCCGGAGCTACACGACGTCGTCCGGTTGGAAGACAGGTACGGAAGGACCGATAAGCAAAGTTAAAAGTTAGAAGTTAAAAGTTAAAGTTTGAAAGACTTTAACTTTTGACTCTCGACTTTAACTTTTGAGTTTTAACTTTTACCTTTTAACTTTCAGAACGGGATATCGTCGTCCGTAAGTGGTTCCGACGACTCGGGCGCCGGTGACGGGCCGTGGCTGCCCATGCTGTCGTCGCCGCGCGGGGCGCCGCCGCCTCTGCTTCCGCCGCCGCCCAGCAGCACGATGCGGTCGCCGCGGATTTCGGTGGTGTACCGCTTGTTGCCGTCCTTGTCGTCCCACTGCCGCGTCTGCAGCCGGCCCTCGACGTAGATCTGCTTGCCCTTCGTCAGGTACTCCGACAGCGACTCGGCCGACTTACCCCACAGCACGACGCGGTGCCACTCGGTTTTTTCCTGCCGCTGACCAGCCTTGTCGTTCCAGACTTCGGTCGTCGCCATGTTGAGCGTGGCGACCGCGGCGCCGCCCGGTGTGTAACGCAGTTCCGCGTCTCGACCGAGGTTGCCGACCAGAATCACTTTGTTGACGCTGCCCATAGAGACGGGATTGTACTCCGCCGGCAGAGTCGGGCGTTAGTCAGGTTTGATCGTCGGCGCGAGCAAACGCTGTCTGGCCTGGTTCGCCGCGTCGCTATTCGGATAATTCTTGACGACGAATTCCCACGCCTCGCGCGCGGCGGCGGCGTTCTTCAGGTTCATCAGCGCGAGCCCCTTCTTGTAGTAGGCATCGGGCACGACGTTGCCTGACGGGTAGGTGCGAATCGTCTTGTCGTACGCCTCCACCGCCTTGTCGTTCTTGCCGGCGTTGAGATACGAGTTGCCGATGTGCATCTGCGCGTCGTCGGCCTTGTCGGCCCGTGGATTGTCGCGAATGTAGGCCTCGAATCCCATGATGGCGAGATCGTACTGGCCGGCCGTGTAGTCGGCCCAGGCGGCATTCCAGGTTTTTTCCGGCGAGTCGCCGATCACGCCAGCCGAGGGCGGGGGGCCTCCGGCGGCGGGTGTGGCGGCCGCGCCGTCCGGTTCCGTCGACGACGGGCGGGTGACAAGCTGCTGCATCGATTGCCGGAGCGAATTCACTTCCTGGGTGAGCGACCCGACGCGCACGTTGTTGTCGTCGATCTTCTCGCGGATGATGCGCACGTCATTGGTCAGGTTGTCGATGACCAGTTTGGAATCGGCGAAGGCTTTGCGATTGACTTCGGTCTGCTGGTCGAGGCGCGTGTTGACGGCCTTCAGCGCCTCGGTCAGCGTGCCGAGCAGCGTCTGCAGCAGCTGCGACTGCTCCTGAAGCATCCGCAGGTCGGCCATCAACTGCTGGTGCTCCTTGTTCGCGGCCGCCGCGGGCGACGCGGCGCCGGCCGCGAGCGCCAGGACGAGAATGCCGATGGAAAGTCGCTGTCTCATAACGCTCACTTCGCGGTGATGACGAAATGCGCGCGCCGGTTCTTGGCGAACGCCGATTCGTCGTGACCCGGGTCGAACGGGAATTCCTTGCCGTAGCTGACAATGCGCAGCCGATCAGCGGAAATGCCCTGCGCGACGAGGTAAGCGCGCGCCGCCACCGCTCGGCGTTCACCTAATGCCAGATTGTACTCGGCGGTTCCACGTTCGTCGCAGTGCCCTTCGATGGTTATGGCCCAGGCGGGATAGCGCTTCAGCAGCGTCGCGTTCTCGTCGAGCACTTTCTGTCCGGCCGGGCTGACGTCGCTGCTGTCGAGCTCGTAGAACACCGGCTTCAACGGCGAGTTCCGATTCAGATCGTCGAGCGATGCCGATGCGATCGCATCGTCGCGCACCGGTTCGGCCGGCACGACCGGTTCACGCACCGGTTCGGGCGGCGCGGGAGGCCGCGCCGGTGTTGTGCTGGCGGTCGAGGTCGGCGGCGGAGGGGCCGGACGCGCAACCGGCGGCGCCTTCTTGTGGCAAGCGACCGCGGCCGCCAGCGAAGCCGCCGTCAGGATCACTGCAGTCCGTCGCAACATCATCATCACTCCGTTGTCATTTGGCCGACCAATCCGGCTGTTCGTTGTTGCCGGATCGCGTCAGCTGCTTGAGGTCTTTGCCGGTTCGGGCGATCGTGAAAATCTGCTTCTTGCCGGCGCGCGTCGACGTGAAGGCGATATGGCGGCCGTTGGGAGCGAACGCCGGGCTCTCGTTCGATCCTTCGCCAAACGTCAACTGACGCACTTCGCGCGTCGCCATGTCGATGACCTTGATGTCGTTGCCGGGTCCGGTGCGCGCGGTATAGGCGATTTCGTTGTACGGCGCCGGCGACCAGGTCGCTTTGTCAGCGTAGCTCTCTGACGTCGTGATGCGCTGCGCCTGTCCGACGCCGTCGGCGCCGATGACGTACACCTGCGGGTTGCCGGTGCGGTCCGAGCTGAACGCGATTTGTGTGCCCGATGGCGACCAGGTCGGCGACGTGTTGATGCTGGGATGGTTGGTCAGCTTTCTCAGTCCCGAGCCGTCGCGATTGATGACGTACAGATTCGTGTAGCCACGGCCTTCGCGCGGCGAGGCGATGCACAGCTTCGTCCCGTCCGGCGACCACGCCGCCAGCCAGTTCTCGTCGTTCCCCCTGGTGACCTCTTCGCGCGTCGCCTGGAAGATGTTGGAGATCAGGATCTGCGGCGTGCCCTTGCCGTACGACGTGTAGGCGATGGACCGTCCGTCGGGCGACCAGCGCGGAAACACGTTGAGCGTGCCGTTCACGGTGACGCGCGTCTGCCGCTCGCCGTCGTAGTCCGCGATATAGATCTCCTTGACGTCGCGCTTCTGAACGGTGTTCTTCATGCGCTCGCCGTCCCGATCGGAGACGAACGTCAGCCTGGTCTGCGCGACGCCGTGCAGCGCGCGCTGCGACAGATGGAGATCGTCGGACACCATGTGCGCGTACCGGCGAGGATTCGCCGCCGCGCTACCGGTGTACTCCTTGCCGAAGGCCGACTGGCGCGTCCGAACGTTGAGCAGACGCACTTCCACCCTGATTCCCGCATCAACTTTCTGAACGGTGCCGACGACCAGCCCGTCGGCGTTCAACTCGCGCCAGCGATCGAACGGTACGTCGGCGAACGATGTGGCTTTCGGGATCGACGCGTAGACGTCGCGAGGAATGAAGGCGAACTCGTGTTCGAAGTTGAGGTCGTCCCACAGCACCTGACCGAGGATCTTCGCGATCGCGACGGTTTCAGCGTCGGTGGAGAGCGCAATGAAATCGGGTACCGCGAGCCGGGGCGGTCCGCCGGCTTCGCCGCCGATAGTGGCACCGATCTCGCTCGGCTGCTGGGTCGTGGGGGGCGGTTGCGGCGGCGGTTGCTGCGCGCGTGGCCAACCCACGAGCGCCGCCGCCGCTATCATTCCGGCGAGGATGCTGTGTTTCATTTGTATTCGAAGCTCAGGTGAACGACGAGCGTTGGATTCGAGTACTCGTTCGGTAGCGGCGGCAGCGATTTCGTCACCGCGACCGCGCGAAGCGCAGCAAGATCGAGCGGCGTCGACCCGCTTGGTTTTTCGACGATCAAGTCCGTCAACCGGCCGTCGCGCTGAATCGTGAACTTGATGAACGCCACGCCGCGCGAGCCCTGGTTCTGATTCCACGCGCCGCGAATTCGATCGACCATCGTCGCAATGTAGCCGGGACAGCAGAAGTCGCCGGTAATCTCGAGGGATGAGCCAGTGCCGGGCCCGCCTCCCGTCGTCAACCCGAAGCCCTGGCCCCTCACACCGGTTTCAGCGATGGAATTGCCCGGCGTGACCTGCGCGCCCCGGGTAGGCGTTCGGCCGCGCGCCTCGGCCGGCGCCTGCTTGACCTCGGTTTTCGCGATCGGCTTCTTGGCGCCGGGAACCGGGATCGTCATCTCCGGCGCCTTCACGGCAGGAGGCCGGACCGCCTCGCGCTTGGGAGGCTCCGCGGGCGGCGTTTGCTCCTGAATGGGACGTCCGCCGATCGCCGTCATGCCGCCGCTGACCGGCCCGTCGCCTCCGCCGGCGATGGAGATCGTCATGATCGTCCGCGGCGGCTCGCTGGTGGCGCCGCCCCAATGCGGTGCGACCATGACCAGCGCCGCAATCGCCACGTGAGCGGCCACCGACGCCACCAGCATCTTCTGCAGGCCGTCCGGCTCGCCCCTGCGATCGCGTAAGACGTCGGTCACGTCCATCAGCGTTCTTCCGGCAGCCTCGAGATCATGCCGATTTTTTCGACGCCGGCACCGCGGAGCCGGTCGAAGATGTCCATGAGCTCCTGGTAGCGCACCGACCCATCGCCCCGCAGGAACACCTCCTTCGAGGCGGCCCGCTCCATTTTCTGGCGCACGCGCTCGCCGAGGATCTCCGCGCGGATCGGCTCCTGGTCGAGATAGACGATGTGCGACTCGCGGTAGTTGACGGGAATGCTCACGAAGATGCGCTCGCCCGCGATTTGCGCCGAGCGCCGGGCGACCGGCAGGTTGACGTCGACGCCGCGCTGAATCATCGGCGCGGTGATCATGAAGATGATCAGGAGCACCAGCATCACGTCAACGAGCGGCACGACGTTGATTTCAGCCAGCGAGCTGGCGATGCGTCGGCCGCGCCGCCCGGCGCCGGCGCTGTTGGCTTGAACTTTTGGCATCCTCTACGTGAAGTTCCTTTCGGCGATATTCAGAAATTCCATCGCGAAATCGTCCATCTCCGACGCGAACAGCTTCACGCGCTGCGACAGCAGGTTGTAGAAGTACACCGCCGGAATCGCCGCGAAGAGTCCCGCCCCGGTTGCGATCAGCGCGTCGGCGATGCCGGGCGCGACCACGGCGAGGTTGGTCGATCCGGTCTGGCTGATGCGGTCGAAAGCAATGATGATGCCCCACACCGTGCCGAACAGCCCGACGAACGGCGCAATGCTGGCCGTCGTCGCGAGAAACGACACGCGCCGCTCGAGCTTGTTGATTTCCACGACAGATGCGCGCATCAGGGCCCGGTCCACGGCCGTCAGACTCTTCAGAGTAGGACGTCCGGCCGGCGGTCGCGGATTGGGTCCGTTGCTCGCGTCGGGTGCCGCCTGGCGCAGTTGTGCGGTCAGTTCGGCGTACCCGGATTGAAAGAGGCCGACCAGCGGACTGTCGCCGAGCGAGCGGCAGACCGCCTGGACCTCGGAAAACTTGCTGCTGCGGCGAAAGACATCCAGGAATTGCGCGGTATGTTTGTTGGCCGCGCGGTACGTCCACAGCTTATAGAGGATGATGCCCCACGAAATGATCGACAGCAGCAGGAGCAGCAGCAGAACGCCCTGCGAGATGGGGTTGGACTCTCGGACGAGCCGGACGATTGAAGTGCTCGATGTCGCCGAGCCTTCGGACGCAGCCCCACCCTGCGCCTGCATGAGCAAGGCGAGCAGCGGGCTTCCAAGCGTGCGCAAAACGGGCCTCCGAGAGACTGCTGTGCGCCGCTGGGACAGCGCGAATGCAGAACTGTATCATGTCGTAAAAACAGCTGTCAAACCTATGTTACGATTGGAGTTCTCGCGCTTTCCCCATGCTTCGCTTCCTGCGCATCCAACACCTCGCGGTCATCGACTCGGTTGAGGTCGAGTTCGACCCGGGCCTGAACGTTCTGACGGGGGAGACCGGCGCCGGTAAGTCGATGCTCGTCGAGGCCGTCGGCCTCCTGCTCGGCGGGCGGGCATCCGGGGACCTGGTTCGCACCGGCGAAGACGTCGCCGCGATCGAGGCGATTTTCGAAAACAGCGGGGAAGAGCTCCTGGTGCGCCGCGAGATCACCGCGCAAGGCCGCAGCCGCGCTTTTATCAACGGCACCCTGGCCACGGCGGGAGCGCTGAAAGAACTGTCGTCGCGGCTCATCGAGCTGCACGGTCAGCACGAGCATCAGACGCTGCTCGACCCGTCCACGCACCTCGCCGTGCTCGATACCTTCGGTGCGCTGGAACCGCTGCTGGCGTCGACGGCTGCCGCGTTCGACGCCATGCACGCGATTCAGGCCGAGCTCGCTCGCGTGCAGTCGGCGGTCAAGGATCGGGACGCGCGGACCGACCTGGTGACCTTTCAGCTCGGGGAACTCGATCGCGCTTCCCTCAAGGACCCGGCCGAGGACGCGTCGCTCGCCGCGCTTCGTCAGATTCTGGCGAGCGCCGAACGCGTCGAGCGCCTTTGCGCCGAAAGCTACGCCTCGCTCTACGAGAGCGACGACGCGATTCTGGCGGCGCTGGGCGGCGTCTGGCGGCGGGTGGGTGAGCTGTCCACGCTCGACCCGAAGTTTCAGCCCTATGTGGACGCGCGCGACGGGATCAAATCGCAGCTCGAGGACCTGGCGGGCTTCCTCAGGAGCTATGCGGACGGCATCGAGGCGTCGCCGGCGCGTCTGCAGCAGGTCGAAGAGCGGCTCGCCTTGCTGGAACGCCTGAAGCGCAAGCACGGGCCCACGCTGCCTGACGTCATCGCTCGGCGCGACGCCCTGCGGCGCGAGCTCGGCGACCTGGAGGGCGGCGACGATCGGCGGGTCACACTCGAGCGCCAGCTGGCCGACGCGCGATCCGCCTATCTCGCGGCCGCTCAGCGTGTTTCGGCCGCGCGGCGCCGCGCGGCGGGGGCGTTTGCGAACGCGCTCGTCGAGCTGCTCCGCGACCTGGCCATGGAGCAGACACGGTTCGAGGTGCGTTTGTCGGACGGACCGATTGCCGAGGCATTGTGGACCGCCCGCGGCATCGACCAGGGCGAGTTTTTCCTGTCGCCGAATCCTGGAGAAGACCTGCGCCCGCTGGCGCGGATCGTCTCCGGCGGCGAGCTGTCGCGAGTCATGCTGGCGATCAAAACGCTGACGGCGACCTCGCGGCACGGGTTCAGCGACGCCGGCGATCGCCCGCCAAGTGCGTCAGCGCCGGGGCTCATTTTCGACGAAGTGGACGCCGGGATCGGCGGCCGCGTCGCGGACGTCGTCGGCCGCAAGCTCCGGACCCTCGGGTCGGCGTTCCAGGTGCTCTGCATCACGCACCTGCCGCAGATTGCGGCGTGTGCCGACACGCACTTTCAGATCGAAAAGCGCGTCGAGCGGGGCAGGACAAAGACCACGGTGCGACGGCTGGATGACGCCGGCCGCGTCGACGAGCTGGCCCGGATGCTGGGGGGCGAAGCGATCACCGATGGCCTTCGACGGTCGGCGCGTGAGATGCTTGAGGCGAAGGCCGTCGGTCGCGGTTCAGGGCCCGTCCCGCCACCCGGGGCGAAAGGCGAAAGCGAAAGTCCAAGGCGAAAGCGAAAGTAGCCCCAAATTGGCCAAAAAATATCTGATCGAGACGTTCGGCTGTCAGATGAACGTCCACGATTCGGAGCGGATGGCCGGCCTCCTCGAACAGGCCGGCTACGAGGCGACCGGGGACGCGGCCGACGCGGACGTCGTGGTCATCAACACCTGCAGCGTCCGCGAACGCGCGGAGGAAAAGCTCTACACCCGTCTGGGAGAGTTGCGTCAGCTGGCGGCGGAACAGGGTCACGATCCGATCGTCGCGGTCGCCGGCTGCGTGGCGCAGCAGGAAGGCGAGGCGATTGCGGCGCGGTTGCCGGGCGTGGCCGATGTCGTCGTCGGTACTCAGGCGATTCGCCGGCTGCCGATGCTGGTCGCGGACGCGGAGCGCCACACCCGGACCGGCATGCACATCGACCTCAATCCGTACGACGATGTGACGTGGCCGCTCGGGGTGACGCGGCGGGCCGATCCCGTCAAGGCATACGTCACCATCATCGAGGGGTGCAACGAGTTCTGCAGCTTCTGCGTCGTGCCGTACACACGCGGGCACGAGCGCATGCGACCCAAACAGGACATCCTGGCCGAAGTCGGCGAGGCGGCCGCCAGCGGCCACCGGGAAGTGCAACTCCTCGGACAGATCGTCAATCACTACGACGCCCCCGACGATCCAGGGTGCGACTTCACGGGCCTTCTCGAAGCGGTTCACGCCGTCGACGGCGTCGAGCGCATCCGGTTCGCCAGTCCGCATCCGCGGCATTTCGACGATCGTTTTCTCAGTGCGATGGACCGTCTGCCGAAGGTCTGCCGGCATCTGCATCTGCCGGTGCAATCGGGTTCGACGCGCGTTCTCGAGCGGATGCGGCGGCGCTATACGCGGGACAGCTACCTCGATCTCGTCGACCGCATCCGGACGCGGCTGCCGGACGTGACGCTCTCGACCGATATGATCGTCGGCTTCCCGGGGGAAACCGACGCCGACTTCGCGGACACACTCTCCCTGACGGCGGCCGTGGGCTACTCGAGCATGTTCTCGTTCAAGTACTCGCCGCGGCCGAACACGCTGGCGGATCAGCGCTACGCCGATGACGTGCCGGAGGCGGAGAAGACGCGGCGCATCGTGGCGCTGCAGGCGCTGCAGCGGGAGATCCAGGGTCGGCTGAACGAGGCGATGGTGGGGACGGCGGTCGACGTCCTGGTGGACGCGGCGAGCCGGCGGCGCGACACCGAGTTGTCGGGCCGCACGACCGGGAACGTGGTCGTCAACCTGCCGGGACCGTCCGCCTGGATCGGCCAGCTGCGCCGGGTCCGCGTCGAGCGCGCCGGGCCGCATAGCGTGTGGGGAATTGACACCGGCACCGCCGGGGCCTAGGTTGTAGGTGCTATGCAAATCGAGATGTCGATCAAAGGGCTGATGGTCGACCCGCTGACGAACATGCCGATCGTGATCCTGCGGGATCAGGACGGGCAGCGCGTCCTGCCGATCTGGGTCGGGATCTTCGAGGCCAACGCCATCGCGCTGCAGATCGAGAACATTCCGACGCCGCGGCCGATGACGCACGACCTGCTGCGCAACATCATCCAGGACCTGCGGGCGACGGTCGAGAAAATCGTGGTCTGCGATCTTCAAGAGAACACGTTCTACGCGCTGATCTACTTGACGGTCAACGGCGACACGGTGGCGATCGACGCGCGTCCGAGCGACGCCATTGCCCTGGCGCTCCGCACCCGCGCGCCGATTTTCGTCGAAGAAACGGTCATCGACAACGCCAAGACCGTCGACACCTCATCGGAAAAGGCCGACGCCGATCGGCTGCACAAGTGGCTCGAGAGTAT
>Ga0111538_10014125_pt1 | contig 10539 bp, 7 predicted proteins | sample SoiMethybrSBSTD1_FD_79669 | JGI IMG/M metagenome (GOLD analysis project Ga0111538, IMG submission 79669) | Bulk soil microbial communities from a Populus tree surrounding site in Tennessee, USA - Soil MetaG P. TD hybrid SBSTD1 (version 2)... | ecosystem: Environmental > Terrestrial > Soil > Tree... | reverse complement strand
TATCGCGTCGGTCCCAACACGCCTCTGACACAGCTTACGACGCCGTCCTTCTACTGGCTCGACGACATTCCCGGCGATCCGGGCAAGCTCGGAGAGCTCGTCGGATACGTCCAGAACACGACCGGCTCGCCGACGCTCGAGCATACCTTCAACGTCGTCGTCCATCCGGGCGACGCCGTCTTCGCCGTCGTTCCCTATTCCGACTACACGTGGATCGACGACTTCTACGACATGAACAAGGAGCCGCTCGACGAGGACGAAGACGGATTCGTCGACCCAGACAAGACCGGTTTCTCCCACGGCGACAACAACACATGGGCGCGGACCACGCCGATCTTCTTCCACGCGCGCGACGAGCGTGCCGTGGCGACGTCGAAGTGCGCCAACGTCACGCTCAACGGCTCGGGCTCGGTGACCGAGTCGGGCATCGGCGGCAGCGACGGGGGCATCGCCGGGGACGACTTCGTCCTGCCCGTGGCCATTCCCGGCGGTTATGACGTGGAGTGGAACCGCTGGCGCTTCACGGTCCCGCGCGACTATCAGTACGTCGACCTCTCCTTCTACACGCAGAAAGACAGCGACGACACCGGCACGCTGTTCGCCGTGCGCATCGACGGACGCCTGGTGTACTCCGGTCGCGGCGGGATCGACCACGACAACGACATGCTGGTGGAAAAGAAGGACATCCCCTTCGCGCTCGGCAAAGGCCTCCACCAGCTCGAGATCCACAGCGACGACCAGGAGTTCGCGAACGGGGACAACGACCCCGACTTCCATTGCAACGACCACGACGGAGTCGCCGCGTTCATGGACGCGCTCGCATTCCACACCGAGCCGGGTACCCCATGCGGCGACCATACGCCTCCGGAGATCGCGTGCCCCGCCGGGATCACGATCGAATGCAACGCGTTCGGCGGCCGGGCCGCGAGTGATCCCGTGATCGTGGCATTCCTGGCGAGCGCCACGGCTACGGATGACCTCGACACGATGCCGGATGTCACCACCAACGCGCCGACGTTCTTCAACAAGGGGACGACAACGGTCAGCTTCACGGCCGAAGACGACGCGGGCAACACCGCGAGCTGCTCCGCCAACGTGGTCGTACGCGACACCACGCCGCCGCAGCTCGCGGCGTTCACGCTCTCGCCCTCGCGGCTCGGTCCGCCGAAGCATGACCTGATCCGGATCACGGTGCCGACGCTCGTCGCCAGCGACGTGTGCGACGCGGCGCCGAGCATTCGCTGCTCGGTAACGAGCAACGAGGTGCCGAATGGGCTCGGCGACGGCGACATCCCGATCGACATCGTCTTCAACGGATCGAGCATCGCGACGCAGGGCACGGGTGAGCAAGCGCTCACGACGAGCGGCGGTCAGGGAACGTTCACGCTCCAGCTGCGCGCGGAACGCAGCGGCAAGGGCCAGGGACGCAGCTACACTACGTCATGTGCCGGCGCAGACGCGGGAAGCAACCGCAGCGCCGCACGGTCGGCGACGGTGGTCGTGCCGAAGTAGCGCATTCGTACGCGCCGGCTCGCGACCTTCACCGGCCCATTGGCGAGCGTCGCGTCCTTGTACCTGAAGCCGATGGTACTGATGGCAACCCAGCTCAAGGCGGGCATGGTAACGCACTGGTCGCCACCGGGAGTGAGTTGGATGTGGAGGGTTGCGCCATCCGCTGTCGGGTCGCCGGCTACGGTCGCCGCCGTCTCCTTCACCTTCCAGAGCACCTTCCGGGCATCCGACGCGCCCGGTGAAGCCACGCGGGGCGAGGGCCCTGGCGTGGTTGGATTTCCGGGAGTTACGTCGACTTCCCGGCGTCAAGACTCGCGAGCAGCGATCGCAGCACCTGAGGGTCGATCGGTTTGACCAGATGGTGGTCGAAGCCGGCCTCCGCGGTTCGTCGGCGATCTTCCTCCTGACCGAAGCCGGTGGTCGCGATAAGGAGCGGAGGTCGAATTGGCCATCCGGTGCGAAGGCGTCGCGCGACATCGAGGCCGTTCATCTTGGGCAAGTCGAGGTCAAGGAAGATGATCTCGGGTTGCACCGCGTCGGCCATCTGCAGAGCCGCATGTCCATCGTGCGCCACGCAGACTTCCTGATCCTGAAGCTGGAGGACGCGGGAGAGCGCGTCGGCTGCGTCGGCGTTGTCGTCGACCACGAGAATGCGGCGTCGAATCAAGGACTGCCGCGTTGCGCCAAGTGTCCCAACGGTCGGTGGCTCGGCCTGAACCTCCAACGCAGGCAGTCGAACGATGAACTCGCTACCCTGGCTGCGCCCGGCGCTACGGGCCAAGACGTTCCCACCGTGCAGCTCGACCAGACGTTTCACGAGCGTCAGCCCCATGCCGAGGCCGCGTTGTGCATGATCGCGTGACTCGAACTGCCAGAAGAGGTCGAACACGCGCTCGAGACTCTCGGCGGGAAGGCCGAGCCCGTTGTCGGCGACCGTCAATGTCGCCTGCGAATCCCGGAGCTCCACGGTGAGCCCGATGCGGCCGCCGTCCGGTGTGTATTTCGCCGCATTGTTGAGGAGGTTCGAGAGAACCTGACCCAGACGAACCGCGTCGCCGCGAACCCACACGGGATCGGCGGGGACATGCACCGCGAGCTGGTGGTGTCGACTGTCGATGAGAGGCCGGCTGGTCTCGACCGCCTGCGCCACGACGCTCGTCAACTCCAGCGGCGTCAGCAGCAGAGTGATCTTGCCGCGCGTGATCCGCGAGACATCCAGCAGATCATCCACCAGGCGCGTCAACTGACGCAGCTGACGGGCGATGACGTCACGCGCCCACACGATCGAGTCGTCGGCCGGCGCCAGCGTTCCCATGATCTCTACGGCCATGCCGATCGGTGCCAGCGGGTTCCGCAATTCGTGCCCGAGCATCGCGAGGAACTCGTCCTTACGCCGGCCGGCCTGCTCGAGCTCCTCCTCGGCCAACTTGCGCGGTGTGATGTCCACGCAGCTTCCGACGTAGCCGCTGAACGCACCGTCGGCACCGAAATATGGGATTCCGTTGTCGAGGATCCAGCGGTACTCGCCATCGTGGCGGCGAAGCCGGAATTGCGTCGCCAAAGGCTCCCGGCGCGCGAATGCCGCTTCGCAGGTGTCGACGCACGACTGGCGGTCATCGGGGTGGATCGACTCGATCCAGCCGGAGACGAGCTCTTGCTCGAGCGAGCGTCCGGTGAAATCCAGCCACGGCTTGTTGAAGTACACCGCCTCATTGCGCAGGCCAGACATCCAGATCAGCACGGGCGCGTTGTCGGCCAGCGATCGAAAGCGCTCTTCGCTGGCGCGCAGGACACTCTCGATCTGCCGTTGCGATTCGAGTTGTCGACGTTGATCCTCGGCGCGCTTGCGCTCGGTGATGTCCCGGCCGACCGCCTGATACTCGATGACGGCGCCGTTGTCGTCGAAGAATCCGCGTGTGGCCCAGTGCTGCCAGCGGGCGTCCCGGCCGGGAGTCCTCATCATTTCATGCTCGCGCGACGCGACGGGCCGAGCGGGGGTGATCGAACGCAGGTACTCCCTGATCACTTCGTGATCCTCGGCGGGAACCTGGTCCCAGAAGCTGTGGCCGACTAGGTCCTCCGCCGACAGTTGAAGGTCCCGGCAGACCGCGCCGTTGACGAACGTGTACCTGCCATCGGGAAGAAACCGGCAGATCAGCTCCGTTTGATCCTCGACGATCGCCCGGTATTGCGCCTCGCTACGGCGAAGGGCCTTCTGGGACCGCTCCTGCTCCGCCACGAGCACGGCCAGGAACATCAGCGGGGGAGAGATCGTGATCAGGAAGAGCTGCAGCGAAAGCGCGTTGTCGGCTGGCGTGCCCGAGCTGAACGGTCCGTGCCCGCGAAGTGCACCCGACATGGCCAGGAGCGTGACGATCGCGAGTGACGCAGTGGCGCCGCGGGGACCGAATCGCGCGGCTGCCAAAAGGAGGAACGGCAACGGCAGGTACATCAGTGCGGGGGCATTGGCCTCGATGCCGGTCGGCCAGATGAAGACCCGAGCGGTGGCCACAAGCAGGCCCGCACCCAGCAGACCGGCCTCGATGTTGCGTCCCCGAGATGCACTCCAGAAGGTGGTGCGCGGAAAGCTGATCCAGGTCAGGATCGCCGGCGCGAACGTCAGATAGCCGGAGGCGTCAGTCAGGAACCACGAGCGCCAGAGCATCCAATGCGCTTCGGCCGATGCTGCGAGGGCGGCCACGAACGACGAGACGAAGGGGGCAACGACGACGACGATCAGATAGGCGACGAGGTTGCGCGGGCTTGCGAACGCTCCGAGACCGCCGGCGAAACGACGCACGCCAAGGGCGGCGATGATCACTTCGATGGCGTCGGCCACCAGAAAGACGAGGACCTGAGAGACGGGGGAACCGGTGTGCATATTGTGGTTGACGGAAGAGAAGAACCCCGCGAGCGCATATGCCCACCAATGTCGGACGGGTGTCGCCACCAATGCACAGAGCAGGACTGCGTTCGTCGGCCAGATTGGCGAGACGAACACGGGCGGAAGATTGCTGGCGACGGTCTCGGTGGCCAGAAAGCAGGCGAATCCAACGAGCAGGGCCCTGATCGTCAAGCGGAGAAGAGCATGGCCCTCGTCAACCGGAGGTGCTCTGTGGACGCCATCCGGCACCACAACCCGAAGCCCCACGGAGGCCGACACGAGCGAGCCGTCCGATCGAATGGCCATTCAGCCGCCCGCCGACGACTTCGGCCAGCGCGCCGCCGCCGCGGATCGTCTCAGCGCTCTGCTGATTCCTGGGGCGCCAATCATTGGCGGTCGAGATCGTAGTCCCAACAAGCCTGCAAGGTTGTATGAATGCGGACGCGGTTCCCTCCGCCTCCAGCGGACGGGAGACTACTACGTCGGCCGACACCTGCACAGCCGGGGGAGCGGAAAACTCCGAGCAGCGCAGCGTCGCCGAAACCCGAACCGGGGGTGTCCACCCCGCCGCCCGGGGAGCGGGTCGCGAACGGGAAGCCGAAGGCGCAGACCCGTGTCGTCCCCGGGACTCCCGTGACCGCCATTCTAGGGCGGTTTCCTCGGCGTAGCTGGGTGGACCGCGGTGAGTTGGTCCGTATCGCCTGATCCACGCGCCGCTCCGCGGCTTCTCTGCGCGTTCCCTGCCTACACCTGGCTAAGAACGGAACGGGCACGCTCTAGGCGCGGATATCCAGATTCTGTCAGCACGCGACGGCGTGCATGGCCGGCTGTCTTACCCTCGAATCGAATCGCACTCTAGAGGTCGCGGGTTCGACTCCCCTCGGCTCCACTTTTCGATTCGCGCAGTTAGCGCGCTCACAACTCAGCTGGTGTTTCGGTCGGAGCGCAGCACATAGGTGCCGAACCCGCGTCGCTATCGGGCTACCTGGAACCGCACGCCGCTCAGATCCCACTGAGCTTCATCAACGAACCGTTCGTGCGCGTCGAGCACTTGGACTACGCCGTCGTCGTCAACCGAGATGACGCCGTAAGGCATAGCGACGAGGCCGGTTGCGGGAAGGAGGTCGGCCGTAGTGAGTCGTGGGACGACGAAGAATGTCCACGCGGCAGGACGGCGGCCCGGAGGCAGCACGAACACCGTGCCGTTCACCGGGCCCGATCTCGTCAGGCTCGCGACGCCCTGCAACTGGATGAACCCGGTCGGCTCGATGACGTAGCTCACAGGCCTCGCACGAACAAAGAACGGGATTCCCAGAGTGACGAAGGTCGAATTGTGCCAGTAGGTGCCGGCCTCCACACTGCCGCAGAACGTGTCGAACGTCGTCGAGCAGTCGATGGGCGGTATGAACGGCAATGACGGCTGGTCGTGGATCTCCACCGTCGTCGCCGCGGCCATGGCGCCCTGCGGCCCCGGGTCTCCTCGCGGCCCAGGGTCGCCCACCGGTCCCGGATCGCCCTGCGGTCCCGGATCGCCTTTGGGCCCCGCCAGGCCGAGCTGGGAGACGTCGATGGGTGCTTCCTTCTTCGCGCACGTCTCCCGGAGCACGACTGCGCCGGATTTCTTCGCACACAACACGACCGCCTGTATCGGAGTAGCGACGAGCAGGGTGATGGCGATTCCCATGAGAAGCGCGAGACGGTTCGTGTGCATGGCAATGAGCCCCCTCATGAGAAACCATACCGCACTGTGCCCCGGCGGCCATAGCTCTAAGGAAAGGCAGAAGTGAGAGAAGCTCTCGTGCTTGTGGCATCTGCGCGTTCTCTGCGGGTTCTCCTGCCGACACCCGCCCACAGCCGGTAATTTCTCCGCCGCAAACCTGCGTCGCGGATTCGTGAGAGGCGCGTTCGGGAGCAGCGACGAGACAGCCGGCGTGCGGCCTCCACCCACCGGGGGGCCCGTGACGGTACCCCGCTAGCGGCGCCACGGGGTGACGGCGGATGCGCAACGCCGCCGTCACCCCAATCGCCGCGAGCCGTGGGACGACCGCGGCGCGAACCTAGCCGCCGTTGACGCGGCGACGACGTGGTGCTTAGTCGAACGCCTTGCCGCCGCGGAAGCTGAAGAGCCTCGCCCTCATCATCCTCGTGTCCCTCGTCGCCTGCGCTGGGGTCCAGGGACCGACCGCGACGGCCCTCGCGCCCACGTCCGGCGCCGTCGTCGCCTCAGTGCCGATCGGCCGCGGTCCAACGCTGCTCGCGATCAGCCCCGACGGCTCCGTCGTCTACGCGGCGTCGGTAGGGACCCTCTTCGCGATGCGCACCGCCACGAACACGGTCGCCGCCAAGGCGAGGATCGATCCCTACGCGACCGGGATCGCGGTCACGCGCGACGGGAAGCGCGTCCTGGTGATCAGCGCCCAGTCATCGTCGCTCGCGGTCCTCCCGGCCCCGGATCTGGGACAGACGTCCAGGATCGAGCTGCCGCAGCCGGGCCTCTACCCCGGCGGGTACAGCCGGGTCAGAGTCTCGGACGACGGACGCATGGCCTGGCTGGTAAACGACGCCCTCTACATCGCGAGCGTCGATCTCGTGGCCGGGACGTCGAGCATGATCACGCTCGACATGCGGCCGAACGACGTCGCGCCGAGCCGCGACGGGCGCACTGTGTACGTCCTCGGCTGTAAGCAATTCTGCACCACCGGCACCATCGAGGCGATCGACGTGGCGAGCCAGAAGGTCACGGCGACGATCGACGTCGGGCCGGGGCCGTACGGCCTCGCGCTGTCATCGGACGGACAGCGTGCGTATTCCATCAACCTCGGGGGTCCGAGCCTCTCGGTCGTCGACGTCACCCGGCGCGCGGTGCAGGCCACGCTCCCCGTCGGCGTCCAGCCGACCGGGCTGGCCGTCGCGCCCGATGGTGCGCGCGTCTACGTGAGCAGCAACCGGACCGGGGCCCTCACCGTGGTGCGCGGCGACGGCTCGGCCGTGCTGGCCACCGTCCAGCTCGCCGGCGATGCACGCGACGCCGTGGTCGGCCCCGACGGTCGGTACGCCTACGTCTCCACCTCGGCTCCGGACGCCGTCGTGGTGCTCGACACGACACGGCTCCTCGCGGGAAGCTGACGCTCCGAAGCGCGGGCGCTGCGAAAACGCGGGCCCGGCTTAGCCGACGTCAAGGACAGGCGTCGCCGCAGACCTGTCCACAATCCGCGGCACCAAGGCGAGTCCGATCAACGCGAGCGCAGCTAGCAGCTCGTGACCTTCGACATCTGTGCACCCCTTCGCGATGACGCCACGTGGGGCGCCGGCACGAGGGATACACCGACGCCGAAGGTCCCGAAGTAAGAAACGTCGCTGTATCGGCGGTCAGGAAGCGAAGAGGCGCAGGAATCCCGGACGACGACGACTACGACTCGGCTCGGCCGCAGGCGCGGGCGTCGCCAGCGCCGCGATGGCTCTCTCGAGCGCGCCGCCGGGTCGCACTTGCGCCAGCGGCTTTCCGCCGTTGGCGGCTTCGACGGCCGCGGCGTCGTCGCGAGGAAGCAGCGCTCGCAGGGGGAGGCCGAGCGTCCGCGACGCCTCCTTCGGAGACACCTCCCCGGCCGATCTGCCGTCGTGCCGGTTGACGATCACGTCGACGGTACTCGCGGGATCGACGCCTTCGCCTCGCAGCCACTCGAGCGTGCGGACGCAGCCGCGAAGGGCGGGGACAGTGAGATCCGTCACCAGCAGCACGCGGTCCGCCGCCCCGAGCGCGGCTCGGGTTGCGTCGGAGGGAATCCCCGGGGTGTCGACGAGCGTGAGCTCGTGCATCCCGGTGACCAGCTCGAGGATCGCCGTCGTCCGCTCGGCAGACAGCCCGAGCAGCGCCTCGTCACGGCCTGCGGCGGGTGCGGCGAGGATCGACAGCCCGGACCCGTGGCGGACCATCGCCCCGCGCACGAATACCGGATCGAGGTGCTCGCTGTTTGCGACATGGCGCAGCGTACAGGTGGGCCTGACGTCGAGGAAGAACGCGGCGTCGCCCGAGTACACGTCCAGGTCGACGACCGCGACGTCGCGCTGCGCCGCCTGGAGCGCGACCGCCAGGTTCACGACCAGCGTGGTGACGCCGACGCCGCCCTTGGGCCCGTAGGCGACCCAGAGCTCGCCGTGCCCGACGTCCTTCGATGCACGGCCACGCCGAAGCTCGATGACCTTGATGCAGGTCTTGAAGAGCTCCTGCTGGCTGAGCGGCAGCGACAGGTGCTCGTGGGCCCCGGCGCGCATCGCCCGCACGATCGTGTCGGGATCGTCGTCGACGGACACCGCGACGACGTACGCGCTCCTCGCGCCGCGACGCACGCCCTCGATCACGGTGACCCCGGGCGTGGGATCGTCCTCCAGCACCACGACGGCGAGATCGGGCTCGCGCATGTCGTGGAGGCCCTCGTCGTAGCCGACGGTGCGCGTGGCGAGCGGGAAGTCGGGAACGCTCGCGAACATCGCCGCCACCCCGGCCGCGATCGTGGGGTCTGGGCTGAGACACAGGACGCGCAGCGGCTCTGCCACGGTATCCACCATCCTCCCCTGCCTCGCGTGTCCGGGCGCCCCGGACCTTACGACAACTATGATGACATGCCGCCGCCCGAGTCAGAACCCTCGCGCGACACGGCCAGCAATCGCATGGGCACACGCTGTGCCGCGCTCGTGACCTGCGCCCCGTGCATAAAGCGTTCTGGAGCCGGACAGCACCGCGCGATTGGTTGACGCGGAGGCGGAGCCGTGGGTGCTTACTCTACGTCTGCGCCTCGGCTCCATACCCCGTTGTGGTGCTCGAACGACGCGGCTCCTCGCAGGGACCTGACGCAGTCGGGGTCGACGCCGCAGATCAATCGTTCGTGCACACGCCCCACGGTGGGCCGAAGAATCCCTCATCGGACAGCATGGAGCTCTTGCCGCACGTCACCGTGCCGCGCAGGCCAGGGGGACGGAGACTCGCGACGTCGATGCCCGCGCCGCCACCGTTGTTGCCCGTGACGGTCGAGTCGATGAGCAGCAACCCGCCGTCGGCGACGATTCCCGCCCCAGCATTGTTCTGCACCACGAAGTTTCGCGCGACGAGCCGAGAGCGTCCGTTGAAGCCGGCATGAACCCCGTCGAGTCCGTTGCCGACCGCGGTGACGCCCTCCCGGGCGGACAGACGTAGCGCGAAGATGCCATAGCCCACGTTGTCGGTCGCGTGGAGCGGGCCGAGGCCTCGCACTACGCCGCCGTTGATGCCGTACCACGCATGGCCGGTAGCCGTGAGGTTACCGCCGACCACGCGCTGGCCGAACACACCTTCGAGGCCGTTCGAAACCAGCAGATCGAATACGCGGATGCGCTCGCCCCATACTCCGAACGAGAACCCGTCCACCGTGCCGGGACCGGTGACCGTGCATGCGCCGTTGACGTTGCACATCACCCCGTAGCTCGGATCATCGCCGGGCGCATCCACTATCGAGAACCCAGCCAGATCGAGCCGCGCGCCGCGCTCGAGCGCGACGCCTACGACGGCGCACGGACCATGGGCGCAGTCCTCGTTCACCGTACAGGGCTGGTCGATGAACCCGCCGCAGAGCCCCTGCGCCGCACACGCCGCGGTGCAGTAGCGCTGCGTGGTCGCGGTGCAATCGAGGTCGGCGACGAGTACGCCCGTATCACCCGCCGACACGACGGCGCCGCACGCGGCAATGTCGACTGCGATGGCACGCGTCGTCAGGAGCAGGACGAGCACGAGTACAGCATTCATCCGAGCGGCCACAGACACCGGGTCTACTGCCGGAGCCGTGCGGAGGTCAACCGATTTCCGGAATCGATCTCGTTGGGCACACGCTGCGTATCGGACGCGCTCGGTCTATAGTCTCGCCATGCCGGCCAAACGCAAAGGGAAGCCCAGCGGAACGCGCCGCAAGCGCCGCGGAGTCTCGCTCCGCCCGACCGAGCTCTCGCCTCGTGAGCTCGCCGTTGATGAACTGCCACCCGACGTCCGCTCCCTCGCCGACGCGGTGACGCAGGACGGCGGCGCCGTCCTCGCCACGTATCGCGAGCCGCTCGGCGGGCACGTGCTCCTCCTCTGCGCGCTGCCCATCGACCTCGTCGCGCCCACGCCATTCCAG
>Ga0111538_10014124_pt1 | contig 10539 bp, 7 predicted proteins | sample SoiMethybrSBSTD1_FD_79669 | JGI IMG/M metagenome (GOLD analysis project Ga0111538, IMG submission 79669) | Bulk soil microbial communities from a Populus tree surrounding site in Tennessee, USA - Soil MetaG P. TD hybrid SBSTD1 (version 2)... | ecosystem: Environmental > Terrestrial > Soil > Tree... | reverse complement strand
GGATTCCGCCGCCGTGGCACGCCGTCGCCTGGGTCTCGCACGAGCGCTCTCTCGCGCCGGCGACCACGTCGAATCGACCGCGCTCGTCGACGCAGTGCTCGAGACCGAGACGAGCGGGCCGCTCAGGGCGCGCGCTCTCGAGCTGCGGGCGCAGAGCCACTGGGTGACCGGGACGGCCGAGGGCGCGGAGGCGTGCTGCACGGAGGCGCTCGCGCACGTGGGCGACGACGACCGGCTCCGGGCGAGGGTGCTCGTCACGCTCGCGCGCGTCACGCTGGACGTCGGGCTCCTGCGACGCCGGGCCCAGGAGGCCCTCGATCTCCTGGAGAGCTTCGACGAGCCCGACCCCGGCCTCGTCTCCGAGGCGCTCATCGGCATCGCCGGGGCGGAGTACTACCTCGGTAACGGGATCCGCACGGAGGTGGTGGAGCGCGGCCTGGCCCTCGAGCGCGTCGCTCCGTCACCCACCGTCGCGGACCGTATGAGCGCCGCTCTCGGTACCTGGCTGAAGTACGACGGCGACTTCGAGGGGGCGCGACACTGGCTCGAGGCGACTCGCCAGTCCGCCCTCGACGAGGGCGACGAGGGCTCGCTGCCCTACGCCCTCAGCCACCTGCCGCAGCTCGAGCTCTGGACGGGGAACTGGCCTCGGGCCGAGACGCTCGCGCTCGAGCACCTGGAGCTCTCCGAGACCACCGGGCAGACACTCGAGCGGTTGACGGCGATCTACAGCCTCGCGCTCGTTCACGCCCACCAGGGGCGCGTCGAGGAGACGCGCGAGCGCCTGACGCACGCGCTCGTCGACGCCGAACGGGCCGACCCGTGGAACGTCTACCAGCTGCTCTCCGTCCTCGGGTTCCTCGACCTCTCCCTGGGCTCGACCGCGGAGGCGGCGCAGTCGCTCGGCCGGGCCTACGAGATCTACGAGGGCATCGGCTCCGGCGATACGCCGGCCGTCTTCGAGAACTACCCGGAGGCGCTCCTCGCGGTGGGCGACGTCGAGACGGCCACGCGCGTCGTGGATCTCTACGAGCGTCGCGCGCGGAAGGCCGGCAAGGCCATCACGCTTGCCCCGGCGCTCCGCTGCCGCGCGCTCGTCCTGGCGACGCAAGGGGAGCTCGACGAGGCGCGCGCGGCGCTCGCGAAGGCGCTCGTGCAGCACGAGCGGGTGGAGATGCCGTTCAGCCTCGCCCGTACGCAGCTCGTCCACGGGCGCGTGTTGCGCCGCCTGGGCGAACGGCGCGCGGCTCGCGACTCCCTCGAGCACGCCCTGTCGACATTCGACGAGCTCGGCGCGCGGCTGTGGGCAGAGCAAGCACGCGAGGAGCTGGCGCGCATCCCGATCAAGCGTGCGTCCGGATCCGTGCTCACCCCGGCCGAGTCGCGCGTCGCCCAGCTCGTCGCCGACGGCAAGACGAACCTCGAGGTCGCCCAGGTTCTGTTCGTGACCGAGAAGACCGTCGAGGCGAACCTGACACGCGTCTATCGCAAGCTCGGCGTTCGCTCCCGCACGGCACTGGCCGCTCGCCTGCGCGAGCACGAGCCGGGGGAAGAGCCCGCAAGACTGAGGGCTTCTCCCGGGGTTGTCGACGACGTCCCCTAGCGAGAGAGCCGCTCGAGCGCGACCTGCGCGCGGTCGAGCGCCTCGGCCTCGGACAGCTCTCCGCCCTCCGCCCAGTTCGCCCTGAGCTCGCGCTCGCCGAGCTCGTCGCGCACCCGGCCGACGATCCGTTGGCGTCCGGGAGCGAGCGGCCCGGTCGGCGCACCCCGGCGGTCGTCGCCACGTCGGCCACGGATCGACTCGGCCGCGCCGAGCAGCCTCGCGGCCTCAGCGGCATCACCTCGCTCCCGGACGATTGCCGCGATCACCTCGAGGCATCCGGATTGAAACTGCACGAACCCCATCTCGCGGAAGACCGAGAGTGCCGGGCCGACGTGCGCGCGGGCGTCTTCGTACCGATCGGTGTCGACGGCGATGTGCGCGAGGAACGTCTGACTCATCGCGACGCCCCACCGGTCGCCCTCGGCGCGATTGAGCTCGAGTGCCTGCTCGAGACGGGTCTTCCCGAGGTCTGCATCCCCTCTGTGTGCGGCCGCCCACCCGGCGTTGAGGAGCGCGACGCGACGCATCGGAGATCCGACCTCCTCGTAGAGACACAGGCAGCGGACGTGAAGACGCTCGGCCGCCTCGTAGTCCCCTCGCTCGAAGGAGACATGGCCGAGCAGCCTGAGACACGCTGCTTCTCCCTGCGGGTCCTGGAGCTCGGCGAAGAGGGCGCGACCCCGCTCGGCCAGGTCACCTGCACGAGCCCAGTCCTCGCATGCCCAGGCCAGTGCCGCAGCACCCTCGAAAGCAGCAGCCTCCAGCCGCGGGAGCTGACCGCTGGCGAGGTCGGCTGCGGTGTCGAGCCAACGCCGTCCCTCGTCGAGGTACCACCGCACCCACCAGTAGCGCCAGGTTGACACCGCGAGCCGGACGAACGTCTCCCGCTCGTCGGCGGCGAGGCTCCACGCCAGGGCAGCCCGCACGTTGTCGCGCTCCGGCTCGATTCCCTCTACCCATCCCTGCAGATCCCGCAGCTGAAGCGATGAGGCCTCCTCCGCGAGCGAGGCGAAGAAGCGGGCGTGCCGGCGGTGGATGCCCGGTTCGCGCAGCGTCGAGAGCGCGTACTCGCGAATGGTCTCGAGCATCTCGAAACGAGGTCGGCCGTCGACCTCACGACGGACGATCAGGTGTCCGTCGACGAGCGCAGCGAGCGTGTCGAGGTCGGCGTCGCACACCTCCTCGGCGGCCTCGAGTGACGCCCCGCCGGGGAAGACCGCCAGACGGCTGAAGACGAGGCGCTCGTTCTCGCCGAGCAGGTCGACGCTCCAGGCGATCGTCTCGCGAAGCGTCCGCTGGCGAGCCGGCAGGTCTCGAGGCCCGACGGTGAGCACGCCAAGTCGCGCGGAGAGGCGCTCACGCAGTGCTCTCGGCGTCAGGGTACGAATGCGCGCCGCGGCGAGCTCGATCGCCAGCGGCAAGCAGTCGACGCGGCGGCAGATCTCACGGACGTCGTCCTCGTTCTGCCGAGCCAGCGTGAGGGTCGGCTCGAGGAGCCGGGCGCGCTGCGCGAAGAGCTCGACGGCAGCTTCTTCCTCGAGCGGTGCGACCGGGAAGACGTGCTCTGCGGACACGTGCAGGACCGCTCGGCTGGTGACGAGAACCGTCAGTCGCGGCGCCAGCGCAACCAGCTGCGCGTAGCTGGGCGCTGCCTCGGAAACGTGCTCCGCGTTGTCCACGACGAGGAGGAGCTCCTGCCGGGCAAGCGTCTCGGCGAGGGCGTCGAGCGGCTCGGCCCACGGATCCGGCCGAACGCCGAGCGCTCGGGCGATGGTGGGCACGACCAGTGCAGCGTCGCTCAGGGGCGCGAGCTCGACGAGCCTGACGCCGTTCGCGAACGAGCCGGCCGCCCGCCGGGCGGCCTCGAGCGCGAGCCTCGTCTTGCCGCTTCCCCCGGCGCCCGTGAGGACGATGAGCCGGGACTCGCGGCGGGCGAGGAGCGCTGCGAGCTGGTCCAGCTCCCGATCGCGACCGACCAGCGGGTTGGGCGGCAGTGGTAGCACGGCATTGCCCGACATCCGTTCCGCAACGAGCTCGAGCTCGGGATCCTGCTCGAGGATCCGGCGTTGCAGGGCGCGCAGCGCAGGCCCCGGCTCGAGGCCGAGCTCGTCACGCAACCGAGCCCGGAGCCCCGCGAAGTGCTCGAGCGCGTCCGACTGACGACCGGAACGGTAGAGCCCCAGCATGACGAGCTCGTGCGCGCGCTCGCGGAGCGGGCTCTGCTCGGCGTGTGCGAGTGCGTCCGCGAGCGCCTCGTTGGCACGGCCGAGGGCCAGCAGCGCAGTCAGCCGCTCCTCGACCGCCTCGAGCCGTCGCTCCTCGAGCCGCTCGCTCTCGGCTCGCGCGAAGTCCTCGTAGCCGAGCTCCCCGAAGGCGCGCCCTCGCCAGAGCGACAACGCGCGCTCGGCGGCGGAGAGCGCCAACGCCGGATTGTTCGCTTCTCGTGCTTCGACGGCCTCGCCGACGAGAGCGTCGAAGCTCGCCGAGTCGAGCGCCTCGCGGCCGAGTTCGAGAACGTAGGCGCCGCGCTGCGTCGTAATCTCGATTCCCGCCGGCAACAGCCTGCGCAGCTGGGAGACGTACAGCTGCACGAGCTTGCGGGCGGACTTGGGTGCAGAGCCGCTCCACATGGCGTCTGCGAGCTCGTCGAGGCTACACGCCTGGCCGCGGGCGACGACCAGGGCCGCGAGCAGCCGCGCGTGCTTGCGCGCGAGATGGACCGCGCCCCCCTCGCCGACGACGTCGACGGTGCCCAGGACGCGAACCTCTCCCACGGCCATCGGTTCATTCTCGTGGACGCCGGAGGAACGCAAAGCGCGGCCTATGCCGAAATTCGACCGCGATCGCGCACTCTCGGCGCGATGTCGTACGCACTCGTCGAAGACGTTGCGGCGAGCTGGGAGACCTATGCGCGCATCGCGTCGTGTCTCGACGGCTCGCTACCCGACGGTCTGATCCTGCACGCTGCCGGCCGCACCGACGAGGGCTTTCGCATCATCGAGGTCTGGGAGAGCGAGGAGGCATGGCGCCGTTTCGCCGAGCTTGCGGATCGGCGCGACGGCCGCCCGGTCGGGGCACCTCGTCAGGTACGCGAGCTCAGACCGGCACGAGTCGTCCTCGGACGAGGCGTCATACCGGCTACGGAGGTGCGGAGATGAGCAAGACCCGGATTGCGGGAGCGCTGCTACTGGTTGCGGCCGTCGTGCTCGCGGGGTCGATGACGGGCACGGCGGCGCGGGGATGCCCCGTCTGCGGAAGGAACCTGATCAAGAACCCTGGAGCGGAGGCCGGTCGGGGCGTAACGGCCGTCGGTGCGTTCGGCGCCGTCCCCGGCTGGACGATCGAAGCCGGCCAGTTCGGCGCGGCGTCGTACGCCTTCCGGAACGGCTGGTTCTCCGCCGGCTCGCAGGGGCCGAAGAACCGTGGCAGGAACTACTTCTTCGGCGGAACGACCGAGGCGGCGATCAGGGGGCCGGCGAGCACTGGCACCCAGACGATCTCGCTTCCCGCCTCCGCCGCAGGCCGCAAGGCGACGTTGAGCGGCTGGCTGGGCAACTACGCCACGAGCAGGTCTCAGGTGCGCGCCCGGTTCATGGACGCCGCGGGTGCAGTTCTCTCGACCGTTGGGATCGGCCCGGTCGTGACGACCGGCGGCTCGAACATGGTGCTCCGCAGCCGGAGCGGGATCGTTCCCCCGAAGACCACGCAGGTCGAGGTCTCCGTCAGCTTCGGCCCGAACTCCGCGCGCTACAACCTCGCCGGGGCGGACAACCTGTCCCTGGTGCTGACGTGAGCCGCCACCGGACGGAAGGAGGTCCGACGATGCTCCCTGGACGGCCCTCGCGTGCACGACGTACCGCGCTCGGCGCGGTCGCAACCCTCGGTGCTCTCGTCGCCGTCGCCGGGGCAGCTCCCGGAGGCGCCGAGCCGAGGACCGAGCAGGCAGCCGCGGGGACCCTCGCCCTGAACGCCTCGCTCGCGCTGACCTCGCGCCTCGGCGCGTGCCCGTTGCCGCCGGACGTGGAGAACTGCGCCGTTCGAACCGTCTCCGGGCCGGTCGCCGGCCTCGGCGTCGTGTCGAGCAGGTTCGAGTTCTACGTCAACAGCACTTCCCGGCCCTGCGCAGGGGGCCTGTTCAGGGCGCTCTCCTTCCCGATGCGACTGGCGGTCGCGTCGAAGGGCGAGATCGAGATCGCAGTTGCCGAGAGCTCTTGCGTCGAGGAGAGTGCCGTTCGCGTCGAGCCGCAGTCGTTCACCCTGACGGGACGAACCGGGATCTACGCCGGCGCAACCGGCAGCGGGTCGCTCGCTCGCGTGCTCGGGGAGGACACCGGCAACGGCCGCTCCGGCAGGGAGACCTGGACGGGCACGATCTCGGTGCCGGGCCTCGACTTCGACACCACCCGCCCGACGCTGTCGGGCGCAACGCGAAAGACGGTGAGAGCGAAGAAAGGCGCCAGGACTGCGCGCGTGACGTTCAAGGTCACGGCCAGAGACGACCAGGAGGGAGCCGTTCCCGTGTCGTGTGCGCCGCGCTCCGGCACGCGGTTCGCGCTCGGAAGGACCCGCGTGACGTGCTCGGCAAGCGACTCGAGCGCGAACGTCGCCGTGGCGCGATTCGTCGTCACCGTCCTTCGCCGCACCTAGGCGCCCGCGGGAGCCCGGATGGCGGGCGAGGCGGTCGAACACCCGCCTCGCCCGGCGTTCACCCGACCGGAACGGCGGCCTCGGCGCGCTCGAACACGAGCTCGCCGTCGTCCGCGTCCACGCGCACCACGTCACCCTCGGCGAAGTCGCCCTCGAGCAGCCGCAGCGCAAGCGGGTTCTCGAGAAGGCGCTGGATCGCGCGCTTCAGGGGGCGGGCGCCGTAGGCGGGGTCCCAGCCCTCCTCCGCGACGAGCTCCTTCGCGCCGTCGGTGACCGCGAGCGAGAGCTTCCGCTCGGCGAGCCGCTCCCGCAGCCGACCGAGCTGCAGCTCGACGATCTCGGAGAGCTGCTCCCGCGTCAGCGCCTCGAAGACGACGACCTCGTCGATCCGGTTCAGGAACTCGGGCCGGAAGCGCTCGCGCAGGTCCTCCGCCGAGCGGATGTTCGAGGTCATGATCACGACGGTGTTGCGGAAGTCGACCGTGCGGCCCTGGCCGTCGGTCAGGCGCCCGTCGTCGAGCAGCTGGAGCAGGACGTCGAAGACCTCCGCGTGCGCCTTCTCGATCTCGTCGAGGAGCAGCACCGCGTACGGGCGCCTGCGCACGGCCTCGGTCAGCTGACCGCCCTCCTCGTAGCCGACGTAGCCGGGCGGAGCGCCGACGAGCCGGGCGACCGTGTGCCGCTCCTGGTACTCGGACATGTCGAGCCGCACCATCGCGCGCTCGTCGTCGAACATGAACTCCGCGAGCGCGCGGGCGAGCTCGGTCTTCCCCACGCCGGTCGGCCCGAGGAAGACGAACGATCCGATCGGCCGGTCCGGGTCCTGCAGGCCCGAGCGCGCCCGGCGGAGCGCGTTCGAGACGGCCTCGACCGCGGCCTCCTGACCGACGACGCGCTGGTGCAGGCGCTCCTCCATGTGGACGAGCTTCTCCACCTCGCCCTCGAGCAGGCGCGTGACCGGGATGCCCGTCCAGGACGCGACGACGGCGGCGATGTCGTCCTCGTCCACTTCCTCCTTCACCATCGGCGCGGCGCTCGGCTCCTCGCGCTCGGCGAGCTCGCGCTCCAGCTCCGGCAGGAGCCCGTAGCGGATCTCGGCGACGCGGGCGAGGTTGCCCAGCCGCTCCTCGCGCTCTGCCTCCATGCGCAGCTCGTCGAGCTGCCGCTTGATCTCGGCCACGCGCTGCAGCGACTCCTTCTCGCGCGACCAGCGCGCGGCGAGCTCGTCGCGCGCTGCCCTCGCCTCGGCGAGCTCGCGCTCGAGCGGGTCGCGCACCTCGTCCGACTCGTTGGCCATCCCCGCCAGCTCGATCTCGAGCTGCCGCACGCGGCGCTCGGCCTCGTCGAGCTCGACCGGAGAGGAGTCGATCTCCATGCGCAGACGCGACGCCGCCTCGTCGACGAGGTCGATCGCCTTGTCCGGGAGGAACCGGTCGCTCACGTACCGGTCGGAGAGCACGGCCGCGGCGACGAGCGCGGAGTCGCGGATCTCGACACCGTGGTGTGCTTCGTAGCGCTCCTTCAGCCCGCGCAGGATGGCGATGGTGTCCGACACCGAGGGCTGTCCGACGAGGACGGGCTGGAAGCGACGCTCGAGGGCGGCGTCCTTCTCGATGTGCTTGCGGTACTCGTCCAGCGTCGTCGCGCCGACCGCGCGCAGCTCGCCGCGCGCCAGCATCGGCTTCAGCAGGTTCGCCGCGTCCACGGCGCCCTCGGCGGCCCCCGCGCCGACGATCGTGTGCAGCTCGTCGATGAAGAGGACGATCTCGCCCGCGGCGTTCTGGATCTCCCCGAGGACGGCCTTGAGCCGCTCCTCGAACTCGCCGCGGTACTTCGAGCCCGCGAGGAGCGAGCCGATGTCGAGCGCCCAGACCCGCTTCCCCTCGAGCCCGGAGGGGACGTCCCCCGCGATGATCCGCTGCGCCAGCCCCTCGACGATCGCGGTCTTCCCCACGCCGGGCTCGCCGATCAGGACGGGGTTGTTCTTCGTGCGGCGGGAGAGGACCTGGATCACGCGCCGGATCTCCTCGTCGCGGCCGACGACGGGGTCGAGCTTCCCCGCCTCCGCGAGCGCGGTCAGGTCGCGACCGTACTTCTCGAGTGCCTGGTAGGTGCCCTCGGGGTCCTGCGAGGTGACTTTCTGCCCGCCGCGGACCTCCTGCAGCGCGCCCAGCAGCGCGTCGCGCGGGACCACGTCGAGCGCGAGCAGGAGGTGCTCGACCGACGCGAACTCGTCGCCGAGCTCGCGCATCTCCTCGAATGCGCGGTCGAGCACGCGCCCGAAGCCGGCCGACGGCTGGGGCTGCACGTTGCCGCCGGAGATGCTCGGCTGATTGCGGAGGCGCGCCTCGGCCTCGGCGCGCAGCTCCCCGGTTCCGTAGCCGGAACGGTCGACGAGCGTGCGCGGAAGCTCCTGGTCGAGCAGCGCGAGCAGGAGGTGGTCGGGCATCAGCTCGGGATTGCCGGTTCGGCGCGCGAGGTCCTGCGCGGCGGCGACCGCCTCCTGCGACTTGAGCGTCAACCTCTGGAAGTCCATGGGCTAGGTCCTCCTCACGGGGTGCTGCGACGGCGTGTAGACGACGAGCTCGCGCTTGTACGAGCGGTGAACCGCGGCGATCTCTGCGCGAAGCTCGCGCTCGAGCCGCTCCATCCGCGCGTATGCCCGGCTCAGCTCGTCCTGCAGGCGCAGCACCTGCTCGACGCCTGCGAGGTTGAGCCCGAGCTCGGTGGTCAGCCGCTGAACGAGTCGGAGCCGCTCGACGTCCCGGTCGGAGTAGAGCCGGGTTCCGCCGGGCGTCCGCGACGGCCGAACGAGGCCCTTCGCCTCGTACAGGCGGAGTGTCTGTGGGTGCATGCCCACGAGCTCGGCCGCGACGGAGATCATGTACCGCGGGCGGTCCGGCATCAGCGTTGCAGCCCCTGCCAGCCGCGCAGCCGTGCCACCGCGGCCGCGATCATGACGCAGCCGAGCGCGACCCCGACCAGGTCACGGGTCGCGTCGCCGTCGACGAACGCGAGCTCGACCAGGTTGATGAACAGGAAGCCGACACCGAGCGCGAGCCCGGCGATCCACCAGGTCCTCCCCGAGGTCACTGGCTGAACACCCTCTCGCGCGGGCGCTCCCGAGAGACCTTCTGGTACCCCTCGAGCGCCTCCTTCTCCGCCTTCGTCAGCTTCGTCGGCACGGTCACTCGCACGCGCGCGAGCAGATCACCACGACCGTTCCCCTTCAGCTGCGGAGCGCCGCGGCCCTTCACGCGCAGGAGCTTGCCGCTCTCGGTCCCGGCCGGCACCTTGAGCGCGACCGGCCCGCCGGGAGTCGGGATCTCGACCTTCGCGCCCAGGGCTGCCTCCGCGTACGTGACGGGGACATCCAGCACGAGATCGGCGCCGCGGCGCTCGAAGAGCGGAGACGGCTCGACGTCGACGACCACGTAGAGGTCGCCCGCAGGGCCGCCGTTCCGGCCGGCCTCGCCTTTCCCCTTCAGCCGGATCCGCGTCCCGCTCCGCGCGCCCGCGGGGACCTTGACCGCGTACCGCTTCGTGGTCCGCTCGCGTCCGCTGCCGCGGCAGTTCTTGCACGGCTTCTCCACGATCGCGCCGTTTCCCTGGCAGCGCGGGCACGGCTGCGAGAAGGCGAAGAGCCCCTGCGAGTCGGAAACGACCCCGCGGCCGCCGCACTGGGGGCAGACGATCGGGGACGTCCCCGGCTCCGCGCCCGTCCCGTGGCAGACGTGGCACACGGACTCGGCCTCGACCGGCACGCGCACCTGCACGCCGTCGAGCGAGTCCTCGAACGAGATCCGCACCCGCGTCTCGAGGTCGTCGCCGCGGATCGGCTCACGCGCGCCCTGGCGCCGAGCGCCACCGCCGAACATGCCGCCCAACAGGTCGCCGAGGTCGCCGAGGTCGAACTCCTCGAACCGCACGCCCCCCGCGCCTCCGCCGGGGAAGCCGCCCCGCCCGGCGGTGCCGAAGCTGTCGTAGGCGCGGCGCTTCTCCGGGTCGCGCAGCGTGTCGTAGGCGGACTGGACGTCCTTGAACCGTTCCTCGGCGTCGGTATCGCCCGGGTTCCGGTCGGGGTGGTATTCGCGGGCGAGCTTTCGGTACGCCTTCTTGATCTCGTCGTCAGGCGCCGTCTTCGGGACGCCGAGCACCTCGTACGGGCTGCGGGGGGCCACTAGCCGCTCACTCCGCCACGATCACGCGCGCCGGCCGCACGACCTTGTCGCCGAGGCGATAGCCGCGCTGGAGGACGTCCACGACAGCGCCCGACTCCGCGTCCTCGC
>Ga0111538_10014123_pt1 | contig 10539 bp, 4 predicted proteins | sample SoiMethybrSBSTD1_FD_79669 | JGI IMG/M metagenome (GOLD analysis project Ga0111538, IMG submission 79669) | Bulk soil microbial communities from a Populus tree surrounding site in Tennessee, USA - Soil MetaG P. TD hybrid SBSTD1 (version 2)... | ecosystem: Environmental > Terrestrial > Soil > Tree... | reverse complement strand
GCTCCATGTAAATATTTTGTACGACTCCATGTAATGGATGTCGAGAACGATGACATCTGCTGGTATGTCTTTGTCGCGGAACGTATTTGCCGCGATCAGAACCTCTTTGTCTGGATAGTAGCTATAACGACACTGCTGATATCCAAGACTCCACAATGGAGGCATCTCCATTCTTCCCGTGAGGTTTGTGTAATGTTTAATAATTGCGGCTACGGAGTAATCGAAGATGAAGTAATAATTCATTTCACCGGTGTCGGAGGCAAAACTTGCAAATCGATTATTCGATGCGCCAAAATTGAAAAACGACTTATAGGAGTTGTCTAAAAATATCCCATAGGCTAGGTTGTGATGAACTCCCATGTAAAAAGGGATGGTGCAATAGAGCGGATCGGCATTTGGAGAGTAGGCAAAATTATCTGTATTATAATTTTCGTAGCCATGCCCTCTTCGGTCCAGCGGACCTGTTTTTTCTCCCAATCCTATAAATCGTTCGCCATCCTGGAGCTTTTTGTAAGTAGTAACTTGTTCACCATTCCAACTCGTGCCAAAGACGTCATCTTCATTGATAAGCTGGTCGTAGTGTGTATAAAAATTAAATCGGACGGGATATTTTGTTATCGTTAAAACGAGGCTCGCCGTTTTTAAAACAATATTATCGGATTGATTCAGAATAGTAAACGCAGGTGCTTCGGGTAAAGCAACAACGGCATAGGAAAAGTCCTCGAATTCGTCATGTTTCGTGATCTGTACGCGTACTGTATTATCGTTGTAAACTTGCAATCTAAACTTGCCGTGAGTCGTCTCCCCTGAAAGTCCAAATTGTTCTTCCTTCGACGTTGTCAAATTACCTAAGCTATGACTTAACGCAGAGTTGAAATGTTTTGCCATGTTAAGAAATGAATAACTTTTCAAGTAAAGTTAATTGGCAACTGTAAACCAAAGGAGGTTACAACAAAAGTGCAACTATCGATTGCGGCAACATGAAAAAAAATACGCGGCTATTAAACCACGTATTTGCTTTACCACGGAGACTCAGAGACACGAAGGTTTCGGAGAATGTCTTTTGCATTTCCTCCGTGCCTCCACGCCTCCGTGGTAAAGTGCATTTTTTATTTCTTTGGCTTACCCTTCTTCAGAGAAGAATCTCGAACGATGAGGCGTGTCTTTAAGATTTTCCGTTCTGGAACAGGATCTTGATTGTCTTTCGATTTAAATTCAATCTGGCGGATCAAGAGTTTTGCGGCTTCCTGGCCCATCTCAAAGCCAGGCTGATCGACGGAGGTCAGGGCCGGATCAAGCAACGCGCTGAAGAACCAGTTGCTGAATCCGACGACAGCAATGTCAGCTGGTATTTTTAAGCCGGCTTCTTTAATTGCTTGCATGGCCCCCATTGCGGCCGGGTCATTGGTCGCAAAGATTGCATCCGGCGGAGTCGACATTTTCAATAGCTTTTCCGTTGCAGATTTCCCTTCCTCGATTGTTCCCAGCGGGCACGATACGATCAGCTCCTGATTAATGGGAATGTTTGCATCATTCAATGCTTGGATATAGCCTTCCAACCGTTGCTTGGTAATACCAAGATTTGGCGGTCCTTCCAAGTGAGCTATTCTTTTGCATCCCTGGTCAATGAGATGGTGAGTTGCTTCTTTGGCACCGCTTAAATCATCTACAATAACCATACTTGAATTAGCATTTTCGTAAACGCGATCGAAGAATACCATAGGAACACCCTTCGCAAGGATACCTTCGATATGATCGAAGGTGTTGGTTTCGCGCGAAACAGAAATCAACATGCCGTCAACACGGCTATTAAATAATGCTTTTATATCGGTCTTCTCCCGTTGAAGGGACTCATTGGATTGCGTGATAATGACATTATAACCTGCGCTATAAGCAACATCTTCGATACCGCTTATAACGGTTGAAAAGAAAAAGTGTACCAGCTCCGGAATGATAACGCCCAGGGTATTGGTTTTGCTTTGACGCAGGCTGAGTGCTACAATGTTAGGCTGGTAATTCAATTTTTCCGCTAGCTCGTTAACAGCCTTTTTAGTTTGAGGACTGATATCGGGATGATCTTTCAATGCCCGGGATACGGTGGAGGGAGAGATGCCCAACTCGCGGGCGATGTCTTTAATAGTTACTTGATTGTACTTCATATTGCAAGTTTAGTTAACTTAATCTAAATCACCGCAACGATAGCGCAAATTATTTCGCAACTTCGCAATCGATTGCGACCTCGTTTCCGATCTCGTTTACGTGAATTTTTATTGCGGTTTTTGAATTTTACATACATGCGATTATGTACTTTCCCGGCACAATCGATTGAAATTTCTAATCGTATAAATAGTATTTCTAACCTAAATTTTCTTATGATCAAACTTTATCTGTTTAAAACATTTGTTCTGCTCTTCTTGCTGCTCGTGGCTAACCAGGCTTGGGCGCAGACACGGGTTACGGGCAAGGTAACGTCCGCTGAAGACGGAACAGGATTGCCAGGTGTTAGTATCCTGGAAAAAGGGACCACTAATGGAACCGTTACAGATGTTGAGGGAAACTATTCCATCAGCACAGGTCAAAATGCGACGCTTGTATTCTCGTTCGTGGGATTTACAACGCAGGAGGTAGCAGTTGCTAGCCAATCGTCGGTGAATGTTGCCTTAGGTACTGACGTGACCACCCTTGGGGAAGTAGTTGTGATTGGTTATGGTGAGCAGAAAAAGGAAGACTTGACCGGCGCAGTTACTGCAATCGGAACAAAAGACTTCAATCGTTCTGTTGTCAATTCACCTCAAGATCTGATCGTCGGCCGTGTAGCCGGAGTTCAAATCATTTCTAACAGTGGCGCGCCGGGTACCGGCTCGACCATTCGCGTCAGAGGCGGCTCTTCGATTGGCGCCAGCAACGATCCCTTGATTATCATCGATGGCTTCCCGGTTGATAATTCAGAAGTTAAAGGGATGTCAAACCCTTTGGCTTCCATCAATCCAAATGATATTGAATCATTCACCGTGCTAAAGGACGCCTCCGCTACTGCCATATATGGTTCGCGTGCATCCAACGGGGTTATTATCGTTACGACAAAGAAAGGAAAGGAAGGCAAGCCCAAAATCAATTACAATGGAACGTTTTCCATTAGCCAACCAACGCAATTCGTCGATGTATTAGATGGTGACGAGTATCGCGCGTTGACTGCTCAACTGATTGAAGCAGGCACTGTGAGTGGACTGAATCAGGGTTCCCTGGCCAGACAAGGGACTGCTAATACTGACTGGCAGAAGGAAATTTACCAGGATGCGTTTTCACAAGATCACAATATAAATGTTGCTGGTTCAATTAAGAAAGTTCCATTCCGGTTCTCCTATGGATATACGGACCAGGAAGGTATTTTGAAGACTACGGAAATGAAGCGGAATACGCTTAGCCTCAACGTTAATCCAACCTTGCTGGATGACCACCTGAAAATCAACGCGAGTATTAAGTACGTGAATTCCAAAACCGATTTTGGAAATACCGGAGCTGTCGGATCTGCTGTAGCGTTTGATCCCACACAGCCTGTGATGAATGGAAACACACGTTACGGAGGTTATTTCACTTGGGTGAATCTTGATCAAACATTGCCGGATGGATCCATGGATCCCAATGGTAATCCGAACACCTTTAGTATAAATAATCCAGCAGCGCTGCTGGCGTTTACTGACAATAGATCAGATGTGAACCGGACGATCGGAACGCTCCAATTTGATTATCAGCTTCCATTTCTCCCTGGGCTGAGAGCAAATCTCAACATGGGTATGGACGTTGCAAATAGTGATGGGATAAATAACACGGCCCCTGAAGGCGCATGGATCTATCGTAACTATACGACCGGGACGGGTGAGCTGATTAATTACACGGGTAAAAACCAGTCAAAAGTCCTTGACTTTTATGTCAATTATTTAAAGGAAACTGACAAACACAAAATCGATGTTACCGCTGGTTATTCGTGGCAACATTTTAAACGGGAAGGTACTAATTATCAACGAAGCGGTGATGAAACGCCTATTGTAAGAGACAATTCTGCGTTTGCAAATGAAAATTTTCTGGTTTCATTTTTCGGAAGGGTTAACTATACCTTCAACAAGAAATACATGTTGACCGCAACGCTGCGTGATGATGGATCGTCAAGGTTTTCCGAAGAAAATCGATGGGGTCTGTTCCCGGCCGTGGCCGTCGCCTGGCGTATTAAGGATGAACAATTCTTAACATCAGCAGACTTCTTATCTGATTTGAAATTACGCGGTAGCTTTGGCGTGACTGGACAACAAGATATTCCCGGCGGCTACTATCCCTATCTCGCTGTCTACCGTCAAAGCATCGGTGGTGCATCTTATCAGTTTGGAAACCAATTTGTACCGACGCTCCGACCGGATCCATACGACGCCAATATAAAATGGGAAGAAACAACCACGTTTGATGTCGGTGTTGACTTCGGGTTCCTCAACGATAGGATAACAGCTTCTTTAGACTTTTATAAACGTGAGACTGAAGATTTAATAAACAACATCCCCATTGCAAATGGCAGCAACTTCTCAAATTACCTTACCACCAATGTGGGGAATCTTGAAAACAAGGGAATCGAATTTACAATAAATGCACGTGCAATTGATAAACCAGATTTTACCTGGAATATTGGATTCAACCTAACGCGGAATATAAACAAGATCACGAAGCTTACGCTCACGGATGATCCCACGTATACAGGTATCAACGTAGGAGGGATCTCAGGCGGGGTAGGCAACAATATCCAAATTCATACCGTCGGGTATCCTGCAAATTCATTCTTTGTGTTTGAACAAATATATGGCCAGAACGGAATTCCTATTGAAGGCTTATATGTAGACAGGACTGGAACCGGCGGATCAGTGCCCAGCAATAACCTGAATAAATATCATTATCACAGCCCGGCTCCAAAGATCCTGATGGGATTGAACTCAAGTCTCCGGTACAAACAAATTGACTTCGGGTTCTCCGGACGATTCAGCATTGACAATTACGTTTACAACAACGTTTTGTCAGGGTCTACCTATTCGGCGATTTATGTCCAGTCTGGTTTCTTTGGCAACGTGCTGAAAGATTTGGACAAGGTGCGATTTACGAATCCACAATACTGGTCCGATCATTTTGTGGAAAATGCGTCGTTCTTTAAAATGGATAACATAAGCATCGGCTACAATTTCGATCAATTGATGGAGAAAAAGTTAAAAGCGCGATTGAGCTTCACTGTCCAAAATGCTTTCATTGTTACAGATTACAGTGGAATCGACCCCGAGGTAAACAATACTTCACTTCAAAACGGAATTGTTCAATCAAATCCCGGAATTGATAACAACATCTATCCCAGGCCACGCGTCTTTTTGGTTGGTATCAATCTGACTTACTAAAAGTTTAATACAATGAAGAACTCATATAAATATTTAATAGCAGTAGGAACCATGGCACTGGCGATGACCTCCTGCGTAAGTGATCTGGATGTAAAGCCGATCGACCCTAATCTAGTAACGTCAGCTGATGTGTACGACAGTCCGGAAGCGTATAGGCAAGGGCTTGCAAAACTGTACGCAACCTTTGCGCTGAGTGGTCAACAAGGACCCGCAGGGCAACCTGACATCGCAGGCATTGACGAGGGCTTTGGAAACTACCTGCGTCAATATTGGAATTGCCAGGAATTGACTACGGACGAAGCTGTCCTTTCATGGAATGATGCCACAGTAAAAGATTTTCATTGGCAGACCTGGACACCCAATGACGTGTTCATCGCTGCGGTGTACTCGCGCATCATGTACACAGCTTCGCTTAGCAATGAATACATTCGTGTAACTGCTGGAAATGCAGATGCAGATATTAAAAAGTATCATGCGGAAGCCAGATTCCTGAGGGCGTTGGCTTATTACCACGCTATCGATATGTTTGGCAATCCACCTTTTGTCACAGAGGCCGACAAGCCCGGGGCCTACTTCCCAAAACAAACCACCCGTGCTGAGTTATTCGCCTATGTAGAATCAGAACTGCTCGCGATCGAAGCTGATTTAGGTGCTCCAAAATTTGAATACGGCCGTGCGGATCAGGGTGCGGCAGCAATGTTATTGGCTAAGTTGTACTTGAATGCCGAAGTTTACATCGGCCAGGCAAAATACACGGAAGCAATAACGGTGTTGAAGAAAATAATCAATGGCCCTTATTCGCTGTCTGATAAGTATCTGCACAATTTTGTTGCAGATAACAATACCAGTCCTGAAATGATATTCTCTATCACATATGACGGCATAAATACGCAGTCGTATGGGGGTATGGTTTATCTGGTTCATGCACCTATCGGTGGGTCTATGCCTCCTGACGCTTTATTTGGTGTCGGCGGTGGATGGGGCGGTTTAAGAACTACTTCTGCGATGGTAGCCAAGTTTGCTGACACAAGCGGCGATACCGATTCTCGCGCATTGTTTTGGACGGATGGCCAAACGCTTGACATAAATGACATCGGACAATTTACCGAAGGATATGGCATCACAAAATTCAGAAACAGGAAATTGGATGGAAGTCCTGCAACACATGCTCATCCGGATTTTGTAGACACCGACTGGCCAATGTTTCGTCTTGCCGATGCTTACTTAATGTTTGCTGAAGCAGTGCTGAGGGGAGGACAAGGTGGAAGCGCAACGGAAGCCCTGGATTACGTAAACGATATACGTGAGCGGGCTTACGGCGACAATTCTGGTAATATTACCAGCGGTGCGTTGACACTTGACTTCATCCTGGATGAACGCGCCCGTGAATTGTATTACGAAGGACATAGAAGAACCGACTTGATCCGATTCGGCCAGTTTACAGGCGGCGATTATCTATGGCCATGGAAGGGAAAAGTAAAAGAGGGTACTGCGACCGAATCTTTTCGCGACCTGTTCCCGATTCCCGCGGCCGACATCGGCGCCAACCCTACCCTTAAGCAAAATCCAGGATACTTAAATGATTGATTTTGATGACTATGAAAAAGCTTAAAATAATTGCGCTTGTAAGTGCGCTGTGCACCATATCTAGCATAAGTTGTACCGATGAATCCCTGGGACCGGTACTGCAAGACCCCAGCACATTTCTTCCGCCGGCGTTCGAGAACCCGGCAACATCGTCTGCTAAAATTTTTACCGCGGAAAATCTGGGAGAAGTGTACGAAGTATTTAAATGGAAGCGGACGGAATATGGAATCCAGATATCGACGAATTACGTGGTCGAAGTAGATGATAATGCTGACTTCAGCAGCGCAAAAACGCTGGGAACGACATCGTCGGATCAGCTTTCTGTTTCTGTAGAAACGATGAACGATGCAATGCTCGCCCTCGGGCTTCCGGCCTTTGAGGAATCCACAGTTCACGTGAGGGTAAAATCCACCATAAACGGCATTACGTCGGAGCCATTATTTTCTACAGCAATCGACCGTGCAGCCACGATTTTCCAATCGAGTGAATGTGGTAGTTTCTGTACGATTGGTATTATTGGAGATGCTACGCAAGGTGGCTGGGACAAAGACACCGACATGCGGCTTGCCGATGCGACCAAAGTGGACAAAGAAACCTGGACAGCCACAGTTTACCTGGTAGGTGGCAAAAAGGTGAAGTTCAGAGCGTCAGATTCCTGGGATACCAACTGGGGGGCTACAGCATTCCCGGATGGAACCGGAACGGCCGGAGGTCCGGATATTCCCGTACCAACGACAGGATACTATAAAGTCACTTTCAACTCAGAATCTGGGAAATACACTTTCACAGCATTGGCTACACCCACGTTTGCAACGGTAGGTATTATTGGAAGTGGAACCCCTGGTGGTTGGAACACCGATACAAATCTTACGCAAGATCCCACAAATGTTCACGTGTGGAGCGGGACGGTAACGCTGACAGCCGGTGAGGCAAAATTTAGAGCAGATGACGCTTGGACAAACAATTGGGGTGCGGCCACTTATCCTTCAGGATTTGGAATTGGAAATGGTCCGAATATTCCCGTTAAGGCAGGAAGTTACTTTGTCCGGATCAATGATGCAACCGGCGAGTATGCATTTTCGCCCGCTAACCGTTCAACGCCTTACGCCAAGTTGGGATTAGTTGGTACTGCTCAGCCCGGAGGTTGGAACGTAGATACTGATTTGACCAGCGATCCATCGAATCCATTTTTGTGGAGCAAGATCATTACCCTTACAGACGGTGAGTCCAAGTTCAGAGCGGATGATGCCTGGACTGTTGATTGGGGTGCATCGGATTTCCCTGGTGGAATCGCCGGGGCCGGAGGACCTAACATTCCGACAAAAGGCGGTACGTACTTCGTCACGTTTAACACTGGCACCGGCGAGTACTACTTCTTAAAATAGATTAATTACAACCTAGACTGACTTAGCTTCCATTCCTGCACGTGCAGGAATGGAGGTTACAAGTTTCGTGTGATGATAAAACATATTACACTTTGGATATTTGTTGCCTGTTCTTACGTAACCTGGGCAAAGGAATCCATTAACCCCACCATTTCACCATGGTTTTATACACCCGATACCGAAATAACCGTGACCTACGATGTTTCAGGCACTCCGTTGGCAACGCTTACAGATGCATTTGCCTGGGTATGGATACCTGGAAAAAATACGGATTCAAAGTATAATGTAAATCCGGCTAGCTCGGACGTTGCAAAAACAGATAATGTAAAATTTATAAAGTCAGTTGCAGGGGGTAAAACCCTTTTTAGTTTGACGTTCATACCATCAGCGTTGTTTAATGGTAGCATTGCGACGGAAACTCAGTTTGGAATTTTGTTGAAAGGAAACGATTGGAGCAACGGCCAGACTACTGATTTCATTGCTCCTTTTTGGGACGGAAACTTCCAGGTGCGATTGATCGCCCCTTCACAACTTCCCGTCTTTGGATCTGAAGGAGACAATTTGCTCATTGAAGGAGAAACGCCAATTCCATCCACATACAATCTATACGTTGATGGAGCCTTAGTTAATACTCAAAATAATATCACGCATTATAACTTTACTTACACGCTGGTGGCGGCATCAAACTATGGTACCGTCAGATTAACGGCTACGGCGGGAACAGATAATGCAGAGGCTGACTTTCAGATTGTATTGCCCGGAGCAAGCCCATCCGTCGTTAGGCCTGCCAATATCATTCCGGGAATAAATTACCATAGCGGCGATAACACCAAAGCAACATTAAGCTTGTGGGCACCGCTGAAAACATCCGTGTACGTGGTCGGGGACTTCACCGACTGGAAAATCCGCCCCGAATACCTAATGAAAAAAGACGGGGAATACTTTTGGATGGAAGTAACCGGTCTAACGGCGGGTCAGGAATACGCCTTCCAATACCTGGTAGATGAATCGGTGTATGTTGCCGATCCTTACGCTGATAAAATTTTGGATCCGGACGATCGATTTATTCCAGCCGAGGCGTATCCAGGTTTGAAACCATTTCCTGAAAAAGCTATTAAGGAACCCTGGTATTTTAACCGCGCCGCTGTTATACAAACTGCACAACAGGCTTACAACTGGCAAACGCTGGATTTCGAAAAACCTGAAAAGAAAAACCTGGTGATATACGAATTGTTAGTACGTGATTTTTTTGCTTCCGGTGAACGTCACTACCAGAACCTGATCGATACATTAAGTTATTTGAAAAGACTTGGCATCAACGCCATTGAACTGATGCCTATAACGGAATTCAACGGCAATGAAAGCTGGGGATACAACCCCACATTTATGCTTGCGCCGGACAAATATTATGGAACAAAAAACAAGTTGAAAGAATTTATTGATCGATGTCACACGGAAGGCCTCGTGGTTATTTTGGATGTTGTCATGAATCAGCAGGACATCCCCAATCCTTATGTGTTGATGTATTACGATTTTGATGAAGGTAAACCCGCAGCGAATAATCCCTGGTTCAATCAGGAAGCGACTCACCCCTTCAACGTATTCTTTGATTTGAATCATGAGAGTACTTATACGCAGGCATATCTGGATACAGTAAATTACTATTGGCTACACGAATACAAATTTGACGGATATCGCTTCGACTTGTCGAAAGGCTTCACACAGAAAAATGCAGGCGGAAGTGTGTCCGCGTGGGGACAATACGACGCATCCCGCATCGCGATCTTAAAGAGGATGGCCGATAAAATTTGGAGTCACACACCTGATGCCTACGTGATCCTGGAACATTTTGCGGACAACGCTGAAGAAAAAGAATTAGCGGAGTACAGGGTGGCTGAAGGTAAGGGTATGATGTTGTGGGGAAACTACAACGGAGCCTATAGTCAAAACACGACAGGTGCCGCCGGTGCAGACTTTAGCACTGTATATCATTCGAACAGGAACTGGACTGTTCCGCACCTGATCGGATATATGGAAAGCCACGACGAAGAACGGTTGATGTATCGCAACCTTCAAACGGGAAGATCTGCCGGATCGTATAACGTTAAGACCCTGACTACAGCGTTGGACCGAATGAAAGCTGC
>Ga0111538_10014122_pt1 | contig 10540 bp, 6 predicted proteins | sample SoiMethybrSBSTD1_FD_79669 | JGI IMG/M metagenome (GOLD analysis project Ga0111538, IMG submission 79669) | Bulk soil microbial communities from a Populus tree surrounding site in Tennessee, USA - Soil MetaG P. TD hybrid SBSTD1 (version 2)... | ecosystem: Environmental > Terrestrial > Soil > Tree... | reverse complement strand
TCGCGGTCGAGGTGCTGAACGACGAAGTGATTCAGGCGCTGCCGGGGTTCGTACGGCGCATGAACTGGTTCTTGAAGAATCGCAGCGATCTGGCGCGGCACATCGCCTACCTCGAGCCGAACGGTCAGGTGCAGGGCCGGCGCTTGCTCGCCGTACCTTCGCGGGAACGGCTCGAGCGTCTGCTGCGCTACCTGCTGGACGAGAACGAGTTCCTTGCTCCTTACGGCATACGCTCGCTGAGCCGTTTCCACCGCGAGCACCCGTACTCGTTCAACCTGGGCGGCCAGGAACATCGTGTCGAGTACACGCCCGGCGAATCGACGCTGGCGATGTTCGGCGGCAACTCGAACTGGCGCGGGCCGATCTGGTTTCCGCTCAATTTTCTGCTGGTCGAGGCGCTCGAGCGCTATCACCACTTCTACGGCGACTCGCTGCGCGTCGAGTGCCCGACGGGTTCCGGCAACCTGATGACGCTCGATCTGGTCGCGGCCGAAATCGCTCGGCGCCTGACGAGCCTTTTCCTGCCCGATGCGAGCGGCCGCCGGCCATGTCACGGCCCGGATCCGCGCTATGCGAACGATCCGAACTTCCGCGATCTGATCCTTTTCCACGAGTACTTCCACGGCGACGATGGCCGCGGGCTCGGCGCCAGCCATCAGACCGGCTGGACCGCGCTGGTCGCGCAGTGTCTGGAAACCGTGGCCCAGCGCCGGTAAGCCGAAAACGGCAACGCTTTCAGCGCCTTCGCCGGAGACGAAAGGCCGCCCGCGCTTTTTGCGATAAACTGGCCTTTGGATCGGTGCGAATGAGACGCATGAAGGACGGTCAAGCATCAAAGCCCCGCCCTGCCTCCAGCCTGCGCGCGCCGGAACCGCTCCGCGTGACCACGTTCGAGGCGGGGTGCGACACCTTTGCGATCCTGAGCTTTCCCGTTGACGAGCTCAAGCTGCCGGACGCGCTGTCGGCCGCCGAAAAAGCGGTGTGCCGGCTGCTCCTGACCGGCGCCTCGAACGCGGAAATCGCGCGCCAGCGCCGGACTTCGGTGCGCACGGTCGCCAATCAAGTCGCGGCGATTCTGAAGAAGCTCGGCGCCGGCTCGCGCTCGGAGCTGCCGATGGTCCTCGCCCGCAGGAGCAGCGCGGCGGCGGGAGGCCTGTCTTGACGGCACGGACCGACCTCGTCGGCGTGATCGAAGCCGCTTACCGTCTGGATCTCTCGGATCAGGAATGGTTGAGCGCGGTAGTTCGCGCCGCCGGGCCCCATTTCGATCAGGGCAACGGCGTCTACGGATTCTGCTTCGACGCTTCGCAGGCCGACCAGTTCCGGCTCTGGGGCACGGTGGTCCCGGACAATGCCCTGGTGATTCCCGAACTGATCGAAAAATGGCACGCCGCGCTCGACCCCGACCAGATCTGGCGCATGTATCGGGGGCCGCTGCAGTTCGCGTCGATCAGCCAGCGCCTGGGGGGCGCCGAGCTCGAGATGGACCAGCAGGCGATGCAGCGCTTCTGCCGCAGGATCGGCGTCATCGATCAGCTCACGCTGCGTGGCGTCGACCCCACTTATCGCGGCGTTGCCGTGTGCACTCCGCTCGGCGACGCCGCGCCGCCGAAGCCCCAGGATGCCGGGCTCTGGACGCGGATTGCCGCGCACCTTTCGGCGGGCTTTCGCCTGCGCCGCTATCTGGCAGAAGCGTCGGCCAGCGAGCCCTCGAATCTCGCCGACCGTGCCGACGCCGTCTGCGAGCTCGGCGGGAAGGTGGTCTCCGCGAGCAACGATGCGACCGGCAACGAAGCGCGAACGAGCTTGCACGACGCCGTCGTCGCCATCGACCGCGCGCGCAGCAAGCTCCGGCGTGACGACCCCGAGCAGGCCGTCGAGGTCTGGCGCGGCCTCGTGTCCGGGACCTGGACGCTGGTCGAGCACTTCGAGTCCGACGGCCGCTGTTACCTGTTGGCGATGAAAAATACTCCCGGCACCCAGGACCCGCGAGCGCTCACCGAGCGCGAGCGCCAGGCGATCCACTACGCGACGCTCGGTCACTCGACCAAGGAGACGGCCTATGCGCTCGGGATCAGCGACCACACCGTGGACGTGCACCTGGCGTCGGCGATGAAGAAGCTCGGCATCAAATCGCGGATCGAGCTGATCCGGCTGATGAGCGGCTCTACTCTTTCTTCGAGCCGAAGCTGAACGAGAAACGGAACTTGTAACCGTTCGGCACCTTTTCGAGCACGAACGGCCCCGCCTTGTAGGTCTCGAGCACCCGGTCGTCCGGAGCGGCGCCTGCGCTCGGATCGGGCGCCGGCGGATTGGCCGCGACGCTCGGCGCGGGCAAGGCACGCAGCGCCAGAAGCTCGCGGCCGAGCCCCGCCGTCGGCGCCGAGATGTGACAGCGCGCGCCGCCGTGGATCACGCCGACCACGCGCAGGTCCTTGTCGACGAGCGGCGCTCCCGAATCGCCGGGCTTCGCGTCGAGCGTGGTGAACAGGGCGTTGTGCAGGTCGGGCAACGACGGGCACTGATCGATCTTCTCGATCGTCGCGACCTGGGGCCGCATCCGCCGATCGGTGCGGCCGACGAACAACACGGTCGCCCCCGGAGCCGGCATGCGATCGCCGAGCACCAGCGGCTCGACCGGCGCCGGCTGATCGAGGCGCAGCGCCGCCAGATCGTGGGCGCGGTCGAGGTAGGCGAGCGTGCTCTCTAACAACGTGCCATTGCGGAGCTTCACGTCGAAGCGCTGCCCGCTCTCCGGAATGCAGTGAGCCGCCGTGACCACCCAGGAGCGATCGTCCGCGACGAAACCCGCGCAGGACTTGGCCGGAATCATCACCGTGGCCTGGGCCACCGTCTCGCGGCGAGCCAAGAGTCCCGGCTTCGCCTTCGACACCGCCGCGCGGGCCGGCTGGGAGGGAATCCGAGCCTCGGCGGCAGCGCCGACCGTGAGCACGGCCGCGAGAGCCACGAGCGCAAGGCGTTTTGCCGAAAGCCGCATGGGTAAAGCGCGAAAACCGCTCGGATCAACTAGCACCGCAAGAAACGCCGTCCAGCGGACTAGAGTGCGGCGCGTGAAAACGCTGGACGAGAGCCGCCTCACGCGCTTCGCCGTGCTCGCCGCGCTCTACTTCGCGCAGGGCATCCCGTGGGGATTCATCAGCGTCGGCTACGTGGTGTTCTTGACCGACAACGGCGCGGACAACACCGCCGTCGGCAACGCGATCGCGCTCGCTTACATGCCCTGGTCGTTCAAGATCCTGGCCGGCCCGGTGATCGATCGCTTTCCGTCGCAGCGCTTCGGGCGCAGGCGGCCCTACATCATCGGCGCCGAGTTCTTGATGGGGCTGATGCTCCTGTTTCTGCTGCTGATCGATCCCAAGAAGGATCTCGGCTGGGTCGGCGTGATCCTGTTTGCGCACAACACGTTCGCGGCGATCCAGGATGTGGCCACGGACGCGCTCGCGATCGACGTTTTGCCGATGGACGAGCGCGGCAAGGCCAACAGCTTCACCTGGGCAGCCAAGAGCTTCGGCGTCGTGGTCGGCGGCGGCGGCGGCACGTTGTTCGCCAAGTACCTCGGCTGGCCCGCGCTGTTCGTGGCGATTGCCGTGATGATCTGGCTGGTGATGGTGGTGGTGATTCTGATCCCGGAGCGCACCAGCGCCCAGGCCGAGCTCGCGCCGCTCGAACGGCTGAACTGGAAGGAGCTCCGGCGCTCGTTCAGCTTCCGGGCGCCGCTCGTGGGTGTGGCGATCGCCTCGCTGACGCCGGCCGGATACGCGTTGATCGCGCCAATCTTCACGCGGCTTCAGCGCGCCGACTTGAAGCTCGACGAAGCGTCGATCGCCGTACTGAGCGGTACGCTCGACCCGGTGGCCGGAGTCGCGGGCGCGCTGGTGGGAGGCATACTCGCCGATCGCTTCGGGCCGCGGCGGGTGATGGCGGTGAACATGGTCGTGATCGCGGGGTCGCTTCTGGCGTTCGGCGCTCTGCCAGCGCTGTGGCCTTCGTTCTCTTTCCTCTCGGGCTTCACGATCGTCGAGAAGTTCGCCGAGAACGCCTACAGCGCCGCGTTCTTCTCGCTCGCGATGACCTTGAGCAACCCGGCGATCGGCGCGACGCAGTTCGCGCTCTACATGGCAACGTCGAACCTCACCTACATGTGGACCAGCGCGCTGGGCGGCCGCATCGCGGACGGCTGGGGCGTCGCGGCGGCGTTTTTCGTGGCCGGTGCGATCCAGCTCGTGTCGATCGGGCTCCTGCCCCTGTGCGATCCCGAAAGCGCCGAAGCGCGCTTCCGCGGCTCAGTGGGCTAGTTGCCCCAACCTTCAATTTCGATCGAGGTTCTCGAATCGGGTGATTACGACTCGGCCGTCGGCCGCTCGCGTGCCGCGGATCGAAACGCAATCGCCCCGCTGCGTTCCCGGCAGCTCTCGATGACTGTACCGGAACTCCGGTGTCGCAGGGTGATGACTGAAGGAGGGCGCGAGCGAGGCCTTTACCAAGTCGCCCGTGCCGGTCGCGACGACCATGTCGGCGGTGCTGTCGACTGCAGTCCCATCGACGATGTCGACGATGGTGCCCGTAACATCAACCGATCCAGCTTGAATCGGGCGAGTTGGCGCACGGTCCGCGCATCGGGCGTACCGGTCATCGTGGGGTTCTAAATTCACCGAAGGCGCGCACCCCAGAAGAGGCAGTAATGCTGGAAGCAGTGTGACGAGAAGGACCGTCCACAAACGCACGGGGTACATCAGACACCTTGCGACGCTCGACCCTTGGCCCACCCTAGTTCGTGCGCTCTAGCGCGCCCATGGTTTTGGGGTGAGCCGTTCCCGGCGATCGCCGGCGGCGGGACGTCTTCAGCCACAGGATCATCGGCTGATCGGCCATCACGCCCGCCGCTTGGCGAGCGAACGCGGCGCCGCCGTTTCTTCACGCCGCAGGTTACTCTGCCGCGCCCAGGGGTACATGGATCCGGGGACCGGTTCGGCAGATCGGCGCGTCAAAACGGCGTAGTGCCTAGGACTGCGTTCACTCGCGTGCTGAGCTCGAGCTGCGTGCTCGTGAGACCTTCTGGAGAGATCCGCTTCAACGCAGCCAGTGCCTCGCGCAGACTCGTGAGAATCACGGTTTGTGAGCCCTCGAGAGGCTCCTGGGAATCGAGGAGTTCCTCCAAGTGGAGTGCACCGAAGTCGTCGACGATACAGCGGTAGGAGTCCGCGGCTTCGCCCGTCATTCCCAATGACTCGCGACACCGCGCATTGCGGAGTAGACGAGGAAAAATCTCCACGGGGTAGTGCGCCATGACCTGTAGTGCCATTGCGACAGCGAGTCCTGTCGCCTGCTCCTCGCCCCGATGTTGATGCCATCGGGAGACTGCGTCGGCAAATCGATCGCAAACAGACGTAAGCTTGCAACCCTCGTCCCAAACACTGCCTTCAATGGGGTTTCGCGGGTAGCCATTTGCGCGATCCCCAAGGATGTGCAGTTGGTCGACGAGAAACGAGAATGCTTTTTCAGCAGCCGTAATGGCAGCATCACGGTCTCGGGCTTGCACTATCAGGTCGACAAGACGCTGGGCTTCTTGAGAGTTCAGTTTCTTCATTGCTCGAGTGAGGTATTCGGGTTGGCTGGATCCGTCCGACGGCGGGCGACTTTTTGATTCAATGAGCGCAGGCGTGGTGGCGCGCTGGATGGCGACGCCGAGCGATTGCGCTCGTGACGCGCTCGGCGGCACGGTCGCGCCCGTATCAACGGTGCGCCCCCCAAAATCGGCCTTCCACAACTCATGCGACGAGAAAAGTTCGGCCCCCCGCCCGGCCTAAGCGCCAGGCGGGGGCACCGCGCTGCTCAATCAATGATCCTGCTTGCCGTTGCCGCCCAGCAGCTGGGCCGGCAGCAGCGTCTTCAGGCCGTCCGCGCCGACGACCAGGCGCACTTCCTTGATGCGCTCTGCGACTTCCTTCATGGTTTCGAGCTCCTTCAGCCGCAGGATCATCGGCTGATCGGCCATGACGCGCGCCGTGTTCGCGAGCGAACGCGTCGCCGCCGTTTCTTCACGGCGCAGGATCACGTTGGCCGCGGCTTCCTTTTCGGCTTCGATCACGCGGTTCAGCAGGGTCTTCATTTCACCCGGCAGCACCACGTCCTTCACGCCGACGCGCTCGACGTGAACACCGAAACGCAGCGCCTTCGGCACCGCGTCTTCTTCCAGGAAGCGGGTCATCGCGTCGCGACCTTCCAGCAGCTCGTCGAGCGTGACGCCCGAAACGAACTGCCGCGCCGCGAGCTGCACGACCAGGTAAACCGAGTCGCGCACGTTCGCCACGCTGTGGGTCGCGAGCGCCGCGTCGACCACGGCGTATTCCACCGTGAGCGACAGCCGCAGCGTGACCTTGTCGCGCGTCATCAGCTCCTGTCCGACGAGCGCGACCTGTTCACGCTGCAGGCTCACCAGCGCCACCTTGACCTCGGCGTCCGGGTGCGACCAGAAGCTGTACGAGCCCGGAGCCAGCGTCTCCGCCAGCCGGCCACGCACGTACTTCAGGCCGCGCTCGTGTTCACGCACGACCACGCGCACGTATTCGTTCGCCGGCACGAGCGCGATCAGCTCGTTGGTCAGCTGCGGCATCGGGCGATCGATCGAGAGCACTTCGCAGCGCACCGACGGATCGACCGTCCACAGCCGGTGCACACCCGGCCGCAGGAACAGCGCCGGCTGACCGTCGCGGTAGACGATACCGCGTTCGTTCGGGCCGACTTCGAGGTCGGCGTACCAGTCGCGCGGCAGGATCGCGCGCACTTCCGGCAGCGCCTTGAACACCAGCGCATCGGTCGAGAACCGCTGCTCGGTCAGACAGAGGCCCCAGACCGCATGACGGCCCGGAGCCAGGGCACGAAACGGGAGGCCGTCCTTGAACACGACCACACGCTCGTTCAGCTTCACACGAATGTACTTCATCCACATTGGAGTCCTAGCCTCCTTGTGCCGGTACCGCCGGCTTGCGGGCGACGCATGTCGCAGAAATCCGAACAACCAGAAATACGAACAACCAGAAATACGAACACCAGCCGTCCGTGAGGACGGCGGAGAGGAGAGTGGCCAACGAGCCTGCGGAACCCTGACGGTGAGGGCTTCGCGCAAGACCGCGGCTCTCGGGGAGCCACGGCGGGCGTCGAAGCGCGCGTCCGTCGCGGACGCATCGCGCTGCGAAAGGGCAAAGGGCCAACGCGAAAACGTGAGACGGCGGTCGCCGCGACGATGGCCGTCGATTTTTCGTGAAGGCGCTCGCCGCTCGGAGGCGCGACGCGCGCGGCAAGCAGTGCCTGCCGCATGGGTCCCGAGGCTCGTTGAGCCGGGACGTAAGACTTTTCAGGTCTCGTTGTCGTCAGGGTAATAGCCTGATGCGTTTACCAGTTACGCCACACGCGCGAGATTGTGGTGCACGTGATGGGATTCGAACCCATATGACAGCGCCTCCCGGGACACGACGGATGAACGACGTGCGACGACGAAAAATGTATTCGGTCGCACGGCGCGGCGCCGCGCCGGCAATGAGCCGCTGGAGCGACGAGCGGGAATCGCACCCGCATCTCGAGAGTGGAAATCTCGGGTCCTACTCTTGGACGACCGCCGCAAAGTGGCCGACGAGCCTCGCGCACCCTGACGGCGAGGGCTTCGCGCGAAACCGCGGCTCTCGGGGAGCCACGGCGGCGTCGAAGCGCACGACCGTCGCGGACGCATCGCGCTGCGAAGGGCAAGGGCCAATACGAAAACGTGAGACGGCGGTCGCCGCGACGATGGCCGTCGAGTTTTCGTGAAGGCGCGCACCGATCGGAGGCGCGACGCGCGCGGCAGGCATTGCTGCCGCATGGGGCCCGAAGCTCGTCGAGCCGGAACGAAAAGACGTTAGTTGTCTTTCATCGGATTGCCTATCCGAGTCTGATGCTCTACCGCTGAGCTACGCTCCCACAAGGTGGAGGGAGCGGTGGGAGTCGAACCCACGACTTTCAGAAACAGCGCCTCCCGGAACACGACTGAGGGACGCCGCACGGCGACGAAGCGAACTTCGGCCGCAGGGCGCGCGCCGCGCCGGTGATTGAGCCGCTGGAGCGACGGGCGGGAATCGCACCCGCATTTCGAGATTGGCGCTCTCGTGTCCTACTCTTGGACGACCGCCGCAGTTCTTCGCCAGATTCGCGGAAACCGGAGGGCGCGATCCCCAAGCCCGAAGGCTCGCACCCGTTAGCGGCGGGGCTCGTCCCCACGGACGATTCGGTTTCCATTTGGATGAGTCGGTGCCATCGGAGGGAGTCGAACCCACACGCTCTCGAGGAGCCCCAGTTTCTGAGACTGGGTTGTCTTGCCATTTCCAGCACGATGGCGCGGAGGAAGACGGAGGGCGCGATCCCCAAACCCGAAGGTTCGGGTTCGCATTGCTTTCGAGGCAAGCCTGGTCCCACGACCAGTTCGTCTTCCGTTAGTTCTCGTTTCGTGCGAAGCCCGGGGAGCACCCGGCATGTCCGGCTTGTCACACCGGTGGGTTCACTAGCTTCCTCGCTTCGCGCTGTGGTGCCGCCCGGAGATGAGCCGGGGCAAGCTGCTTATCAGACAGCTCAGGTGAAACCGCACCGTCCGGCACCGTGGTACGAGGCCAGGGAATCGCACCCTGCATGGCTCCGTGTGAGAGAGCTCCCTTCACTAGCTGGGTCGCCTCGCATCCCCTTCCTGGCCTCCTCGGCGGGACTCAAACCCACGACCTCTGGTGTCGGAAACCAGCGCTCTGTTCACTGAGCTACGAGGAGCGATCAGTCCGTCCGGGAGGACTCGAACCTCCAATCTCCTGATTCGTAATCAGGGGCCTTATCCATTGGGCTACGGACGGAAACGACGGAGAGCCGAGAGGGAATCGAACCCTCACACTCGGATTTGCAATCCAAGCTCCGCCCAGCGATTCGGCTCGAGCGGGTGGAAGCGACCGGGATTTGAACCCGGATTTTCGGCGTGCGAAGCCGACGTCTTCCCAATTAGACGATCGTCCCAATCGACTGCGGCGGGCCTGCAACGAATTGAACGTTGTCCTTCGGATTTGGAATCCGATTGGTCGCCATGACCTCAGACCCGGGGTGACCGACGGGAGTCGAACCCGTACCTTCAGGATCACAACCTGCCGTGCATTCCACTACACCACGGCCACGGTCCGCCGAGTCGGGATCGAACCGACACCTCTCGGGCTTCAACCGAGCGCTGCCACCAGGTCAGCTTCCGGCGGGTGACCCGTGGGGGAATCGCACCCCCGTCCCGAGGGTGAAAACCTCGGATCCTTGCTGTTAGACGAACGGGCCAGTCATTGGAGCCGCCGCTGAGAATCGAACTCAGTAGGCCTCGCTACGAGGGAGGATCCCGACCATCGGGTCGACGGCACTTTGCTGCACGGGAGGGATTCGAAACCGACGCAAGGTCGCCAGCGCAGCTGGCGACGCGGAGGTCGCGAGGCCGGAGGCCGAGCCACCCCCGATCACGCGGTTAACGGCCGCTTGCCTTGCCACTTGGCTACCGTGCAAAGTAGTCGCTCATCAGCGCCAACGCCGTCCTCAAACGAACGACTCCAACGTTGCGACTACGGCGAGCTAAGCGAGCCCGCGCGCAGCGAAGCGAGCAGCGTTGGGGGTTTGGGGGTTTACCCCCAAGGAGGACTACGGTGGGGGCGGGCGGGCGGGAGATAAGTAGTTGGTCCGGAGGGAATTGCACCCTCGCCGCACGGGGTAAGAGCCCGGCATGCCGCTACAACACTTCGGACCAGTGAAGGGCCTGAGCGGGAGGACTCGAACCTCCGATCTCCGGTTACGATTGGAACCGGCGCTTGCCCTTCAAGCACGCACGGTCTGAGCGGGAGGATTCGAACCTCCGATCTCCGGTTCCCGAAACCGGCGCTTTCGCCAAACTAAGCTACGCCCAGAATCGAGCGCACGAACGGCGCCGAGATCAGCTCGACGCCGTCTCCTGGACGCCGTTGAGGCTGATCATCGAGTCGCGCCGCTCGCCGCTCTCGAGAAAATCTTGAATGGTGCGCGCCACGGTGGCGCCGAGCACGCCGATCAGCGGCAGATGCTCGCCGCCTTCGCAGGTCGCCTGCCCCGCCGTGTCCTCTGCGTCGGCGACGAAGCGTTCGTCCCAGCGCACGATGCCGTAGCGACCGTCGCCGGCGAGCGCGGCGTGGAGCAGCGGCTTGGCGGTGCGGCGCGCGTACGCCGAAAGCAGCGTCCGGCTCTGTTGGTTGTCGAAGCAATCGATCAACAGGTCGGCCGAGCCGAGCACGGCGTCGAGGTTGTTTTCGACGAGGCGCACGCCGAAGGCCTCGACCTTGATGCCGTAAAAGTTCATGAATTGGAGCTTGAGCGCCTCGGCCTTGTTTTTGCCGACCGACGGTTTCACGAACGCCTGGGCCAGCAAGTTCTTGCTCTCCACGCGATCGAAGTCGACGACGCGCAGCGTGGCCGCGAGGTTTCGGCAGAAGGTGACGGCGGTCGAGCCGAG
>Ga0111538_10014121_pt1 | contig 10540 bp, 9 predicted proteins | sample SoiMethybrSBSTD1_FD_79669 | JGI IMG/M metagenome (GOLD analysis project Ga0111538, IMG submission 79669) | Bulk soil microbial communities from a Populus tree surrounding site in Tennessee, USA - Soil MetaG P. TD hybrid SBSTD1 (version 2)... | ecosystem: Environmental > Terrestrial > Soil > Tree... | reverse complement strand
TCGATGATCGCGCAGACGTTCGAGAGCTTGTTGCAGTCGGCGAACTCCGAGGCTTCCCAGACCGAGCCTTCCGCCGCCTCGCCGTCGCCCATCAGCACGTAGACGCGCCCCTGCTCGCCGTCGAGCTTGCGCGCCCAGGCCATGCCGTCCGCCACCGAGAGTCCCTGCCCGAGGGAGCCCGTCGTGACCCGCACCCAGGGCACCAGCGGCGTGGGATGTCCCTCCAGCCGGCTGTCGTGCCGGCGCAGGGTCATGAGGTCGTCGTCGATGGCTCCCGATTCCTTCAGCGCCGCCCACAGGATGGGCGCGGCGTGGCCCTTGGAGAGCACGAAGATGTCGGCGCGGCGGCCGGTGGGGTCGCGCGGGTCCCAGCGCATCTCGTCGAAGAAGAGGACCGACATGATGTCGGCCATCGACATGCAGCTCGTGGGATGGCCCGATCCCGCCTCGGTGGTGGATTCGATGGACAGGCGGCGCAGCTTCTGCGCCATCTTGGCGAGCGCGGCATTGTCGGCCATGTGCGGGTCCTTTCCTGTTGGGGCAGCGAGGGTAACCGCCCGCGTTCGGGCGGGTCAAGGGTTAAGCTGGCCCGTGCTCTGCCCGTCGTGCCAGTCCGAGAACGACGACGCGGCGGAGGTCTGCTTCCATTGTCGCGCCGTCCTGTCCGCGGTGACGCGGGGGACGCTGATTGGCGGGCGCTATCGGGTGCTGGCCCCGCTCGGTCGCGGCGGGATGGGCGCCGTCTATCGGGCCCATGACGAGGTCCTCGACGAGGACGTCGCGCTCAAGATCCTGCGTCCGGAGGTCGCGGGCACGCCGGAGATGGCGGCCCGCTTCCGTTCCGAGATCAAGCTCGCGCGCAAGGTCAGCCACTGGAACGTCTGCCGCATCCACGAATACGGCGAGGACGGCGGCCTGCAGTACATCTCGATGGAGCTGATCCCCGGGGCCACGCTGAAGGACCGCCTGCGTTCGGGTCCCCTGCCCGCGGATCGCGCCTTCGACGTGTCCGTCCAGATCGCGGAGGGCCTGGCCGCGATCCACAAGGTCGGGATCATCCACCGCGACCTCAAGTCGCCGAACGTGATGATCGACGACGCGGGGACGGCCAAGGTGATGGACTTCGGCATCGCCAAGGCGGCGGCGGCGGGGACGGACGGGGCCTCGACGGGGTACGTCCTCGGCAGCCCCGAGTACATGAGCCCGGAGCAGGCGCGCGGCCGGCGCGCGGACTTCCGCAGCGACCTGTATTCGCTGGGGATCGTGGTGTTCGAGGCCTTCACCGGCCGCGTGCCCTTCCGCGGGTCGACGCCGGTCGAGACGTTGATGATGCACGTCGAGGCGCCGCCGCCCATCGAGGATCCGTCGCTGGCGCTCCCGCCGGCGCTGCTGCCCGTGTTGCGGTCGGCGCTGGCCAAGGATCCGGGGGCGCGATTCCCGGATGCGGCGACGATGGCGGAGGCGCTGAAGGCGGCGCGCGCCGGTGGGGTTGGGACGGCCGCGGTGGGCGGGGGCGCGCGTGCCGCCGATCCGTCGCGGACGGAGGTGGTGCACACGCGGCCCCTGCCGGCGACGGCGGCTCGGCGCCGGGTGGCGGGTGTCGCGTTGGTCGCGGGCCTCGCGGTTGCCGTCGCGGCCGCGTTTCTCGCGCGGCGGTCGCCGGAGCCGGCGCCCGAGCCCGTGGCCCCGCCATCGGCCGCGGTGCCATCGGTGCCGGCGGCGTCGCTCTCTCCTCTTCCCTACACGCTGGTGACGCCGGCGCCGGCCGAGACGCCGTCGCCGCGGGTCGCGGAGCCTTCAGCGGCTCCGGTGCGCGCGTCGCCTGCCGTCGCGACCGCGCCGCCACCGACGCCGATCGGCGCGCCTTCACCCGTCGCGAGTGCGTCGCCATCGGCTCCTGCAGTGGTGGCCGTTGGACCGTCCGTCGCGCTCCCGTCGTCACCGGAAGCGCCGCCGACCCCGTCGCTACCGGCCACTTCTCCGATCGTCTCGGCCACTCCGTTCCAGGGATGGCTCAAGGTCCTGGCCAAGCCCTGGGCGGACGTCACCGTGGACGGGCGAGTCGCGGGACAGACGCCGTTGGCCGCCATCGCACTCCCTCCGGGGTCCCATTCCGTCATCCTCACGCATCCGCAATACGAGCCGTTCACGCGACGGGTGGAGATCCGCGCCGGAGAGACGACGACGATCCAGCTCGATCTCGCCGTCGCGGCCAAGCGGCGCTGAGTAATCGCGCGCGGCCCTTGCGGTCGCGCACGTCCTGGCGATACCTTGCCCGCATGAGACGCGCCGTGTCTTGGATCTCGATCGTCGCCCTCGCCGCCGTACCGAGCTTCGCGCTGCAGGAGACCGCGACGCCGGAAAGTGGCGTCGCCACCGGCGTGCGCCAGGTGGAAGAGGGCGACTATGCGGGCGCGGTGAAGTCCCTCGAGCCGGCGATCGCCCGGCTGCGTGGAGACCCGGCGCGCGTGCGTCTTCTCGTGCAGGCCGATATCCAGCTCGCGATCGCTCACGTGGCCCTCGATCACACCGCGCAAGCGGTCGAGGCCTTCTCCGAAGTGCTCACGCTGGATCCGGACCTGCGGCTCGATGAGGCGCGCTTCTCACCGAAGGTGGTGCGTGCTCTGGAGACGGCGCGCGAGCAGGCGGCGCGCCGAAGTGGGACCCCCGTTCGCAAGTCCTCGTCGGGGCGCAAGGCCGCGCTCATCGGCGGGGGGCTCGTGGTTGCGGCGGGGGCGACGGTCCTGGCCGTGCGTGGCAGCGGCGATACGGCGCCGACCTTCAGCGGCGCGCGGTTCGGCACACCGGCGATCAACTGCGAGAACGGGTCCAACAACGTACGCTTGCCCTTCACGATCCTGGTCGAAGCCTCGAACCCTTCGGGCAACCCCGTTCCGATCACCACGGTCAGCACGGCGATGACGATAGAAGCAAGCCCCGGCTTTCCGGGCGAGGTCGGCTTTCGCAGCGGCGAGGCGAGCACGGTGGTGCCCTCGTCGATCCCCGCCAAGCAGAGCGTCACCCTCCAGGTCACCAGCTCCCTCATCTGCGGGAACGGCGAGGGCGATCCCGGGCGCTTCAACGAGTGGTCCGGGAACGTGACGTTCACGACTCCGGTGGGCGTGTTCATGATCGCCACCGCCGACCGCATGCGCGTCAACCTGCCGTAGGAGCGGACGTCCCGATAGGATTTTTTCTCTCGCCTGCGGTTTCGGACCTCCTTTCGCGCACGCGGGCCTCCTTGCTGGAAAGGCGGCCGCGGGGATTGCCCTCCAGACGCACCCGGTCGGCCCTGAGCGTCGCGATCGCGTGACCGATCGTTGCGCACGCCTCCTCGGGGATGCGGCGCTTCCTCAAGGGCAGCGAGCGGCTTTCGTCGGGTCAAAAAACAGCCGTGGTACACAGAACCATGACGAATACGAACTTGCTCACAATGGCATCTGACCTTGGCGATCAGGAGCTGCTCACTCGCATCACAGTGCTCGCAGGCAGGGAGCGTGAGGCAACCGCCGAGCTCGTCGCACACCTTGCCGCGCTCGACGTGCGGCCCTCGTTGTATGCCGCCCAGGGTTGCGGCTCGCTCTTCACCTATTGCACGCAGGTCCTGCGCCTCTCCGAGGACGCGACGTGCAATCGGATCGCGGCGGCACGCGCGTGCCGCCGGTTTCCGGTGATCCTCGATCTCCTCGCGTCCGGCGAGCTGACGCTGACGGCGGTTCGGATGCTGAGCCCGACCCTCACGCCGGAGAACCACGAGGCCGTGCTGGAGCGGGCGCGTCACCGCAGCCGGCGCGAGATCGAAGCGATCGTCGCGGAGCTGGCACCGCGGCCCGACGTCGCACCCTCGATACGAAAGCTTCCGACTCCTGCCCTCGCTCCTTCGCCGGCTCCGGCTTCCGAACGGGGGTTGCCCTCGTCCAGCCATTCAGAGATGAGGGCGCCCGCTCAACCAGCCCCGACCTCGGTCCCCCCTTTGACGCACCGGCCGGTCATCGAGGCGACGTCGCCCGACCGCTATCGCGTCCAGTTCACGTTCGGCAAGGAGAGCCACGACAAGCTGCGGCGGCTTCAGTACCTCCTCCGCCGCGAGATACCGAACGGCGATCCGGCCGCCATCGTGGATCGCGCCCTCACCTTGCTGCTCGAGAAGGTCGAGAAGCGCAAGCTCGACGCGACGAGCAAGCGAGCCACACCGGCGAAGACGCGCGCTCGATCCATCCGTCCCGGGGCGGATAACCCGCGAAACATTCCCGCCGCAGTCCAACGCGGTGTCTGTCAGCGTGACGGCGATCGATGCGCGTTCGTCTCGAAGAGGGGGCACCGATGCACCGAGCGCAGCTTCCTGGAGTTTCACCACATCATTCCCTACGCCCTCGGAGGGCAGGCGACCGTCGACAACATCTCGCTGCGCTGTCGGCGCCACAACCAGTACGAGGCGGAGCTGGTATTCGGGCCTCGCGGGGCGTCGGTGGTCCGTGAACCGGTCGCCCCTGGATGGGCCTGACCGCCGCGCCTTCCGCGAAGTGGCCACCGAAAGCGGCCAGCCAACGCAGGTCGGGCTCCGGCCGTGCCGCGGCGGTCCGGCGCCGCGATCGGTCCGGAGCCCACTGAACCCGCACGGGCCCCGCCGCCCGTCCTAGAACTTCCGCGCGGTGATGATCTGGTTGAATGTGTACTCCCCCTCGAGCTCGCCCGGGCACTGGACCTTCACCTGCGTGCGCGCGGAGAGGAGGTTGTTCTGGTAGAGGCCGGTGTACGTCGAAGGAGGTGGCAGCGGGCAGGTTCCCGCGCCGGGCTGGGGGCCACGCGTCTCGATGGTCACGGCGCCGCCGGGAGTGACGGAACCGGCCAGGTCGAACGAGACGGCCGGGCACGGCGAGCCCACCACCGCGAACCCCTTGAACTTGTCCGAGCCCGGCTCCTGGCTCAGCGTCATCGAGCCCGAGCAGTTCCACGATCCGGCATAGCCATCGCGCGTGCGGTTGAACTGCGTCAGCCAGACCGTGCTGTTGTAGGTGCCGCTGAGGTTCGGCACCGGCTGCGCGGGCGGCGTGGGGCCGCTCGTGCCCCCGTCGTTGGAGCCGCAAGCGGCGGGCAGGAGGAGGGCGGCCACCGCGACCAGTCTCATTGCGTTCATGTGCGTCCTCGCGTCGGCTCGCGTCGTCGCTGCGCGTGATCGCGCCTCCGCGCGCGGCCGTCGCCTGCTCACTTGAGCAACGCCGGTGCCACGACGAGACACGCGGAAATGCCGCCATTTCACGGGGTTTTCGCCAAACCGCGACGCGCGCGGGCGTTCGCCCGTCGAACGTGTGTTCGGGCGCCGAACGCGTCCGCTACTCGGATTTCTTGTGGAGGCCGAAGTCTTCGAGGCGCCGGTAGAACGTCTCCGGCGAGAGCTGGAGCAGCTCCATGGCCCGCCGCTTGTTGCCCTTGGTGTGCTCGAGCGCGCGCAGGATGTGACGCCGCTCCAGCTCCTCGATCGCCTTCTTCAAGGGGCCCGGCGGTCCGTCGTCCGAACCGACGGCAGAGGCGGTGCCGCTCCGCGCCTGCAGGTACTCGGGCAGGTCCTCGACGCCGACGACGCTCCCGTCCACGAGGCACACGGCGCGCTCCACGACCTGCTGCAGTTCGCGCACATTGAACGGCCAGTGATGGCGCCGGAGCACGGCCATCGCTTCCGGCGCGAAGGTCTTGGCCGCCGTGCCGCGGCCGTAGCGGGCAAGGAAGTGATCGACGAGGCGGGGGACGTCTTCGCCGCGCTCGCGCAGGGGCGGGATGGCGACGGTGTGACCGAGGCGGGCGAGGAGGTCCGCGCGGAAGCGGCCCTGCTCGACGTCACGCTCGAGGGGACGGTTGGTGGCGGAGACGACCAGCGCGTCCACCTGCCGCGGATGCGTGTCCCCGACGCGGAACAGCTCGCCCGAGTCCAGGAACCGCAGGAGCTTGGTCTGCACCGCGGGATCGATGTCTCCCACCTCGTCGAGGAAGAGCACTCCGCCGTCCGCGATCTCCAGCCGGCCCTTCTTGTCGCGCGCGGCCTCCGTGAACGCGCCCTTCACGTGGCCGAAGAGCTCGGACTCGACGAGGGTGGGGGCGAGGGCGGGGATGGTTACGGGCACGTACGAGCCGTTCGGGCGAGGGGTGTGCGCGGCGTAGGCGCGCGCGAACAGCTCCTTGCCCGTCCCCGTCTCGCCACGGAGGAGCACGCGCGCGCCGCTCTTGGCGAAGCGCCGCACGGCGTCGTAGGCCTTGAGGAGCGCGGGCGCCGCGCCCACGATCTCGTGGCGCAGGAGCTCGGCCTGCAGCGCGTCCAGGCGGTCGCCCGCGCTGCGCAGGGCCGCGGAAGTGCGCACGAGCTCCTCCGTCCGCTCCAGCACGAGCGCGGCGTACAGGGAGACCGCGGTGAGGAACTCGAGGTCCGCGGGGGTGAAGGGCCGCGCGCTCCGGTTGTCGAGATAGAGGACGCCACGCGCGGGCGCGCCCAGCGGCACGCAGAGGATGGACCGGATGCGGAAGCGCTGGATGCTCTCCGCCTCCGCGAACTGCGCGTCCTGTCGGATGTCGGACGCGAGCACGGCCAGGCCGCTCTCGAGGACGTGGCGGATGACGCTCCAGCTCAGCGGCCACTCGTCGGGGCCGCGGTCTCCGGGCAGGTTGTGGGCGAGGCGGGCGCGGAACCCCTTTCCGGCCAGCGTGAGCAGGCACGCGCGGTCGGGCTTCAGGTGCTCGACGATCGCGTCGTGGATCGTCCGCAGCACCGTCTCCGGGTCCGTCTGCTCCAGGAGCTGGCACCCCAGCTCGTACACCGCGCCGAAGCGGCCCGTCCCGAGGGCGGCCCCGCCCGCGGGCAGGGGATGGCGCGGATCGAGGGTGGCTTCGGTGTGCGCCCGCGTCGTCGGGTGATCCTGGGTCACGGGGCGGAAGCCGCCGCCACGCGCGACCACGCGCCGATGAGGGCGGGAGAAAGCGCCACGCCCTTGCCCGCGACCACGTCGTCACGGATCCGCGCGGCCAGGGTCGGGACGTCCGCTTCCGCCGCCGTCACGATGCCGAGCTTCTCCATGGCGGGGAGCATGCTGCGCACGACGTCGGCGACGATCTCGTGGCCGCCGAAGTCGGGGCCGCCGCCGACCATCGAATCCATGCGCATCGAGGGCCCGGGCAGGCCCGCGGCCACATACAGCGGGTACAGCTCGAGGCCGAGCTGCGTGCGCGCGCCCGTCGCGGCCAGGGTGCGCTTGACCCAGACGAGGGCGCGGTCGAAGGCGGGCGCGGGCGGCAGCGAGCGCGCGTTGGCCAGGTCGAACTCCTGGAAGACGATCAGACCACCCGGGCGGAGGTGGCGGGCCAGCTTGCGGAGGATGTCGACCGGGTCGGGGCAATACATGAGCACGAGACGGCCGACCACCGCGTCGAACGGCTGCGGGAAGGTCACCTCGGCGGGGTTGCCCTGGACGAAGCGGACGTTGGCGGCGCCGCGCGACCGGGCGCGCGCATTCGCGTGCTCGACGGCGGCGGGCGCGAGGTCGGTCCCGATGACCTCTCCCGCCGGACCCGCCATCTCGGCGGCCAGGAACGCGACGTCGCCGCTGCCCGAGCCGACGTCGAGGATACGCATGCCGGAGACGATCCCGGCCTGCTCGAAGAGCGCGCGCGTGAAGGGTCCAAAGGCCTCGGCCTGGCGGCTGAGGCGATCGAGCTCCTGGGACGAATGTCCGAGCGCGTACGACCGTGGAGGGGAGGGCTCCATACGATCATTATTCTAGGCGCGCGGGCGGTTGACCGGGCCGGAGAGCGGACGTAGGCTCCGGCCCATCGCGACCATGAACGGAAACGCCCTCTCCAGCCGCGGACCCGCCATCGCCCTGCTCGAGACGAGCTCGATCGCGAAGGGCATCGAAGCCACCGACGCCATGATGAAGCGGGCGGCCGTCGAGCTCCTCATGACGATCCTCGTGCCCCGCGGCAAGTACCTGGTGATGATCGGCGGCGCCGTGGCCGACGTCGAGGCCTCGCTGAGAGCGGGCAAGGAGATCGCGGGCGCCGCCGTCCTCGACGAGTTCCTGATCCAGAACGCGGATCCGCAGCTCCCCGCCGCCATCAAAGGCAAGGTCAAGGTCGCCTCGATCGTGGCCGTCGGCATCATCGAGACGAAAGAGGTCGCCTCCGCGATCTTCGCCGCCGACGCCGCGGTCAAGGCGGCGGACGTGACGCTGATCGAGGCGCGGAACCAGCCCGGAGCCAAGGGGATGGTCGTCCTCACGGGCGAGGTGGGCGCGGTGCGGGCAGCGATCGCGGCGGGAGTGGCCACGATCAAACGCGACGGGATGCTGATCGCGGAGGTCGTGATCCCCTACGCCCACGAGGCGCTGGTCAAGTCCCTCACCACCTGATCGCGCTCGGCCGCGCGATCCCCGGGATGCAAAAGGGGCACGCGCGACGCGTGCCCCTGACCGAACGACGGGAGCGAGGACCTACTTCGCGGCGGGAGACGGGCTCGCCTTGGGAGCCGGGGTCGCCTTGGCCGCGGGTGCCTTCTTGGCCGCGGTGGTGGCGGCGCCGGCCTCGGGGCTCGGGCTCGCTTCGGGAGCCGGGCTGGCCGCGGCGGCGGCGTGCTTGTGCGCGTGCTTCTTCGCGGTCGTCTTGGCCGGCGTGTCCGCGTAGACGGCCATCGGCAGGGCAACAACGGCCAGGATCAAGATCAGCTTCTTCATGTAAGTAATCCCCTCCTCAGGGCTGCTGTCCCATTGGCAACTCGCCTGCCACGTCGGGGAAGCTCGGACAGAAAGGCGCTAGGGCCGGACCGTCATTGACTTACGGGGAACGGCTCGCCGGATAGCGCGGCCGCCCTCTGCACCTTCTCGGGCAGCACGTGCCCCCTTTCGGGCAGGACATTGTTCCCATTGATCGGCGCTGGCACCGGGGCATAGCATCCCGCGCATGAAATCCTTTCCTTGCCTCCCGGCGGCCCTGGCCGCCGCCCTCCTCCTCGCGGCTCCGGTCGTGCAAGCCGACGAGACCTGCAACTCCCCCTACATGGCCAAGCTCATCAAGGGCCAGGAGGACTACGTCTACGTCTGGACGCTCGGCGTCGACGGCCTCGGCGACGGCTCGGACAAGCTGGTCACGATCGACGTCGACCCGAAGTCCAAGACCTACGGCAAGGTGATCGCCCAGGTCTCCGTCGGCACGCGCGGCGAGGCCCACCACATGGGCTTCACCGACGATCGGCGGCGGATCTGGGCGGGCGGCCTCGCAGGCGCGGAGATCTACGTCTTCGACATCGCCACGGATCCCGCGCATCCCAAGCTGCTGAAGACGATCAAGGACCTGGCGGCGAAGACGGGATACATCGGGCCGCACACCTACTACGCGCTCCCCGGCCGCATGCTCGTGCAGGCCCTCTCCAACGAGAAGGACAAGGGCGGCGCCACCGGCATCGCCGCCTACAACAACGAGGGCGAGTTCATCGCGCGCTATCCGATGCCCGTGGAGGGCGGCGGGGACGGCTACGGGTACGACCTGGCCGTGAACCCGACGAAGAACGTGATGCTCACCTCCAGCTTCACCGGTTACGCGAACTACATGCGGCCGCTGGGCGAGCTCATCAAGGACGAGGCGGCCATGAAGCGCTTCGGCAACACGATGGTGGCCTGGGACCTGAAGGCGATGAAGCCGAAGACGATCATGCAGGTGCCGGGGGCACCCCTGGAGATCCGCTGGTCACTCCATCCGGGAGACGACTGGGCGATCACGGCCGCGGCCCTGACCTCCAAGCTCTGGCTCGTGCGCCCGGACGCGAGCGGCCAATGGCAGGCCAAGGAGGTCGCGACCATCGGCGACCCCACGAAGATCCCGCTGCCCGTCGACATCAGCATCCGCCAGGACGGCAAGGGGCTCTGGGTGAACACGTTCATGGACGGCATGACGCGCTACTTCGACCTCACGAACCCGCAGGCTCCGAAGCAGACCTACGAGAAGCACACGGGCGCGCAGGTCAACATGATCTCGCAGAGCTGGGACGGCACCCGCGTCTACATCACCTCGTCGCTGCTCGCGAACTGGGACAAGGCGGGCGCGGACAACGAGCAGTTCCTGCGCGCCTTCCGGTGGGACGGCAAGGCGCTCACGCCCGCGTTCGAGGTGGACTTCACCAAGGAGAAGCTGGGGCGCGCGCACCACATGAAGCTCGGCTCCAAGGTCCTGAAGACGGCGTACGTGGCGCCCGCCGGCGCTCCCGGCCGCTAGCGGGAACCGGCACGAACATGATCATCACTGCCGCCGCGGCGATGGTGTGGCTCGCCGCGGCGCCGCCCGCGCCGACCAACGACCCGCCGCGAATGGACTTCGTCCTGCCCGACCCGGGGACCTACCAGCTCCAGCGCATCATGCGCGCCCCGGACGGGACGGTCCTGACCGTGGACGGACAGCTCGACAAGCTCTCGCGCTTCACGCGCGACCGGATCACCCTCCTCGGCTTCATCTACACGAGCTGCACGGATCCCCAGGGCTGTCCGATGGCCTACCGGGTCTTCGATCG